>Ga0163108_10003240_pt1 | contig 11605 bp, 9 predicted proteins | sample Fk1155metaG_FD_109644 | JGI IMG/M metagenome (GOLD analysis project Ga0163108, IMG submission 109644) | Marine microbial communities from the Central Pacific Ocean - Fk160115 155m metaG | ecosystem: Environmental > Aquatic > Marine > Oceanic > Photic zone | place: The Central Pacific Ocean...
AAAGGGCGTGAAACTTACTGAGCAAAGAAAAATTATTGCAAAAGTTATGTCCAAATCACGTGATCTTCCAGATGTAGATGAATTATATAAAAGAGTTTCAGAAATAGATTCTAAAATTAGTATTGCGACAGTTTATAGAACTGTTAAGCTTTTTGAAGAATCTGGGATTTTAGCTAAACATGATTTTAAAGGTGGTAAAGCAAGATATGAAGAAATTTCTGAAAGCCATCATGATCATTTAATAGATGTAAATACCGGCGAAATAATAGAATTTGTTAATGAAGATATTGAAAAACTACAAAAAACAGTAGCTGATAAATTGGGATATAAACTTATCGATCATAAATTAGAATTATATGGAAAAAAAAAATAGTTAAAATTGTCTAAAAAAATTTTTATAAAAACTTTTGGTTGTCAAATGAACGAATACGATTCAAATCGTATTTTAGATTTAGTTGGTCAAATAGGGTATGAGAAAACTGATATTAAAACTCATGCTAGTTGTTATTTACTAAATACCTGTCATATAAGAGATAAAGCCAAAGAAAAAGTGTATCATGAAATTGGTAGAATAAAAAAAGAATTTCAAAAAATAAAAAAACCAATCGTAATAGTTGCTGGGTGTGTTGCCCAAGCAGAATCCAAAGAAATGTTAAAACGCGAACCATACATTGATATTGTTATTGGTCCACAATCTTATCACAAGATAAATGATAAAATTTTAAATTACATAAAAATTAGAAAAAAAATTAATGAAACAGAATTTGATACAGTTTCTAAATTTGATGAATTAAAAAAAATAAAAAATACAAATAATAAAATTTCAAGTTTTTTAACAATTCAAGAAGGATGTGATAAATTTTGTCACTTTTGTGTTGTTCCCTATACAAGAGGACCAGAATATTCAAGGCCATTTAAACAAATTTTAGATGAAGCACAAAACCAAATCAAATATGGTGCTAAAGAAATTATATTGTTAGGGCAGAATGTAAATGCATATAGTTTTTTTGATGGAAAAAAAGAATATAAACTTTCACATTTGATTAGAGAATTAAATAAGATTGAAGATTTAACTAGATTGAATTTTACAACATCTCATCCAAAAGATATGACTGAAGATTTAATAGAGTGTTTTGCCGATTGTTCAAAATTAACACCTTTTTTACATTTGCCGGTTCAGACCGGTTCAAATAGAATATTAAAATTAATGAATAGAAAACATAATATTGAATTTTATTATTTAATAGTTGAAAAATTAAAAAAAGCCAATCCTGATATTGATTTTTCTAGTGATTTTATAATTGGATATCCAGGCGAAGAAGAAAAAGATTTTGAAGCAACTTTGAATTTGATTAAAAATTTAAAATTTATTAATTCTTATTCTTTTATTTTTAGTTCAAGGCCAGGAACTCCCGCTGCAAAACTAGAAAAAATTGAAGAGCAAGAAGCAAAAAAAAGACTTGGTATTATTCAAAAAGAACTTTTTTCATATCAATCAAAAAATAATAAAAATTTGGAAGGAAAAAAAGTCGAGGTTTTAGTGGAAAATAAAACTCAAAACGAAAACTCTTTTTTTGGAAGAACTAACAAGATGACTCCAGTCATTTTTAATTCTAAATCTTGCAAACCAGGCGATCTTATAAAAGTTTATATAAATTCATCCAATCAAAATAATCTTTTTGGTGAGCATAAAGATAAAAATTTTAAAGCTGCATAAATGAAAAAAATAAATTTAAGCACACTTCAAAAAGAATTAAAAACTGTTTATTCTGATAATGGTTCGATAAGTATTGTTTTTCAAAACAACGATATTTTAATGGGAGTTGTTGGAGAATTTAATACTAATCTTAAAACACTTGAAAAATTAAGTGGTTGCAGTATTTATTTTAGAGGAAATTCGATTGTTATTAAAGGACGAACTCAATCAAATGAAAATGTTAAAAGAGCAATTGAATTTTTGACTCAACATTTTAAAATTAATGGCATAATTGAGAAAGAAGATGTAATTTCTTCTTTAAACAAATTTATGACAAAAGAACAAAGTAGTAACAATTTGAATAATTTGGATTATATAATAAAAACTCCAAAAAGATCAGTTATTCCAAGATCTCAAAAACAAAAGAATTATGTAAGAGCTTTAAAAGAAAATCAAATTATAATTTCCTCGGGACCTGCTGGCACAGGAAAAACTTATTTAGCAGTGGCTGTTGCTTTAACAATGCTTTTGGAAAAAAAAATCGATAGAATAATTTTATCAAGACCAGCAGTTGAAGCTGGAGAAAGATTAGGATTTTTACCAGGTGATATGAAAGATAAAGTTGATCCTTATTTAAGACCTCTTTATGATTCATTATATGACCTTTTAGATTATGAAAAAATACAAAAAAGAATTGAAATAGGCGATATTGAAATAGCACCCTTGGCATTTATGAGAGGAAGAACATTAAAAAATTCATTTGCAATTTTAGATGAAGCACAAAATGCTACAGATACACAAATAAAAATGTTTTTAACTAGAATTGGAGAAAATTCAAAAATTGTTGTTAATGGTGATCCTTCTCAAATTGATCTAAAAAATAAAAGCGATTCAGGATTAATTAGATCAAAAAAGTTACTTGGTCATCTAAAGGAAATTTCATTTGTTTATTTCGATCACAAAGATGTAGTAAGACATCCTTTAATATCCAAGATTGTCAAAGCTTACGAAGATAACAAATAATGATTAATGCCGAAGTAGTATTAGATTATAGGCTTTGGAAAAACAAAATTAAAAATCCCAAAATTTATTTCAGAAAAAAACTAAATAAACTTTCTAAATTTATAAATCTTAAAAAAGGATCAAAAAATTTTACAATCCTATTAACCAACAATAACAAAATGAAATATCTAAATAATAAATTCTGTAATAAAAATAAAATTACTGATGTGCTGTCTTTTCCTTTTTTAGAAAAGTTTGAGTTAAGAAAAACTAGAGAAAAAAATTTATATCTAGGCGATATTGCAGTTAGTTATCAATTTGTAAATAATAGGTCAAAATCGTCTAGCTTTGAATTAGAATTTGATAAAATGTGGATTCATGGATATTTACATCTTTTGGGATATGACCATAAAAAAAATAAAGATTATTATAAAATGAATAAAATTGAAGATAAAATTTTAAAATATTTTCAAAAATTAAATTGAAAAAAATAATAAAAAATCGTTTAGTTTTTTTTTGGCTATTGCCTTTTACCATTGGCTTAATTACTTCATTTAGCTTGCCGCCTTACAATTTTATATTTATCAACTTTATTACATTTCCAATTTTATTGTTTATCGTTTTTGAATTAAGAAAATATGAAAAAAAATTAACTTTTTTTATAATTGGATGGCTTTTTGGTTTTGGATATTTTTTATCTAGTCTTTATTGGATTACATATTCACTTACTCATCAAGATATTTTTAAAATTCTTATTCCATTTGCACTAATTTTGATTCCAGCTTTTCTTGCAATTTTTTATGGATTATCAATTTTATTATTATATAAATTAGATACAAAAAAACGCTTAACTTCCATACTTATTTTTTCATTAATTTTTTCAATTATAGAATATTTAAGAGGAAGTATTCTAACAGGCTTTCCATGGAATTTAATTTCTTTTAGTTGGTCAAATTCCATTAATTCTTTACAGATTTTATCTTCAATAGGAACATATTCATTTAATTTGTTGTCTATTACTATATTTAGTTTACCCTTTGTTTTTATTTTTAAAAATTATAGAAAAATTCAATTAAAAGTTTTTTTTATTTTAATATTTTTAATTGGAATAAATTATGTTTATGGTTCTCAAGTAATTAGTAAAAGCAATAAAGAAAATTTAAATTTTTACAATTATCAGGTTAAAATTGTTTCACCAAAAATTCCTATAGATTCATTTGTAAACAATCCGGATCCAGAAAAAATATTAATTAACTTAATTAAATTGAGCGCCCCACAAAAAGATGTGGAAACAATATTTATTTGGCCAGAAGGTGTTTTAACCGGAATTTATTTGAAAAAATTAAATGAGTATACTGATTTGATTTCAAACAGTTTTTCGAACAATCATATAATTGTAATGGGTATTAATACTTATGATTCAAATCAAATTTATAATTCAATTGTAGTAATTAACAATGATTTAGAAGTTTTGGGTAAATATAGTAAGAATAAATTAGTTCCTTTTGGTGAGTTTTTACCATTTGAAAGATTATTTAATCAACTTGGTCTTAAAAAGATAACTTATGGTTATCAATCATTTGAAAGCGGAAAAAACAGAGAAATAATTTCGGTCAGTAATGGTATATTTAAATTAAATTTTTTACCATTAATTTGCTATGAAATTATTTATTCAGGAAAAATTAATTTTAATAATAGTAAGAATTTTACTTCAATAATCAATGTTTCAGAGGATGGCTGGTTTGGAAATTCTATAGGGCCTTACCAACATTTTTCTCATTCAATTTTCAGAGCAATTGAAGAAGGAAAAAATATATTTCGTTCCACCAATAATGGCATTTCAGCATACATTGATAAAAATGGTTATGTAATTAAGAAATTAGAGTCAACTCAAAGGGGAGTTATTACAATAGAAAGATTTAAAAATTCTAAAAATACACTTTTTTCAAGGTTTGGAAACAAGATATTCTTTTATTTTATATTATTTTATATTAGTTTGATTTTTTTTATGAATAAAAAAAAAATATAAGGAAATGTAATGAAAAAAAATTTTTTATTTACCAGCGAATCTGTTTCAGAAGGTCACCCAGACAAAGTTTGTGATAGAATCTCTGATATGGTAGTTGACACTTATTTAGCCGTAGAACCACAATCAAGAGTAGCTTGTGAAACTTTAACTACTACAAATAAGGTTGTTTTAGCTGGTGAAACACGTGGACCAAAAATTGATAAAGATAAACTAATTTCAAGTGTAAGAGACTGCATTAAAGATATTGGTTATGAACAAAAAGGATTTCATTGGAAAAATGTAAACATTGACTGTTTTTTACACTCTCAATCTGCAGATATTGCAATGGGAGTTGATGCAAAAGGCAATAAAGATGAAGGTGCCGGAGATCAAGGAATAATGTTTGGTTATGCTTGCAATGAAACAGAAGCTCTAATGCCCGCACCAATACATTATTCTCATAAGATTTTAAGACTTATGGCAGAAGATAGAAAATCTGGAAAACTCAAAAATATTGAACCAGATTCTAAAAGTCAAATTACCATCGAATATAAGGACGGAAAGCCGTCATCAGTTAGATCTGTCGTTATATCAACTCAGCATTCATCAGATGTTAATCAATCACAGGTAAAAGAATTGGTAAAACCTTATATAGAAAAATCTATTCCCAAAAATCTTGTAAATGGTTTAAATGATAATGAAATTTATATTAACCCAACTGGTAATTTTGTAATAGGCGGACCTGACGGAGATAGTGGATTAACAGGAAGAAAAATTATTGTTGACACTTATGGAGGTGCAGCACCTCATGGAGGTGGAGCGTTTTCAGGAAAAGATCCAACAAAAGTTGATAGATCTGCCGCTTATGTTTCTAGATATTTAGCAAAAAATATAGTTGCGTCAAAAATTGCAGACAAATGTTTAATTCAATTAGCTTATGCCATTGGTATTTCAAAACCCTTATCGATTTATGTTGATCTTTTTGATAATGATGAAGAAAAAAATAAACATATTGAAAAATTAATTAGAGATAACTTTGATTTAAGCCCAAGAGGCATTAGAGAAATGTTAGGATTGAATAAACCAATTTATAGTAAAACGGCAGCCTATGGTCATTTTGGAAGAGAACCAGAAAAAAATGGTGCATTTTCTTGGGAAAAAACCGATAAAAAAGAGATTTTTTCTAAGTAGTTCTTGAAAATTTGAATAAAAACAATATATTTCAAAGTGTACATTGTTGAAATTTCAAAATGGGCTTAGGCCCATTTTTTTTTGGAAGAAATAAAATGTTAAACCAAAGATCAAATAAATTGGAACTTATTAGAATAGCAGAAGCAGTAGCTCTTGAAAAAGGCATAGAGAAGGAATTAATTCTTGCCTCAATGGAGTCTGGCATAGAAAAAGCAGCTAAATCTAGATTTGGGCCAGATAATAATATTAAAGTGATTATTGATAGAGAGACAGGCGATATTAAAATTAATAGAATACTTTTAATAGTTGAAAAGCCTTCAAACAATAATACAGAAATATCTTTGTCTGAGGCCAAAAAAATTTCTGAAGATGATAAAAAAATAGGCGATGAAATTGTAGAACCACTTCCATCTTTTGACTTTGGAAGAATAGCAGCCCAAACTGCTAAACAAGTTATTACTCAAAGCGTTCGTGAAGCAGAAAGAGATCGTCAATTTAATGATTTTAAAGATAAAAAAGGTGAAATTTTGAGTGGAATTGTGAAAAGGTTAGAATATGGAAATGTAATAGTTGACCTGAGTAAAGCTGAAGGAATTATAAGAAAAGACGAGTTAATACCAAGAGAAAATCCTAAAACTGGAGACCGAGTTAAAGCTTATTGCTATGAGGTAATAAGAGAAAATAAAGGACATCAAATTTTTTTATCAAGAGCACATTCAAAATTTATGGAAAAATTATTTTTTCAAGAAGTACCAGAAATTTATGATGGACTTATTCAAATAAAATCATCTGCAAGAGACCCAGGAAGTCGAGCAAAAATTTGTGTCCAGGCTACAGATACAACTCTCGACCCCGTTGGTGCATGCGTTGGGATGAGAGGAAGTAGAGTTCAAGCTGTTGTTAACGAGCTACAAGGAGAAAAAATTGATATTGTAAATTTTTCTGAAGATCCTTCAGTTTTAGTTGTTAACGCACTATCTCCTGCCGAAGTTCAAAGAGTTATTATAGATAATAATTATAAGAAGTTAGATGTTATTCTCAATGAAGAAAATCTAAGTAAAGCAATTGGAAGAAGAGGTCAAAATGTGAGACTTGCATCAAAACTTTTAGATTATGAAATAAATATTTTAACTGAAAAAGAAGATACCGAAAGAAGACAAATGGAGTTTAAGGAAAAAACAGAAGTTTTTGTTGGAAATCTAGAGCTTGATGAAACTTTAGGACAATTGCTTGTCGCAGAAGGATTTTCATCGATAGAAGATTTACAGAAAGCTTCAATTGAAAATTTAACTAAAATTGAAGGAATAGATGACAAAACTGCAGAAGAATTAATTAATCGAGCATCTGAATTTTTGAAAAAAGATGCAGAAGAAATATCAAATAAAATAAAAGAACTTGGAGTTTCAGAAGATTTGGCTAGTCTTAAAGGATTGACCCAAGGTATGTTGCTTACCTTAGGAGAGAAGAAAATCTTAAATCTTAAAGACTTTGCGGAACTAGCATCAGATGAGCTGGTAGGAACATTCGATGTTATAAAGGGGCAAAAAGTTAAAATTAACGGGTATTTAGAAGATTTTGCTTTGTCAAGACAAGAAGCCGATGATTTAATAATGAGTGCAAGAAACATAGTTTATAAATAATCTAATGGAAAAAAAGATTTTTAAAAAAAAACTAACCATATCAATTTCTGATTCATCTAAAAAGAATTTAGGCGATTCAAAATTTTCAAAAGGAAAAAATAAAACTACGGTAATCGTAGAAAAAAAATCTCCCTCAGGATTTAGTAGAAGCTCAGGATTTAATAGAAGCAAACCAAGGCAAAAAAATTTTCAAAACAAGCCAAACTTCCAATTAAAATCAAGCAGCATTTTTAATAAAAATCCTAAATTTGCTAATGATTATGAAAAAAGGAAGTTAGCTGAACAAAGAGCCACAAAAAGAGCGAAAGGAATAGAAGATAAACCAAAAAAATCTTTTGATAAAAGAAGAGAAAATAAACTGACTCTTTCTAGAGCATTAAATCATGATGAAATTGGAGAAAAATCTAGAAGCATGGCTTCAATTAAAAGAGCCAAAAAAAAAGAAAGCAAAACTAGTACACAAGATAATTTAGAATCATCAAAACAAATTGTTAGAGATGTTAAAGTTCCTAAAATAATAACTATAAGAGAATTAGCTAATAGAATGTCTGAACAAGCCAGCAGTGTTATTAAACATTTACTGGGGATGGGCGTTACAGCAACTATAAATCACTCAATTGATTCTGATACTGCAGAATATTTAATAAAAGAGTTTGGTCACAACCCAGTAAAAGAAGAGAAAATTGATATAAAGATTGAAAAAAATAAACTAGAAGATTCAAAAAATTTAAAGAAAAGATCACCAATAGTTACTGTTATGGGTCATGTTGATCATGGAAAAACTTCTTTATTAGATGCTCTAAAAAATACAGATATTGTTTCAAGCGAACATGGAGGTATTACACAACATATAGGAGCTTACCAAGTTGCCGTTGAAGGTAGTGAAAAAATTACTTTTATTGATACTCCTGGTCATGCAGCATTTACAGAAATGCGAGCAAGAGGTTCCAAATTAACAGATCTTGTAATATTAGTTGTCGCTGGAGATGATGGTGTAAAAACACAAACTGTGGAAGCAATAAAACATGCTAAAGCTGCAAATGTTCCAATAATTGTTGCAATAAATAAATGCGATTTACCAAATTCTGACCCACAAAAAATAAAAACTCAGCTTATGGAGCATCAACTTATAGCAGAAGAATTTAGCGGGGACACTTTGTTCGTTGAAGTTTCTGCAAAAACTAAAAAAAACCTAGATAAATTGAAAGAAAGTATTTTGCTTCAAGCTGAATTACTTGATTTAAAGGCAGACTATGAAAAAAAAGGAACAGGAGTAATTTTAGAATCGAAAATTGATACTGGAAGAGGTCCTATTTCAACAGTTGTTGTAACAAATGGAGTATTAAATAAGGGCGATTATTTTATAAGCGGTGAAACATGGGGAAAAATTCGAGCTTTAATTAACGAAAAAGGAAACAGCATAGATAAAGCTGAGCCATCAATGCCAATTGAAATATTGGGCATGGACAGTATAGGGAGATCAGGAGACGACTTTATAGTTGTTGAAAGCGAAAACAAAGCAAAAGAAATTTCTGATTATAGAAAAGAAAATACAAAATCAGATAAAAGCACCTTAGTTTTTGCGACCCAAGAATCTGCTTTCAAAAATGATAAAGCAAAGGAAATGAATATAATAATTAAATCAGATGTTCATGGTTCAAGTGAAGCAATTAAAAATTCAATTTCAAATATTAATCATGCTGAAGTAACTCCTAAAATTATTCATTCTGAAGTGGGATTAATTACAGAAACTGATATATCATTAGCAAAAGCAACAAACGCTATTTTGATAGCTTTTAATGTAAAACCAAGCAAAGAAGCAAAAAAAATGGCAGAAACATTTAAAATTAAAATTAAAAACTTTAATGTTATTTATGAAGTAATTGATTTTATTAAATCTTCTCTTTCGGGTTTACTAAAACCTGATGTTAAAGAAAAAATTATTGGATCAGCAGAAATACAAGAAATATTTAAAGTTTCTCAAGTTGGCAAAGTTGCTGGATCGAAAGTTATAGATGGAGAAATAAATCAAGGTTGTGGAGCTAGATTAATTAGAGATGGAAAAGTAGTTTATATAGGAAAAATTAACAGTATTTTTAGGGAAAAAAACGAAGCTAAAAAAGTTATTGCAGGCCTTGAATGTGGAGTCACATTAAAAGATTTTAATGATTATAAAAAAAAAGACGTTATAGAGGCATATAGCATTACTTCTACCGAAAGAACTATTTAATGAAACATCAGAATTCAAATCAATATTCTCAAAGACAATTAAGAGTTGGAGAAATGATAAAGCAGTCATTAGGACAAATTTTCTTAAGAGGCGAAGCTAAGTTGCCAGAAATAGAAACTAATATGATTACTGTTACAGAAGTAAGAATGAGTCAAGATTTAAAGAATGCAAGAGCCTACATAATCCCTTTAGGAGGCAAAGATACCGATAAAGTTGTTAGATCATTGACTGAGTTCTCATACCTTGTTAGAAAAGCTTTATCAAAAAAAGTTCATATGAAATTTTTACCAAAAATTTCATTTGTAAGTGATAAATCTTTTGATTATGCAGAAAAAATTGAAAAAATTATTAGAGAGATAAATTGATATAAGTATGAAAAATGAAAAAAAAAAGATAATTGATAGTTTGGCTGTAAACAAAAATGATACAGGTTCTTCCGAGGTTCAAATAGGCTTGTTGACGAAAAAAATAGAAAAGTTAGCAGAACATTTTAAAAAGTTTAAAAAAGATAAACATTCTTCTTTGGGTTTATTAAAAGCTGTTAATAGAAGAAAAAAATTACTTGATTATTTAAAAAGAAATAACATCGAGTCTTATAACAATGTCTTAGGTAAATTAAATTTAAGAAAATAAATGTTTAAAATTAATAAAAAAGAAATTGAAATTGACGGAAAAAAAATAATTTTGGAAACAGGAAAAATTGCTCGTCAAGCAGATGGAGCTGTAACAGCAACTTGTGGAGAAACTGTAGTTATAGCAACCGTAGTTGGTGCAAAAAAAGTTGATCCCGAGACAGACTATTTCCCTTTACAAGTAAATTACCAAGAGAAATATTATGCGGCCGGAAAAATACCGGGCGGTTATTTTAAAAGAGAAGCAAGACCAACAGAAAGTGAAACTTTAATATCAAGATTAATTGATAGGCCCATAAGACCTTTGTTTCCAGATGAATTTAGAAACGAAGTTCAAGTTTTGCCAACCGTATTATCTTATGATCAAGAGAATGAACCTGATATTTTATCTATTATAGCGTCATCTGCAGCTTTAGCTATTTCGGGACTTCCATTTCAAGGTCCAATTGCTGCCTCAAGAGTCGGATTTATTGATGGAAAATTTAAATTAAATCCATCTAAAACTGAGTTAGAAAATTCGAAATTAGATTTAGTTGTTGCGGGAACTAAAGATGCAGTCTTAATGGTTGAATCAGAAGCATCAGGTTTAACAGAAAAAGAAATGTTAGATGCAGTAAAATTTGGTCATGAAAAATTCAGACCAATCGTAGAAGCAATTGAAAAACTAGCTAAAGAATGTGGAAAAGAAAAATGGATTGTTGAAACAAAAGATTTATCAAAATTACAAAATAAGATTTCTAAAAATTTGAAAAAAGATTTAGAAAAAGCTTTTTCAATCAAAGATAAAAAAGAAAGATCCAATCTAATAAGCGAAGCGGAAGAAAAATGTCAATCTCTATTTGAAGATGATGAAACATATTCAAAACTAGAAGTTGCGCTTGAATTAAAAAAATTAGAAAAAAAAATAGTTAGATCAGATATCCTTAAAAATAAAAAAAGAATTGATGGACGTTCATTAACCGATGTAAGACAAATCAGTTGTGAAGTAGGTGTTCTTCCTAGAACTCATGGATCGGCCTTGTTTACAAGAGGAGAGACACAAGCTTTAGTAACGTTAACCTTAGGAACTTCGGAAGATGAACAAAGAGTAGAAAGTCTTGATGGATTAAAGAGAAATAGATTTATGCTTCATTATAACTTCCCTCCTTTTTCTGTTGGTGAAGTTGGTAGAATTGGTACTGGCAGAAGAGAAATTGGCCATGGTAA
>Ga0163108_10003243_pt1 | contig 11597 bp, 12 predicted proteins | sample Fk1155metaG_FD_109644 | JGI IMG/M metagenome (GOLD analysis project Ga0163108, IMG submission 109644) | Marine microbial communities from the Central Pacific Ocean - Fk160115 155m metaG | ecosystem: Environmental > Aquatic > Marine > Oceanic > Photic zone | place: The Central Pacific Ocean...
GAGCTTCTTGGAGCGGTAGAGCAGGTCGAGCGGCTTGAGATTGTTCTTGCCGGCAAAACGGGCGTAGTGGTTGGCCGCGTAGGCGTCGAGTACCCATTCGCTGACATTACCATGCATGTCGTAAAGGCCCCACGGGTTGGGTTTCTTCAATCCCACCTTGTGGTAGGCCTCGTCGCTGTTGTCGAAATACCACGCGTGATCCTTCAACTTCGCCGGGGTGTTCCCGAAATGGTAGGCGGTGGTTGTCCCGGCCCGGCAGGCGTACTCCCATTCGGCTTCTGTCGGTAGACGGTAGAAATGGCCGGTCTTCTTCGAGAGCCAGCGGCAGTACATTTTTGCCGCCAGCTGTGTCATGCAGATCGCCGGGAAGCCGTTGTGTCCCATACCGAAGGTCATGTCGGCGTAGGGCTTGGTGGGGCGGGTAACGGCATCGGCGAACTTGTCCAGCGGCGTCGGCTTGATCTTGGCCAACTTGCGTCGCTGGATATCCAGGCTGAAGCTCCAGACGTCGTACTCGTCCCAGGTGACCTCGTGGATTCCCATCCAGAACGGCGAGATCTTGACGCGGACCTGCGGCCCTTCGTCCTTGTTTCGATTGGCTTCGCTCGCCGGGCTGCCCATCAGCACTTCGCCGGCGGGAATCGGAGCCATCCGGAACTTCGTCGCCGTACCGGGGATCTTCTGGGTATAGGCCTTCATCTCCGCGGCTGTTTTGGCCTTGGCCTGTTCGGGCGTCAGCGGAGCAGCGGCAAGGAGCGTGGTGGCCGATGCCAGGATCAGCAGCGGCGTCAGCCACGGCCGGACGGGTTGTCGTGAGGACATCGATGCAGTTAGCCTGATCATGTTGGTTCTACTGGGAGGTGCCCGGTGAGTGAAAACGGCAGGATGGCGGCCCGGAGCATCGTACTCGTCGTTCTCCTGGCCTGGTCTTTTCCGGTTGCCGCCTCCGAGCGGCAGACGCGGTTCACGTTCAGTCGCAAAGCGATGGGTGTCCAGTTCACCATCGTATTGTATGCCCCGGAAAAATCTCAGGCAAACACGGCGGCCGGGGCCGCATTGGATCGGATCACCGCCCTGGATGCCATCTGCAGTGATTATTCCGGGACCAGCGAGTTGATGAAGCTGTGCTCGCGTGCGCTGCCGGGGCGGGCCGAGTCGATCAGCGAGGACCTGGCGCGGATCCTCGCCCGAAGCCAGCACTTGGCTCGACGGACCCATGGTGCGTTTGATGTCACCGTGGGGCCGCTGACGAAGCTCTGGCGGCGAGCGCGGCGCCGGAAGGTCCTGCCGTCGGCCCGTCGCCTGTTGCAGGCAAGGCGAGCGGTCGGGCACGCTCATCTGCAAGTCGATCGCGACGGTCGGCAGCTGATCTTTGCGAGGGCGGGAATGCGACTGGATCTCGGGGGCATCGCGAAGGGATACGCCGTTGATCGTGCCATCGAGATCCTGGCGCGTCACGGCATCAGGCGAGCGATGGTCGATGGCAGTGGTGACATCGCCGTCGGCGACCCTCCGCCAGGTCGTTCCGGGTGGCAGGTGGCAGTGGCCTCGTTGAAGAATCCCGATGCCACGCCGACCCGGGTTCTTGACCTGGCCAATACCGCGGTCGCCACCTCCGGCGACGCTTATCAGTCGGTCACGATCAACGGTCGCCGGTATTCTCACATTCTCGATCCTCGCACCGGGTTGGGCCTTTCGGTCTCGTCGAGCGTGACCGTGGTGGCCCCGGATGCCACCACCGCCGATGGGCTGGCGTCGGCAATCAGCGTGATGGGGCCGGTGGCCGGGATCGAACTGGCCGAGCGGACCAGGGGGGTGCAGGCAATGTTCGTGACGCGGATCGACGGCCGTCACCGGGTCCGTTCAACGACCGGCTGGTCCGATCGATTACCGATTCGTCGGCCTTGATTGTCGTGACAGCCATTGGCAACCGGCCCCGGCCAGGCCCTCGTGGCCGCCTTCGAAAATGGTCACCCGCGACGGTCCCGACCGACGTCGCAGATGGATCTTGCGTTTGAATTCGGGATCGACACGGTTCTCGTCCTTACCGGGTTCACGCAGCCGACTCGCGGTCCACAACTGTTCGATCTCCTTGTCGCTGATCACCGGGCTCTTGCGGGCGCGGGCCACGACGTTCCAGGCCAGCAGCGTGTGGTGGATTCGCACCGACCCGGTTTTGCCGTCGTGAACGCCGGCACACAGGTCCAGCGGCACGTCGCGGGCCCGGGCCAGGAAGAACAACGGCGAGCGATCGCGGTACTGTCGATCGATGGCCACCGATTGGCCGGGTGGGCCGCCCAGGCACTTGAGGATCATCCGGGCGTAGTCTTGAGGTTTGCCGTCCTTGAGGTGAAAGCGGTACCAGGCGGACAGGTCGCTGATGCCGACCCAGGCCGAGACGGCCGAAAACCTGCGGGGATGATGACCGGCCATCAGCATCGCCATGTGACCGCCCCCGGAAGTGCCGGCCAGGTAAATCCGCCGACCGTCAACGCGATGGTGCTTGCGGGTCCAGTCGATCGCATCGAGGATGTCGCGGCGGGCGAGCTTCGAACCACAGGCGGCCGGCGTATCGTTTCGACCTCGAAAGTTGGGCCCGAGAAAGATCCAGCCACGTTGCGATGCTTCGAGCAGCCAGGGAACGTTCTGCTGGCGGTAATCACCGCTCCAGGTGTGCAGGTAGACCAGCAGGGGAGCCGGTTTCGTTGCGGCCGCGTCGGGAACCCAGATCCTGGAAGGCTGCCGGGACCCATCCAGCGTGCTGGTCACGCTGATCTCTGTAAGCGGCGGCGGTTCGTCACCACGAACCGGCACGGCGAGCGTGATGGCAAACCCGACGACCAGCAGTCGCGTGACATGTGTCGTGGGGATCACTTCTTTGCGCCGGCCTTGGTCGCGGTCTTTTTGATCATGCCCCACATGTGACCGACTGTCTTGCCGTGCGACCAGGTTCCGGCGTACCGGTCCCCGTCGATCAGCAGGTGGACCGAGAAGGTCCCCATTGCCGGTATCACGACCTTGTCCATGGTGATCACCGGCTTGTTGCCCGCCCACACGACTCGCAACGGCAACGGTGGCAGGTTGGCCTTCCCGAATTTCGCGTGGAACAGGAAGAAATTGCCACCCTTGGTGACCTTGCTGATCTGGTAACTGTCGGACTTGGGCGCCGCGTCGTTTTTCGCGCCGACGATCGTGAAGAACCCGGTCAGGGTTGTACCCGACAAGGCCTTGATGAAGGCCGCGTCGCGCGACTTCTGCTTGGCGTTGTCGGCGGCAGGAACCGATCCGGCCAGCACGGCGAGGATGAGCGAGACGAGCAGCGAACAGCGAGCGGTGGGAAGGTGGTACATCAGTGGTGTCTCCATCACGGTCTCTGAGTCGTTATCATGCAAAGCCATCCTACACCAGTTTCCGGCAGTGATGAACAGTCCACCTGGCCAGACGCCCCCGTTCGATCAACTCCTGCCCGCCTTCCGGGCTCTTTGCGAGGTCGTTGCCACCCTGCGGGGTCCCGACGGTTGCCCCTGGGATCGGCAGCAGACCCTGGAGACGATCAAGCCGTACACGCTCGAGGAGACCTACGAACTTCTCGAGGCGATCGATTCCGGGGACGATGCGGCCATCGTCGAGGAACTTGGTGACGTGCTGCTGCAGGTCATCCTCGATGCCCAGATCGGATCCGACGAAGGGCGGTTCGGGCTGGTCGAGGTCGTGGAAGGGATCACACGGAAGCTGGTCGATCGCCATCCTCACGTCTTCGGCGACACGGTTGCGGAGACGCCCGAGGACGTCAGGCGAAACTGGGACGAGGCGAAACAGGCCGAGAAGCAGCGGGATGGCGTGCTGGACGGTCTGCCACTGGAGTTGCCGGCGCTGGCCCGGGCCGCCCGTGTGACGGGTCGAGCCGCCCGGGTCGGTTACGACTTTCCCGACCGCTTGATGCTCTTCGACAAGCTGCGCGAGGAGATCGCCGAGTTGGCGGTGGAACTGTTCGAGGATGGCCGGATTCCCGAGGTGGCGGCGATGGTGGATGTTGAGGTCACGCCCGATGTTCCACCGCCGGAGGAGTCCACTCAAGAGCGGATCGAGGGCGAGATCGGCGACATCCTCTTCGTGCTGGCCAACATCGCCCGTCGCTGGGGTGTCAGTCCGGAGGAGGCGTTGCGGCAGAGCACCCGCAAGTTTCAACGACGGTTCGAGGCGATCGAGGCGGGCCTGGTCGGCGACGGTCGGACGATCGACGATGCGACGTTGGTGGAGATGGAAGAGTACTACCAGGCGGCCAAGCGTCGAGAATCCTGAACGTCATTCGGGAAAGTACAGGTCGTCGTCACTGATGTCAGGGATGCCGACGACGAGTACCCTCATTCGGCCCCTGGCACCGTGGACCACGCCGGGCGGGATGTGGACAATTGATCCCCCCGTCACCGGATGTTCGACGCCGTCGAGCATTACCGATCCTTCACCATCGAGCACGTAGTACAACTCGGTGCCCACCTTGTGGTAGTGTTCGCGGGCCCCGTCGATATCGACCGCGTGGGCCCAGGCCGCCAGGCCGGCATCGCGGTCCTGTCGGCTCAGCAACAGGTGCCGCCACCCACAGGTGCTGCGTTCACGTTCAGCCGTCGCCTCGTGGCGAACCAGCAGGTTGGCAGGCGGTTGGGTTGTGGGTTGGTTCATCGCGGCTTGCCCTTCAGGCGACGGTAGGGTTTACTTCGCAGCGGCCATTGTGACCGATGACCGGGTCGTCGTGCCATTCCCGTCGCCGAAGGACCAGCAGATGTTCGATTCCGTGAAACTGATCGACCTGTCGGTGCCGCTGGAGGACGCCGCCGTCAGCGAACCGATGCCGGCAGCGATCCGGTACGTCACCCACGAGGCCGACGGGTTGGATCAGATGAAACAGTTCTTCGGTGTCGATGCCCAGGATCTGGTGTACTCGGACGGGCAGGGATGGGCGATCGAGGAAATCCAGGCCATCACCCACACCGGAACGCACGTCGACGCCCCGTACCATTACGGGGCCGAATCGGAGGGGCGGCCGGCGAAACGGATTGACGAGGTGCCACTGGAGTGGTGTTTTGCTCCGGGTGTGAGGCTGGACGTGCGGCACAAGGCGGCCGGTGAGGAGATCACGGTCGAGGATCTTGAATCGGCACTGGAGGCGATTGACCACGCGCTCGCCCCCCGCGATATCGTGATGCTCTGGAGCGGAGCCGACGAGCGGTTGGAGTCAGCGGAGTATTTTCAGCAGCCGGGGTTGGGACGTGACGGGGTGCTGTGGTTGGTCGAGCAGGGCGTGAAGGTGATCGGGATCGACGCCTACACCCTGGACCGACCGTTTGCAGCCATGGTGTCGGATTTCCGTCGTACCGGCGACGGTCGCCACATCTGGCCGGCGCACTTCGCCGGGATCACCCGCGAGTACTGCCAGATCGAAAAACTTGCCAACCTCGGCCAACTTCCACTGGCTCACGGGTTCTGGGTTTCGTGTCTCCCGGTAAAGATCGCCCGTGCCAGTGCCGGTTGGTGTCGTGCCGTGGCCCTGGTCCCGAAGTGATTATTCGGGTGTGACATAGGCGGCGGTGATCCCACCGTCGACAACGAACTCGGTGCCGGTCACATAGCTGGACTCGTTGCTGGCGAGATAGAGGGCGGCCTGGGCCATTTCCGAGGCCTCACCGAAGCGGCCCAGTGGGACATGTACCAGCCGCCGTTGTTTTTTTTCCTCGGTGTCCAGGAAACTCATCAGCATCTCGGTTCGCAGGGGGCCGGGACACAGCGCGTTGACTCTCAGGTTCTCCCGGGCGTGGACGATCGCCAATTCGCGGGTCAGTGCCAGGACACCGCCCTTGCTGGCGGTGTAGGCCAGTTGCGGCGTGGCGGCACCCATCAATGCCACGAACGAGGCCGTGTTGATGATCGACCCGCCACCAGAGCGAAGGATGGCCGGCACACCGTACTTGCAACCGAGAAAGACCCCGGTCAAGTTGATCGCGATGGTCCGGTTCCAGGTGTCGATGGTCGTGCTGATCGCGTCACCATCGTCGCCGTCCATGATCCCGGCGTTGTTGAACAACACGTGAAGTTGGCCGAAGCGTTCTTCGGCTGCCGTGACCATGGCCTGGCAATCCTGCGGCACCGCGACGTCGGCACGAACGAAGATCGCGGTGCCGGGATGACGCGCTTCGACCTCGTCGACCGTCTCCTGGCCGGAATCCTCGTTGAGATCGACGGCGACGATTTTCGCCCCTTCGTCGGCAAATAGTCGGCAGGTTTCTCTGCCGATTCCTCCTCCGGCACCGGTGACAAGGGCGACTTTTTCAGCGAGTCTCTCTGGCATGTTGTCTTCCGTTCCTGCCCTGCCGGGCGATCGTGCTGAGGTTTCCTCTGGGGAGTGCTTGCCGGAGGACTAGCACTCCTGGTCGATGTCCTGTCGACAGGCGGTGACCAGTTCGTTGAACAGTGTCTGTTGAATCGGGTCGGTTTCGGCAGTGAGCTCGGGATGCCACTGGACCGCGTAGAGCCAGGGATGGTCGGGCAACTCGAGAGCCTCGATCGTGCCGTCGGCAGCGTGGGCCGAGACCACCAGCCCTCGACCGGCACGGTCAACCGCCTGGTGGTGCCAGCTGGCGGCGTCGAAGGTGGATTGCCCGAGCAAACGGGCCAGGCCGGTTTCTTCCACCAGAGTCACCGGGTGGGGCGTGGGTTCACGGGGAGGCAGGCGATGCTTGATCGACTCGCCGACCACGTCGGGAAGATGTTCGTGCAGCGTTCCTCCCAGGGCGATGTTGACCATCTGTGCTCCGCGGCAGATCGCCAGCGTCGGCAGGCCCTCGGAGAGAACGCGGCGGGTCAGGGCCAGTTCGAGGGCGTCCCGGTCGGGATCGACCATGTAGACCTCCGGATGCAACTCGCCCCCGTAGAGGTCCGGATCAATATCGCCTCCGCCGGCCAGCACGATTCCGTCGAGTTTCGAGAAGAGCTCGTCGATGAACGTTTCGCCGGGAGGCAACAACACGACCAGGCCCCCGGCTCGTCGCGTTGCGGTGACGTACTGGTCCGGTAGCGAGAATCTGCCGTCCTCGCCGCGTCCATACGTCGTGATTCCGATCAATGGCAAGGACATGGGCTTCGCTTCAGATTCTCTCGAAGTACCGCTTTCGTTCCCAGTCGGTCACCGCGGCGGCGTAGGCGGCCTGCTCGTTCCGGAAAAAATGAGTGTAGTGATCGACGACGGCATCCCCGAACGTGGCCCGGGCGAACTCGCTGGCCGTGAACAGGTCACTGGCCTCCCTCAGCGATGCTGGGACGTGAGCGATCTGGTCGGCCTGGTAGACATCCCCCTGGTGGTGCGGGGGCGGTTCGCGTTTCTCGGCAATTCCGTCGAGTCCGGCGGCCAGGGCCGCGGCGTAAACAAGGTAGGGATTGCAGTCGGCTCCCGGGACGCGGCACTCGATCCGCAGTGACTGGTCATGTCCGACCACCCGGAATCCGGCGGTGCGGTTGTCGTGGCTCCAGGCGATTCTTGTCGGAGCCCAGGATCCGGACTGGTATCGCTTGTAGGAGTTGACCGTCGGAGCCAGCAGCACCATCAACTCGGGCAGACGGTGCATGAAACCACCGAGGAACCAGCGGAAGGTCTGGCTGCAGCGGATCGGTCCCAGCGAATCTTCACCGGCAAACGCGTTGGTCTCGCCCTGCCAGAGGCTGATGTGCACGTGGCAACTGGATCCGGCCTGCTGGGCATCGAATTTGGCCATGAAGGTCACCGCGGCTCCGGCGGCATCGGCGGTTTCCTTGAGGCACTGCTTGAGCAGGATGTGACGATCGGCCATCTCCAGTACCGGCGCGTAGCGGATATTCAGTTCGTGCTGGCCCAGTCCCCATTCGCCCTTGGTGTTCTCCACGGGGATCCCCGAGGCGGCCAGGTGACGCCGGGCCGCTCCGTGAATGTCCTCGCCACGGCTCCCCTGCAGCAGGTGGTAATCCTCGAGGTACCAGCCGCCCGCTTCCAGGCCCGCGTAACCACAGCGGGCCGCGTCGCGATAACTGTTGCGGAACAGGTAGTATTCGAGTTCCGAGGCGGCCTGGGCCGTCCAGTCCGCGGCGGCGGCGACCTGCGATTTGAGCAGTGAGCGGGGGGCGAGCGGGACGAGGTCGCCGGTCGAGTCGTCGACCACGTCACAGAGCACGACGGCGGTGCGATCCAGCCAGGCGACCCGACGCAGCGTTGCCAGGTCGGGCACCAGGTGAACATCGCCGTAACCCTGTTCCCAGTTCGCGAACGCGTAACCGGGGACGGGTTCCATCTCCATGTCGACCGTCAGCAGGTAGTCGCAACCGTGCGTGCCGTGCTCGGCGGCCTCTTCGAGAAAAAACCCGGCATCGAAGCGTTTGCCGACCAGCCGGCCGTAGAGGTCGGTGACGCCGACGATGACGGTGTCGATCGTGCCTTCGCCGGCCAGCGATGCGAGATGCTCGAGGGTCAGGCAACCGGTGGGGCGGTTCATGGTGGTGAATCCGTCGACGGGGTGGAACGGGATCGGGTCTCAGACCGTGGGCGGTGTCGGTTGCTGGTCCCGCGAGAGTTCCTGGTGAGCTTCTGACAGCAGGGCCACTTCCTCCTCGGGTGCCTGCGCGACCAGGTGATGTCGACTGTAGCAGAGGAACCAGGCCAGTCCGATGACCAGGAAGACGGCAACACCCCAGACACCGGGCCGAAACTGCGTGACCGAGAACGTGGCCGCCAGGGCGAGCAGTGACAACATCGCCCCGATGACGGCCCCGGGCACGCCCAGCGGGCTGCGATACGGCCGGGGCAGTTCGGGCCGTGTGATCCTCAGCACGATGTAGCTGATCATCACCATGGCATAGGAGATCACGGCACCGAAGACGGCCATGTTCAACAGCACCGAACCGGTGGTGATCGCCGACGGTTCGCCGCCGGTTGTCGACGTGTTTTGGACCTGGGTCCACTCGATCGCCGCGGCACAACCCAGGCCGACGACGGCGCCCAGGATCAATGCCACCCAGGGGGTCTGCTGCCGGCCGGTGATCGAGATCCAGCGGGGGAAGTAACCGGCCCGTGATAGCGCGAACAAGACGCGGCCGTAGGCATAGATGATCGTATGGAAACTGGCGATCAGACCGGTCAGCGCCACCAGGCCCAGCACGCGGCTGGTCGCTCCCAGCCCGAAGACTGCCCGGAAGCCTTCTTCGAGCGGTGCATCCGAGTTGCCGATCGTGGCGGCTCCCCCCCCCACTCCGCTGTTGAGTACCAGTGTCAGCAGCGACAGCACCAGCAGCGTGCCGATGCCCAGCAACAGTGCTCGTGGCATGTCGCGGACCACGTTGTTGGATTCTTCGGCTGCCAGCGGCAGCTGCTCGATTGCCAGGTAGAACCAGATCGCGAATGGCAACGAGGCAAAGACGCCGAACAGGCCGTGCGGCAGCCCGCGTTGCGAATGGCCCGGATCGGCTTCGACTGTGAACAGCAGCTCTGCGTCAAATGCCCCGGTCGCCAACGCCCCCACGTAGAACACGACCAGGACACCGATCGCCAGGGCGGTGACCACCAGCCCGATCTTCAGCGTCAGTTCCACGCCCCGGATGTTGATCGCCACGAACACCCCGTAGGCCACCACCCACCAGACCGGTGCCAGCCAGGCGGGAGCCAGGTTCGGGTCCTGGTAGACCAGCGCGTTGAGGTAGCCGCCGATGTAGTAGACGATCACCGCCGGTGTCAGGACGTACTCGATCGTGTCGGTCAGCCCGCACAGAAATCCACCCAGCGGGCCCAGCGCGTTGCGGGTGAAGCTGAAGAATCCGCCGGCGTGCGGCAGTGCCGAGGACAACTCGGCGATCGTGAACACCATGCAGACATACATCACCGCCATCAACAAGGTCGCGGCGGCCAGTCCCCAGAAGCCTCCCAGCAGCAGTCCGGTCTGCCAGCCGGCGAAGTCACCCGAGATCACGGCGCCGACACCGAGTGCCCACAGCAGGACCCACCCGGCGCTGGGACGGAGTTTCCGCTTCTCGAGGTAGTCCTGGCCGACCTCTTCGTAGTGGGCCAGTTCGGTGCGTTGCTTGGACACGGGCAGTTGGGTTGGATGAGGAAATCAGTGCTGCCGGGTATTCTGACAGGTGCCAACGTCGTCGGCTATGCCCTCATTCCTCAACGCGGCCGGCTTTATTACGATGGACAGTTTGCTACAGGAGACTCCAGGATGGCCAAGGACCACTCGACCGGATTTCTCGACCTCGTCAACGCGGCCAAACAGCGTGTCCGCGAGTGCACGTGTTCGGATGTCAGGCAATGGCAGACCGAGGGTCGAGAATTCCAACTGGTGGATGTCCGCGAGGAAAGTGAGTGGGCTCAGGCTCGACTTCCCGGAGCGATCTCCCTGGGCAAGGGAGTCATCGAGCGTGATGTCGAGCGGGTGATCCCGGACCACGCTGTCGAGATCGTGCTGTACTGCGGCGGTGGCTTCCGGTCGGCATTGGCCGGTGATGCCCTGCAGCAGATGGGATACACCAACGTCGTGTCGATGGACGGGGGAATCAGCGGCTGGCATGCGCTGGGGTTCCCCCTGGTTGCCGATTAGAGGAATACGATCATGAGATGCTCGTTGATGTTGCTGGTCGCCTGCCTGGCAGGTTTGATGCCGCTGTCGGGCCTGGCGGAAGGTCCCGACCGGGTTGCCGGTCGCACGTTGGGAGAGTGGACCGGGCAACTCGAGTCAAAAAAACGCAGCCGTCGTCTACGGGCCGTGTTGACACTGCCGTCGTTTGGTGCCACGGCGGTGGAACCACTGGCAAGATCCCTGGGGCATGCCGACGAGGCGGTCCGCTATTGGGCCGCCAGTGGCCTGGGAGACCTGGCGCACAAGTCGGCTCGGACCAAGCCTGTTCTTGCAACGCTCGAGCAACTGGCGAAACACAAATCGATCGGCCTTCGAGCCAGCGCGGCCTACGCCCTGTGTCGGCTGGGAAAGGCCGGGTCGGGCCTGCCCGTGTTGATCAAGGCTCTCGAGCATCCCCAGCGGGGCGTGGCCTGCTCGGCGGCTGATTTCCTGGCCCGGATTGGTCCGCCGGCCGCCGCCGCCGTCGACGCGCTGCAGGCGGCCATGATGCACAAGGATTACCACGTCAAGGGGGCGGCGCGGGAAGCCCTGCGGCGGATTCGAATGGTCCGCCAGGAGGAGAAGTGATGAGGATCACCTGCTTGCTGCTGACGCTGTTTGGTCTGGCGGCGATCGGTGCCACGACCATCGAGGCCGCCGACCGTCCCAATATCCTCTGGATCAGTTGCGAGGACATCAGTCCGAACCTCGGTTGCTACGGCGACGACTATGCCACCACTCCGAACATCGACGGGTTGGCCGCCGAGGGTGCTGTCTTCAGTCGCTGTTTTTCTCACGCGGGTGTCTGCGCGGTGGCCCGGTCCGGGCTGATCACCGGCGTTTACCCGGTCTCGATCGGCAGCCAGCACATGCGGTCACGGATCGTTCCCCCGCCACACATCCACTGCTTCACCGAGTTCCTGAGGGCGAGGGGGTACTACTGCACGAATCGCTCCAAGACCGACTACA
>Ga0163108_10003246_pt1 | contig 11592 bp, 12 predicted proteins | sample Fk1155metaG_FD_109644 | JGI IMG/M metagenome (GOLD analysis project Ga0163108, IMG submission 109644) | Marine microbial communities from the Central Pacific Ocean - Fk160115 155m metaG | ecosystem: Environmental > Aquatic > Marine > Oceanic > Photic zone | place: The Central Pacific Ocean...
CACCTTTTTGTGCTAATTCATTGCCTAGTACTCCTCCGCCAGCACCAGATCCAATAATAACTACTACTGAGTCATCATTTTTATCAAAAGTTTTAGCCATTATCTTCCTCCCTTAGGTAGCCAACCAATATCATCAAATCCACGATTGATGTATCCGCCATGTTCAACAGAAGAGCCTTCCCATCCAAAAAACGCTGCTACTCTTGGGTTTCCATAAAGGCCACCCATTGTAGCTCCTCTAACAGTTTCAAAGAAATCACTTCCATCAATCCTTTTTAGATTTTGAAGCTGAAGTCCTGCAGATTGATCTTTAAATGCAACACTATAAGTACGATCTGCTTCAATTATCTGACCTAAATCTTTTACTCCTTTTTCTAACTTTTCTGCTAAAGAAGAATCTGACTTAGCTTGCTCATCTAAATTTACAACAACTTCAGCATAGTATTGATCGCCCAAAAAGTCGTGAGGATAAAGATGTCTTGCCATAATTAACAAAGAAAGTGCGGTATCTCCAGATAGCACCTCTGTGCTTAAAGCCCAAGCTTCCTCTGTATTAGCTAGAATTGCTCCTCCTCCAGAAGCAACAACACCAGCCGTTGCAGAACCTTGTATAAAAGTTCTTCTACTAACCTTAGTATTAATCATAGTATTTTTCCTCCCAAGAAACTATGTTAATCAAAATACAAATAATTTACTAAGAAGAATATTTACGATAAATATTATTATTGCAAGCTTACCTAAATAAACGCAAAACTATAGTATCGCAAAAATTTCCTCCCAAGAAACCATATAAAATTATGCTTACATAATTTAATCAATAGAACAAGTAATTTGTATACTTTTTATAATTTTATATTCATTGTTATTTGACCTCTAAAGATAGTATGACATATATTAAATCTAAGGAATGGTATAATGATTAATAAAAATAAAATTTTTTCTCTTAATAAGCCCAATTATAACCCTGCGCTTATTCGTTTACCTTACATGCTAGCATTTGGAATTCTTTTATATATATTAATATGGCCATTATTAGCATTGTCTGTAATTCAGTTTGGATTTCATTTAATAGAAGGAATTCCAAATTCTCGTTTAGTAAACTTATCATCAAAATTAATAGCATACTTTATGCAAATATTTGATTATATTTCTTACAAAAGCGATCAAAAACCTTTTCCATTTTCATCACTTCCTCCTAGTAATAAGAATGTAAAAAAAAATAAGGCAAAAAAATCTAGTCAAACTAAATAATCTTGATGACCATTTCTTATAAGTTTTCTTTTTAAAGCCTCAAAATGTCTAAAAGCATTAGCTGATTCGGAATTTGCTTCTTCTTTTATTTGCATCGAAACTTTTTTAGCAATTTGTCCATTTATAATTTTCAATTTTTTTCCTGATGACATAGCTAAATTTTGTGCTTTACATGCTCTTTCTAAATAATATAAAGATTCCCAAGCTTGATATATTGTTTGTCCTGTAACTATTACCCCATGATTGGCTAAAAAAATTATATCATGGTTTTTACTTGCATCCCCAATAGGCTTTGCAGTTTCTTTATCTAAAACTAGCCCTTCATAATTATCCATATAAAATATATCATCATAAAATCTACAAGCATTCTGATCCGCCATTAATAATCTTCCTTCTTCATGCATAGTTATTGCTAATGCTGATTGCATATGAGTATGCATTACACATTTATTTTTTTTACTAGAATTATGAACAGCTCCATGTATTAAAAAAGCTGTAGGTTCTGCATAACCGTCTCCTGAAACTTTTTTTCCATTCTCATCTACAATAATTAATGAAGATGCTGTAACTTCTGACCAATGCATACCATAAGGAATTAATAAATATTTATTATCATCGTTTGGTAACGACACAGTAAAATGGTTATCTATTCCTTCAGAAAAATCGAAATAATCTGCCAGACGGTATGCAGCAGCTAGATCTTGTCTAATATTTAACTCAATATCATCCATAACATCTAATCAAACATAATTATTTGTCTTACAGTTGATCCATCGGATAATTTATCAAATCCTTCATTAACTTGATCAAGTGAAATATGATCACTCATTAGTCTGTCTACAGGCAAACTGCCCGATCTATACAAATCTATATAAGCAGGAATATCTCTATCAGGCACACAACTTCCTAAAAAAGAACCCTTTAAAGTCTTTTCTCCTGCTACTAAATCAACATGTTGAATTGAAAACTTTTTATCTGGATGAGACAACCCTGAAGAAACAGCCGTTCCCCCTCTTCTCAAAACTTTATAAGCGAGTTCCATGGCCTTTTCTGATCCAACACATTCAAAACTATAATGCACTCCAGATCCAGTATAACTTTTAATTTTTTTAATAATTTTTGGATCATCAGCTTTAAAAACTTCGTGTGCTCCCAATTGCTTTGCTATATCTAATTTGTCTTGAATTAAATCTATTCCTATTATTTTAGAAGCCCCAGCTGCCTTAGCTCCCATCAACGCAGCTAAACCAGTTCCTCCCAATCCAATAACAGCTACAGTGGAACCAACTCTAATATTTGCTGTGTTAAAAACTGCTCCTGCTCCAGTAATCACAGCACATCCAAACAATGCAGCCTCATCTAAAGGAAGACTTTTATCAACTTTAACTATAGATTTTGATGAAACTACCGCATATTCAGCAAAACAAGATACTCCTACTTGATGATTTATAAAGTCACCATTTAATTTTATTTTTTTATCTCCAGATAATAATGTGCCTGCTCCCCCTGCGGCTAAACCAGGATCACATAAAGCCGGCCTACCTTCCTTACATGGAATACAATTTCCACATGAGGGAACAAAAACAAATACTACATGATCTCCCACTTCAAAATTATTTACTCCTTCACCTAATTTTTCAATAACACCTGAACCTTCATGCCCCAGTACCATCGGCATTACTCTAGGCCTATTACCATTTACAACAGATAAATCAGAATGACATAACCCTGCAGCAGAAACTTTAACCAAAACCTCATCAAATCCAGGAGGGTCTAGTTCTATTTCTTCAACTCTAACTGGTTTACTCTTAGCAAAAGGTCTTGATTCTGACATTGAATGCAAAACAGCAGCTCTGCATTTAATAGTATTATTCATCAAATATTCCTCCAAAAATTAAAAGTTTATAATTTTGATTACATAAAATCAATTATCATTAATCATTTTTTTACTATTTAATTTATTCTCTTTTGAAAATAAATATATTAACAATGAAATAAATAATAGTATTGCTACAAATATAAAAGCCCAGGAATAAGCTTCACTTGGTGCTCCACTTTTATCTCCTCCCATAAAATATATAATCTTTCCCGTTAGCCATTGAATTAAAAAAACTCCTCCAAAATTGAAAAAATTAGCTGTAGAAAGAGCTCTTCCCATATATTCATTATCAAATAAAGCTTGATAATGAGAAATTAATGCCACACTAAAAGCTCCAAAAAAACCTAAAACACAAAATAATATATATAAAAATAATTTTGATAAACTAGGAGCAAAAGCCAGTATTAATAATAAGATAATTACTCCTACAGCTCCAAATATTACTACATTTTTATATCCTCCTAAAAGCATTCTTAATCTTCCAAAAACAAAAGAGCCAATATTCCAACTTATTGCCATAAGCATTAATATATGTCCTCTTTCTATTAATTCTAATCCATGAAAATCCTTCAAATATGGAGCTCCCCATAACCCTAAAACCACTACAAGTGAAGAATAACTCATCAATGACATAGGAATCATAAACTTAAAATTTCTTTCTTTTAAAATAACCAAAATATTATATGCAGAATTATTTTGATGTTTTGTTTTTATAGGATTAATTTTTGCTTTCGGATTATCTTTTAATATTAAATGATATAGTATCATTACTATAAACGTACAAATTGATGCACTCCAAAACGAAAATTTCCAACCATATAAATCAGATAAATAAGATAAAGGAGTAGTAGCCAATAAACCACCAAGACCTCCAATTGCAAGAATTGTTCCTGCTAATTTTGAAAAATCATCTTTCGAAGCCCAACGGGTAATGAGTACCAAAGACCCCATTAAACATACAGAGCAACCTAACCCCATAAATATACGGCCTATTATTAGACTTATGTAAGAATTAGATAAAGCAAATATTATTGATCCAATAACAGCAAAAGTAATTATAATGGTCATAATTCGTCTAGGCCCATACTTATCAATTAATATTCCAGCTGGAATTTGAAACAAAGCAAATGATAAGAAAAACACTCCTCCTAATAAACCCATTTCTTCAGGAGAAATACTAAAGTCCATCATCAAATTAGGAGCCAAAACGCCAACTGAAGTTCTTAAAAATTGGCTAATTGTATAACCTAAACACAAAACAAACATTATAAAGAGAAATTTTAAACTATTGTTAGCCATTTAAACCTATAACCTATTTCAATTTTCATCACATAATTTATTTTAAAATTATAAAATTATGATATATTATTATTTGGATAAATTCCTGGAACTAAAAATGAATAATAATCTACGTTTTTTAAATAAATTTTATAACATTCTAATCATAATATTCTTATCATTATTATTTTCAATTAAAAGTTTTGCAAATAACTCTTCCTGGAAAGGAAATATAGATCCTATCTCACCTAAAGACTGGACAATACAAAAAGCAGCCCATTTGTTAGAAAGAGCTGGGTTTGGTGGAACACCGGAATATATAGAAAAAATTTATTTAATGGGTCCTGACAATGCTACTAATTACCTAATATACTATGAAAATATTAATACAGATCATATACCAAAATTTGATGAATCAGAAATCCATGATCCTGGATTAATTAATTTTCCACCCAGCAGACCCGCTACTACAAAATTGGCTAGAGAAAAAGGAGAAGCACTCGGCATAAAAGTTAAAAAATCAGGAAATAGAAAATTACAACCTATAGTTAACAAATTTTTTTATTGGTTAAGAGCTAGTAGACTAGAGACCCAAAGAGTTGCCTATTGGTGGTCCAATAGAATGTTAGTTTCTCCAAGACCATTAGAAGAAAAAATGACATTGTTTTGGCACAACCACTTTGCCAATAGTGAAGCAAAAATAAGAGATTATAGAAAACTTCTTTTACAAAATAAAACTTTTAGAAAACATGCCACAGGAAATTTTAGAGAATTACTTGTCGCAGTAGCAAAAGATCCAGCTATGCTATATTTTTTAGATGCAGGCCAAAATATTAAAGGATCCCCTAACGAAAATTTTGCAAGAGAAATTATGGAACTGTTTACATTAGGTGTAGGCAATTATGAAGAAAAAGATATAAGAGAAGCGGCAAGAGCTTTTACTGGTTGGAATTCTAATGATTTAACATTTGTTATTAATAAAGAAAAACATGATAATGGAATAAAAACAGTATTATCTCGTACTGGAAAATTTTCAGGTGAAGAAGTAATAGACATATTATTAGACCAAAGAACTGCGTCAGAATTTATTGTAAGAAAAATTTATAAAGAATTTGTTAATGAGAATATTAACGAAAATATAATAGAAAAATATGCTTACTATTTTAGGTCACATAATTATGAGTTTAAACCATTATTAAAATTAATTTTAATGTCTAAAGATTTTTACATTAACGAAAATATGGGTTCTCATATAAAATCTCCAATAGAATTAGTAATTTCCACTTATATAAAATTAGGAGCAATTAATACCCCTGGAATTCCTGATTTTAATCAATCAACTTCAGCTATGGGACAAACATTATTTTGGCCTCCAACAGTGGCTGGTTGGGCCGGAGGCAGAAGTTGGATAACTCCAGCTCTTCTTATGGAAAGAGGAAATTTTGCACGGAGTGTTTTATATCCAGATATTGACTTTATTGCTAAAGATTTTTATTCACCTGATCCTAAAATAATAGTTATGCACGATTCTATTAGAAAAGGTGCAGATATTACTTCAGCAACACAAACCAGTAATGGAGGTAATAATATGATGATGGCAGAAGCCAATATGATGGCTGATCGTGACGAAGATTTTAATACACGCTATGCCTCATATAAAGGATGGCAAGAAGCTGTATCAAAAGTAAAACCTATTTTACGAGACACTATTAAGATAAGTTTTACAGATATGGTTATCAATAGTGGAGCTAAAAACTCTAAAGAAGTAATAGAATATTTATTAAATAGATTTTTAATTGTAGATATTAACCAATCAAAAAAAAATATGCTTATAGAATTTTTGACTACAAACCTTGGAACTAATAAAATAAGCGAAGCAAAAAGTTATTTAGAAGAACCTATTAGAATGATAGTGCATTTAATAATGAGTCAACCAGAATATCAATTAGGATAAGAAATGAAAAATAATATTAATAGAAGAAATTTCGTAAAATACTTATCAGGGGCAAGTCTAAGTTCCTTAATGCCAATGAAATATGCCTTTTCGAATCATCACATGAATGATTTGACAGATAATAAAATTTTAGTTGTTCTAGAACTTTCCGGAGGAAATGATGGATTAAATACTATCGTGCCTTATGGAGATGATTCATATTATCGGCACAGACCTAACATCGGCATAAAAGAAAAGGATCTTCTTAAAATTGATAACTACTTCGGATTTAACCCGGGTATAGTAGGGTTAGAATCTCTTTATAAAGAAGGACAAATGGCAATTATTCATGGATGTGGCTATAAAGATCCTTCATTTTCACATTTTACTTCTATGGCTTATATGCATACTGCAGCTCCAAATAGTGGTGAAGAATACGGTTGGATGGGAAGACTTGCTGATGAAATGGCGCCAGAATCTTATAAAAACTTTTTAATCAATATTGATAAAACTCAATCCTTAGCAGTAAGGTCTAAAAATCATGTTCCAATTGTATTTGATCACCCACAACGATTTCAAAGAGAAGGTTTCTATTCAGTAAAGCAAATGTTAGAAATTGAAAAAAATACTGAAAACATAAATTATGAAAATAATGCGCAAAAATTTCTTAACGAAATTGCAAAAAGTGCTAATGAAGCTTCTAGTATGATTAGCAATGCATGGTCTAATTATACTAAGAAAGTAGATTACGGAATTGATCCATTAGATTTAGATAAAATAGCAGCACTTATCCAAGCTGAAATTCCAGCTAGATTATATTATACATCATACAGAGATAATGCATTTGACACACACGTTCATCAAAATAATCTACATCAAAGACTACTAACGTATGCTTCGGATGCTATAAGAGGGTTTATGACTGATTTACATAGAATAGGAAAAGAAAAAGAAGTTGTTCTCTTAGTTATGACCGAATTTGGGCGAAGAGTTCCTGAAAACACAAGCTTAGGAACAGATCATGGAGCTGCTGGCCCTATGTTTATTATTGGAAATACCGTAAAGGGAGGACACTATGGAGAAATACCGGATTTAATAAATGGATTAGATGATGGTGATAATTTAAAATATACTACTGACTTTAGAAAAGTCTATGCGACATTAATTGAAAGCTGGTTAAAAACCGATTCAAAAAAGATTTTAAGAAAAAACTTTGAAACTTTTAATATCTTCGATACAACTGTTTAACTAACAATAATTTTTTTCATTTTTTATAATAAAATTTGAATCAGGGGGAAGAGATGAGTGCACCATATGACAATTTAAATGCAGGTCTTACAAAAACACTTCTAAAAATTAGTCTTAAATTAGAAAAGCTATTAAGCTTTATTGGTATGATAGGAGCATGGTGTGCTCTCCCCTTAATTACTATAATTATGTTTGACATTATATCTAGAAGATTTTTTGTCCTAGGTTCTACTAAATTACAAGAAATGGAATGGCATCTTCATGCAGCTCTTTTCTTATTAGCTTTAGGATATGCATATTTAAAAAATTCTCATGTTAGAATCGAAGTCATTAGAGAAGGTTTTTCTACCAAATTAAAGGCTATTTTAGAAGTTATAGGAGTATTATTCTTTGTATTACCATATACTGGTTTAATTATATGGTTTGGAATTGATTTTGCCTCCAGATCTTTCGCTCTAAATGAAGTTTCCTCTGCACTTACTGGACTAAGTCATAGATGGATAATAAAATCCTTTGTTCCTCTTGGAATGGGATTCTTATGGCTAGCAGGTATAAGTGTTTTACTAAGAAATATAGTTTATTTAATTTCTATAAGTAAAAGAGATAAAGATTTAGAAAATGCTGCAAGGTCAATGTCTCCGGAACTTCACAATCCTACTGATGCATTAATTAAAGAAGCTAGTAAAGAGGAGTTAGCCTAATGGATTTTGTAACTTTATTACCAGTATTTATGTTTTTAACTTTAGCTTTATTATTATTTAGTGGATATCCTGTTGCTTTTGTTTTAGGAGGTGTAGGGCTTGGCTTTGGATTTTTGGGCATGGCCTTTGATGTATTCAGTTTTATAGAATTTTTTAACATAATAAGTAGAATATGGGGTGGAGTATGTGAAAACCTTATTCTAGTAGCTGTGCCAATGTTTATTTTTATGGGAACAATGTTAGAAAGAAGTGGTGTAGCAAATGATCTATTAAACTGTTTACAAGTTTTGTTAAGAAGAGTTCCTGGAGGTCTCGCATTATCCGTAACTATAATGGGAACAATCATGGCGGCTACAACAGGTATTATTGGAGCCTCAGTGGTGATGATGACATTATTAGCTTTACCTGTAATGTTAGAAAGAAACTACAATCCTTCATTAGCTACCGGAACTATAGCAGCCTCTGGCACCTTAGGAATATTAATCCCTCCTTCCATTATGCTAGTGATTATGGCAGACTTACTATCTATTTCAGTTGGAACTTTATTTTTAGCTGCAATTGTACCTGGATTATTATTGGCCGTACTTTATATAATTTATATATATATACGTACAAAAATGAATCCTGCATTAGCACCTCCACTTCCAGATAACCTAGGTCCTAATACTAAAGCCGAATTATGGATAATGATATTCAGGTCATTCATCCCTCCAATATTCTTAATTATGTGTGTTTTAGGATCAATTTTTGCAGGCATAGCTACTCCTACAGAAGCTGCTGCAGTAGGTGCATTAGGATCAATCATTTTAGCTTTATTTAATAGACGTTTATCAGCAACTGTCATAAAGAGTGTTACACAAAGATCAGCCTTAACTTGTGCTATGATTTTTGGTATATTTATTGGAGCTACAGCTTTTTCTTATGTATTTAGATCCCTAGGCGGAGATGATTTAATTCACCATTTAGTTGATAGCTTAGGTATGGGCTCATGGGGAGTTTTATTCTTAATGATGGGAATGTGCTTTTTACTTGGATTTTTCTTTGATTGGGTTGAAATTACTTTAATTGTCTTGCCATTATTTGCACCCATTTTAGCAACACTAGATTTTGGCACCCATTTAGACCCAGAAATGGTAATTCCTTGGGTTGCTGTTTTAATTGCTGTAAATCTGCAGACGTCATTTTTAACACCCCCATTTGGGTTTGCCTTATTTTATTTAAAAGGAGTAGCTCCTCCTTCTATAAAAATACAAATGGTTTATAAAGGAATTATTCCATTTGTAATATTACAATTAATTGGACTAATTACTATAATATGTTTCCCAGAATTGGTTCTCTGGCTACCTACTAAGTTACTGGATTAAAATTATGAAAACTTTAATATTAAAAACACTATTAATTTTTTTTATTTCAATAAATATAGCTTACTCTAAAGATTTAGATCATTTACAATCATTGAATTTCTATGAGAACGGAAAATTAATTATTGATGTTAGAAATAAGGATGAATGGAAAGAAAGTGGGGTCATACCCAATGCTAAATTAATTCAAATGCTTGCACCAGATAGTAATATTAGAAATGGCTATTTGGAAGATTTAATAGAAGTGATAGGCGAAGACAAGTCAAAAGAAGTTGGGATAATATGTCGATCAGGAAGAAGATCCTCCTTTACTGTAAATATACTTAAAGAAAAAGGATATACAAACATACATAATATATCTGAAGGCATGTTAGGTGATCAAAAAACAATTGGTTGGGTTACAAGAAATTATCCTACAATTCAATGCAATCAAGAATGTGAATAATATTAGTATTTTTGGTTGTATTCAGATATAATTTAAGTAAATTAAGGCTAATAATAACTACTTAGTCATGGGAGGACAGTATGGTAAAGAAAATATTTATGTTGGTAATTTTAGTAACTTCAATTATAGCAAATTTTAATATATCAAATGCTGGTGATGTTAAAGCAGGTGAAAAGGTATTTAATAAGTGTAAAGCTTGTCATGGAGTTAAAGAAGGTGGAAAAAATAAACTTGGTCCTAACCTCTGGAATATAGTTGGTGCTCCTATAGCTTCTAAAGATGGATATAAATATTCAAAGGCCTTAAAAGCTTATGCAGAAGAAGCTGGAAACTGGAATGAAGAAAATTTAACGGCTTGGCTAAAAAAGCCTAAAGGCTTAGTAAAAAAAACAAAGATGATTTTCCCTGGTTTAAAAAAAGCTGATGATATAACTAATATACTTGCCTTTTTAAAAGCTAACGGAAATAATTAATGGAACTAACTGGAGAATATAATATCCCAGCACCAAAAGAAAAAGTTTGGGAATATTTAAATAATCCAGATATTTTAAAAAAATCTATAAAAGGTTGTGAAACTCTAGAGAAGACTTCAGAGAATGATTTTACTGCGAAAGTTAAAGCAAAGATAGGTCCGGTATCAGCAACTTTTAGTGGATCGGTAAAATTGACAGAAATAAAAGCTCCTAATAGTTACGTTATAAACGGTGAAGGAAAAGGAGGAGCTGCAGGTTTTGCAAAAGGCAGTTTAAAAATTACTTTATCTGAGAAAGATCAAGAAAATACTTTACTGTCCTACTCAGGAAATTCTCAAGTGGGAGGAAAGTTAGCACAACTTGGATCACGACTTATTGGTGGAGCTGTAAAGAATACTGCAGATGACTTTTTTAAGAAATTCTGCATGTTAGTATCTGACTCTCCATCCGATAAAAGTAATATGCTAAATGATGATCAGCCAAAAAATATTACATCCTTTAGTATTCCTTATTGGACATGGATAACTTTACTAATTATTGCAATTGCAATAATACTATCCTTTTTTGTCTAGTATTTTTTTTTTATTCCATTAATATTAATAGAATATTTTTTTGTTCAGACTGAGCTAGAGGTAAAAAATGAATAAAGTATCTATAAAAATTACAATTAATAATAAAACTTATACAAAAAAAATTAAGCCTAATTTATTACTAGTTGATTTTTTAAGAGATGACCTAAATTTAACAGGAACTCATATAGGTTGTGATACTAGCCAATGTGGGGCTTGTATGGTTTTACTAAATGGATCTGCAATAAAGTCTTGCTCAATTTTATTAGCACAACTAAATGATCAAGAAATTACTACAATTGAAAATATAGGACATGATGATAAGTTGCATGCTATGCAAGAAGCATTTAGAAATAATCATGGTTTACAATGCGGATTTTGTACTCCAGGAATGATAATTTCAGCTATTTCTCTTGTAAAAGATAATAAAAAACCTACCGAACATGAAATAAGA
>Ga0163108_10003247_pt1 | contig 11591 bp, 14 predicted proteins | sample Fk1155metaG_FD_109644 | JGI IMG/M metagenome (GOLD analysis project Ga0163108, IMG submission 109644) | Marine microbial communities from the Central Pacific Ocean - Fk160115 155m metaG | ecosystem: Environmental > Aquatic > Marine > Oceanic > Photic zone | place: The Central Pacific Ocean...
AGGCATCAACAGCAAGATCCGTGGGGGAGAAGTTCAGCACACGGGTGTCGTCCCGTTTCTCAAAAAATTTGAAGCGACTGTCAGATGTTGCACTCAAAATGGCATCAGAGGTGGATCAGCGACAGTCCACTTCCCCATTTGGCACCAAGAAATAGAAGACATACTTGTATTAAAAAACAATAAAGGATCGGAGGATAATCGTGTCAGGAAACTTGACTACAGTATACAGATTAGTAAATTATTTTACGAACGCTTTATCAACGATGAAGATGTCTCGCTATTTTCTCCTCATGATGTGCCTGGCCTTTATGATGCTTTCGGGACCGATGGTTTTGATATTCTCTATACCAAGTACGAGGCAGATGGTTCTATCCCCAGAAAAACCATTGGTGGCCAGGAATTAATACTTGATCTCCTTAAGGAGAGAGCAGAGACAGGACGTATCTATATCATGAATATAGATCACTGTAATGAGCACTCATCATTCAAAGATAAGGTTAACATGAGTAACCTATGTCAGGAGATTACACTACCTACTGATCCTATCCATCATATTGATGGTGGTGGTGAGATAGCATTGTGTATTTTATCTGCTATTAATGTAGGTAAGTTGAATAAGATTGAAGACATGGAAGAACTCTGTGACCTTGCTGTGAGAGGACTGGAGGAGTTGATTGATTATCAAAACTATCCAGTGAAAGCAGCAGAGAAGAGTACTATTGCTAGACGTTCTATTGGTGTAGGTTTCATTGGTCTTGCACACTATCTTGCTAAGAATGGTGTTAAGTATGATGACAAAGAAGCATGGAAACTAGTTCATGATTTGTCTGAAGCATTCCAATATAATCTCTTGAAATCCAGTAACCAACTGGCAAAAGAGAAGGGTGCATGTGATGGATATCAACAGACTAAGTACGCAGAAGGTATCCTTCCTATTGATACATATAAGAAGGACGTAGATGAGATTGTACCCAATGACCTTACATTTGATTGGGGAATATTACGGGAAGACATACGACTTCACGGGCTCAGGCACTCCACACTGTCTGCTCAGATGCCAAGCGAGAGCAGTTCCATTGTGTCAAATGCAACCAATGGCATTGAACCCCCTAGGGGCTATATGTCCACGAAGAAATCTAAAAAGGGACCACTTAAACAAATAGTCCCTCAGTATGGAACTTATAAGAACGCTTACACACTCCTTTGGGATATGCCTAGCAATACTGGGTATATTAATATTGTTGCAGTTATGCAGAAGTTCTTTGATCAAGCAATTTCTGGAAACTGGTCCTATAATCCAGAGCATTACGAGAATTCTGAAGTTCCTGTTAGTGTAATGGCACAGGATTTACTGACAACCTACAAGTATGGTTGGAAGACCTCTTACTATCAAAATACCTATGATAATAAGAAGGACTTTGATGAACCATCTCATCCTATTGGATGGCATGATGAAGAAGATAAAAAGAAAACCGCTATTACAAATTTACTAGATGACATTTTTGCCAGTGAGGAGGAAGCTTGTGACAGTTGTGCAATCTAAAGAAGTGAAAGGCATGACTGTCTTTAACACAAAGAATAATGATAGTACCAAACAGAAAATGTTTTTTGGTCCTCCACTAGGGGTCCAGCGATATGATAAGTTTAAGTACCCTGTATTTGATAAATTAACTCAACAACAGTTAGGATATTTCTGGAGACCTGAAGAGGTATCTTTACAGAAAGACAGAGCAGATTATCAAACACTCAACAAAGCACAGAAACATATTTTCAGTAGCAATCTTAAGTATCAAATCTTATTGGATAGTGTACAAGGACGTGGACCTGGTATGGCTTTCATGCCTTACTGTTCCTTGCCTGAGTTAGAAGCATGTATGAATATATGGCAGACTATGGAGATGATTCATAGTAGGTCATACACATATATTATTAAGAATGTATACCCTGATCCATCAGAGGTCTTTGATACTATATTAAATGATGAGAGGATCCTTTCTCGTGCTCAGTCGGTGACTAAAGCATATGATGACTTCATTAATTATGCACAGGAGTGGGGTAATAGTAATCAGTGGAATAAATCTTCTGAAGGTTCTCCATCTGTTGAATGGACACGTAAGGAATTAAAACGATCACTTTACAGGGCAATTGCTAATGTTAATATCCTTGAAGGCATTCGTTTTTATGTTTCTTTCGCTTGTTCCTTTGCATTTGGTGAGCTTAAGTTACTAGAAGGAAGCGCAAAGATCATTTCTCTTATCGCTAGAGATGAGTCCCAACATCTTGTTGTTACTCAGACTATTCTAAATAATTGGGTGAAGGGTGATGACCCTGATATGGTGGACATTGCTAAGGAAGAAGAAGAGAATGTCTATGAGATGTTTAAACAGTGTGTGGTAGAGGAGAAGGAATGGGCAGAGTATTTGTTTAAAGATGGTTCTATCATTGGTTTGAATGATGTTCTCTTGCAGAAGTATGTTGAATACATTGCTAACCGTAGGTTAAAAGCAATTGGTTTGAAACCTATCTTTGATACACCATTAGCAAACAACCCACTACCTTGGACTCAGCATTGGTTGTCTTCTAAGGGTCTACAAGTAGCACCACAGGAGACAGAGGTTGAGTCGTACATGATAGGGAGCATTAAACAAGATGTTAAGAAGGATACTTTCGCAGGTTTTCAATTATGATTCTGCCTACAGAACAAGAACCGTCAGAAGGGTGGCGAGAAGAGTACCTAGGTATGAAAGTTCTGAGTACGATGCAGACAGAATGTTTGAAGAATGGACCGAAGAGTCTTTCCCAGAGTTGGATGATGCAAGCTATGCACAACGACTGGAAGAAGAAGAAAGGAATCAAGGATCCAGAACCACCCGATTGCCAGAGCAGCATGAAGGAGTGGGAAGAAAGCATCAAGAAATACCAGACCCCTGGGATTAATGATATAAATATAGGAGAGTGATATGAAAATTATGGGATGGCGACCACCACAGAGACCTGCGTGGGCGAAAGCTTATATGCAAATGCCTGGACATACAAGGGTACAACTTTTTCTTCTGACGATATTGGCGACTTCTTCGGTTTCGTCTACAGGATTACTAATTGCACAACGGGTAAACAGTACATCGGCCGTAAATACTTCATCCAACGTAGAAAGCCTAGAGGTGGGAAGCGGAAGGTTTCGTCTGAGAGTAACTGGAAAAAGTACTACGGTAGTTCTCCAGAACTTACAGCAGACATTAAAGAGTTTGGACAAGACAATTTCAGACGGGAGATCTTATCTCTCCATGCCACCCTCGGTAAAGTAAACTTTGAAGAGACTAGACAATTGTTTATCAACAATGTTTTAACAGAGGCTCTAGAGGATGGGAGTCCAGCGTATTACAATAGCAACATCCTTGGACGTTATTATAGAAAGGATTATTTCCGATGAAAAAATTGATTGCTTTGATGTCCCTAACATTGGGACTGTGTTCTCCTGCCATGGCAGATCCTGAGATAAAGAATTGGTATACTTATCATTCTATGGGATGTATGATGCTTAGGGAATGCACTAAAGATACTAGTATAATTGATAGTGTTGAAGATTTAGGAGAACACTTTACACCCTATTCTAATGAGTTGAATAAGATCTTTGAGAGTTTAGAATTGATTGGTGTTGAAGCATATCTTGCTGATGAAAAATACTTCAAACATAATACTAGGGGATTGTATGATGTTACTAGGAATAGATTTTTCTTGAATAAGAAGTACATAGAGCAACCAAAAGTATTACTTTCAGTTATTCGTCATGAAGGATGGCACATTGCTCAAGATTGTATGGCAGGTACTTTAGATAATACTTTTACTGCTGTTATATTGCAGGATGGAGAGGTTCCTGATTGGATTACTAATACTGCAATGAGAACATATAAGATTGAAGCAGCACCTTATGAAGCAGAAGCAATGTATGCAGCATTTATAGATGGGCATACTGCTAGTGCATTAGAAGCATGTGCTAGTGCTGCACCAATGTGGGAAACATATGAACCCACACCTATGACACGAAGTTGGTTGAGGAAAAATGGATTTATCCGTTAGGTGCCGTTCTTGTGGCGTTGAGTTGCATGGATATCCAATTAAAACAAAGACGTGTGGGTGTCCAAATATGACATCCATACGTGGAGAGACTGTATCTGCTAATGATATGTCACAGGTAGTGTTAACGAATTCTAACAGTTATGTTAAGAAACAACCACTTTTGTCTGAAAATGACTTACAATATCAGGAGGCACGACGGAAACGGAAGGTTCGTAAACTAGACTTTGAGGAACGATGATCAATATTGAGGAGAAGTATCAATCATACATAGGAAATCCTAATAAAGGATTGACCATTGATGGAGTGAAGGAACAGGTCACTGGGTATGGATACCACTGTGATGGAAATGACATCAAAGGATATTGGGTGGCAACAATCAATTATAAATTATACTACAATACGAACGAACAGTTCATAAAGATGGAAGCTTTAAACGAATGAAAATATTTCTAGACACTGCTATAACGGATGATATTCGTAAGCATTATAAGACAGGTTTGATTGATGGTCTTACTACCAACCCCTCTCTTATTCGTAAGAGTGGTAGGAACCATGAAGAAGTTTACCAAGAGATTAAAGATATTGGTATCACAGATATCAGTATGGAAGTTATTGGTGATACAGGTAACATGGTTTCAGAAGGTAAACGATTACACAAAAAGTTTGGCAAGTGTGCTACAATTAAAGTACCTTGTACTCCTAAGGGTCTTCTTGCGTGTAGAGAATTATCAGAAAATAATATTAAAGTTAATGTAACTTTAATCTTTAGTCCTTCTCAAGCAATACTTGCTGCTAAAGCAGGTGCCAAGTATGTGTCACCATTTGTAGGACGAGTGGAAGACAATTCATTTGGTGGATTATGTTTAGTTAAAGATATTGCTAATGTTTATGCGAAACAGTCTTGGGATTCTACTGAAATCTTAGCAGCATCTATTAGAAATGTGCGAGATGTAGGTAGAGCATTTGAATATGGTGCTAATATTTGTACCATACCAACAGGAGTTTTTGAGGGTATGTACAAACATATTCTTACTGATAAAGGATTGGATATCTTTGATAAAGATTATGCTGCTGTTGAACAACAAGCGGTACAAATAAATATAGAAGATAAAGATTCTTAGGTAATTACTTATGCAGAATTTCACTGTGTATTCTAGACGAGGGTGTCCATATTGTGTTAAGATTATTCAAGTGTTGCAGTTATCAGAACTTCGTTACGTAGAGTATAAATTGGATAGAGATTTTACCAGTGAAGCATTTTATGAACAGTTTGGAGTTGGGTCTACCTTCCCTCAAGTTGTTATGAATGGTGACAATCTTGGTGGATGTCAAGAGTCTATTCAGTTTATGCAAGAAAAAGAAATTTGTTGTATGGTATAATGATTGAACTAACTGAGAAGGAATTTGAAGAAGATCTAAGCAAATATACTACTCGTATAGAGAGTGGTGAAGATTTTCTCATCAAGAAATCCAATGGCGATAAATATATTGCCACTGATATTACAAAGTTTAAAAATCCTTGTGATATATGAAACGGGTATTCAATTGGATCAAGAAGTGGCTAGACTTGTCACATCATGAACCCTGGAGAAATAAATAAGTATGATTGGTGAATGATTATGGCTAAGCGTAGAACAAAAAAAGATCCTAAGGATACATCCTACTTGAAGTGGGAGATTTTAGGGAGAACAATTGTTAAACATACTGAGTATGATGAGCACATTGTTACTCAGAAAAAGATTTGTGTTGGCAATCCTGCCGAGACATTTGAAACTGTAGAGACAGTTTGTTATAGAATTGAAAAGACAGTTGAGAAACCTCCTGCTGTTAAGAAGATTGCTAAGAAGAAATCTGTAGTACAGAAAGTAAAGGAAGCAGTGACTCCTAAGAGAGCAAGGAATAAGAAGGGACAACTGGTAGCAGATGATCCCAACACACCTGAGAATGAAGCTTGGGAAGGTGGTGTCGCACCACCTAAGAAAAAAACTACTACTAAAAAGAGGAAAAAATCATGAGCTGTGGAAGTATCCGTAAGCATATTGAAGAAGCAGATGAAGCTCTTCGCAAGGCAATCATCATTGCTTTGGAACAGAAGCAAGATGAACAACTTGAAACATTGTTTGCTGCACTAGGTAAGGTACGTGAGCTTATTCTTACTACACCTATTCGTTTCACTGATAATGTTGATGATTATTACAGGAACAATGCAGAGTATAATTTTAATTTAGATGCAACTCATGGTGGTGATATGGATGCAATGGATAATTTCCTTACATTTCCAGTATCCCCTACAGGTACAGCATCTAGTGATACTATTTCATTTAATACAGTTGCTGGAGGTCCAGTTAATGTACCAGGTGGAATGGGTCAAGATGTTATTACATTTGGCACTGCAGAGCAAGACGATAAAGACCCCGCATAACTGGATTATAAATACTTCTAGCTTGTAAAGTGCCAACTGTAGGACAGAAGTATGTCAAAGTTATTAGCGAATCAAATCGCCAATTATAATGATAATGGACCAGTAGAAGTAAAAGAAGGTATTGAAATCCCTGCTGGCAAACCGCTGCAAGCAGGAGGTGCTGCTGGAACCACGGGTGATTATTTAAAATCAACTGGTTCTTCAGTTACATGGGAAACATTTCCATCTATACCTGCTGCACAGATTCAAAGTGATTGGAATGCTACTAGTGGATTGGGTGTAGTTCTTAACAAACCAACCTTTGCTCCTGTAGCAATTACTGGTGACTATACTGATCTAAGTAACAAACCAACTATCCCTCCATCGCAGGTCAATTCCGATTGGTCTGCGAGTGGTGGTGTTGAGAGGATTTTAAATAAACCTGTACTATTTGATGGTGTATATTCATCGTTAACAGGAAGACCTGTTATACCTGCTACTATTACTGACTTAGCAGGTGTTAATCTTCCCAATCCTATACCTGATGGAGCATATATCCAGTGGGATACTGGTACTTCTAAATGGATTGTTGGTACTGGTTCTTCTGGTATCTTGGATCTTGTTGAGGATACTTCACCACAATTGGGAGGTACTCTTGATGCCAATGGATTTGCCATTGACATGGGTAACTTAGTTATCACTGATGCCAAGGTTGGACAATGGGGTTTAGCATATAGTTGGGGTAATCATGCCACAGAGGGATATCTAAGGACATATACAAATACAACATACAGTCAGGCATCTATTGGTGATGCTGTTGGTGTTAAGATTAGATTATCTGATAGTTTTGGAGTACAAGATGATGTCTTGATTACTGCTGGTACTGGTATTACTATTGATCAGATAGGAACAGAAGGGTTTAGAATTAATTCTACTGGAGGAGCAGGAGGTGGTGCTACTGTTACCACAGATGATTCTGCACCAGCTACACCTAATGATGGAGACCTTTGGTGGAAATCAGATGAAGGTAGACTAAAAGTTTTTTATGGAGATCCAACAGGTTCTCAATGGGTTGATACTAGCCCACCATTGTCACCAGCATTTGCTCCAAAGGTCAGTAATCAGACAGTAGAGTTAGAGGCAGCTTACGACAGTACTGCACAGACACATCATCTTAAGATGACAGGTCACTTGTTACCTTCAGCACATGAGACTTATGATATAGGATCAGCAGAGAAGAAGATCAGACACTTATTCTTATCTGATAATTCTATTTGGTTGGGTGATGACATGAAGATGTCTAACCACAAAGGTAAGGTTAAGTTTTATACCAGAGATACATCTAAGGTTCCTACTGCAGTAGCAACTGCTGGAGGTACTGTTGCTGGATGTATTTCTTTTGTTGGTACTAGATTTCCTGATAGAAGTGGTACTATTGATGCATCTAACAGTGCAGGTAATGGATTGTTCTTGACTGACTGGACTACTTACTTGTCTAGTCTTAATAGTGTTGCTGAAGGAACATATGGTCCTAATGATCTATGGCCACCAGAGACTATTGATGGTGTTCCAAATGCAGAATATGCTCTAAGTGATTGGTCTAACCAAAACGATTTGACTCAACATGGTAAGAAGGAAGCACCAGTTATTTCAGGTGATACAGAAGAGTATAAGTTGTGGGAGTCGCAGTCTTTCTTCCGTACTAATGCTATTTCTGATTTTCCTGTTAAGGTGGTTGGAGCTCAACTAGTTAGCAATACATTTGTTGAGTTTACAATTTATATAATGCAAGGAAATGCAGCACGTAGTGTAACTACATTAAGTATTGATGGTGCAGATGCTACTCAGTTAACAATCACTGGTACACCAGAAGCAAATAATTTAAACACCTATAGCATCAAAGCTATATATTATGGTGGTGAATGGAAAGCAACCCTCGCAATAGGTTAGAATAAATGGCAATTAATTATCCAGACACCGCAGGACAAGCAACTGATGGGTCTTTTGCTCATACAGAAGCAGGTATTACATGGGTATGGGATGGTACTTCATGGAAAGCACAGGGTATAACTAGTAATTATACGTTACCGATAGCAACTGCTTCTGCCCTTGGTGGTATTAAAGTTGGTGCTAATCTTAGTATTAATTCTACTAGTGGTCTTCTAGATGCTAGTGCTGCTGTTACTGCTGCTAATGACCTTAGTGATGTAACTATATCAACACCAACTACAGGTCAAGTATTAAAATATAATGGTAGTGCATGGGTTAATGGTGTTGATGATACTGGTACTACAATCAATGCCATTGATGACATAGGAGATGTTGATACAACTACAGCAGCACCTGCTGTTGGTGAAGTATTGAAATGGGACGGCACTAACTGGGTTCCTGGTACTGATGCTATAGGTACAGGTCTTGGAGCAAGACAAACTGCTCAAGCAACAACTGCTAGTATTAATAATGGTGAGAAAAAAGACATTACAATTGTAGCAGCAAAAACATATGCTTTATTGAAGATCCAAACCTCTCATGCTGCATGGGTAACACTCTATACCGACAGTACTAACAGATCTGCAGATCAGAATAGGAGTGAGAGTACAGATCCACTTCCAGGTTCTGGTGTAATTGCTGAGGTTATTACTTCTGATGGTGCTATTGTTAACATTACTCCTGGTACAATTGGATTTAATAATGGCAGTCCTATTAACACATCAATTTATTTGAAGGTGGTTAATAAGAGTGGAAGTACAGTAGGTGCTGGTATTACAGTGACACTAACATATGTTCAGTTAGAGGTGTGATATGGCTGATAAGATCTACGTTGTAACCCTAAAGGAAAGGGGGGATCTAGAAGGATTTTATTTTGACATGGAATCCGATGGATATCGTGTCCATTTGAAGCGTCCTATTAGTAGGAACACACAGTATTATATGACTGAGGAACAAGCAGATACTATACGTGATGATTCTAGGGTGCTTGCTTGTGAACAGAGACCAGAAGACATAGGAATAACTCCAGTACCGTATGGTAGAGAAGTTGTTAACAATACATCTTATGGTGTTGCTGGAGATTTTCGTAAGACAGGAACCTTCGCTCAGGATAATAGGCAGTGGGGTCATCTTCATGTGGCTGGAGATGATGCACAGAGAAAGAAAGGATCTTGGGGTAGTGGAGAAGTTACAGATAGTATAAGTGTTTTTAATAATGGAAAGCATGTTGATGTAGTTATCGTTGATGATCCAGTATCATTTGATTGTGCAGAATGGTGGAGTGCTGAAAAGAATGTTACGAGATTTAAACAGTATGATTGGTATACTGAACTGAATACTTATGTGGGAAGTATTGATGATGATGGACAGACATTACCTTCAGGTAGTTATCCAAATTATATTGATAATAATGCTAACACACAGTATCATGGTAACCATGTAGCAGGTACTATTGCTGGTCAGTGGTATGGATGGGCTCCTGAAGCAGACATTTATAGTCTTCAGGTTCTATCTAATAATTCTGGTATAGGAACACCTGTTCCTGTACTATTATGTTTTGATTACTTGAGAGCATTTCATAAGCACAAACCAATTAATCCTGAGACAGGTAAGAGAAATCCTACAGTTACTAATCATAGTTGGGGATATGGAGTTGATCTTAGGAATCAGTTTGATGAGGGGTTTGCGTTATCTGATTACGCTACTGTAGTCTATAGGGGAACAGTATATAGTTCAAGTAATCCTAATCCAAGTGGGTGGACTTTGGCAGGATTGGAAGCGGATTTTGGATTGAGTCAGTGGAAGAGATATTTTAATTATCATTACACTGCTATGAATGCAGATGTTGAGGATGCTATTGAAGATGGTGTAGTTGTTATTGGTGCTGCTGGCAACAGTGATTTTTATATGTCAGATAATGAGCCAACTGATCCATCATATGTTGACTGGAATAATAGAGTTAATATTAATGGTGCTAGTACATATTATTTCATGCGAGGATCTAGTCCATGTAATGCTAAAGGTGTGATTAATGTTGGTGCTATAGATACTGCCAGTGATTTTAGAAGAGCAGACTTCTCTAACTTTGGTCCACGTGTAGATGTGTGGGCTCCTGGTGTTAGTATTGTTTCTTCTTTTAATAGTTATGGTACAGCAGATGGTAAGTATGGTCCTCCTAATTATTTTTGGGCTATTAGTGGAACAAGTATGGCATCACCACAGGTGTGTGGAGTTGCAGCATGTTTAGCTACTGGTAAGGAAAGGTTTACTAACAGTGATGTTCTTGGATACATTCAGTTGTATGGTAAGAAAGGTGACATGACGTTTGATGTTGCTGGTGGAAACTTTGCTGATGCTACATGTCGTGGAAGCAATGGTGGATTATATTTTGATAGTGATGTCATTGAGTTAAGGGTAGACAATCCAAGACCAGAGAGTGGTTACTTGGCTGGTTGGTATAAGGATACTTTGAAAGGACATAGAAGGGATACAGAACTTCCAAAGCTAGGAAGTATACAGGTGTATCCTAGACAAAATATTTTATATAGGATTCCTGCTGATGGACCTGAAACACATACATTAAATGTTATAGCATCTTCTGGTAATTATGTTTTTGATGGAACTGATAGGAATGGAACCATTAGTTCACAACAAAATCCAACTATTAATCTTAAGAAAGGTGACACTTTACAGTTGGGTATGAGTGCTGTTGGACATCCACTATGGATTCAGATATCACAGGCTACAGGACTACCTACACCAGGTAATATCCCCGCAGGTATTACTAATAATGGAATTTCTGACGGTAGTAATATTACATGGGATACAAGTCAGGCAATAGCTGGAACATATTATTATAATTGTGAATTCCATTCATCTATGACAGGAACTATTTTTGTAGTATAAATAGTCAGACCTTGACACGTATGCTATAATGACAGATGAAGTAAAGGAAGAGGTTGAGGAGAAGAAAAAGGGTCCGTTAGGTAAACTAAAGGAAAAGATTCTTCCTGATGAATCAGAAAAAGCAGCGATCATTTCAACAATGGTTAGACTTGGTGTATTGGTGTGGTCTGGGGGAATTTTGACATTGAATTATGTTACAGTACCTGGTATACCACAG
>Ga0163108_10003249_pt1 | contig 11588 bp, 11 predicted proteins | sample Fk1155metaG_FD_109644 | JGI IMG/M metagenome (GOLD analysis project Ga0163108, IMG submission 109644) | Marine microbial communities from the Central Pacific Ocean - Fk160115 155m metaG | ecosystem: Environmental > Aquatic > Marine > Oceanic > Photic zone | place: The Central Pacific Ocean...
AACCGCAGCGGTGATACCTGGCCCCACGAGCAACAGCCACATGTGCAGGTGAACGACCTCGCCGAAGTCGCCGCATTACTGATCCCCAGGAACGATTTCCTGCAACAACAGGAAAACATTTGAATGGGGCGACAGGTCGATGTATCCGTCATAAGGGCCGGCACCGCAGGGCCTTTTGCTGTCTGGGGAGGTCTTACTAAGTAGCCATATCATAATGATGTAAGTTTTATAGTAAACGAAAGAGCAATTAGCTTATTGATAGTAATTGCTAACAGACCCGTCTGAATGAGATTGCAACTCGACATAAGTGTTTCGATGCCGCTACTACTGAAGGTCACCTTCCTAAACCCCACCATGCCGGGATCCTCATACATCTCGTAAACTCCTGAGCCCAGGCAGTGTGGAAATCAGGTTAAAGATAGTCAAATTCGAGATTAAACGCTCACCTCTCGCGGCGGCCATCAATTGCACGCATCAACAGCTGCACCGGGTGAACACATTCCACAGAGGTCCGGGCCTCGATGTTCCAGCGGCAGGTTTCACTGTCACAAACAATGATGTCCGGCTTGAATTGCCTGACCTGCTCAACCAGCGTTGCCCCAACTGCCAGGGCGATATCGTGTTTGTTTTTTTCGTAGCCATAGGTGCCGCCGATACCACAGCAGTCGGCTTGGGAAAGCTGGAGATTAATTTCCGGAATCAGTTGCATGAGTTCAACTGCCGGTGTGCCCATTTTGTGACCACGCAGTTGACAGGGACCGTGGTACAGAACTCTTAGCGGCATGGCGTTCATGCATTTCCGCAGTCGGCTGGCATGCCCGTCGAGGAGGAATTCACAGGCGTCCACGACTGCGCTCGCAACTTCACCTGATTTATCATCGGTCATATCCAGATAGGCTGCGTACTTTGCTCGCAGCGTTAAACTACAGCTTGTCGATGTCGAAATGATTTTTTGACCTGTCAGAACCGAGGGGTGAAGCGCATCGACTAACGCTTGCGCTCTTGCTCGCGCGGGACCAGTTTCGCCGCTGGATAACATGGGTAACGAACAGCACCGGTCTGTAGGCACCTGCACCTTGTAGCCGAGGTGATTCAGCAATCGCACCAAGGCTATTCCGACATCAGGGTCGTAGTTTTCGATCGCACAACCCGAAAAATAGGAAACAATTGGTCCGTTCTCCTGGTAGTGGCTTGCCAACCATTTTCTGAATTTACGGCCGTGGACTTCAGGTAGTGGGGCGTTCCGATGTATTCCAAAGAGGCTTTCAACAATACTCCGAACGATCGAACTTCCCAGAAGCGTGTTCGTCAGTGCTGGAAACTTCCCACCCAACCGGCCAATAAGATCAGGGCGATTTAGGAGACGTTGACCCAAAGAAATTCTATCGCCTCCTCCCACGATATCGGCCTTAGCCAAGGTAATGATGTCCGAGATCGCTACATTGTTTGGGCAGACACTGGTACACACGCCACACCCACTGCACAGCATGGGAGACCATTCCGGAACCGACCCCGCAAGACGAAACCGCTGTGCCTGGGGACCGCAATATTTGGGTCCAGGAAACTCCCTGGTAACTGCCGCAACAGGGCAATGTGCGTTACAAATACCACACTTCGTACACTGATCCATGCTACCCAGGACACTCGCTTTGCCGCGCGCGCCTTTCATTGTTTGGTTTAATTCCACGCCTGAATGTAACTGTTGTAACATGCTTATCGATTCGCCCGGGCACAGACTTCTGTGACGCTGTCACGCCACGCTGTCCACAGGGACTCCCGCTCGTCAGCACCTATGGACGGCTCGTAGTGCGTGACCTCTCTTACCATACTGTGGACATCATTCAGACCAAGCTGGCCCGCACCTATGGCAGATAGATACGCCGCGCCAAGTGCCGTCATGTCGGGCTCAAGTGATACGGATACTGGCATGCCCAGCAGGTCCGCCTGTCGTTGCATCAGGTAACGGTTCTCTGTGGGGCCACCATCGGCGCGGATTTCCCTGACCGTGCCTCCCATTTTTTCATCCAGTGCCTGGACAATGTCCGCGCACTGAAACGCGATGCCATCCAATAATGCACGCGCAATATGACCGCGTTCAGTGTCTAGTCCGAGGCCGGTCAGGGTAGCCCTCGCTCCCGGTACCCAATAGGGGGCCGATAATCCCGTAAAGCTTGGCACCATCATCACACCCGCAGAATCGGGGACACTCTCAGCGAGTTCAGAAGAAGCCTCGGCCGAAGATAAAATCCCTGAGCGTACGGCCCAGTTAACTGCAGAGCCAACAGAAAACACCCCTCCCTCAACGGTGTAGTCCACCTGCCCGTCGAGTTCCCATGCAATGAATACAGGAAGCTTCCCATCCGGATTGACATGTGTGCGACCGGTATTGATTTCAATAAAAGCCCCGGTGCCATAAGTTGCCTTGACGGAGGTAGCATCTATACAACTCTGTGCAAGCAAAGCAGCATGCGCATCAACAGCATCGGCGGTTATGGGAACAGATGCGCCATCAAAACTGTTATGGTGAGCGATACCAAAATCTCCACAGGAGGGTCGAACAGCGGGCAATTGGTCAGTGGTCAAGCCGAATGCCTGCAACAGATCTTCGTCCCACACCGCCTTGCGCAGATTGAATAGAGCAGTTCGAGAAGCAGTGCCGGGATCAGTCGCGTGGACTTCCCCGCCTGTCAGCTTGTGGATAACATAGGTTTCCGTACCACCGACTCGCAGACATCCCTTGTCGCGGGCACGTGCCACACCGGGAATATTGTCGATAAGCCATCGAAATTTGGATGCGGAAAAATAGGGGTCGAGCAGTATACCGGTACGCTCGCGTACCAATCGGTCGATACCACGAGCACCAAGTTGGACGCAGATATCGTTGCTGCGTTTGTCTTCCCAGGATAGGGCCGGCCCCATGCTTTTGCCAGTTCCCTGAGACCAGGCCATACTGGTTTCGCCCTGGTTGGCGAAGCCAATGCCCTGAACATCAGCCCACGACAACCTTGCTTTCTCCAGCGCACGGTTGGCAGAGATCATACTCGTTTCAAAAAAATCATCCGGGTCATGTTCGACCCAACCGACCTGGGGCATACGCTTCGGCATTGGGACAGAATGACTGGAAATTTTCCCAACCTCAGGATCGAAGACCAGCGATGTGGTCGTGCTGCCGCCATGATCAATGCCTATGAAAACACCGCTATGCAACATTCAGAGACTCCAGATATTCATGGGCGTTTTCGGCCGCAGCCCAACCAGTGGCGACACAAACACCTTCTGTCGAGCATTCCATCGCAGGGTTCCAGTGAGGCAGAGTACGTCCGGTCACAAATGCGTTGCGGCAGAAACCTGACCCGTCGTGCTGTGGTCGCAATGCATCGTCGGTTTCAACACCTGTGATGTGCAAAGCATTCAGGGACCGGTCCACGGTAGTAGCCTTCAGAGGTTCACTCTGATAGGTCTTAAACCCGAAAGAAGTCTCATGGACAACCCCGTACGAATCTACATCAAGACCTCCCATCAATACACCGCCATTGGAAACTATAACGAGAGAAGCCTCATATTGGCGCCCCATATCGTCCCATACGACTATTCGGTCGGTCTCGAACGAGAATCCGCTAATTCCGCTACAGCTATGAAACGATGCCGTACCATTTCGCAGATGATTCGTGAGGGCCCGTTCCAGTCGCATTCCAGGTACGCTCGGTGGCAGAGTCGGTACTTCAAGACATGGCATACCAAGTACTCTTTCCGCCGAAGCCAGGGTTCTATGGAAGTTGGACAATCCCATTACCGCAGGAAACAACATGACGTCTGCATATGACGGAATGGAACCTTTCAGTGCCGTAAAGTAGGAATCTACCTCTTCCAGTTCATCGAATGCCTTTGCCAACGCGGCATTTTCAACAGCATCGCCTGGTGCAACGACATCGACAATCTCAGTTTTGGTACCTGTCTTGCCAAGCTCAATAGCGACCAGTTCAACAGGAAAATCCCGATAGCCCCGAAACCGTACAAGTGCTGCAGTTTTGCCACCAATTTTTTCAACTGTAGCCTGGTGTTCCGAAGTGCCATAGACGGGAATGGACAAACCCGTCGCTGAAACAGCCAACTCATTGTGACGACTGATCGTAATTTTCTGGTGGATTTCTCCTGAAATATTGACGAACCAGTCGAGGGCGTTTCTTATCTGATCGATGCCAACCTTCCGGTATGGATGGGACTGATCCAGTTGAGAAATGATGTCTAGCGGCTCGCATATGATCTTTTCGTCACTGCGTGGAGAAAAGCCAAGAACGTGAATCCCCTCGGGCGCATAGTGTAAAGACCCGCCACCATTGCCAATCATTCGGACCGAATAACCGTGTTCCCGAAGTCGTATTGCCGCAATCAGTCCATCCAGTTCCGTACCGATGATGATAGCGTCCGTTTTCAACGGTAGTCTCCCGATGTAGCCAACTCCGGTTTGAGACGTACCCCCAGGGTTTCCCGGTAAACCGTATCACTCAGCAATGCCTGTCTGGCCTGCTGCCCCCAGGCCGTGTAAACGATGCCTTTAAGTCGCTCAACCCAAACCCTTCCCAGATCATCGTTGGTAGCGAAGTCCGGGTGATACCTGGCGATGAGTGCGGCGACGCGGCTACCACAAAAAGTTCCCTGACACGGTCCAAATCCAACTCTGAGACGCCGCCGCAGATCATGTATGTGCTTGATGCCATGATTTTCGATCAAATCAATGACTTCCGATTGAGCAACCGCTTCACACTCACAAACCAGTGACTGATAACACCGGTCCTCTTCGATGCCGCGATAGTTATCTGCCGGTCGCCAACCGTGTCCATTTTTATCTCTGGTCAGGGGTGTAATTGCGCTGATGCATTTTGCATCGAGCCCGAGTGACAGACATACCTGGTTACCAAGATCCTCCGCCATAGACCGGTGCGTCGTCAGCGAGCCACCGCAGACGGTAAAAAATCCCACAAGTCCGTCATCACCGTGATTGATAACAGAATGCCTGCGCGGCACGGGTTTTTCCGAAAGCCAGCCCCTGGGTTTAAACAACGGGCGTACACCCGCCCAGGCACGATACACCCGATAGTTTCTCACCTCGGGAAGCAGAACCTCTGCATTGTTCAGCAGTTCCTGAATTTCCTCCGCACGCACATTTGTGGTATCCGGATCGTCGACGACCTCAGATGTCGCACCAAACAGGCCTACGGTACCCATCGGTACAATGATGTCGTGGCTGGTGGGAGGTCTACAGCGGTTGACTGCTTGCGATACCATGCGGTGAGAGAGCACGATAATCGAACCTTTACTCAGTTCCAAATCCACAGTTCGCCCGACCATTGCTGCCACTCGAGCCGACCACGGCCCCGCCGCGTTAAGAACAACATCGGCTTCCAGCGTTACTTCACCTGCCGCACTCGTAACCCGGACACCACACATACGTCCGTTGCGCACCTCCATTCCGATCACCTGATGGCGGGTAAGAATTTTGCCTCCTCTGCGCCGAACATCATCAGCCAGAAGATTGACCAGCCTCCAGGACTGTACTGTGGCATCCGGAACTGAAAACGCTCTCAGTACGTGCCGGCTGATTGCCGGCTCTCGTGCCATAACCAAATCCGGGTCGAGTTCCTCGACAGGAATGTTTGCGCTAAGGCATCCGTCATAGAACCTATCGGCAAATTCCGGTGGATCATCAGGGAGAGAGACAAAAAGCCCTCCCGTCTGTTCTACGACCCCGGCTGCCAGATCGGCGACAATAAGGCGCTCGCGCATACATTCAGCGGCATAATCAGTATCGCTGACTGCGTAGCGCGCGCCACTTTGCAGCATTCCGTGAAACCGGCCGCTGGTACCAGAACCCAGGTCGCCAAATTCAACCAGGGTCACACCAAACCCGCGCAATGCCAAGTCACGAGCCACCGCGCACCCGGTGGCTCCACCGCCTATCACAATCGCCCGGGGGTTATGGTCCACTTGTGGCATCCAGGCCAAGCTTCGATTTGCGCTGCTGTACCCATGCATTGATCAGCCTGTCGGCTGTAATTGCAATAAACGCGACACAAATCCCCGCGGTTACACCACGGCCTGGATCGACTTTCGAAAGTGCAATAAGCGTCTCCTGACCAAGGTCCCGCGTGCCCACTAAAGCTGTGATCACCAACATACTGAGTCCCATCATCAGAGTCTGATTTACGCCCAGCATGATTTCCGGCAATGCCAGAGGAATTTGCACGCGCTTCAATATTTTTGCGGGTGTGCAGCCCATTGCTCGCGACGCTTCGATCAAATTTTCGGAAACCTGCCGGATGCCGTGGTCTGTATAGCGGATTGCCGGCGCTACCGCATACATGACGACGGCAACCATGGCCGAGAATTCACCCACACTGAACAACATGATGACGGGGATCAGATACACAAAGGAAGGCAGCGTCTGCAGGGTATCTATTACCACCTGAACCACGTTGTGAACACGGTCATTACGGGCTGAAACAATACCAATGGGAATGCCGATCAGGCTCGCTAGAAATACGCACACCCCGACAAGATATGCCGAGATCATGGCTTTTTCCCACAGCCCGACAACGGCAATAAATGAAATCAGCAGTGCGCAAAGAATTGCGAGACGCAGCCGACCCAGATGATAACCAATTGCGGCAATCACTAGAATGGTGCCAAGCCAGGGTAGAGATAACATAAACGCCTTGGTCGGCTTCAACAGGTAGATAAAAAAGAAACGACGAAAGGCATCGATGTAGTCATACATATTAATGTTGATCCAATCGATAATGTTGTCCCAGAATTTTCCCGTACTGAACGTCCAGGACTCGGGAACCTGAGATACCGCCGGTACCCAGAGACCCGCAATGGTCGTCCCGAGGGCGATAGCACCGATGGTGATCGACAATTTGTATTTTTCGACAAACGATGGCACCGCATCTCGATGCACTGGGCGGCGCGACGCAAATTCTTGACTGAGTCGATCCAGTACGATGGCAACCAGAGTGATTGCAATACCGGCCTCCGCACCCTGGCCAATGCGAAGCGCTTTCAATGCCTGCCATACGTCGAAACCAAGGCCGCCGGCACCAATCAGCGATGCGATAATCACCATGTTCAAGGTCAACATGATGACCTGATTGATGCCTACCATCAGGCGCGGCCGAATCGACGGTAGCATGACCTTCCATGTCAATTGCCGTGGAGAACTCCCTGCCATACGCCCAAATTCGACAGTCTCCTCACTCACCTGAGATAGTGAAATCCTTGTCACGCGGGCCATGGGGGGCATAGCGTAAATCAGGGTAACTACCATAGCGGCAGCCGGACCATAGCCGAACAGCATCAACGCCGGCACCAGATAGGCAAACACTGGCATGGTCTGCATAAAATCAAATACCGGGGTCAGGATTTTATCCACGACTGGTCGCTTGAAAGCTGCGATACCCAGAATTATCCCGGAAAAAATACCAATCAGAACAGCCACGATGATGGAAGCGAGGGTCAACATGGTGCTTTCCCACAGCCCTATAAACGCGACGTACAAAAATGAAAGTAATACGAAAACGGTCAACCGCCGGTCACCCAGAGAAGAACTCAGCAGTACGATAGCGGCCGTCACCCCGAGCCATGACAAAGGTGGAATCTGCAACAGTGTGCCTACTTCACCCTCTATCTTGAAGCCGGTTACAAGGAGGCGTTTGAGAAACAACGTCGGGACATCAAGTACAGACCCGATAGCGCGCGTAAATTCCTTGAATGTAAACAGGCCGAAATCTGCATCGTTGACCAACCATTTAATGGCCGTCGATAGGTACTTGCTGAAAGGAACGATCCATGAACTGGGATACTGGTCGGCCCATTCCAGCCAGGGCTGGGATCTGATGAATCCAGTCGCGAATACTGCCAGGAAGATCAGGACAACGCTTAATTTTATTCTTGGCGCCGGAATTTCGTACACTGATTTCGCCGCAATCATGGGCGTTTCTCTAAAACGTAAATACGAACAGTAGAACTGGTACCAGGAAGTAGAAAGCGCGGATTGTGATCGAGAAAAAGTCTCGATCACAATCCATTATACGAATTTGAAGCCCTTATTCCAGCCAGGGTTTCCAGGTACTCTCATTTTCAGATATCCACTTTTCTGCAACTGCCTGGGTATCCATACCATCCACATCTGACTGGTACACCAGTTCACCAGCTGTTTTTGCGTCGAGTGTGAATTTACGCCAGACATCGTAGGCCTTTGGCCAGATTTTCTCGCCCCCTGTCCATGCTGCCTTCCACATTTGCCCGTTCGGCCGGCCGCAGTCATGTGTCATTTCCGAGTTCATCCCCCAGGTAGGATCATCATAACAAGCGTCTTCATATTCCGGCCACACTACAAACTCTCCAGGATAGAGAGCCGGAATCCAATAGGGCTCCCAGGACCACGCTACGATTGGTTGTTTACGTTTGATTGCAGCGACAAGATCAGCAGACAAAGCACCATCACTGCCTGCGTTGATTACCTCGAAGTCGAGACCCATTGCTGCAATCCGCTCCGGATCGGTACCACCCCATTCCAGGGGCCCGCTCAGAAAACGGGCCTTGGGCTCCGTCTCAACTACCGACAGCGCCTTGACACAACCAGGCTCCAATAAAGCCTTCCAGTCAGGTAGTCCCGGGCAATCGTCTTTTACGTACAGTGGATACCACCAGTCTTCGTTTACTGCTATGCCAATACTCCCCATGTTGAGAACATTTCCTGACGAAAATGCTTCTGCCAGGACTGCTTTGGCGGTGGTATCCCAACCTGGGGATGCAATGTGAAGATCACCCGCAGCTACACCAGTGAACTGACCGATGTAATCGGCAGGTGTGTATTCAACGTTGTAACCGAGTTTCTTAATCAGTCCTCCGTAAATAAACATAATAATGTTATCTCCGGAATAACCCATCATGACGATTTTAATAGGGTCTTTTGATTCCGGGACATTGGCTTTGGCCACCGTCATCCCGACGCTGCAAACTGCCAGTCCGAATACGACAGCACTCGTCACTATCTTTCCAATATATTTCAACATCTTATTCCTCCCAGGTGTTTGGGTTCATGCCTGAGCTCGTTAACTAGTACCGATTCTTTGCTAAGGCGGAAACCACAATAGTGCAAATAACGATTAATAACAATCATATTTTTTGTGGTTTTTGATTGTTTTATGGGTATTTGCCATGATAAATAGACAAATGGAAAATAACATTCGAATCCCATCGGCACGTCGCACAGCTATATTGAGACAGCTTCTGTTGGATGGCGCTGTGAGCGTAGAGACCCTGGCGCAGGAACTGGGCGTATCGGTTGCTACCATCCGGCGTGATTTGACAACCCTGGAAAATAAGGGCTCTGTCCGTCGAACACATGGTGGCGCCACAGTCACAGCGCCACGGAGGGCCGATAAGGCTTTCGCCCTGCGTGAACAAATTGATCGACAAGGTAAACGTATGATTGCGCGTACCGCAATGAACCTGATTGAACCCGATCAAACGTTGTTCATGAACGATGGCTCGACGCTGCTGGCGTTGGCGCAAGAGCTGGTGGCATCAGAGATGACATTGACCGTGGCCACCCCTGGCGTCAATATTGCTGTAGCCCTGTCTGAAAATACGCGTATCAACGCCTATCTTGCCGGCGGTCTGGTAAGGCATAGAAGCCTGGGAACGACGGGTGACTTTCTTGAACAGATGCTGTCTACAATTAACGCGGATACAGCATTCATTGCCGCAGAAGGATTTTCTGCAAACGAAGGATTGACATATTCTTACGAAGCCGACGCAAAGATTGCTCATGTCATGAATGAAAAAGCCACGCGAACTGTTGTACTGGCAACCGAGAGAAAACTTGGGCAACGTGACCGCATGACTGCTATTGCGGCCTCACAGGTGGACGTATTAATCACGGATTGCCGGGATGAAAGCCGACTAGAATCGATTCGGGAGCTGGGCGTTTCGGTCATTGTCGCCACAAACAGTGCTCATGGTTGTGACAACATTAAGGCGCTTCAACCCTGAATTGGCGAAACTCGGATGATTAATGCAAGCCTAAACAGCATTGAAGCGAAAGTGCAAAAGACAAAACTCTCTTGTCACAATGTCTGGAAGGTTTTTGGAAGTAATGCCGGACAGTTTATGGCTCAACATGACCATTCACCCACACCTGACGCAGTAATTGAAGCCGGACTCATAGTTGCGGTCCGTGACGCTACAGTAGAGATCAACGATGGCGAAATATTTGTCATTATGGGATTGTCCGGTTCTGGTAAATCCACCCTGGTGCGCTGCCTGTCTAGATTGATTGAATCAACAACTGGGCATGTTATTTTTGATGGACAGAACCTTCAGGGCATGTCGGATGCCGAACTGAATGAAATCCGTCGCCATAAGATGGGGATGGTGTTTCAACATTTTGCATTGCTACCACACCTTACTGTCGTCGGGAACGTTGCGTTCCCTCTGGAAATTCAGGGAATTGACAGGCGCTCTCGGGAACAGCGAGCACTCGAAATGATTGAATTGGTCGGCCTCCAGGGGCGCGAAAACTATTACCCCAGGGAGCTATCGGGTGGCCAGCAACAGCGTGTGGGCATCGCCCGTTCGTTGGCCGTTGAACCTGATATCTGGTTTCTGGATGAACCTTTTTCCGCCCTGGACCCACTTATCCGGCGCGAAATGCAAAACGAATTCATGCGACTGCAAAGCGTGCTTCATAAAACCATCGTCTTTATCACCCATGATTTCGACGAGGCAATCAGACTGGCCGACCGCGTTGCCATCATGAAAGACGGCGAGATCGTTCAGATCGGCACGCCCGAACAGCTTGTACTCAACCCAGCGACGAGCTATGTGGAAAAATTTACCAAGGGAATCTCGCGCGCCAAAGTACTTTCAGTTAGATCGATCATGACCACACTGATACCCGGTGACCCGGACCGCGCATCAGCCTCGGTTCAGGCGCAGGCGACGGTTGAGGAAATTGCGGCCGAAGTCATGGACAGCGATGCTGATGTAATTGTGAGGAATGCAGATGATCAAGCGATAGGAGTATTGACTCGGCAGACTGTCATTGATGTGCTGTTAAACAGAATTTGAGCAATTTGCCCTATTGATGGCCGGTTTGTGAAAGGTGTGCTCGACTTTTCCCCACCGGGATCGCCAAGATATCGTATTTCGAAGCCACATACTCATGAAGCGATGGAACCACATTTTGTGTGACGTCCGCCCATATGGCACCACATAGGCCTGCATAGCGCCAGTGGAGGTTGGTGGGCACAGATGCAGACAGCATCCACAAAGGGACAAGCAGATTTATACATAAAGTAGGCGACCGAAGATCACGACCGCCCCAGGACCCCACGCCGACATAAAGGTACTGTTTTGCCCGCAGGATCGCGCATTGCTCCCAGTTATCGGGGGTCAGATCTAAAGTGATCGGGGCAGATGGCCCGTAGATGGCATGCTGGGCCGGCATCTTCTCGTAATGAAAGCATTTCATGGTCTTTTCTCCTGCCCTGTCACTGGTGTTGCGCCAGTGGGTCTTACAGGGC
>Ga0163108_10003250_pt1 | contig 11586 bp, 14 predicted proteins | sample Fk1155metaG_FD_109644 | JGI IMG/M metagenome (GOLD analysis project Ga0163108, IMG submission 109644) | Marine microbial communities from the Central Pacific Ocean - Fk160115 155m metaG | ecosystem: Environmental > Aquatic > Marine > Oceanic > Photic zone | place: The Central Pacific Ocean...
GGTTGATAAACTTACGATAAATTATAATCGAAGCAGGCAAGCATCAATCACTAAAGAATTAATAGAAATTATATCAGGAGCAGAAAGTTTATAAGTTATGAGCAAAGCAGGAAAGATAACTCAAATAATAGGAGCAGTTGTAGATGTAAGTTTTGAAGGAGAATTACCAGAAATTTATACGGCTCTAGAAGCAAAAAATGGCGGCAACAAACTTATTTTAGAAGTTGCGCAGCATTTAGGAGAAAGCAGCGTAAGAACAATTGCCATGGACTCTACCGAAGGACTCAAGAGAGGTGACCAGATTGTGAATACTGGAAAACCAATAAGTGTTCCAGTAGGACCAGAAACTCTAGGAAGAATTATAAATGTGATAGGAGATCCAATTGATGAGAAGGGCGAGGTTAAAACCAAAGAACAATGGCCAATTCATAGAGCAGCTCCAAAATTTACCGATCAATCAACCGAAACAGAGATTTTAGTAACAGGTATTAAGGTAGTTGACTTGTTAGCTCCATATGCAAAAGGTGGAAAAATTGGATTATTCGGAGGAGCAGGTGTTGGAAAAACTGTTTGTATAATGGAATTGATAAACAATATTGCAAAAGCTCATGGAGGCTTTTCAGTATTTGCTGGTGTAGGAGAGCGTACTAGAGAAGGAAACGATTTATACCATGAGATGATAGAATCAGGAGTGATTAAAAAAGAGGGCAAGGGATCCAAAGCTGCATTGGTATACGGACAAATGAATGAGCCACCAGGAGCCAGAGCAAGGGTTGCTCTTACAGGATTAACCGTAGCTGAATATTTCAGAGACAAAGAAGGACAAGATGTACTATTTTTTATCGACAACATATTTAGATTTACTCAAGCTGGCTCAGAAGTTTCTGCATTGCTTGGAAGAATTCCGTCAGCAGTAGGTTATCAACCTACTCTTGCAACAGATATGGGAAATTTACAAGAAAGAATTACCTCAACAGGAAAAGGATCAATCACTTCTGTACAGGCAATTTATGTTCCTGCTGACGATTTAACAGATCCTGCTCCAGCAACTTCTTTTTCTCATTTAGATGCTACTACAGTTCTTTCCAGACAAATTGCTGAGCTTGGTATTTATCCAGCAGTAGATCCACTAGATTCTACATCGAGAATTTTAGATCCAAGAGTTGTTGGAGATGAGCATTACAGAGTGGCACGAGAAGTTCAGAGAATTTTACAAGCTTACAAATCATTACAAGACATAATAGCCATCTTAGGAATGGACGAGCTATCAGAAGAGGACAAGCTTACTGTTGCAAGAGCGAGAAGAATACAAAGATTCTTATCACAACCATTCTTTGTTGCAGAAGTGTTTACTGGTTCACCAGGAAAGCTTGTTGACTTGGAATCTACAATCAAAGGATTTGATGCAATTTGCAAAGGAGAATATGACCATCTTCCGGAAGCGGCTTTTTATATGGTTGGATCAATAGAGGAAGCAATTGAAAAAGCTGACAAGATAGCGAAAGATACTAAAGCGGCATAATATTACAATGTCTGAAAATTTTAATTTAGAGATAATTAGTCCAGATCAAACGATAATTAAGACAGAGACCAAACAAGTAACAATACCTTCCTTCGAGGGTTTAATGGGTATATTGAAAGACCATATATCTTTGGTAACATTTTTAAGACCTGGCTTTATAGAAGTGCAAACTGACAAAGGAAGCGATAAGTTTTTTGTTGAAGATGGAATAGTTGAGTTTAATAACAACCATTTATTAATACTTTCCTCTACTGCAATAAACATAAAAAATTTATCAAAAAATCAAATAGACAAAATGATCCAAGATTCAGAAGAAATTATTGGCAATAAGGACATCAAAGACAAAGAAAAATATATTCTGTCTTACAAGCTAGACACTTTAAAAGAAATTAGACAATAAATTTATCCAGCTCTTCAACTAGCTTTTTGTAAACATTTTTTTTAAAATCAACAATTACGTTAGGTAGTTCATTTATTTCCAACCATTTCCACTCAATAAATTCTGGTTTTTTAGTATTTAGATTTATTTCATTATCTGAACCCAAAAATCTTGCTATAAACCATTTTTGTTTTTGTCCTCTATACTTTCCTTTCCAAATAATTCCAACAAGATTTTTTGGTAATTCGTATTCTAACCAATAGTCTAGCTCTTTTAAAACTTCTATTTTTTTTATGCCAGTTTCTTCTTTTAACTCTCTTTTCATCGCTTCCAAAAAAGTTTCACCAGGATCAACACCACCTTGTGGCATTTGCCATTTATCTATGGGATTGTCTTTTCTTTTTCCTACAAAGACTTTATTATTTGAATTTAAGACTATAATGCCTACTCCAATTCTCAATGGCAAAGGTTTGCGTTCCATAAACTTAAGATGTAAATAAGTTGATAGCGTAATTTAACTGATTGTCTGTTTTTGTATTAATTTGAAAATTGTCACCATTTTCTTCAACATAAATATCTGGCTGAACACCAACTTCAGAAATAGATTTTCCAGAAGGTAAATAGTATTTTGAAATTGTTAATCTCATTCCGCCACCATTTTTAAGAGGAATAACTGACTGTACAGAGCCTTTGCCATAAGTACTTTCACCTAAAATAATTGCTCTTTTATGATCTTTTAGCGCTCCGGCAAGTATCTCAGAAGCAGAGGCTGAACCATTATTAATAATTACAATAATAGGTTTTCCTTTAATACCATCACCTTTTTTTGCAAAAAACTTTCTACTTTCGATGAATCTTTTTCCTTTAGTCGATACAATTTCTCCATTATCTAAAAAAAAGTCAGTTATGCTTATCGCTTGAGTTAATAAACCACCAGGATTATTTCTTAAATCTATAATATAGCCAATTGGATTTTGATTTTTTTCAAATTCTTTAATTTTTTTAAACAATTGTTTATCACTATTTTCATTAAATGATTTTAATTTTAAATAGGCAACTTTCTCTTTATCTTCAATAATTTTTGCATCTACAGATTTAATTTCTATAATTTCTCTTTTAATTTTGAATTCAAGAGATTTTTTTTTACCTTTGCGTCTAACTGTTAAAATAATCTCAGTGCCTACTGGTCCTCGCATTAATTTAACAGCTTCCATCAGAGTTTTTCCTTGAACTTGCTCTTTGTCTATTTCAACTATGTAGTCTCCGGCTTTTATACCTGCTTTAGATGCTGGGGTGCCATCAATTGGCGCTATTACTTTTATAACGCCAAGCTCCATACCTACTTCAATACCTAATCCACCAAATTCACCTTTGGTATCTGTTTGCATATCTTTAAACAATTCAGGGCTCATATAAGCAGAGTAAGGGTCAAGCGATTGAAGCACACCATTTATTGCTGAATCCATAGCCTCAGCTTGGTCAATTTCATCCACATATTCACTTTGAATTTTATCAAGGACTTCACTAAACAAATCTATTTTTTCATAAAACTTTTCTGAGTTACTAGAATAAGAAGAATTAAAATTTAATAAGGCTAAAAATGAGAAAAGGATAATTTTTTTTTTCATATCATAGCTTTCTCTTTTGGCAGCGATTCAGACCACATTTTTTCCAGGTCATAAAACTTTCTTTTATTAGGATGAAAAATATGAACTATAACATCAATTGTATCAACTAATTTCCAATCATTGCTTTCTTTGCCCTCAATACGGCAGTCTGTTAAACCGATTTTTTTTAGCTCAGTAACTAAAATTTCTGACAGAGATTGCAAATGCCTAGATGATGTACCAGAGGCAATTATCATATAATCAGCTATAAATGATTTTTTCTTTAAGTCTATTGATATTATGTTATTTGCTTTATTATCGTCTAATGTTTTTTCAATTATTTCTTTTATTCTAGATACTTCCATTAAATATATTTTTTTTATAATACTTTCTTAGTTTAGTTGAAGATATATCTATTTTTTGGTTTTTAATAAATATGATATTTTTATTTTTAAACACTCTCATTATCTTAGATTTTTTCGCCTTTATATCAAAGCCTTTTCTCGGAAAAATCACTAATTTGCACATTTTTAATATTTTTTTCCAGCCGAACCATTTGTGAAAATGGATTAAATTATCAGACCCAATAATCAAGTATACTTTGCTTTTTTTATTTTTTTTTATCAAATATTTAAGGGTTTTAATAGTTCTTGATGATTTAATTTTATCATCTAAATATTCTACATGAATTTTTTTATCTTTTTTTGAAATCTCGCGACATTTTTTTATTCTTTCATTTATTGAAAAAAAAGGCTTTCTTTTTAAAGGATTTTTTTTAGTTACAGTCCAATAAATTTTTTTTAAATTTAATTTTTTTAAACTTGTCTTTGATATTTTTAAATGACCTATATGTGGAGGATCAAAACTTCCTCCCAATACACCAATTGCATTATTAATTTTAGGCATTTAAATTATGATCTAATAATTCCATTTCCTGAAACAAAATATTTATAAGAAGTAAGTTGATCTATTCCAACAGGACCTCTTGGTGGAAGCTTGTTTGTGGATATGCCTATTTCTCCACCAAATCCAAATTCGCCACCATCTGCAAATTGTGTTGAAACATTATGCATAGCTATTGAACTATTAATACCGTTTAGAAAGATTTTAGCAACCTTAGGATTGCTAGTTATAATACTGTCAGTATGCATCGTTCCATATTTCAAAATATGGGAAACTGCTTCATGAACATCGTTTACTGTTTTAATTGATAGTTTTGTATCTAGATATTCTGTTTTCCAGTCTACTTCTTTTGCAACTTTAAGTTTATTTTTAAAAAGCTTGTTAATTTTTTTATCCACCCGAACGTCACATCCTGATTCAATTAAGGATTTGACAATAGGCAAACCATGAGAAGCTAATACCTTTTCATTTATTAGGAGAGTTTCCAAAGCTCCACAAATACTTGCTCTTCTCATTTTAGCATTAATTATTATTTTAGTTGCCATATTTAAACTTGAGGTTTTATCCAAGTATATATGACAGATTCCTTCTAGATGACCTATGACATGTATATTGGAATGTTTTTTAATTTTTTTAACTAAATTTTTTCCTCCTCTTGGCACAATTACATCGACGTATTTTCCCATTTTTGAGAGCAAAAAATCTACAATTTTTCTGTCTTTTTTTTCAATAAATTGAATACAATTTTTATCAATACCATTTTTCTCTAATGACTCTCTAAATAGTTTCGCAAGAATTTTATTAGAATTAAAAGCTTCTGACCCTCCTTTCAAAATTGCACAGTTTGAAGACTTTAGGCACAAGGAAGCAACATCCGAAGTTACATTTGGTCTACTTTCATAGATTGCAGCAATTACACCAATTGGAGTTGATATTTTTTTTATTTTTAATTTATTTGGCCTTTGCCATTGCTTCAATACTTTACCAATTGGATTTTTATAATTTGCTATCTTATCAATTGAGTTTCTTATTTCTTCTATTCTTTTTTCATTTAGTATTAGTCTATCTACCAAATGCTTTCTTTTAACATTTTTAACATCTTTTATATTTTCTTTTATTATTAAATTTTTATTTTTAAGAATATTTTTGCTGTAATTTTCTAGAACAGATTTAATTTTTTTGTGATCAACTTTCTTTAATTTTTCAAAAGCTTTTCTTGAATTAATGCCAATATTATTTAAATATTTCATTTTATAGCCTTACCATATCATCTTTATGAATTACTTCAGATTTACTTGGATAACCTAAGATATTTTCTATTTCGTTACTCTGTTTTCCTTTTATTTTATCAATTTCTAATGATGTAAAAGATGACAAACCTCTTGCCAAATTTTTATCATTTTCGTCGACCACTAATATATTGTCACCTTTCTTGAACTCGCCAGAAACTTTTTTAATGCCAGCAGCTAGCAAACTTTTTCCTCTTAGCAAGGCTTTCGCCGCACCTTCATCTATATGTATTTTGCCAGAAGAATTTAAAGAACTAATAATCCATTTTTTTCTAGCATCTAGTGTTGATATTTTAGGAATAAAACAGGTGTAAATTTTATTTTTTATAATATTTTTTATTGGATTATTTTTTTTGCCATTTGCTATAAACATATGGCAACCGGCATTTATACAAATTTTTGCCGCATCTAGCTTTGTCACTATTCCTCCAGATCCATAACCATTGATTTTTTTATCTGCAAGTTCATAAACCTCTTGATCAATATTCTTAACACTTTTTATGATTTTCTTTTTATTAGACCTATCATAAAGCCCATCAACATCAGAAAAAATAATCAAAGTGTCTGCCCCAATAATTTGAGCGACCCTTGCTGCCAAACGATCATTGTCTCCATATTTGATTTCTGATGTAGCCGTAGTATCATTTTCATTAACGATTGGAACAGCATTTAATTTAAACAAATTGTCAAAAGTTCTTCTAATATTTAAAGCTCTTCTTCTTTGTTCTGTGTCATCAGGTGAAATTAGTATTTGACCTGTTTTAAATTTATTTTTTTCGAAAATTTTTTGAAATTCTCCAGCGAGATGTATTTGACCAACCGCCGCAATAGCTTGACTCATTTCAAGCTTGATTTTTCTTTGTTTAATTTTTAAATAGCTTTGACCGAGAGCTATAGCTCCAGAAGAAACTATTGCTACGTCTCTACCTTTTTTGTATTTTTTTATATCCTTAATTAAACTATCAACCCAACCCTTCTTAAACTTACCATTTCTGTCAACCACAGTAGATGAACCCAATTTAATTACAATTTTTTTTGAATTATCAATTAGCATTTTTTATTAAAATTTTTTTAATTTTTTGAATATCTTTTTGTAAAAAAACTGAAAAAGTTTCATATTTTTTATTTATTTTTTTTTTAAATATATTCAATTTTCTTTGAATTTCATCTTTTTTGAGCAAATCTGATTTATTAAAAAAAATGATTTCTTTCTTTTTAGATAAATTTTTATCATATGCTGATAACTCTAATCTTATTTTTTTATAGCTTGCTGCCAAATCTTCTTCTGTTATATCGATTAAATGTAATAAAATTTTACATCTTTCTATGTGTCTTAAAAATTTATCGCCAAGACCGGCGCCTTTATGTGCTCCTTCAATCAAGCCAGGAATATCTGCTAAAGTAATTTCTTTATTATTATAATATGTAACCCCCAAGTTTGGATTAATAGTTGTAAATGGATAGCTCGCAACTTTTGGTTTTGCTCTAGTCAGCCCTGCAAGCAAACTAGATTTTCCTGCATTAGGCAAACCAATAATCCCGATGTCAGCAATTACCTTTAACTGTAGCCATATCCAAAATTCTTCACCGATTTTTCCATTTGTTTTTCTTCTGGGAGCTCTATTAGTTGAACTTTTAAACCGAACATTCCCTAGTCCACCTTTTCCTCCCGAAGCAACTAAATATCTCTCTTTATTTTTTATAAAATCATAAATTAACGTATTATTATCTTCCTCATAGATTTGTGTGCCCACAGGAATTTTAAGAACAAGATCTTTTCCACCAGCACCTGTTTTGTTTTTTTTACTACCCGAACTACCATGTTCTGCTCTAAAATGTTGAGCATATCTATAATCAATTAGAGTATTTAAATTTCTATCAGACTCAAAAATTATGGAACCACCGTTTCCTCCATCACCTCCGTCAGGACCTCCAAATTCAACAAATTTTTCTCTACGAAAACTTGCTGAACCAGATCCTCCATTTCCAGCTTTAATATAAATCTTTGCTTGATCTAAAAATTTCATTTTGGGTTTCTAAATAACTAAAGTTATTTATAAAATTAATTGGGGATAACAGAAACAAAAGTTCTATCTGATTTTGATTTTTTGAACTTTACTTTGCCTTTTATTAAGGAAAAAATTGAATGATCTCTTCCCATACCTACATTTTGACCGGGATATATTTTGGTTCCTCTTTGTCTAACAATTATATTTCCTGGTATTACGATTTGATCTCCATATTTTTTTACACCGAGACGCCTTCCTTTGCTATCTCGTCCGTTACGCGATGATCCACCAGCTTTTTTTGTTGCCATATTTGTTGCCTACTTATTTTTTGACTTTTTGACCTGAACTTTTTTCTTTGTTTTTTCTTTAGACGGCGCAATCTTTTTTTGAGTTGCTTGCAATTTTGATTCTCCAATTATCTTTCCATTTTTTGAGAGTATTTTTGTGATTTGTATTTTTGAATGTTGCTGTCTATGACCATTTTTTTTTCTTGAATTTTTTCTTCTTCTTTTGTGAAAAACCAAGATAGTTCTGTCTTTTACATTTTCTAGTAATTTTGCCTCAACAATTGCACCACTAATATTAGGATTGCCAATTTCAGTGTTTTTGTCATCGTTTAGAAGCAAAACATTCTTAAACTGAATAGTTTTTCCTTCTTCAGCTTGTAATTTTTCTACTTCAATAATTTTACTAGCAGAGACTTTATATTGTTTTCCACCAGTTTGAATGATTGCAAATGACATAATATATGTTCCTTTAAATTTAAGGCAATATAACTTGAAAGATTTTCAAGTCAAGATCAATGGAGCTAAAATTGATCTTTTAAATCGCGTAATTTTTTGAATATTACTTCATCAGGTGCATTATTCATTCCAAGAGCGTTTTTTAGAGAAAGCTTATTGCATCTCAGGAAGATGTTTGTTTTTAGCTCTTCTTCCAAACTTATTGGAATGGTAGGTTTTTTTTTAGTCAATTGAGAATTAATCCAATCTAGTTTTTTTATTAAAAACTTGTTGTTATTTTCATACTTCATGCAGAACTGTAAATTTTTTTTTGTGTACTCATGTCCGCAATATATTTTTGTAGATTCCGGAAGATTTTTTATCTTATTTAAAGATTCAAACATTTGTTTATGTGTGCCTTCAAATATTCTTCCACAACCTAATGAAAACAAAGTATCACCTGTAAATACAATTTTTTCTGATTTTGAATAAAAAGCAATATGGCCTTTTGTATGACCTGGAATAAAAATGATTTTAAAATCAGTTTTTCCAAACTTAAAAAGATCTCCTTCGCTTAATTTAATGTCAATTCCAGGAATTCTAGATTCGTCTATTTTTGAAGCAACAACTTTAGAATTGTATTTTTCTTTAAGCTTTTGATTTCCCCCTATGTGATCAAAATGATGATGTGTATTTAATACAAAGTCTAATTTTTTATAGCTCTTACTTATAGCTCTATCCACAGGAGCAAATTCAGAAGGATCAATGACCCCTACTAGGTTTGTTTCTTCGTCTTTAATTAAATAACTATAATTGTCCGTCAGACATTTAATAGTAGAAATTTCAAGCATTTTAACTCAACAAAAATATTCCAAGTTTAGAAAATAAATTTTTTATTTCAAGATTACCTATTTTAATTTCAGAAGTTTTTTCTTCATTAACTCCTATTACTTTATTAATTTTAATATTTTTTTCTAAACAAAAATGAAATAGATCTTTAATTGTGCACATGTGAAGGTTAGGAGTATTATACCATGTATTTGGTAAAGTTTTTGTGACTGGCATTTTTCCAAAAAATAACAAGCTTGTTCTGACTTTCCAATATCCAAAATTAGGTATTGATATAATTACTGATTTTCCAATTCTTAATAAATCTTTTAAAACTTTTTCGGGATTATAAAATGCTTGAAGTGTTTGGCTTAAAACGACAAAATCAAAAGATTGACTTGGAAATTGATAAAGCTCTGTTTCTGCATCACCCTCTATAACCGAAAGGCCTTTGTAAATACATTTTTTAACATTTTCTTCTACTAGCTCTAAACCACGAGCTTCTATATTTTTTTCTTTAATTAAAAGATTCATTAAAGACCCGTCTCCACAACCAACATCTAAGACTCGGACATTTTTGGGTAACAAATCTATAATTACTTTAAATTCTTTTTTCATTTTTTGAACTTTATATGCATTGAGTCTATAAATCCTTTTAAAGTTTTTAGAAATTCTGGCTCGTTTACTAAAAAAGAATCGTGACCTTTGTCAGTTTTAATTTCAGCAAAAGAAACATCAGCCCCTGAGGCATTAAGAGCAATAACTGTATCTTTATTTTCTTTTGTTGTGTAAAGCCAATCAGAGGAAAAAGAAATAACTAAAAACTTAGTTTTTTGATTTTTAAATGCTTCAAGAAGCCCTCCTTTGAATTGTCTAGACAAATCAAAATAGTCCATAGCTCTAGTAATATACAAAATAGAATTTGCATCAAACCTTTCAACAAATGTATAGCCCTGATGTCTTAAGTAACTTTCAACTTGAAAATCAGCATTAAAACTGAATTCGTAATCAGCTTTTTCTTGGAGTTTTCTTCCAAATTTTTCCTGCATTCCTTTTTCAGACAAATAACTAATATGACCTACCATTCTTGCAACAGCTAAACCATTTTTAGGCTGAACATTCTTTTTTAAATATTTTCCTTTATCCCAGACAGGATCTGCCATAATAGCCTGTCTAGCCAATTCATTTAGTGCAATATTTTGAGCACTGTGACTTGTGCTACAAGCAATTGGTATCGCAGAAAAAGTCCTATTTGGAAATGTTGCACAAAATTGAAGTGCTTGCATTCCCCCCATAGATCCTCCTGTGACGCAAAGAAGTTTTTCTATTCCCAAATGATCCAAAAGAGCTTCTTGTGCTTTAACCATATCTCTTATTGTTATAACTGGAAAACTTAACCCATAAGATTCATTTGTTTTTTTGTCTATTTCTTTAGGACCCCAGGAACCCATACATCCACCGATAACATTTGCACAAATTATAAAATACTTGTTTGTATCAATAGCTTTGCCTGGCCCTACAGCTGTTACCCACCAGCCTTCTTTTTTTGTTATAGGGTTTATTCCAGCAACAAACTGATCACCTGTAAGAGCATGAAAAACTAAAATAGCATTATCTTTAGATTTATTTAGTTCCCCATAAGTTTCATATGCTAGAGGAAAATCTTTAACAGTTTGTTTACAGTCCAGCAAAAGAGGTTTTGATATATTTAATTTTTTAATATTTTTTAAATTATTGTTCATATAAAAAAAAGCCCAGCTAGAACTGGGCAAAAACCCTGTTTAGCTGTATTTATTTCAGCGCTCGCAATTTGGCTAAATCAGCGCTCAATATGTGTACTAAATAGTAATAAATTTGTCAATTTTATATAGGATAGAAATGAATTCAAATATGGATATAGTGACTTTTTTTATATATTAGATAAAAATAAACATGAAACTACCTAAATTTAAAAACATCAAGACAGAGATGTATATTGCTGGCCCCAGCTCTTTTAAGAAAAAAATAGCAAAAATAAAACTTTCTGCTAACGAGTCTGCATTAGGCCCAAGCCCTAAAGCAGTACGAGAATATAATAAAGTTTCAAAAAATTTTAAAAGATATCCTGATCCTGATGGTGTTTCTTTAAGAAAAATTTTGGGCAAAAAATTTAAACTGGATCCTAATAGAATTATACTTGGCTCAGGATCTGATCAAATATTTGAAATTATTTGCAAGGCATTTATTAATAAAAATGATGAAGTAATTGTGCCTCAGTATAGTTTTATAATTTATAGAATGTACAGTAAAATTAGTGGGGCTAAAATTATTTATGCAAAAGAAAAAAA
>Ga0163108_10003260_pt1 | contig 11575 bp, 12 predicted proteins | sample Fk1155metaG_FD_109644 | JGI IMG/M metagenome (GOLD analysis project Ga0163108, IMG submission 109644) | Marine microbial communities from the Central Pacific Ocean - Fk160115 155m metaG | ecosystem: Environmental > Aquatic > Marine > Oceanic > Photic zone | place: The Central Pacific Ocean...
ACGCCTGATAGTTATTTTTTGAGAATTAAAAAGAATTATAGAGAATCTCCATTTCTTGTAAAATATGTATTCGATAAGGAAATTGATCCCGATCCAGGTGGAACTTTAGTTGGAACAGAAATGGAACCAACTTTGTCAATGGGTACGACAGGAAGTCAGTCAAGTAATACTGTGGATGCTGGCGAGTTTGCATATGAAGCGAAAGAACTCCTAGAAGCAAATGTTCCGGGTGCGGGGGTTGCGGCGAATGATGACACAGTCCTTATTTTGGGAAGTAATGCTTGTACGGCTATTCCTGATGTAACAGGATCTGGTCGTCATATAAATCTATTTGACGTAACATTATCTAAACCGAAATATTCTCGTTACGGGATTATTGCAGGATCAAGATATTTGGAAGGGTTTGCTTTTTATCCATCTGGTGTAACTGGTTCAAAAGTACATTTGCAAGCGGCAACTGTTTCTACAGGTTTGTCAGGTGGAGAAACAGATGCCGATTATGTGTTTCATGTTTCCGATATTTCTTACGGAAATAGCAAAGACATAATTTTATTTGAGCAAGGAACGTCAGGTAACTCGAATTACAGGGCTTGCGTAATAGACGAAACAGGTGTTTTGAAGTATTTGACTGGTGCTTCTGGTTCTGCTGCTTCGACTGCTTATAGTTCTGCAACACACACGGAAGAATATGATTTTACTAAGTCTGGTAGTCGTTGGATAAGAATATCTGTTACTGGTTCTCAAACTAAATTTTATGTTGCAGGAACTTTTCATGATGTGTGTCATCCAACAACATATTTAATTAATACTGTTTCTTTGTCTTCGCCTAATGTTTATGACAATTCATTGACTACGAACTTCTTTTTGGTTGACCATGGGGATAACGGAATTGTTGGTTACAGGGCGATAGTAGCGGATGGGACTTTAGATAGTTCTCTTTCAGGATTTAGCAATACAGCCTCAGCCGTATTGGATTTGAATCTTTCAGGAACAACTTCTTATACTCCTACTCCTGCTTTTCATGATGGTGTTGACACTTTTACTCTTAGTTCAGTTAAAAATACTGACGTTGCATACAGTCTTCAATATGAGGCAAATCCTTTACCTTTAGCAAATTGGATTGGGTTACCGCATACGGGTACAGATTATCTTTACTTTGGTAAACAAAGCAGTTCTGGGGACAGTGTTGTTGTATCTGGCATGGCTTCTGATACTTACAACTGGACAGTTACATACACAGATGGAACTACAGCAACAGGCAGTGCTTCTTCTGTAACGACTATTACTTGGGCTGCGGCTACGTATGGTGGAAAACAGATAACAAGAATAGAAGCAATCGGACAGGGCGGTTCGCCTGCAACACATACATTTATTCCAAGCGTTATTACTGCCCACACAGCAACAGCAAGCACAGGAACAGATTCGGCAAGCGGAACATGGACTATTAACAGAGCATGGGAAGCCGCTGATGCATACGAACATTCTTCGATAGTAGACAGAGACTTGTTTCAATTGAATCGTGAAGGCGCTAGTTCTTCACCTCATTTAGCAGTAGGAAGAGATACTGGAGTGTCTTTGTCTTTCCATTATCGACGTTTTAAAACTGATAGTGGAAATGATGATTTTGTATTTAAACATCCTAATTTTCAAATGAAATTTAGTAGTAGTGGTGTGACATTTATTGTGACAGACGCATTTGATTCATCTGCTACAGCGTTGAATACAGCACAAGTTGTTTGGGATGATACCTCACGCATAGGACAATGGAATCATGTAGGGCTTGTTAGAGATCCTGTAACAGAGAAAATTTATTTGTACGCAAATGGGTCTGCTGTAGCAAACGCTACAGACACAACTTTAAAGGGATTAGCGTCAAGAACAGGAAGTGCTGAGACGGCTAATGTTCTGTTTCATACAGATAATGAGCCAGGTTGGCAATTCAATGATTTTGTAGTATTTAAAGAAGCAATATCTGCCGCAGATATGGAAAGAGTGCGTCAGACACTGCCCACTTAAAGTGTAGTATCTAATTTAGGAGTGTCATTATGGCTGTAACATATGGAACTAGATTTACTTCAATGCCCAACTGGTCTTCCAGTTTGGACTCTTTTAGTCGCGTTCAATTCAATAACGCTTTTACGGATTTAGATACTAATTCTGCTGGGTGGTCTGAAAGTACTGGTACTGAATCAGGAACCAAAAGTGGATTTTTCCATTACAACTCGACAGCGAACACTTTAAAAGTTTATTCAACAGGTGAAAGTGGTTGGGTTACCATTTCCGATGGGACAGACCTAAGGGCTTCGACCTTCACCACGAAGGGCGATATTATTGCCGCTACAGGTGCTAACGCATCTTCGCGAGTTGCTGCTGGAAGTAACGGACAGGTGCTTAAGGCGGACTCGACTCAAAGTGCAGGTTTGGCTTGGTCGGACGCTGTTTTAAGTGTTGCGGGAACTTCCAATGAAGTAGAAGCATCAACGGTATCCGGCGCTGTAACTGTCGGACTTCCCAACGATGTGACTATTGCAGGAACATTAACTCTTGACAGTGTCGGAATCGCAGCAGTCCAGTCATCAGGTGAAGCATTCGCTAATAATGATACTTCTATCATGACCTCTGCTTCTGTTGAAGATAAGATCTTGTCATATAGTTATGCAACTGATACAAATTTAACTACTGCTAATACAAATCACGCTGACTTAGAAACTCAGTTTCATATGGAGGTTACGGTCTAATGGCTATGACTCAAACAAAACTACACGCACCCGCTCAGTTGGGTACATCTGCCGCTACCTTATACACGGTTCCCGGTTCGACTACTACAATTGTGAAACAGATTGCCCTTTGTAACACGGCTGCTGCCGCACGAACGGTAACTATTCATTTGGTTCCCAGTGGGGGTTCAGCAAGCGCCACGAACGCAATCTTATACGAGGTGTCCGTAGATGCTAAGTCCACGACATTTGTGAACTTGTCTGCGGTTATGGCTACAGGAGACATTTTGCAAGGTTTAGCGAGTGTGGCTGCGTCTGTTTCAATTCATTCATTCGGCGTTCAGGAGGCTTAAACATGGGGCGGCTAGTTCGTGTCGGCGCTCCCGATGCTCTTGCGGATTTCTATGACTCCCCTTCTCATATTTTTGGAAGTGGGGAAGATGGTGTTGTCCAAATTAGCGCTAACACAACTTTAACTTCAGATATGTACTATTTGGATTTAACTGTTGATGCCACTAAAACTTTAAACACTGCTGGTTATCGTGTTTTTGTTCAACGTAATTTGTTTCTTTACGGAACTATTGGAATGACGGCTGGTCCTTCTTCCGCTGGTTCTTTGGGGATAGGTACACAAAACGCGGCTGTGACTAATTCTTTAGGTGGTGCTTCTGCATCACATACGGTTACCGCTCCTACTGCTGCTTTAGGTGGAACAAAATGGTATAAGAATCCTTTAAATGCTATTGATGGTTATTCATTTGATCCTAGCAATGGAACTATTAATCTTTTAAAAGATGGAGCGGGTGATGGAACTAATTATGGGGGCGGTGTAGTTATCGTATGTGCTCGTTACTTGTCAGGAGATGGAGCAATTTCTGCAACAGCATCAGGTAACGCTGGTGGCGGAGTTTTGTTTTTGATCTCTTCAGATAAGAGTCATTCTTACACCCTTAGCGCGGCTGGTGCAGGTACTGGTTCAGCGGGAAATACCTACTTCTTAGAGGCAGACTGATGGCTGATCCGAAATATGATCAGGGTGTTCGTAGAGAAAAGGACTTATTACCTTACGCTGTCGAAATGCTTCCTCAGGACGAATTTGGGGATACTCAATTTGATGGGGAACTCATTTTTGGACACGGTGATGACGGGGACGTGACAGTCACCTCAAATACTTCATTGACTGAAGACATGTATTACAACAATCTCACTATTAATTCTGGGAAAGTTCTTAACACCAACGGATTTCGAGTTTTTGTTAAAAACACTTTGACTTTAAATGGTGACATTGGAATTAAAGAAGATGTAGCAAGTGTTACTACAGGAAGTCTGGAAGGCAGAGTTGCTGTAGGGGCAAGTGTTACTGATGGTTTAGGCGGTGCAGGCGAACCTGATGGTTACGTGTCGGGTTACACCTTTACAGGAAGTGGTTCAATCAACACCTCTGCTGGTGTTACTGCTAACGATTTTTATGATTTACGTGATGCTGTCAATTCCTATAAGCAACGTGGCGGAACTTTTATCCGCGTGAAAGGCGGAGCAGGAGGGGGCACGGGAGCAGATGGGGTTTCAGGTACTGGTGCGGCAGGCTCTTGGGGTCCGAATACTAATACGGTAGGAGCGGCTGGAGGAAAAGGAAGCGCTGGAACGGGTGGATCTGGCGGAACTGGTGGAAAAGGAGGGGCAGTTGTGATGGTATCTGCTCGTTCTATTACTGGTTCAGGCGGTTTGTACAGTGAGGGTGCGGCAGGTGTGAGTGGTTCAGCGGGTACGGATGGTACTCCTGCTCCTTCTCATTTAGAGCCAGCATATAACCATACGGTTCCTGGCAATCATCATGCTGAGGTAACCAACTATCACCACACCCCTACCTCTCATACTGCTACTGGTACAAGAACTAGAAATCATGCTACTGCCGCAAATCCGGTAGAGTACCATGGTGGTAATCCGACACCCCCCGGTACGGGTTCATCAGAGACTTGGACCGTCTCTAATAATCCTGTTACTCATCATGGGGTTACGAACACCCCTACTCATACCACCCATCCAGGTACTTCTAATGCGTCTCATCATAATATCCCGTATCCAAATCACGATCCAGGAAATCACAATCCAACAAACCATATGATGCAACCAGGCAACCACCATCATTCTTCAGGCGGGGGGAATCCATATCATTCCTCTCAAACGAATTATCACACTCATGCAAATCCACCAAACCCAGTAGGGAGTTCTGGCGGTAATCCGAACCCAGACGGATCAGCAAACCACGCTACCTATCACACTGCATACGGGCATGGTGTTACAGGTGTGACGACTCCAGCCGGAAATAACCCACCACAATCTGCTCACGCTCCAGCGCAATCATATCCAGGAGGAGCAGGAGGAACAGGGTATACAGGGCAACGAGGAGGGCGCGGAGGTGGCGGGGTTCTAATTGTGGTCACCAGAAAAGCGGGCACACTAAGTTATTCTTTAAACACGGGAGTTAATGGCAGATTAATTGCCCTAGATACTGCCAATATCTAAATGGAAACTTTATATTATGTCCCTGAGGACGAAGAAGTGGAACCTCATTTCAAAGAGGCAGAGTTGTGGCAACTACCGATTGTCCACGGGATACCACCAAAGATTCTTGAAAAGCACCCTGATATAACCCCATTGAAAGCAGGGATGTTAAAAGTCCCTACCATTTCTGAAAGAACAGAGATAAAAAGTCTTGAAACTAAAATAGGACTACATCAGTTTGTAATGTTTTTAGATGAATTTGATGATCTTCGAGGAAAAATGACTATTTCTGTTTATAACACTCGTTTTGAAGAAATGGTTTGTGAGAATTTAAAACCTCAATGGTCGGAGAAGCATAGAGTGCGTTGGAGTTTTTGGGTTTCAAACATTGGCAAACATCAAATTTCTTTTTTTAAAGAAGGAGAAAAGAAATCTGATGCAGATTTCTTTGCGTTTAAACGATGATGGAATTACTCGCCCCTGGTATTGGATTATGGAGAAATACGTTTGAATTATCGGACGATTTCATAAAACGTCTTTGGAAAGAACGTTATGAAGATGAACGAGATGAAGAATGGGTAGATGACAGGATAGGGTTTAGGCGACATTACGAAAACAAGTCACATGGACCTATCCGAGTAAGGAATTTCCCTAACGGAGGACTTGGTGACAGCGAGATAGATAAAGTACAATTAATGCTTAATGAAGTGATGCTGAAATGCTTGACAGAATATATGAAAGAATACCCTGTAATTTGTGATGATGTTCAATGGCAGGAGGCATGGCGACTGATTTATTATTATCCTGGAGCAAAGATGGGTCTCCATTCGGATAATACGCCGGGTCGTATTTTTAGAGACCCACGAGATATAGGTCAATTCGATTTAGATCCAGTTGCTCCTTCAAGAGTTTTATGTGGTTTGCAATATTTAAATGATTGTGTTCCTGATGACGATCCTGAATCGGGAAAATTCACAGGTGGAGAGATCTCTTGGCCATATTTAGGAGTGTATGATTACATGCCTTCAAAAGGTGACCTTGTCATATATCCAGCGAATTTTTTGCATGCACATAAAGTGAATCCTGTTTTGGCAGGATACCGGATAGCGAATTTATGCTGTTTTTCTCAAGGTAAAATGCCGGATTCATCTGTGGGTTATGGAGAAGAGGGAAGTTTCAAACACCCTATGGAAAGTTTCCGTGGGGGCAATATGTATTTAGATCTTAGAGACAGGGACAATATTAAATGGAATGAGGTGTGGAATGGCTGAAGCAGATGTTTTAAAAGTAGAAAACCCTGTACCAGGAGTTTTGATTCATAGCGGATGGTATCCGAAAGAAGGAACACAAGGGCTTTTGGATGAAGTTATTGTTGCAGCCGATGTGGAATACTCGGTGTGTCCGTGGACGCGTTCGACGTTAGGGGACGATTTTCGTGTCGCTGATTACAGAAGCACCGTGGAAAGTGCTGTGGGCAATGTTTTTGGAATTAATGATGAAACTTTTTTTCCTTTACAAAAGAAATTAAGTGCTTTTATTAGAGATTTAGATCCGCTAGTACATGATTTCAGAAGTGTTTATGATTTACACGTTACAGAGGATGCTGGATTTCAGGTTTTGCGTTATGAAAACAAGGCTGAATATCGCATACATCATGATCATGGTGCTCATAATGAAAGATCGTTAAGTATGGTTTGTTTTCTTAACGATAATTTTGTGGGTGGAGAATTGGAGTTTCCTTATTTTGATTTGAAAATTACTCCGGTTCAGGGGATGGTGGTTTTATTTCCTTCCAACTTCCCTTATGCACATATTGCACACCCTGTGGAGGATGGAAGTAAGTATTCGCTGGTTACTTGGTATTCCTAAATCATGAGAACAATAGGGATAGTTGGTGGAGGGAATGCTGGTTTAATCTGTGCGTTGATGTTTCGGAGTGCTTTTCCGAATGATCAAATAACTATTGTTAAATCTGACCGAATAGGAACTATAGGAGTGGGTGAAGGTTCTACTGAGCATTGGCTTGGGTTTATGAATTTTTGCAATATAGAACCAGCAGAATTAATTGTTGCAACACTAGCAACACACAAAAAAGGGATTCGCTTTGAAGGTTGGACTGAACACACCCCCGATTATTTCCATGCAACGTCAGGGTTACCAGATTTCGTTCCTATCATGTTTGGTTTCAACGGAGCGTATGCTGGATTCTTGTCCAAAGAACTACTATTAACGGATCACACTGTTCATCAAGGTATGACAGAAAATAAAGTTCCTGCTAATAATCCTCATAGAACTGTTAATCAATTTCATTTTGATACTCAAGAATTAAATGATTTTCTCAAAGTTAAAGCAAAAAGTAGAAATATAAAGATCACAGAGGGCGAAGTTGTAGGGGTTGAAGTTAAAGACGATTGGATTTCGTCTATTTCGTTGAAAGATGATGAGTTGATTGAAGCAGATTTTTGGATTGATGCTTCTGGCTTCAATCAGGTTTTGATGTCTCATTTGTCAAAACCCAAATGGAATTCCTTTAGTGATTATTTGATAACTGATTCTGCAATTGCTTTTAGAACTTCTCCAGATGAGAGCGGGGAAATCAGACCCTACACTCGTGCTAGGGCTATGAAGAGTGGGTGGGCATGGGAAATTCCAACTCAAAAAGAACAAGGTAATGGATACGTGTACTCTTCGGCTTTTTGTAGTGAAGAAGAAGCAGTTGCTGAAATGGAAGAATTATTAGATATTCAAATATCAGATTATAAACATTTTAATTTTGATCCTGGCTATTTAGAAGAGCCATGGGTGGGCAATTGTGCGGCAGTTGGTTTGGCGAGTTCTTTCGTTGAGCCTTTAGAGGCGACTTCTATCGGATCTACGATTATTTCAGCCCAATCTTTGATTGGTTTTTTAGCATCTTTTGAAAAGGGTAATAAGTGGAGTCAGAAAGAATATAACCGATTGTCCACTGGAATAATGTTGAACATTTTGGACATGGTTCGATTGCACTATATTAGTGATCGAACGGATACTCCATTTTGGTTGGCATTACAAGATATGCCCATTCCAGAGAGTTTAGAAAGATTGCTTGGGATTTGGTCGGAGCGACCTCCTCAACCACTCGATTTTTGCCATGGGGAATTAGCAATGTTTAACTTGCCTCATTTTTATCATGTGGCTCAAGGTATGGGTGTCTTAAATTCCGACTCGGCACAAAGGTCGCTACAATCATTTAATTGGGAGAGTAAGATAGAAGACGTGTTATGGAAAATACGAGAAAATCAATCTGCCTCACCTGTGACGGATCATCATGAAGCGCTTAAAAAACTTTTCTAAAATCCGTTCTTATGTGGATTGGCCAAAGGTCAAGAAGGGTGAGATCCTAATCATTCCTTCTGATAATCGGCTAATGGATGATCCACCACGATTGAATAAAAAGAGTAGTTGGCCGGAATGGTTTAAAAGTCCTTTAATAGCAAAACAAGGCACGATAGTTAGTTGTAAAGGCGTTCAGGATTATTTACAACTTGGGCTGACTGTACCCTTGTGGTGTGATGTGGAAGTATTTCAGGTCGGGATGAACGACGTAAGGACTAGAACAAGTGATAGAGCCTTTGACACGGATCAATTTGGGGCGAACATGACAGAAGGGTGTCCCATTGCTCAAGGAAGAGAAATGGAAGATGCTGGTTGGCCTAAAATCAATTCTCCATATCTGTACAAGACGGCACCAGGTTATTCGACAATGGTTTTACCAGTGGCTTATGAGCCTGATCCTCGATATCAGGTTTTACCTGCAATAATTCATACAGATTTTTACCATAATATAAATGCTGTTTTAAGAGTTATGGTTAAAGATTCTTTTGTTATTAAAGTGGGAACTCCGATTTATCAACTTGTTGTGTTTAAGAGAGGCGACACCATTAATAAACTCATTATGGGCGATGAAACAATTCATTCATCAGGGATGAATCGTGGAATTGGGCACGGGGGTATCAATAAGTTTTCGCGAAAAGGTATTTACCGTAAACATCAACGGGATGCTGACGCGAATCTTTAATCCCATAGAGTAGTATCTGTGAATGGCAGACGATTTCTTAGAAGAAGATGGGCAAGAACCCATTGAACTAGGGAAAAAAATTATTGATACCGCTATTGAAGAGAAAATTCATGGCGATTTGCCAGTAGTGGTTAAAGATTATCTTGTTATTGCCGAAATTATGAGTGAAGATGGAACTTCTTTACTCGTTTCAACAAGCCCTAACACTACGCCATGGAGTATCTATGGTTTATTGCAGTATGGTGAACGTTTTTTTGATGACCAGTTTTATAACCCTAACTTTAACCCGGATATAGGCAATGAATGATATAGACTTTTATAGGAAGAGGTCTGTCAAGGCACGGGGCAGATTTTCTAAACTATCTTGAATGAGGTACTTTAAATGCCTGCTGGTATATATAACTTTACATGCGAACAAGGATCTGATTTTAATCGGATTATAGAAGTAAATAACTATGACGGTACAGATGCGGACCTTTTAAATAAAACAGGACGCATGCAGGTTCGTAAAGATATCGATGCTTCTTCTGCTCTTATTGAGTTAACTACTGAAAATGGCAGAATGACATTTGACGCTGAAGAAGCAAGTATTACTTTAGTTATCAGTTCTGGTGATACTGCCGCTTTGCAGTATGGGGGAGTTTACGATTTAGAAATTGTTGATGAAAATGGAATTGTAGAACGTTTATTGCAGGGAAATTTTGTTCTTGATGGGAATGTTACGACATGAGTGATTATTCAGTAACCGTAACAGAAGTTGGGTATGACCTTACAGCGGAAGAAACACGGAATATTGTCACGACTTCAGCGTCAGAACCTAACAAGATTTATGTAAAAATTGTTTCGTCTTTAACTTCAGCGGGTGCGGGAGTTATTTTATATGGAACATCAGCACCCACTAATGAGGGTGTTAACGGAAATTGGTTTATATATAAAGTTGCTTCTTCGGGAGAAGCCCGTCTTTATGGACCCAAAGAAAGTGGAGTATGGCCTGCAACGTATATTACGATTACAGGCTCTAATCGTCATGTTCATACACAAGGCTCTGCACAGACGACTTGGACTATTACTCATACATTGGGTGGTCGTCCGCAGGTAACTGTTGTGGATTCTACCGGCACAGTGGTAATAGGTGAGGTAACATATGACAGTGATACGCAGGTAACTGTTAAGTTTTCTGCGGCATTTTCAGGGTCGGCTTATTTGACATAATTACGGGGTTACCATGGCACAAAAGTTCGTTACGAACCTAAATATAAATCAAAACGAACTTCAGAATGCAAAGTTTCAGTTTTCAGCAGGTGATCCTGGTTCTGGAGAGTTTCAAGGTCGTCTGGTATACGACACGACTAATGAAATCGTTAAATATTACAATAGCAGTACTTGGAAGCAGATACTGACAGGAATTAGTTCTAATACAACTGCTTTGACAGTTACCGCGGGAACAGCCGGAACCCCACAACTTACTATTGCAGAGGCAGATGGTTCTACCGCTGGTTTGCAATCAGCGGCTCATTATACGCTTGTAAATAACGCTACTGAATCAGATACTGCTTCTACAATTATGAAGCGTGATGCCAATGGTCATGTAAATGTTACAAAAGTAACTGGTTTAGCGGCTCCTAGCAATGCTTCGGATGCTGCTACTAAAGGATATGTAGATGATCGTGCCGCTGGTTTAGATCCTAAAGAATCAGTAGTAGTTGCTACTACGGCGAGCGTTACTCTTGCGAGTGGTGTCGAAAATGGAGACACAATTGATGGAGTCACTCTTACCACGGGAGATAGAATTCTTTTAAAGGATCAAAGTACTGGTTCTGAAAATGGTGTTTATACGGTTAATGCTTCTGGTGCGCCTACTCGTGCTACAGATTTTGACACAGGGGTGGAAGCAACTGCTGGTGCTTTTTTCTTCGTAGAACAAGGAACTATTAACGCAAACCGTGGCTACGTCTTAAAGGCAAAAAGTGGCGGTGGAACTTATTCGATAGGTACCGATTCTTTAGATTTTTCTCAGTTTTCTGGTGCAGGGCAAATAGAAGCGGGTGCTGGTTTAACAAAAAGTGGTGACACTTTAACTGTAGGTGCTGGAGATGGAATAACAGTAAACGCTAATGATGTTGCTTTGGCAAGTAGTTCAGCAGGTGATGGGCTTTCATTTTCTAGTGGAGTTTTGTCAATCGCTACTGGTGCGGCAGGAGACGGTTTAGGGATAGCAAGTGGAGTTCTTTCTATAAATATTGCTGCTGCTGGGGGATTGGAAACCAGTGGTGACAATATTCAGATAAAACTAAAT
>Ga0163108_10003261_pt1 | contig 11572 bp, 7 predicted proteins | sample Fk1155metaG_FD_109644 | JGI IMG/M metagenome (GOLD analysis project Ga0163108, IMG submission 109644) | Marine microbial communities from the Central Pacific Ocean - Fk160115 155m metaG | ecosystem: Environmental > Aquatic > Marine > Oceanic > Photic zone | place: The Central Pacific Ocean...
AAAAATTATTTCCTCTTTACTAGTAATTCTCACTGTCTTTTCTGTAAAAATAAGATTTGATCTTTCATTCCAAATTAGTTGTTCGGTATTAAGTTTCTCCTGTTTTTGATTTTTCAATTCCACATTCACTTGCGCCATCATTTCCTCTTTTTTTTCATCAATAATAGCTTGCTCTGCTTTGAGAACAGAAGTAATCATTGAGGAGTCATTATAAAAATAAACTACAATTCCTTCTGAAAAGTTAATAGTCGGATTTGGTTTTGTAAATCTTTCAATCTTTTGCGCTAATATCTTAACCTTTACTTTCCCTTTTTCTGTATAAAGCAACTCCGCTTGCTTAATGGTTTCTAAAGGTAATTCTTCACTACTTACAAAAGTTTCTACAATCTTAGGGTCATTACTGCAAGAAGAAAGAAAAATACAGAAGAACAATACAAAATATTCTAAAAAAATTATTCTGTTTAGATTTTTCAATCTCTTGTTCTTACTTTAGTACTTTCGTTTATCCAACATTCAACCTTATAGATCTGTCCAGATTGAATTCCATTAAAAAAACAATCTTCTGTATTTGGAAAATATTTGGAATAAGTGGCAATAGCTTTATTTGCTTTTTCAATAAGTGTCTTATCTATCGATTTTGCCTTAATGAATTTATCCACTGCAACCCAGTACACAGTTTCTTTTTCAAAATCGGAAGAAGCACACTTTTTAGCAGAAGAAATATAAATGTTAGCAATACTAATATATGGTTCTCCCCATTCTGGCCGTAATTCTGCGGATTCTAGAGCCATCATTCTTGCTCTAGAATATGAGCCAGAAATTCGATAAGCATCAGCTAACTCTAAATAGTATCTTGCTTTTGTCTTTTCGTCTTCTTCTAATTCTACTGCTTGTTTAAAATAATCAACTGCAACAGAATATCTCTTTTTCTCAATATTTAGTTTTCCCATCTTACTCGCAGAAAGTGCAGAAGGTGCAAGCGCATGTAATCTTGTTGTTACATCAAAAAAGAACTGACTATTGGCACATTCTTTACTGTCTAAAAGTTTAGTTATTCTTTTCAAAAAATCAAGATCCTCAGTAGAAGTATCAAACTTTTCAGAATATATCTCAATCAAATCATCACAATTAGCATATGGCGAAAAAAGGGACTCAATTATCTCAACCGCTTGGATATAAAATTTCTCTTTTTTTGGATTATTTACTAGATTATAATCTATGATTTCCGTCACTTTTGCATAAGAGTCCAGTACCGATTGTTTGTCCATTTTTCCATTCTTTTCCATCAAAGTAGTAGCTTTAAAATAGGCCAATAAGCATCCAGCATCTGATTCGTTTTCTTGTAAATCGATAGATTGTGTTAAAATATTAAAAGCCTGCTCAAAAGAGGAAGGAGAATATTTTATCAAATCTGCTCCTTTTTTCCCAAGCACATATCCTTCCTTTTTAAAATATTGAATTCTATTATCATAAACCATCATAAGAGTATCAATATATGACTGTTTATTTTCAGGGTTTTTCTTCATCAAATGCTTAATAAGTGTAGGTCCATTTTTGAAAATATTACCACTTGAAGCAGGACAATTATTATAAACCCATCTCCAAGATTTTATCGCGTCATCATAATTTTTTTGCTTATAATATTCTCTGTAAAGGGAAAGATTCATTACGCATTTGACACTATCCTCTCCATATTTGCTTTGTGATTTTACAGTTAGTGTTAATAACAATGCAAAGAATAATATTCCAAGATATCTTATCATCTTTTATCTTTTTTAATCATATTTTCTTTTTACAAACCAAATATCTTTTAAATTCAGTCCTAGTTGAAAACGAAAAAATTGTTCTTTTATTAAATTATTATTTGTTGTGCCTCTCTCACCCATTTCTACTGCAAGATTTATTTCTGATTTTGTTTTTCTAAGGGGAAGTCCAAATCCAAATGTTACACTTCTTTCGTTTAGCTGTGTATTGTGTAATTGTAAATAGGATTTTTGCAATTTGGCACCAAAACGAAATTTGATGAGTTTCCAATATTTATTTACTGACATCTTATCTGGAATAAATTGTAATCCACCTGAAAGTTTCATGCTATTTGCTAAAGAATCAGACTCTCCAAACATTCGATATTCTGACCAATCTTGCATACTAAGGTCCGCCATAAAAAGCCATTTATTATCCATATCTAAAGAGAATCCTATACCTATATTTTTTGGCAAAACCATATTGTTTGTAAAGCCAGTAGAAGTGTTCTCTATGGTGTCTTTTACTACCTCATAAATAGAAGAAACAAATTCATAGGTTTCCGTAAGCACAGATCTTTTGGCTGAAATCTCGGCATTGTTATTCGCTGTAAAACCTAATGTAAAACTTGTTTTATCATTGATATCTCCATAATATTGTAGCCCCAATTGATAGAAAAATCCTTTTGCTGAAATACTGGATGTTTTTCTTGTATTATAAGTTTCTCCATCTGAGAAAATAACTTTCTTATTTCTATTTAGCCCTCCAAAAAGATAATTAGCATTTGCACCGAAAGATAAGTTCTCAGCCAAATGATAAGCCGCACCCACATATAAAATATTTAATCCCCCATCTCCATTATAAGAATAATTGATATTACCCAAATCCGGATGAATTTCAGAGTCTTCAATATGATAACCAATATTGCTAAAAGGTAACAAACCTGCACTCATTCCAATCTTTTTATTAATTGGGAACCCTAAAATAAGATGAGAAAAAGATGAATTATTAGTCGTTTGTTCCAGATCTATAGTTTTCATTTTAGTAGTTTGGTGTGCTCCTCCCGTTGAGAAAATAAAAGAATTTACCTTAAAAGAAGAATAAGAGGCCGGATTGTAAGGGTTCACAATATTCGGATTATAGCTTCCAATAGAACTACCACCCATTGCTGTATATTCTGACAATATGTTGGATTGCAAATCGCCAATACCAAATCGAGAATAAGGAGAATTTATTTGGTTTTGAGCAAATAAACTACCAAAGAAACAGAGAAATATTAGAGTAAAATAACGTTTATGCTTTTGCATTGAGTTCAAGAATTATATTTAGTCCTTTTAGAACAATAAAAGGGTCTGCAAATATGCTATTTTTTAAGTATTTATCAAAGAATTTATGATCTCCTCCACACAATATAACGATAGAACTCTTATTTTCTTTTCTAAAAGCATCTATTATTGCATCCATTTCGTCTATTGCCCCTTGCTGAACACCAGAAATAATTGAAGAAATTGTATCCTCCCCAAATGTAAAATGAATATCAGAAACACTAACTTGAGGCAACTGATTGGTAAAAGTATGTAAAGCATTATAGCGCATCTGAAGTCCTGGACTGATTCTGCCACCACAATATTTTCCTTCTAGAAAGAAATCGGACGTAATACAACTTCCAGCATCAATAAGTAAAATATTTTTATTTGGAAATGAAGCATTTGCTCCCACAATTCCAGCAAGTCGATCCTTACCTAATGTTTCGGCTGTTTTGTAATCATTCAAAATAGGAATGGTAGTTTTATGCGTTAGAAATAGAGAATTGAAATGGGAGATGATTGCTTGAGCATTATTGTCTATTTTTTTAACTGAAGAAATAATAGAGGCAGAAATAGTAAAACCACTACAGAAAGATAAAACCTGAGATAAAGTAAGATCGAAAACGACTTGCTGTTTTATAATATCTGACTTATCAAAAATAGCAACTTTACTGCTAGTATTTCCAATATCAATTATAAGATTCATTGAAATAATTTGCAGACAAAATTAAACATTTCGAAAGTGGGGAGTATGAAAACAAAAAAATATTTCGATAAAAGGAAAAAACAATTAAATTTGCAGCCTCAATTATGTTGGTGCCTTAGCTCAGTTGGTAGAGCAATGGACTGAAAATCCATGTGTCCCTGGTTCGATTCCTGGAGGCACCACAACATAAATAAAAAACCCACTAAAAGTGGGTTTTTTATTTGTTGTTTTAATTATGGTTTTAAATAAAGCTGTTGAGCATTAATAGATATCAAAACTCCTAAACCATTCTCAACATTTGAATAAACAGGAATCACCTCACCTCCAAAGATTCCTAATTCTCCTCTCTTAGAATGATCGCCTAATGAATTATAATAACTATAAGTGTCATCACTAAAAGTTGAGAATTTAATAATAATAGTATCGCAATCAGTGTATCTAAATTTTGCGTCTACATCTAGTGTGATTGTTTTAGACTGACCATTAAATAAGTCATCTGTAAAAATTACTTCATTGCCAATAAAAGTATATCCTTCCCAAGGAATATCTCCTGGAAATGATGGGTCATTTGACATCATCACAAGATAACCCCTATCCCATTTATCATCTTTTTCATGGTTTTTTTTACAACTTCCATAAAGCTTTAATCGATAATAGTTCTGTTGATTAGCATTGTCATCAAAGGTAAAGGTAAAGCCAATCTTTTCTTCATTTGAGGTTGTGTCTACATCAATATTGTATAAAATAATATCATCTGGAATATATGTTTCTGCTGAAATTGGATTATAATTAGAATGATCAACCTCAACTCTATAATCTGCATCTTTTTCAGGTATGTAATCACTTTTATAATAATACATGGGTAATGAGCCTGCATTACCATTATCATCCGAATACTCAACATAAACTAAATTTGTCATATCTGGTAATAAAGAACCGATAAGCGAATCCTCTTTATAGAGTAAAACATTAGTATTATTAATAAAAGAGGGAACTGCATTGGAAAAAGCTCCTACTGAATGAGAAACAACTACTCGAGCATTAGTATCAGTATCTAACAAGCCATTTAAAACTAAAACAGATTCATGTGGAGGAATATCTAAATCAATTACAGTTTCCATATCACAAGAGATTATAAAGAAGCTAACAAATAAGAAATAAGAAATAATATTTTTCATAATTAAAATTCTATTCGATAAGAAATTGAGGGGATTATAGGGAAAAGAGAAACCTGTTTTGCAACCCTTTGATCATCTTGATAAGCAAGGTAAGCAAAAAAAGGATTCTTTCTGTTATATAAATTATACGCTCCTAATGTCCATGTGCTTTCCCAGTTCTCTTTTTTTCTATGCTTATTAATGGCAAAATCTAACCTATGATATGAAGGTAGCCGAGTAGAGTTTCTACTTCCATAAGATTCTACAAGTTCAGCAGATAATTGCTCATTCGAAGTAGTCTGAGGTATTCCTAAATATACTCCTTGAGGGAAGGTAATAGCATTTCCTGTACCATATACCAAAGTAGCTCCAATATCCCATTCTTCATTAAACTTATGCGACATAACCAAAGAGAAATCATGCCTTCTGTCGTATTTATAAGGATACCACTCACCAAAATTAATATTATCAAACCTTCTATTAGACCAAGAAAGGGTATATCCAATCCAGCCGGTTGTTTTGCCTTTCTTTTTCTGTAAAAAGAGTTCTGCCCCATAAGACTTTCCTTCACCTCCTGTTTCTACAGCATTTTCCCAAGCTTCAGTACTTTCTAAATTAGAGTAGCCCGCTTTGTAAGTAATTAGATCATTCATAGTCTTATAATATCCCTCTAAACTTAATTCATATTCTCCATTATATAATTGTGTAGCAACACTCCCTGCCCATTGCTGAGATGTTTGGGATGGAACACTATCAATAGCTGGCACCCAAATATCACTAGGGAAACCAACTGATGAATTGGATAATAAATGAATATTTTGTTGCATCTTAGCATATGATGCTTTTATGGACCAATCCTCATTTAACAAATATCTAGCGGACACTCTAGGTTGAAAACTGAAATTATTCTTATCTCTGTCCATTAACCCTGTATTGTCAGTTGATGTATTATTTGCTATTGAATAATAACCAATATGTAAGCCAATATTTGCTTTCAATCTATTGGTAATCTTTACATTATCTTCCAAGTAAAAAAACATCTCATGAACATTGGTATTACCAGAAAAATTAATAACTGTATCAAGATTAACATCTTGATTTAGAGTGTCAAGTGTCGGATAATCAATTGAAAAGTCTAAGTCTGATTTTCCAGGAAAGAAGTAATGGTAGGTGTAAGATGTTCCAAACTTTATATCATGATTTGGGCTAGGCGCATAATCAAAATCTATTCTTCCTCCTAAGTCTTCAATTCCAGACAAATACCCATAATCAATATTAAAGTTCTCATCACCAATACTTGTATTCTGAGTAGATGAAACCCCAAAATCTGTATGGAAAGAATATTTGCTATATGTAAGTGTAGTATTACTAAAAAGTTTATCTGAAAATAAATGATTCCATCTTAATGTAGAAGTAATATTACCATAACCTAAACCGAAATTTAAGGTGCCTTCTTCTGAAGATCCTTCACCTCCTTTCCCTCCCTCTTGACTACCATCATAATCTACACCAAAAACATCATTGCCCATATAAGCACTTAAATAAATTCTATCCCTTTTAGATATTTTATGATTAATTTTAGTATTTAAATCATAAAAATACAAACTCAAGTCTGTACTTGCTGGCATAAATGGGTTTACAACTAAATCAACATAAGTTCTTCTTCCAGAAACTATAAAAGATGTTTTATTTTTAATTATTGGTCCTTCAAGAGTTAATTTAGAAGAAATTAAACCAACTGTTGCATCTGCTTTAAACTCCTTCATATTTCCTTCTTTCATATCAATTTGTAAAACAGAAGATAATCTTCCCCCAAATCTTGCAGGAAAACCTCCTTTTGTAAGACGAACTGTTTTAATTGCATCTGCATTAAAAACAGAAAACAAACCTCCTACATGAGATGCATTATAAACAGGAACGCCATCTAGAAGTATTAAATTTTGATCGGGACCACCACCTCTAACATAAAATCCAGAAGAGCCTTCACTGGACTGAACTCCAGGTAGTAATTGTATTGCTTTTAGAACATCTACTTCACCTAAAAGAGCAGGGATTGTTTTTATTTGTTCAATTGGTATCTCAATAACTGATGTCTGTGTTTTCTCAACAATATTCTTATCTCCAGTAACAACCACTTCCTTAATATTTATAGACGAAAGCTGAAACTCAATATCATACTTCATACTATTATTAAGTTTAAAATTTTTGTTCTCAGTTTTATATCCTATAAAGGAATAGGAAATATCGTATGTGCCTTCTGGTAAGGTTAAGCTATAAAATCCATAAGTATTTGATGTAACACCAAGATTCAATTCTTTACAATAGATATTTGCACCAACAATACTTTCTCCATTATTTGCATCTGTTATATAACCACTAATTGTGTGTTTATTTTGAGCAAAAACATTTGTGAAAATAAAAACTAAAAGAAAAATTGATTTTATTAGATAGGCTCTCATAGATTACAAAATAACGATAATTTATCTAATTATTGTACTTAATTAAAAAACTGTATTTATTCTTTTCTCAACTGTTCCATCATCGTAAATATACAACAAGATTTTATTAACCTGAACTTTTGTTTTTCTTCCTAATAAATCGGTAATGTATAGGAGTTTTCTTTCCGTATTTATGAACTCTGTTATTGATGTATTCATCTCACAATTGGAAGGTAAAGGATTTAACTCCAGCGGAATCCCAGCTACTAAATTTTGCCCTAGTAAACCAGGATAATCTGGTGAATATCTTGTGCACCTAAAAGTAGAATTTGCCCAACCATTTTGGGAAGTAGCAATTGGGTCTCCTTGTGATAAAGGCCCTGTATTTATAACAGGATTTACATATTCCCAAACCTTGCTTTTTGTATTGTCAACTTCAAAAAAGGTGCCATGAGCGCCATCACAAATCAGGGTATTACCACCAGCTAATTTTTGTGCTCCTGAAATATAAGAAGCATAGAAACTATTTGGAGTAGGATCGGTATAATTCCATTCTGCACTATCGGGATCAAATGTATTATTCGTATTTAAAAAATAATTTCCATTTATATCTTTCGGAGGATTTACAATATCGATAGAACTATATCCTCTCCCCTGGCCGTTATTAAAGATCATTATTTTACCTCCATCTTGCAAGCTATCTGGAATCCAATGAACATTATGTTGCCCAAAAAGTTTTTGATCATTTATTGTCCCTTTGTCATAACCCTGAGGATTTCCCCATCTATATAAAAAATCTCCTCCTTTGCCAGCATTTCCACCATTATGAGTAGCTGCTTCTGCTGTATTTGTACTATGGTCAATTATATAAAATTCGGAAAGGGTTCGGCTACTTATTACTATTTCATCTGTTTGTACATTATAATCAATAGAATTTCCGTGTAACCAATCTTTTTTTCCATTTCCAGAATAAAAATTAATGTCCAAAAGTTCTGGGTGATTCGCAACAACTCCATAATTAGCTTTTGAAGTGTCAAAGTCCTGAACCAAATGATCCCACAAATGCCACTCCCAAACAATATTGATTCCATTATTTCCTTGAGACTCAACTTCCAGAATATAAGTAGCCCAAAGTTCATTGTCGACTAATGCAGAAGGATCTCTTCCAGAGATTATAGCATCTATTGACGATTTATATTCCCAACACAAAACCAAAATATTGCCATTTGGCATTGGCGCAATATCATGATGTTGATGATAATTACTATCAGAAAAATCATACGACCATAATAGAGTATTATTCCAATTTCTTTTTTCTACTCTCCCACCACTTCCTCCTCCACCAAATACTATATTTTGAATTCTACAAGTTCTTAATAAACTCCCATCTTCTAATAAATAAACAGACAATCCTGACTTATAATTACTTTGCCACGAATGAACTAATTTTCCGCAATTATCAATTAAATACGTGCCTTCATCAGGAGAGAAAAGGGTGTAGCCATCAAAGGAACCAATATCATATTGAAATAAACCAACTGTCTGATTCTGAGAAAATGCAATAAATGACAGAAAAATGAAAAATAATAGAATCTTCTTTCTCATTTTTTAATGTTTCTTATTCCACAATAATCTTTTGCAAGAATGTCCCTTCACTATTTTTAACTTCTAAACAATAAATTCCTTTTGCAAAAGCAGTAATGTCAATCACTTCTTTTGTGTTAATAGAAACTACTTTTTGTCTGACAAAAATTTCTTGTCCTAAAACATTCTTAAAAGAGATAGTAATCTTTTCATTTTTACTGTTATTTAGATCAATCGTTACCTGATTTGAAGTAGGATTAGGATAAACGATAATCTTCTTAGCAAAAGAATCATCCGATACTCCAGTTGTCCAAACATTACCAAAATTCATTCTAATCATTGGAATTTTACTTATCCAATACCAATCTCCAAATCCTTGACTGCCAATATTACATCCATTATCCTGAATATAACAGGTGCTCGACCAGGCATCACCAGAAACCCCAATTGCAGAAGTGTCTAAAGGATGGGCATAACCACCAATTGCAGCCATATAAGTTGTACCAGCTAAAAGATTAATCCCTCCAGGAATCTCAAATGTTACCCAATTATCCAAATCTGCAGATTGAATCATGTGATCATCTGATTGTGTCAGCCATATCTTTGTACCACCTGCTGCATCAATTTCAAAAACTACTGCATAAATCTGAGCCCCAGGAACTGAAATTGGAGATATGTAAGCCGAAATAGAAGTTAAATCATCTGTGTCATATATATCGTAATAAGCACCAAGAACCATTCCTCCACAACTTCTACCTACTCTCCAATAAGATTGGTAATCGTTAAAATCACGACCCATAATACTATCGGTTACAATGGATGAGGTTGAAATGGTATCTGTTTCTGTTGAATCGGAAGTTGACCAAGTATAAAAATCAAACATTCCAGTATTTGTAGGAGTAAAAGTATTGTTCGTGACAAAAATATTAGTGTCCATTGTAAAAAGCATTGTGTCATTACTTGTAGAAGAAAAAACAGAAGTGCCAATATCATCAAAAGCTTCTACATTTAATCTAGTATTTTGAGAAAGTGCGCCTAAATTTGCTACAACTCCTTCAAATTTATAAGGGTTTGCTATTGCTTGATTCATAGGATAAAATTTATACCCCATTGCAAAGCCTTGTGTAGTTGGGGTAGTGTGCCATCCTCCATGATTTGCTTCTAATAATTCTAATCTGTTTGCTGGCGTTTCAATAATTTGCATATCATCAATCATCCAATAATATACCCTTGCTTCCCAACCAATTCTTACATAAACAGTAGAGGAATTTCCAGCAACAGATGAAATATTCAAACTTACATATTGAGGATCAGGAGATTGTGTATTATTAGTTGCATTACCTTGCACACTGTAGTCGGTCCACATCATGCTATCGGTACTAATAGAAACTTTCAAATTCAGATTATTATTAAACCTGAATGTTTGCTGAAACTCCAAACTCACATTTGGATAACCAGATAAATCAATAGCATTTGTTGTGAAATAAGATTCAATATACTCATAAGTAGTTCCTGATGGCTGTCCATAATTCCAATGATTAGAAGAGTCTGGATCAGAAAGTAAAAATCCATTTGATGCAGTAGTTGAATTCATAGGAGATGATGCAGACGCTCCTTGATTAGAATTCCAATACCCCCAAGAACCAACAAAAGAATGTTTCCATGGACAAGTAGCTATTCCTCCTGACGCATTATTCGTATAAGTACTCCATCCGGAAGGAAATCCGTTTCCAAAATCTTCTGACCAAATTGGAGTTTGGCTTTTAACAGAGGTTTGAATTTGTTTTTTTACTTTTCCAGTAAAGATTGCATCTGGAGAATTTTGCTGTGCCATTAGAGAGACCGAAAATATAATAGCTAAGAATAGTAGTGTTTTTTTCATAATTTATTATTTTAAATTGAGTGGCAAACTTAAAGCAATTTTTTGAAATAAAAAAACCCTACCAAGTTTGGTAGGGCTTCATTATAAAAAACAATTCTTTTTTTATTCTACAATAATCCTTTCAGTAATTGTAGTAGTTGAGTTCTTAATTTGGATTAGATATACTCCTTTTTGGAAAGTAGATAAATCAATACTCTCTTTATAGATGCCATTAACTGATTGAGAGATTTTAAATATTTTTTGCCCCAATACATTGGTAATCTTTATAGTATAAACATCTGTTTCTACATGATTCATCTCAATTGTAAGAATACCATTTGTTGGATTTGGATAAATGCTCAAATTTCCATTAAACGTAGTTTCATTAATTGATGATGGAGTCCAAAGTGTCCCAAAATTCATTCTAATCATTGGTGTATTATTAATCCAATACCAATAACCAAACCCTTGGCTTCCTAAATTACATCCATTATCTTGTATTCTAGACATTGTAGGGTCAGCCTCTCCTGAAACACTAATACCAAAAGTGTCAATAGGGTGCGCATATCCTCCAATAGTAATCATGTATTGCTGACCAAATTGAGGGTCGATAGAAATAGCGGAATTGAAAGGAATACTTACCCAATTATCTAAATCACCAGCTTGAATGGTGTAATCATCCGTTTGCTCCAAAAGAATGAAGCTCATTGGACTAGAAGTAGTATCTACCTCATACAATACGCCAAACATTTTTGCTCCTGCAACTGAATAATCAG
>Ga0163108_10003264_pt1 | contig 11567 bp, 12 predicted proteins | sample Fk1155metaG_FD_109644 | JGI IMG/M metagenome (GOLD analysis project Ga0163108, IMG submission 109644) | Marine microbial communities from the Central Pacific Ocean - Fk160115 155m metaG | ecosystem: Environmental > Aquatic > Marine > Oceanic > Photic zone | place: The Central Pacific Ocean...
ATAGACAGTGTTGTAAATAAATATACAAAACTTAGAAGTGAATATGAATACACCACTACTGACTTAAGGGCTCATAAACTATGGTTGGTAAATAATAAAAAAGATATTCAGAGTTTGAAAAAAGCTTTTGAAGAAGTAAATGATATATATATAGCAGATGGACATCATAGAGTTGCTTCATCAAAACTATATAGTGATTCAAAAGATCCTGATAATGAAGTAGCTCATTATTTTCTTTCTTATTTTATCTCTGAATCAAAATTGAAGATTTTTGATTATAATAGATTTATTAGTTCAATAGGCGAGCAATCAATTGATGAATTCTTAGAAAAAATAAGCAAAAATTTTAAAATAAAACTCTATAAAAGGAAAGTTGTTCCAAGAAGAAAGCATGAAATAAGTATGTATATTAATAAAACTTGGTATTTGCTAACAGTAAAAAAAGATATAGTTGATGAAAATCATCCTACAAAATCTTTAGATACTCAAATTCTTTCTGATTTAATTTTATCTTCTATTTTAGATATACAGAATTTGAAAACAGATGAAAGGGTCAAATTTTATAATGGAGCCAAAGGATATAGGAACTTGATAAAATTGGTGAATGATAATGAGAATAGTGTAGCCTTCATATTATACCCTCATACTGTTAAGGAAATAAAGAAAGTTGCAGATACTAATAATATAATGCCTCCTAAAAGTACGTGGATAGAGCCAAAGATGCGAAGTGCATTAACTATTTATGAATATTTATAAATTCTCTCTAATTTCATTATAAATATTCTTAACCTGATTTATTATAGATTTATTTTCATTATTATCAATAATAAAATCAGCATATAACATTCTCTCTTTATCTGATATTTGTTTGTCTATTCTTGCTAATATTGCTTCTTTGTTTATCTTATCTCTATTTTTGATTCTATCAATTCTAAGATCTTTGTCAGCTATTACTAAAATTATTTTATCTACTTTTTTATAGGCTCCACTCTCAATTAAAATAGCAGCTTCCTTAATTACAATTTTTGATTTTTGTTTACTTAGCCAAGTTTCAAAATCTCTAGCAACAAATGGATGAACGATATTATTTAATTTTTGTAATTCTGACACATCATTAAAAACAATATTAGAAAGGAACTTTGTATTTAAAATATTGTCTTTAAAAATTTCATTAGAAAAAGCAGAACCTAATTGTTTACGTAAATCATTATTGTTAGCCATTAAATGCTTGGCCCTGTTGTCAGAATTATAAATAGGAACTTCAAGGGCTTTAAAGATATTTGATACTGTAGTTTTTCCAGATCCAATTCCTCCTGTTAAGCCAACAATTAACATAAAGTATTACTTAGGTGTATTTCCCATAGCAACTTGCTCAGCTGTTTCGTCTGTTAATTGTGTAGAGCTGTCTAATGAAACAGCAGATTTCTCAACTTTCAATTTCACTCCACCTTCAACTTGTAAAATAATATTAGTTTCTTTAACTTCTGCTACTTTACCATGGATTCCTCCAATTGTAATAACAGCATCTCCTTTTTTAATGTTACTTCTCATTTCTTGTAATTGTTTTCTCTTTTTATTTTGAGGTCTTATCATAAAAAAGTAGAAAATAGCTATCATTGCCACAATAAATAAAATATTCATTCCCCCCATTCCACCAGGAGCTTGGCCTTCTAAAAAAATAATTGAATTGTTCATGTTTGTTAGTTTTAAATTTATGTTTGTTAGTTTTAAATTCCTACAACTTCTCCCACTAAATATAGTTTAGATGTTGCAGGACGTGTGTTAGCAATTATTGAAATATATTTTTTTTGTTTCCCAATAGCTTTTGGAGTAAATTCTATCGGAATTTCACCACTGCCATTAGGTGCAATAGGCGTTTTGGGCCAATCTTTTAATACAGTACAGCCACAAGCTGCTTTTACAGAGTGTATTAAAAGTGGTGAATTACTGTTGTTTATAAATTTGAATGAATAAGATATTGATGAGCCAATAGCGATAGTATCAAAATTATATTCAGTGACTTCAAATTTTATTGTAGGAGGATTTTCTGAATCAATTATATCGACAGTAATTGGAATCTCCTGATCCTTATCTGTAATTTTACATGAAATAATAAAAGCACTTAATACTAATAATGTATATAATTTATAATTTTTCATGTTTAATTTCTTAAATTAATCCTCTGCCTATTTTTGTTATTTCACCTTTTTTCTTTAAGTCGTAAAATACTTTGTCTAATACTCCATTAATAAAGCCATTACTTTTTGGTGTACTATAAAATTTTGATATTTCTATATATTCATTTAAAGTAACTTTTAGAGGAATTGATGAGAATTCTTTTGCTTCACAAATAGCCATTTTCATAAGTAGTAAATCCATTGTAGCTAATCTGTCTTTGTCCCAATTCTTTGTGTAAGAAGTTAATAATTTATTATTCTCTTTATTATTGTCTATATTACTCTTAAATAATTTAAGAACAAATTCTTTTTCATCTTCTTTCCATAAAGGAAGTATTTTTGGATTGTTATTATCTGTAAATTTTCTAAATGTTTTTAAAAGCATAGAACAAATATGGTCAATGTCATCAAGCCAATAAATGCTATTTTCTTCAAAGTAATTATGTATTAAATTAAAATTACATATTTCTTCTTTAAATAGATTTATACAAAGTTGTTTGTGAGTTTCAAAATCATCGTCAGTATTAATAATAATAGCTTTGTAAGTATCCGTAGTAATAAGATGACGAAATAATTTGTTTATTAAGTCGTGTTCAATGTCACCAATCCATGAAATATTTAATCTTTCGACTGTCTGTTTAATTGATGAATTATTATTTATTTGTTGGATAAATTTATTATTTATAAAAACGTTATGTTCTTTGTGTTTATTGGGATTATCTGAAATTTTATTTTCAGCTATATGTTTTAATTCCGAAAATACTAATATAAATAATATATACATCTCATACATTTTAGAAATGCTATGAAGTAATTCTTTTTCTCCTGGATGGTAATCTTCTTTTTTAGATTGAAAGAAGGCATAAAGAAGTTGAAGAATTTTAATTCTAAGTTGTCGTCTATTTAACATTCTTGGATTTTGATTTTTCTGCAAGTATTTCTTCAGCTTTTCTGTTCGCTGCTAAATATGTAGGAATGTTATTGTCAGCTGAAAACTTTATAATGTCAAAAGTAGTATTGTAAATATCCTCAGCCATTTTCATAACTTTTTCGTCAGGAATATTATATACCTCTTTGTAGCAATTCATAACTCCACCAGCATTAATTAAATAATCAGGTGCATATATAATATCTTTCTGCATTAATTTTAATCCATGAATATTTTCATTTTCTAACTGATTGTTAGCTGCTCCAGCAATGATTTGACACCTTAATTTATTAATAGTTTCATCATTTATTGTAGACCCCAAAGCACAAGGAGCATAAATATCCATATTAATATCGTAGATGTTATCAGGGGCAACATGAGAGCATTTATATTTGTTACACACTCTTTTTACCATGTCTTGATGTATATCCGTAATTATTATTTCAGCATTTTCTTTGCTTAAATATTCAACTAAATATTCTCCAACATGACCAACTCCTTGAATTGCAATTTTTTTACCTTCAAGAGAGTCATTTCCATATCTGAATTTTGCTGCGGCTTTCATTCCCATATAAACTCCATAAGCTGTAACTGGAGAAGGGTCACCACTTTTCCCAGGCAAACCACTAACATGTTTAGTTTCCATAGCTACTTGAAGCATATCTTCTGGATTTATACCAACATCTTCTGCAGTTATATAAGCTCCATTTAAACTATCTACATATTTACCAAAACTTCTAAATAATGCTTCAGATTTGTCTTGTCTTGAATTTCCAATTATAACAGCTTTGCCTCCTCCTAATGCTAGGCCTGATATAGCGTTTTTATAGGTCATTCCTCTAGATAGTCTAAGAACATCCTTTAATGCTTCTTCTCCATTTTTATAATTCCACATTCTTGTGCCACCAAGTGACGGACCACAAATAGTACTATGAATTGCAATTATAGCTTTTAATCCTGATTTTTTATCATTACAAATTAGAACACGTTCGTGTCCCATTGAATAAGCTTCTGATATTAAATCTTGATTTTTAGTTTTATGACTTGTTGATTCCATTTAATTTTAATAGATGTGCAAATTTATCATAAAATAGTTTAGATATTGATTTTTATTCTAAATATTTCGGCCATAATAATTGCTACAGAGTTACTAAGATTCAATGATTCTGCTTTCCCTTTTCCAGGTATCTTTATATTGTTATGGCATAAAGAGAGAATTTCCTGAGATATTCCTCTAGATTCATTACCAAAAATAATAATTGAATTGTCAGGAATTTTAGAATTATATATAGAATTTCCATCTAAGTTTGCTCCAATAATAGTTCGATTTTCTTTTTTTTCATTAATAAACTTATATAAATCTAGATAATGAGTTTGGATTCTAAATACTGAAGCCATTGAAGCCATTATTGTTTTTGGATTATATACATCAACACAAGTGTCTGAACAGATTACTTGTGTGTATCCAAACCAGTCCAAAGTTCTTATTATACTACCTAAATTACCAGGGTTAGATATATTATCTAAGCAAAAAATTATGTTTTCTTCATTTATTTTATATTTTTTGTTTGGAATTCTAACTATAGCAAAAACTCCAGAATTAGATTTTAAGTTAGAAATCCTATTAGCTTGTTTTTCTGAAATTAGAGTAGCATCGGGAAATATGTCAATATTCTTACTGGTGGATAGTAATTCTTCAATAAATAAATCGGTTTGTATCAATTCTCTGCATATTTTTACACCCTCAACAATAAACAATTTATTTTCATCGCGTTTAGATTTTTGTTTTAATGAATAATAAATTTTTTCTTTGTTCTTACTAAGATGCACGATAGTTTTTAATTATAATTAGATAACAAATAAACAAATAAACAAATAAACAAACTAATTTGCGGAATATATATTTTTTATATATCATTAGATACATTCTTGTAATGTCAGCTGTATCATTATTTAGCATTTCTTGTAGTATAACAAAATATGTTCCTGAAGGAGAATACTTGCTTGATAATAACGATTTTGAAATTATACAAGATTCATCTTATGTAGATAATAATATTCTTAATTTAGAAGATTTGGCTAGTGTAATAAAACAAAAGCCAAATAGAAAAGTAATGTTAAAAGCTAGATTACACCTTAGGCTCTATAATTTATCTAGTCAAGAAAGGATAGTTAAATCAAGCTTAAAAAATCAAGAGAAAGTAGAAAGAAAAAATAAAAAAATAAGAGAAAAAAACAAGAAAAAAACAGCAAAAAAACCTAAATATGCTTCAAAAAATGAGCTTGAAACAAAATTAACTTTTGGAGAGAGATTAAGGAATGCGGGAGAACCTCCAGTTATATTGGATTCTTTAGCATTAGAGAAATCAATAAAACAATTATCAATATATTTAATTAATAAAGGTTATTTTAATAATTCAGTTGAATACTCTATTATTTTTAATGAAAAAAAACAAAAAAGAGCAGAAGTATTATATTTCATAAATAAATCTAAGCCATTTATTTATAATAATATAAAATACAATATTAATGATTCTTTATTGAAGAAGACAATTGATTCTATTCCTAGAAAATCTTTTTTAAAAATAGGAAATAATTTTGATACTGACATATTAAATTTAGAGAGAGAGCGAATTACAACCTACTTATTTAATCATGGCTATCGTCTATTTAATAAAGAGTTTATTTATTTTCAGCTTGACACATTAATTGGCAATAATAAAATTGATTTAACTTTAGGAATTCAAAATTATAAACACAAAGATGAATTCACTGATTCAATAATTCAGAAAGAACATTGTAGATATAAAATAGATAGAATATTGTTTAGGATTAGCGATGATCTATCGAAATATAGTTTAGACAGTATTATGAATTATCGAACTATAAGATTATCCTTTGATGATAAACTTATATGCAAACCACAATTATTGTATCATGCATTGCAGATAAAAAGAAGTGAATTATATAGTAAGCAGAAAGCAGAAATTACATATAAAAAGTTGTCATCATTAGGCTTATTTGAGACAGTTGTGATAAATTTCGATACTGTTTCTACTAAGATTAATGTTAATGGATTAGCAGTTAATATTGGTCTTAAACCGGCAAAATCTCAAACCTTTATTATGTCTCTAGATGGTAAAAATACTGATGGATTGTTCGGTATTGAAGGTAGTGTTTCTTACTCCCATAGAAATATTTTTAAAAGAGCAGAGAAATTATCTATTTCTATGTCTGGAGGCATAGAAACTCAGCTTTTAGTAACATCAAATGATAATAATGATATAACTCAAAACTTATTTAATACTTTAGAATTTGGACCTAGAGTTTCTTTGATTCTTCCAAGATATGCTTTTATCAAAGATCTTCTTCCTGTCAGGCATCATTATAATGCAAAGACTAATTTGAGCATGTCATTAAATTATCAAAAAAGACCAGATTTTACTAGAACCATTCAAGAGATGTCTTTCGCCTGGCTAATACATGAGAAACCATCGATTACTTGGCATATTACACCCATTTTAATAAATGCTATATATATAGATAAAGAACAATCTTTCGAAGATGAAATAGCCGCATTGAATGATAAGTTTATTGCAGCTAGTTTTCAAAATCATGTTATTAATGGTGGCTTATATTCTTTTGAATATAATGGACAAAATGATAAGAAAGTTAAAAATGTTTTTTATTTAAAAGCCACATTTGAAACAGCTGGAGGAGTTTTATACAATACACATAAAGCTATGAATAAACCTGTTGATAATATTTCTACTAATAGTTATAATATGTTAGGTGTTAGATATGCACATTTTCAGAAGATAGCTTTGGATTTAAGATATTATATACCTTTATCAAAACGAAGTAAATTAGTGTATAGATTTGCAGGAGGTATAGGTGTTCCTAGAGAGAATTTAAAAGAAGCTTTACCTTTTGAGAAAAGTTTTTTTTCAGGAGGTGCAAATGGCTTAAGAGCATGGAGAGCTAGATCATTAGGTCCGGGGAGTTATTTAGATAATGATTTTTCTTATGATAAGATCGGAGATATTAAACTAGAAGGGAATTTTGAGGCTAGATTTCCATTAACACCATGGATTAATGGAGCATTTTTTGTAGATGCTGGAAATGTATGGCTTATTAATTCAGATTCCTTAAGACCTGGTGGAGATTTTGATAAAGATAGGTTTTTAAGTGAAATAGCATTTGGCAGTGGTTTAGGTATAAGGATGGATTTAGATTTTTTTATTATACGTTTTGATTTTGGGATTCCAATAAAAAATCCTTCATTGCCTCAGAATAATAGATGGATATTCGGAAATTATATAGGTAATGAAGATTTCTATAAATTACAATTTAATCTAGGGATTGGTTATCCTTTTTAAACAGATCTTATATTTTTTAATTATTAGATATTTTTCGTAAATTTGCAATTCAATTAAAAAAACAATATTAAATATGGCTTCTATAAATATAAGCACTAAAACTGAAGAACTATTAGCTAGTGAAGCGGATAGTTTATTAAATCATAAATGTTCTACAATAAATAAGGATTTACTTCATTTGCCTGGTCCAGAATTTGTGTCTTCAATTTTTTCAGATTCAAATAGAAACAATCAAGTTTTAAGAAATTTACAATCTATATATAATAATGGTAGAATGGCAGGAACAGGATATGTTTCTATTTTGCCTGTTGATCAAGGAATTGAACATTCTGCTGGAGCTTCTTTTGCTCCAAATCCTATATATTTTGATCCCGCTAATATAGTGAAATTAGCAATAGAAGGAGGATGTAATGCAGTAGCATCTACTTTTGGAGTTCTCTCTTCTGTTAGTAGAAAATATGCTCATAAAATCCCTTTTATAGTAAAACTAAATCATAATGAGCTGTTAACATATCCAAATACATTTAATCAGATAATGTTTGGTAGTGTTGATGAAGCTTGGAATTTAGGAGCAGCTGCTGTTGGAGCAACAATTTACTTCGGCTCAGAAGATTCAAATAGACAAATAATTGAAGTGGCACAAGCATTTGAAAGGGCTCATGAATTAGGAATGGCAACAATATTATGGTGTTACCTTAGAAATAGTGATTTTAAACAAAACGGTACTGATTATCATGTTGCAACTGATATTACTGCACAAGCAAATCATTTAGGCGTAACAATTCAAGCTGATATAATAAAACAGAAATTACCTGAGAACAATGGTGGTTTTACAACTATTGGCTTTGGAAAAACACATGATAAAGTATATTCTGAATTGTCTTCGGATCACCCTATTGATCTATGTAGATATCAGGTAGCTAATTGTTATATGGGGAGATCAGGACTAATTAATTCTGGAGGTGCATCTACTGGAAGTGGTTCATCAGATTTAAAACAAGCAGTAACAACAGCTGTTATTAATAAGCGAGCTGGTGGACATGGTCTTATTTCTGGTAGGAAAGCATTTCAAAAGCCTATGAATGAAGGCGTGAAATTATTAAATGCTATACAAGATGTATATTTAGATACTTCAATCGATATTGCATAATAATGTTAATATTACACTAATATAATATTATAAAATGAGTTGGTTTAAAAGGCAAGTAAAAGGAATAGTAACTCCTACTACACAGAAAAAAGAAACTCCAGATGGTTTATGGTTTAAAACACCTAGTGGCGAAATTATAGAGACTAAGGAATTAGAAAAGAATAATTATGTTACACCGAAGGAAGGTTTTCACACTAGAATAGGGTCTAAAGAATATTTTAATATAATTTTTGATAGAAATAAATATCAAACAATTGCTCCTGAATTAGAATCGGCAGATCCTTTAATTTTTGAAGATAAAAAGAAATACTCTGATAGATTAATTACCAGCAAGAAGAAAACAGGTTTAAAAGATGCTATGGAAGCTGCTTTTGGTAAAACTAATGGTATGCCATTGGTAGTCGCTTGTATGGATTTTAGTTTTATTGGGGGCTCTATGGGCTCAGTTGTTGGTGAGAAAATTTCACGAGCTATTGATGTTGCAATTAATAAGAAATGTCCTTTTATGCTTATTACAAAATCTGGTGGAGCTAGAATGATGGAAGCAGGTTTTTCTCTTATGCAAATGGCTAAAACTTCTGCTAAATTAACCCAGTTATCAAAAGAAAAACTACCTTATATTGCCTATCTAACTGATCCAACAACAGGTGGTGTTACTGCTTCTTTTGCAATGTTAGGTGATATTAATATAGCAGAACCTGGAGCTTTAATTGGTTTTGCTGGACCTCGTGTTATTAAAGAAACTATAGGTAGAGACTTGCCAGATGGTTTTCAAACAAGCGAATTCTTATTAGAGAAAGGTTTTCTTGATTTTATAATCGATAGACAAGAATTAAAAGAAAAACTTAAGCAAATTTTATCATTATTTGCTAATTAAGAAAAATAAGAAACATAATTTATTTTAGTAGTTCTAAGAAAAAAATCTTAACTTTGAAATTCAAAGTAAGATTATGGAACATAAAGAACAATTAAGTCAAATTAAGGATATTAAAGAAATGATGGATAAGGCATCTAGATTTTCTTCTTTAAGTGGACTAGCAGTAATAATTTCTGGAATACTGGCAGTAATAGGAGCGTTTTTAATATACTCTGATATGGAGTTTGTATTAAAAGGAGGTAAGTTAATTTCTTATAGTCAGTTAATAAATTCTGAGGAAGGAGCAGATGGTTTAGAAAGAAAAATAGAGTTCCTTTTGGCAGTTGGGTCTATTATATTGATTCTATCATTATTTATCACCTATTTACTTAGTAAGAGAAAGGCTAGAAAGGAAAAGGCAGAATTTCTTAATCCAACATTTCTAAGAGCAACTAAAGCTTTGTTTATTCCTGTTATTACTGGAGGTATATTTTCATTATTATTAATAAATAATCAAGCAATTGGCATGGTGGCTCCAGCTACTCTTATTTTTTATGGTTTAGGACTTATTAACGCAAGTAAATATACTTACTCTGAAGTTGAGATTCTTGGTTATATTGAATTAATATTAGGAATAGTTGCCTCTTATTTTATGGGCATGGGCTTATTGTTTTGGATGATAGGTTTTGGAATTTCTCATATAGTTTTTGGGATAATAATGTATTTCATTTACGATAGATAATTGATTGTCAATAATGGAAGGTTTTAATCAATTAAATAAAGCATTTGAAAGTAGAGTTAGAATGGGAGTAATGTCTGTTCTTATTGTAAATAATTGGGTGGCTTATAAAGAGCTAAAAAAGATGCTAAATTTAACTGATGGTAATTTAGCAAGTCATATTTATGCTCTAGAAAAAAATAATTTTATTGAAATAAAAAAACAATTTATTGGAAAAAAACCAAAAACTACATACAGAATTACCAAATCTGGAAAGGTCGCTTTTACTGAACATATAGCAGGGTTAGAGAAATTATTAGAAATGAATTCTTCATTTTCAGAAGAAAATATAAAGAAGTAATATGGAAATTATACTAATAGGTATGATGGCTTGTGGAAAATCTACTATAGGTAGAAGTTTATCTAAAGAATTAGATTTAGAGTTTTTAGATTCTGATAAAATGATTGAAAAGAAATATCATACATCAATAGATAATATTTTTAAAGAAGAAGGAGAGAAAAAGTTTAGAAAATATGAGCGAGAAATATTAGAATGCGATATTAGTAATAAAAGTAATTTTATCTTGGCAACAGGTGGAGGGATGCCTATTAATAATTTTGATTTGTTAAAAGAAATAGGTAAAACAATATATATAAGAATTAATCCAAATATCTTGTTAAATAGAATAAAAATTCAGAATAATAAAAGACCTATATATATCGATGATAATAATTTTATTTCTTTATTGGAATTAAGAGAATTAAGTTATTTAAAAGCTGATTATATAATATATGGCGATAATAAAAACATTAAGCAAATTATAGAAGAGATTAAGGGAGTATTAAATTACTTTTAGATCTGTCTTTTTAAGCCACGCTACTTTCTTGTCAAAGTATATCTCATACCATAACTTGCTGGAACCAATTATTTTAACTTTACTTCCTTCATGTAGTATAAAGGCAGTTTCAGCAGTATTAGAAGGTTTAGTTTTAAGTTGAACTGAAGTTGAAAATAATATTCCATAATTACTATTTTCTAAAATAGATTTACTTAAATAAGAAAAGTATATGCTTGTAAGGGATATGCTTAGAGTAAGTATAGCCGTATAGAAACAAACTTTTTTTAGTATTATTAATTTAAATAGATAAAATAGGGCTATTAATATAGCAGTTAAAAACATTAATATTATTGATAAATAAGCCCAGTAATTAGTGTCACTATTTAAGAAACTATATATCCATTCATTAATTAGAATGCTTTCTTTAATCCCAGATTTGTCAGCTATTAAATTATTGCATAACTTTAAGTTATGTATTAAATCCTCGTTTCCTGGAGATATTTTTAAACCTTTCTCATAA
>Ga0163108_10003267_pt1 | contig 11564 bp, 9 predicted proteins | sample Fk1155metaG_FD_109644 | JGI IMG/M metagenome (GOLD analysis project Ga0163108, IMG submission 109644) | Marine microbial communities from the Central Pacific Ocean - Fk160115 155m metaG | ecosystem: Environmental > Aquatic > Marine > Oceanic > Photic zone | place: The Central Pacific Ocean...
ACTTTTGGATCTGAGGAAAAAAAAGACCGAGCCTCCTTCTTTCGGAACCACGCAAAGTCCTGATTCCATGCGTTCTTTCGCCACCCCTGGATCGATCCTTTCGAGCGGGGGAGATCACGAGAATATTGATGCAGAATTAACCCATCTTCCGGATATTTCCATTCCCATCGAAATCGACCGGACGGCTTTTCTTCGGGCGCTTCGGGAAAGAGTCGTTCTTCACGAGGGAGCTCTTTCCACTTTGCCAACGCCTTCTCCATCATACGCAGCATCGCATCCGCATTCCGTGTGTTAATCGAAGCGAGAAGAATTCCATTGGGGGTTGCCGCATAGATCCCTTGCCGCGTACCGGTCGGTTTTGTCCGTCCGGCGTAGTGTCCCTGTTCGGCAACCTTTTGAAAGAGTTTGGCTTCCGGATCTTTCTTATTCTGGAGATGCCATACTTCATCAGCGACCGGGATAAAGTTCTGCATCGCCTTCTGAATTCGAGGATCCGACCAGACCGACCCACGGGCGGCGACACCATTGTTTCACGTCTGGGCGAAAGGATGTCCATTCATAGCCCAGAATAAAATGGGACGGTCTTTTCCCTGGGCCTCTATAACCGTTTCCCAAAAGGTCGCCCGCCACGGAATCTCGGTCCAGGTCAATTCTTCCGTCTTAGGAAGGATGTGGTCACGAATCTCTTCAAAGCTGGCTGGATCTTGCAAACAAAGAGTTACCAGGATCAGCGCTTTGATACTCATCTATCTATTCAACACCGACCGCAACTTCTTCGTGTATGATTTTTATCCCTTTGGATGCCAGAAGATGAACGATCGATTCAAAGACCTTCTCGTCGCCTCCAATTTTCTCCAGAGGCAACACTCCCGTCTTCCCGATCCCGTCGTTGGCCGCCCACCGAGCTACAGAAGCACACGTAAGCGCTGTCGTCCGCGCCATCGCACTTAGCCCATCAGAAGCTCGTTGGACAAAACCGTACCGTTCTGTCTGACCGTCCCGAACGACATCCACACGAAAGACAACGATATCACGCTTACCGGAACAGTTTTCCCGAAGTTCCTCAACCAAGGTTCCGTTCTCAAGCAAGGGCTGAATCTGATCAATATGTCCCGGCCAGCGAAGAGTCTTCTCCGTCATCTCGCGAACGCCACAATCCAGAAGAGTCCGGAGTCCATCGGTGAAGAACTCTTCGATTTCCCCTACCCCATCCACCGGAAGCTTCTGTCGACCGGAAAGAACGGGCACGGAAACGACTTTTCCTCCGGAAAGAATGCGCGCCGGACGAGTATATTCATCGAGGAGATCTTCGGGAGACCAGGTAATCGCATACCCATACGGTTCCGCTGGATCTTCTGCAAAACCTCCGACTTTGATATGGATTTCATCCGGAAGGCCTTTGTCCAATTCCCGACCAACAATCAGATTGGAAATTCCGGGAGCAAGCCCGCAATCGGGGACAATCGCAATTCCCGCTTCGCAAGCCGCCTCATGCAGGGGAGCCGGATCCTCTTCATAAAAAGCGATATCGATATAATTTTTCTTCGCCTCGACCGCCGCCTTTGCCGCTTGAAAGCCGAGTCGGGCCGGAAGAGCTCCCACAACCAGGTCTTGCTCTTTCATAAACGAGACCATCAATTCTGAATCAGAAAGATCGAGAGAGAGACTTTTGGCCCCCGCGACAGTAACTTCGCGGAGATCGGCAATCGTCACGTCAAAATCGACCGCCAGATCCTCAGCGATCACCCGCCCCTGCAAACCACCCCCCAGAATTCCAATCCTCATTACGATCCCTTTCCGGTTAACGTTCCCTTTGATTGACTATCGAAAATAGACATCTCATCGTTGAAATCCTTTGCGGAGAAGGTATACGAATTGACCAACCCCTCAACTTCTTTTTTGATTCTCTTTCTGGTCTCGTAAAGAGCATTTTTCACACCGTGCGCGGAAATGGAAAACTCTTTCTGAAGATCTTCATAGGAGGGCCGGTCGCGCATAAATTTCCGAAAGACAGCAAGATCCCGTCGAACCGCCTCACTTCGAGAAGAGGCGAGACTTTTCATCGCAAGGCGAACCAAGTGAAGCATCCACTCCCGTTCGAAATCTTTCTCATCTTTCGCTTCCACATCCAACCCGGAATCTTCGAGAGGAATGTGTACCTCACTCCCCCCCCTCTTTGCCGCCTGCGCTCGTGAGACCGATTCCCGGATAATATTATTGGTCACCCCGAGAAGAAAAGAGCGAAACTTCCCCTTCGACTCTTCGACCTTCTGTAGAAGATCTTTCTGAAAAACACGGAGAAACACATCCTGGACCAGATCCTCTGCAAGTTCGCGTCGGATATTGCGCGAACGAAGATAGCGACGAACCGGTTCCCGATACAGATGAACCAACGCACCAAATGCACCGGGGGAGTCCGCTTTCGCATCCCGAATCATCGTCCAGATCGTAGACTGGAAACGTACAAACTTACTCATTTTCCTCCTAGACGGTCCGAAAGGTTGTTCGTTTGATCTCCGAGATCAGAAGACAAGGCCTGCAATTCCTTCCTGGAAGAGAAAAACGCGTGACGAGCCTCCTCCTTCTCCGCAGCCCCTTGTACCAGATCAAGCTTTAGAAAAGAAGAAAGGGTCCGGAAAAAGAAGAGCAAGGCGCGAAACCGATTTTCAGAGAGGGCTTGCAAGCCCCGCACTGCGCTCTGATCGAGTCTTTCCACCAACGCAAGGAGAGAGGCGCTTTTCTTTCCACCGAGAGTTTTTTCCAAAAGCAGTTCTTGCCACTGAAAAATCATCCATTGAAACCAGGCCATCCCGCTTTGGGGATCATCCGAAACGATGGCCGCACATATCTGCTCCCCCGGCTGAACATATTCATGTAAGATCCGGGTTACGCTTTCTCGACCCGCTCTTCCCTGTTTCAGATCTTCCCATACCCCCGGTTCGATTCTTTCCGCAAGCAATTGAGCCGAGAGGATTCGTATATCCACACCCTCTGGGTGAATCAGAAGAGCCGTCTCTACCCCCTTGCGGGCCACCTCTACAATGGGCTCGCGCAAAGCAAGAAAAGAAGGGTTCTCTCTCAAGGAACCATCCCGTCTTAATTCTTGCCCCCACGCTACGGCTAACTGCGCCTGCAAAAGATAAAGATCCTCATCAGAACGCTTCCCCTCCAAAGCCCGATCGATATGGTGCTTGGTTTGAAGAAAAACGTTTTCGGAAACGTCCTTTTCAAAGAGGAATTTCCAATAGCCCGCCCACGCCATCACCTTGTGGATATCCGCCTGGTGCCCCGGATCAGGAGTACGATCGAGAAGGATTTGGCATAACTCTCGTGACCTTTTGTAATAGTAATCCGGATGAAGAACGATCCCCGGCAAGGAAGTTCTTTCTTCCAGAGGCCTCCCCAAATATTCGGCTTGCTCAAGATCGTCTATGTATTTCCCGTTATCATCGAAAGAGATCTCTTTAAGGAACCAACGAACTGCAGGCTCCGCCAAGCCTTCTTTTGCGAAAAGATCTGCATGCAGAAGAGGGATACCGACAACCGGTTTCATCTGGCGACGGAGAAGAATTCGTGCTTTCTCAAGATAGAAATGATCCTGCCGAGATTCTGAAATTGCATTTTGAATCGCACTTTGGGCTTTCCGATATCGACCCAACAGATAAAGTGCTCGCGCCCGAGTAAAATCTGCTTCGGCCAAATCGTCCCCATTAAGAGAACGGGCCGCCAAACAGAGAGAAACCGCTTCGGTAAGAAGATATTCTTTTGAAGACAAATCCCGCGGAGCAAATAGCAGAAACCGATTCCACTTATCCAGGTTCACTTTCGCCAGACCCAGCCGTTCCATCGCCAAATCTCGGATCGCCTTTTGCTGGGTCCGAAAATTTTCCGAGTTGGATCTCTGTTCTTCCCTCTGTTTCTCTTTCCATATCAACCCCGCTCCAACCCCCACCGCTATGGTAAGGAAAAGAAGGGCATTCACCATCCAGGGACGCTTTCGAAGATACCGAACCCCTTTTTCCACAAAAGACATCGGCCGAGCCTCAATCGGCTCACCCGACAAATATCGATCTATATCTTCTGCCAACGCTAAGGCCGTCTGATAACGACGAACCCGCTCTTTCCGCATCGACTTTTGAACGATCGTTGTCACATCCTTGTGTAAATCGGGATGAAACGCCTGCAGTCGCGGAGGTTCCGCTTTACCGATTCTCTGAATAATATCGAGAACAGAGGCTCCGACAAAAGGAGGTCTCCCCGCAATCAAAGAATAGAGGGTAGCGCCGAGAGAGTAGACATCCGTTCGAACATCGAGCTCTCGACCGGCCGCTTGCTCTGGGGACATAAACATGGGGGTTCCAATGACGGTGCCGGTCTGTGTTAAAGAAGCTTTTCGTTCGATTCGACGAGCTACCCCGAAATCCATAATAAAGACACGCCCGTCCTTCGTTCGCATTATGTTTTCGGGCTTAATATCCCGGTGAATAATGCCGTGATCATGTGCAAAGTGGACCGCGCGAGCCGCCTCTCCGATCGCTTTCATCGCTTCTCGAGGGTCGAGCCTCGCCTTATCAAGAGAATCGCCATCAATGTACTGCATCGCAATGATGAAGGTCTCTTCTTCCTGTTGCGCATCATAGATCGCCCCGATATTGGGATGTTGCAATCCCGCGGCAATCTCCGTCTCACGTCGATACCGAGCCGAATCTTCCAATTCCTCGATCCGCATCACCTTCAGAGCAACGCTTCTTTTCAGATTGGGGTCGTACGCGAGATAGACCCGCCCCATTCCACCTCGCCCAATTTCACTGATCACCCTATACCGACCAATCTTTTTTACCGCCCGGGCAAAGGTGTTATCCGCTTCTTCCTCGAGGTCCGGAAGGGAATCTAATACGCGCTCGAGTTCTCCCGTTTGAATGGTCCCTTGACGAACCAGGGCATCGACAAGAGTCTCCCCTTCCTGCCGTTCGGAGAGACATTTCTCCATCTCCTCTGGCCCCACCTTCTGGCTCTGGATGAGAGATTCGGCCAACTTGCGTTCGGAATCGTTCATATCCTCGTGAACATTAGATCCGGGTTTTCGTTTGGGTGCAACCCCTGCTACAGAGGAGTAATCAGAAAGGGGGCCCTCCTCCCATTTTGAGAAAAATATCCAATTTTATGTAACGAATGGAAGAGTTCCTCGTAATGAATACGAGGGTTTAATTCTATGAGCGATTCCGATAACTTGTCGGTCCTGTTTTCAGACTCCGGTGGAGTGAAGGTCGACGATATGAGTAATCCTTGGCAAAAGCGCGCGCGCACCTTGCGTAACGAAGGAAAGTTCGATCTTGCCCTACAGCTTTTCATAAAAGCACACGAAACAGACCCGGAAGATGCGTCCACCCTCAAAGAGATCGCAGCGACTCTCCTCAGACTTGACCGAACAGAGGAAGCGGTGGTTCTGTACAACCAATTCTTGAAAAGACAGAAGGAGAATGGGCCCGCCTGGAATGATCTCGGAGCGCTCTACTTTGAACAACAGAAACATACGGATGCCAAGCACTGCTTCGAACGTGCCGTTGAACTTTCCGGGAGGAAAAGTGACTTCCTTTGCAATCTAGCCAATTCCTGCCTTGAAACAGGAGGGAAACAGGAAGCGGTAGACCTGTTGCACGAGGTTCTCGACAAGAACCCTCTTAATCTTCGAGCACACTGCCTACTCGGATTACAACTGGAAGAGGAAATGCTCCCTTCCGAAAACAGCTCTGTAGAAATCGGACAACGACTGGAAGTTACCCGCTCTACACTTTTCTCAGAGGGAGAGGAGAAACAGGTCTGGATCAGCCGGGTGGAAGATTATAATGCGAAAACCATCCGGATCTCTTTTCCCACAGCGGGATGGCAGAATATGCCGATTCGAAGGGGATCCCGAGTGATTCTGGGGTATACGCAACCGGATGCGCTCTGGGGGGCCATGGGAGAAGCGGTCGGTTTCCGATACGACAATATTCCTCTTCTCGAAATCAAAACACCCCCAAATTTCCGTAGAATTCAACGACGAGGACATGTTCGGATTACCGACGGAAACAGCCTCCAGAAAGTCTCCCTTTCCGGAGCACATTCGATTTCTTTTCGGGAACAAGATCTCAGTGCCACCGGAGTAGGGATCCTTGTTTCAAATCCGATCGAACCAAGTTCGATTCTCTCCCTTGACCTCCTCATAGAAGAGCAGAGATTTCTACTGGAAGGGAGAGTCGTCCGGCAGATTCCCCTGGGGAAAAAAGGGTATCACGTGGGAATCGTCTTTACCGAAATGGACACCGCGAAACGGGAGAGACTCGCCCGCCATATTCACCACATTCAGTTAGACCGCCAGAGGAAGCGGATCCGGTAAAAGTGGAAAATGGGCCCACCCGGATTCGAACCGGGAACCAAGGGTTTATGAGACCCCTGCTCTAACCACTGAGCTATAGGCCCGAGAAAACGATAACAGAAATTGAAGCGTGCGCGAGCATTTTCCTCCTCTCAATCTCCAGCCTAAAAATACCTCTCCCCGGCTCTCCGCATATTTCTGGACAGTTTGCGCTTCTCCGGATACAAACGGCCTCGCATGGAAACGGGCCTCTGGCTGCGTCTCCATAATATGGAAAACAAAGCAACCCTCGGAGGACTCATGAACAAGAACCTAATCTGGCTCGCTCTTCCCGCTTTTCTGGCTTCCTGCAGCCTTTTCGGCTCAGACGATCGGAAGAGTACGTCTTCTTCTGAGGGAGAGACGCAAACGATCTCCATCACGACGGAGAAGGTCGATCTCTCGAAAGATCTCGACGCTCTCGAATCGGGATCCGATTGGGGGAATGACCGCTCCGGCATCGTTTCTAAAACGGTCGAATGGAGTTCCGTCAGCACCCCGGCGCAAGCAAGTTTTCTCGGACGTACTGTGGTTATTGACCAGGTACGAAGAGACGACGCCGATGATTTCTATGGAATACGAATCCGCCTTGGAAACCGGACCGCAACAACCGTGGCACTGGAGTACCTCTTCCGGTTTTATGACAGCAACGGACAGGCTCTCGCGAGTCTGCATGAAGGATACCGCCCGGTCAGTTTGACCCCCCGGGGAACCGATTCCGTTTTCGACAGTGCTCGATCCCGAGGAGCGGTCGGCTTCCGACTTTTCCTCCGAAAAAGAGGAACAACCGATGTCGGTTATCCGGACGCAGACCTTACCTGGCTCAACGGCCCACAAGATGTAACCACCTGGCTCAATGGAATGGTTTTCGTCGACAACCTCTTTCAGGATAACCCTGCAGGAACGAATCGTGTCATGTTCCGTCTCGGAGCCAATACGGTCGAACCGATCACCATCGAGTATCGGATCATTTTCTACGATGAGCGGGAAAACTCCATCCGTAGCGACCATGGCGATTTCCGACTTCTCACTCTCTCTGCTGATAAGGAATCGGCAATCTTGAACACCTGCCGACGACCCGGAGCCACGGGGTACCGTCTCTACATCAGGGCAGCAGATTCGGGAACAGAAGGGATGGATGACCAGTCGGTGCCGAACAATCAGTAACCGGCGAGCATCCTAATACGGCGGGAAAGTTCTGCATTCTCCATCGTCCCGGAGAGGTTTTCGGCTCCCGGTCCGAACGAATAAACGGGAACCATCCCCCCTACGTGACCATTGGTCGAATTTGGTTTGGTAAGCCGGGTCGGCATCGGAATAAACGTAACGCCACACTCACGACTGATCAGTCGACCGATCCAGAGAACCCGCTCTTTGGCGTTCTTCGCCTCGTCAATCCGTTTCAATTCTTCTGCAGAGACCGATTCGATCTTGGCATATTTTTTCAGAAGAGCGGCCCCCTCTCCCGGTTTCCAGAGAGATTCGATCCGGGATGCCGAGGCGGTCATCTCCTCAAAACGATGGCGTAAGGACATCGCTTTTTCGGTCACCGCAAGACCTCCTGTAGAATGATCGGCCGTCACCACCACAAGGGTTTCTCCATTCTTTTGAGCAAAGTCGACCGCCATCTTGACGACCTGATCAAATTCGATTAACTCCCGGACCATAGCCGGGGCATCATTCATGTGACAAGCATGATCGATTCTTCCCCCTTCCATCATGAGAAAGAAACCTTGAGGATCTTTCGAAAGAACCTCGAGGGCCTTCTTCGCCATGTCGGGAAGAGTCGGTTCGTCCCCCCGATCCACGATGAAAGGCATATGAGAACGGGCAAAGAGACCGAGAACCTTTCCTTTTGAATTGGCAAGGTCGCTCTTCGATTCGACAACCGAATAACCAGCCTCCCGATAGTCCTCCAGAAGATTCTCCGGAAAGTTGCGCTTCCCCCCTCCCAGAAGAACATCAACACCCGCTTCGAGATAGTGGCGCGCGATCGGTTGCTCCATCCAGCGAAGCTTTACATGTGCCGCAAAGGCGCCCGGCGTCGCATGGGTAAGGCGTGTCGAAGTAACGAGTCCCACACTCTGACCCTTTTTCTGCGCCCCTACGAGAAGCGAATCGAGAAGTTGATCTTCCGGACCCATTCCAACCGCAAATAGATTTGTTTTTTCTCCACACGCCAAAGCGGTCGCCGACGCAGCCGAATCGGTCACCCACGCATTGAGCGCATGTGTACGAACGAGGCCCGTAACAGGCATCCGATCGAGCATTAGCTGGTAAGAGGGCCCTCCTTCCGCGAGGCGAGCAAGAGTCACCTGCGAAATTCCCATCCCATCGCCGATCAAAAAAATAACGTTTCGAGGACGGAGTCCTTCTACCGGGCGAGGAAGAGGAGAGGTCGTAGAACAAGCCGTGAGGAAGAGGGAAAGGAAAAGAAGAGGGAGAAACCTCATTCGGAACCTTCTGTCTTTATCTCTGGAGTGGGAGCGGGGGCCGCCTCTCGCTTCACTTTTTCTTTTAACCCGCGAATCTCTTCGGCCCATTGCGAATTGGGATACTTCTCTAAGAAAGTATCATAGTGCTTTATTTTTTCCTCTACCGTCTTGGTTACACGAGCCTGATTTTTGTAGTAATCCCGCTCCATCTGCTCATCCGAGAGAAGCGCGCCCGCCACGGTTGCGGTAAGAAAGGAGGCGAGCGTCGCGGCAAACATAGCGCGGAGTCCGAGTTTGGCGAGATCTTGTCTCCGATTTGGGGCGATACTGGAGATCCCGCCGATCTGAATCGCGATCGAAGAGAAGTTTGCAAAGCCACAAAATGCATAGGTGGCAATGATGTAGGCACGGGGAGAGAGCTCTTTCCCTCCCATTTCTATGTAAGAGACAAACTCGTTTAGGACCATTCTAATTCCGAGCAACTCCCCGATGTTGGCACAATCTTCCCACGGAACCCCCATCAACCACGCGAGAGGAGCAAAGACCCACCCGACGACCTTCTGCAGTTCCAGAGGTGTGGAATCGGGGAAGAGTAAGAGTTGGTATTCCTGGAAACCATAGTTCAAGAGAGCAATAAGAGAGATGAACGCGAGAAGCATCGCCGCCACGTTGAGGACTAACTTCATCCCCTCCCCGGCTCCGACACAAGCAGCATCGAATATATTGACGGACGTTTTCTCAAGCTCGAGCTTGACCTCCCCTGACGTGGGAGACGTTTCCGTTTCGGGATAGAACATCTTCGCCATAGCAAGAGCTGCCGGCGCGGACATCAAACTCGCCGACATCAGGTGCCCTGCATCGATTCCAAAGCCGACATAAGCGGCCAGAACCCCCCCCGCTACCGTCGCAAAGCCTCCCACCATGATCGCATGCAACTCAGACATCGTCATTGTGTTGATGAACGGCTTCACAACCAGGGGAGCTTCGGTCTGCCCTACAAAGATATTGGCACTCGCCGAAAAAGTTTCCGAACCGCTCGTCCCCATCGTCCAGCGCATCAACTTCGCAATACCCGCCACCAACCATTTCATAATGCCGATGTGGTAGAGGACCGCCATAAGGGAGGCGAAAAAGATGATCGTCATCAGGATATCGACGAAAAAGATCATTCCATGACCTTCCCCGTGCGCCTGGCTTCCATACAGCCAGCCCCAGACGAAGCCCGCCCCATCCGCTGTGAATGAAATCAGCTTATTAACGGCACCACTGCACCAACGGAAAACCGCATAGCCCGCCGAGGTCTTCAAGACCAGAAGAGCAAAGATCCACTGTAAACCGATTCCCCAGGCGACCGTTTTCCACTTAATCTTTTTGCGATTATTCGACGCGACCCATGCGATAAAGAGAAAGGTGATCAAACCGAGAACACTCACCACACGAGAGGGAATCCCCTCCTGGAGTTTTTGCAGTTGGTCGAGGAGCATTTCGAAGAAATTCATCGAGGCGCGGAACTATAGCAGAGGGGAATAAGAGGGTCAAGGGGGGGGATAAGCCGGGAAGTCATGCAAAACAGCAGAAGAGCTCTTGAACTCAGATTCATCCTGTCATTAGAGCGGAACACCAAGTTTTTTCCGGAGGGATTCTGTGTTCCGGTAATAAATCGTTTTTACTGTATCGAGGGGTCGGTTGAGCGATTTGGCGATCTGGTCAAACCGTTTTCCTTCGATCATCCGCATCTTCAAGATCGTCTGCGCCGGTTCTTTCAACTGCCCAATCGCGTCTACGATCTGTCCCCAGACTTCTTTCTTCGATGCCTGTTCACTCGGTCGATCAATTGGAGAGAACCCGGCACTTCCTCCCGTCTCTTCGAGACTGATGGTGCCGGCACGTTTGTGCCGACGAATGTAATTGATCGCCTCATGCCGAGCGACCGTTCCGAGCCAGACCGGAAAGCGACCTTTCTCCGGATCGTAGAGGTGAAGTTTCTGAAAGACCTTGATAAATACATCCTGCATCAGATCTTCCACGGCAGCGAGATCACGAACAACATCATGGACCGACTTGGCAACGAGACGCTCATGACGCTTCAAGAGCGTTTCATAAGCGGTGCGACTTCCCATCTGAACTTGTTTAATCAGGATCAGGTCGGTCGGTGTTTCAGCAGCTCGCGGCATGGCTCGATTCTACTCGCCTCTCATCGGGGGAGCAACCCTGTGGGGGTGCAAATTTGAATTACTTCTCGTCGAAACGAACTCTTTGGGTAAAAGTTAATTTTACGGGAGAATTCGCCCGAACCCAGTTCTTGTGAACCTCTAGCAGGTCTTTCAGTGTATCGTTTCGCTCTCGACCCCGGTTGAAAATTTCGTGCCCGTCCCCTCCCGCAGCAAGAAAGGAGTTTGTAACAACCGTATATAGCTTCTGCGGATCGACCGCCTCTTCGCCAACAAACACATCTTCTACATTTCCGCCACGCATCGTGTAGCGCACGCCCGACATCTCGAGGAAATATTTATCATGACTCATCGCTCGCGTGAGAAGATTGACCAATTCGTGTCCCTGCAGTTTCATCGTTACAAGAGTATTGCGGAAAGGAGAAACCTGGTAGAGATCGCGCAGACGAACCGCGCCCGGCTTCAAAGCCGCTCGAATCCCCGTGCGATTGTGGAGAGCGACATCCGCTCCGGTCGCTTCTTTCATCAAATCACAAAGCCAATTCCCCAGAAGAGACGTTC
>Ga0163108_10003268_pt1 | contig 11563 bp, 9 predicted proteins | sample Fk1155metaG_FD_109644 | JGI IMG/M metagenome (GOLD analysis project Ga0163108, IMG submission 109644) | Marine microbial communities from the Central Pacific Ocean - Fk160115 155m metaG | ecosystem: Environmental > Aquatic > Marine > Oceanic > Photic zone | place: The Central Pacific Ocean...
TACAATTAATTAATAAAAAAAATATTAATAATCATATTAGCATCAAAGATAGTTTGTTAAACCATGTCAATAAAATTCTTGATACTTCTAATACTTATTTATTAGATTCAAGTCTAATAAATAAAAGGGATAAACAAAATATCCCCTATCCAATAAGATGTTTTATAAAGGAACTATTGTCTATTGATTACTTTTTAAATGTTAAAGATAGAATTGCAAAAAGTGAATTAGATGATATAGTAAATGCTTCTATAAAAAAATATAATATTAAAACTGATGTTTATTATGCGGTAATTGATATAGATAGTTCTATTATTTACTCATCTTTTAATGAAAAACAGAATATAAAAGAATTAGAATTATCTCAATTTACAGCTCCACTGTTTCCTGATGGTTATTTCAATGCAGATATTAAGCTTAGTTTATTAGTGCCTAACCAAAATATAACGGTATTAAAATCAACATGGATGTTATTATTGTTATCCGTTATTTTCTTAATTATAATTATAAGCGCATTTTATTATAATCTTAGAACTATTTATAGACAAAAGAAAGTTTCAGTAATAAAAAATGATTTCATTAATAATATGACTCATGAAATAAAAACCCCTGTAAGCACAATTTCTTTGGCTTGTGAAGCTCTATTAGATAAAGATTTAAGTTCTTCTGAAGAAAAGAGAAAACAATTTGTTTCTACTATCTATCAAGAAAATAAAAGGCTTGGAGCTTTAGTAGAAAATGTACTTAGGAGTGCTAGTATAGAAAAAGAAGATTTAGTATTAAATAAAGAATTGTTGAATTTAGAAACCATAATACAAAAGGCTGTTAAAAATATTAATCTGCAATTAAATAATAAAAATGGAAGTATAGAGTTAGAATTAAATGCAGAAAATAAATTAATTGAAGCAGACAAAACCCATATAACTAGTATATTTTTTAATCTATTAGATAACGCTATTAAATATTCATATAACAAACCTGAAATTATAATTAAAACTGAAGATGTTATTAGTGGTGTAGTAATAAAAATTATTGATAGTGGTATAGGAATTGATAAAGAACATCATATGAAAATATTTGATAAACTTTATAGAGTTCCAACTGGTGATGTTCATAATGTAAAAGGTTTTGGTTTAGGGCTTAGTTATGTAAAGTCTATCGTAGAGCTACATATGGGCAATGTTAAAGTAGAAAGTAATTTACAAAAAGGAAGTACTTTTATTTTACATCTTCCCGCAGCAAATAAAAATTAATATAATGAAAAAATTACGAGTGTTATTAGTAGAAGATGATGATAATTTGGGTAAATTATTATGCGATTTTTTAATTGCAAAAGGATTTGATTGTACTTTAAAAGTAAATGGAGAGGAAGCTTATAAAGCTTTCATTAATAAGACTTTTGATTTTTTAATATTAGATGTTATGATGCCCATAAAAGATGGTCTTACTTTGGCAAAAGAAATTCGTGGTATTGATAGAAATATTCCTATCTTATTTTTGTCTGCAAAATCACAAGAGAATGATAAGTTAAACGGTTTTCAAGCCGGAGCAGATGATTATATTACTAAACCTTTTAGTATGCAAGAATTATTAGCAAGAATTAATGCTATATCTAAAAGAAGTAATATAAATCATGATTCTGATACTAATATATTTAGCATAGGAATTTTCACTTTTAATTCTGATACTCAACAATTAAGTTTAGAAAATAAACATCAGAAATTAACGACAAAAGAAAATGGACTCCTACAGTTGCTTATAAAAAATAAGAATCAAATTTTAGATAGAAATATGGCTTTGAAAGCTATTTGGGGAGATGATAATTATTTTAATGGTAGAAGTATGGATGTTTATATAACTAAATTAAGAAAATATCTAAAACAAGATTCTTCACTTCAAATAATAAATATTCATGGAAAAGGGTTTAAATTTTTAGAAATTATAAACTCTTAGTTCTTCCTCCATCTACAGGTAAATTTATTCCATTAATATATGCAGCTGCTGGAGAAGCTAAAAAAGCTACAGCATTTGCGATTTCATTTGCTTCAGCTATTCTTTTAAGTGGGACTTGATTTTTCATATCTTCTAAAACTTGATTAGAGCTTAATCCGATTTTGTTTGCTTTATTTTCAATAATAGATTTTAGCCTAATAGTATTTGTTGCACCAGGCAGAACATTGTTAACAGTAATATTTTCACCTAATTCATTTGCTAATGTTTTAGACCATGAAGCAACAGCTCCTCTAACAGTATTTGAAACACCCAGTCCATTAAGAGGTTGTTTAACTGAAGTAGATATTATATTGATGATTCTACCATATTTTTCTTTTCTCATCCCTTCAATACATATAGAAACTAAATTATGGTAAGAAATAAGGTGCATATTTATAGCGTTAATAAATTCACTAGATTTCGCATTAATTATTGCACCTCCATTAGGTCCTCCAGTATTATTAATTAAGATATGAATAGGAGAAACTTCAGATATAAATTCAGCTACTCTCAATTTTAATTCCGGTGGGAAGTTGAAATCTGCCTTAATATAATGATGTTCTTGATTTCCTTTATTAGCTAATGTTTTTTTGACTTCTTTCAGCTTTGTTTCATTTCTTGCTATTAATACCACATTTGCTCCTAATAGAGCTAGTTCCTTTGCAGTAGCTAAACCAATACCTTGGGTGCTTCCGCAAACTAAAGCGACTTTATTTGATAAATTTAAATCCATTATTTAGTTTTATTACACACCGTTTTCCATAAGGTGTTAAAACATTTTTTTGTGTTACGAGTAAAATCACCAGACATTATCCAAGCATAATAACTGGGTTCTTTTTCAAATACCTCTGTAACTTTTTTTCCTTTATGTTTTCCAAAGTTTATTATGTACTCATTGTCTTTATTAATAGCAATTCGTTTTGCTAAATCGTAAGTTTTTGTTTGAAAAGTAGATAAATCACTTAAGAAATCTACATTAGCTTCTAGTTCATCATACTTATTTATTTGAGCTTCAAGTACATTCACAGTTGCTAAGGTGTCTGCCATTGCACTATGAGCATTTTTAAGGTCTTTATTACAATAAAACTTATATGCTGCAACTAGATTTCGTTGTTCCATTTTATGAAAGATATTCTGTACATCAATCAGCTTTCTGTCTTCAATGTTTATGTCTATATCGCATCTTGAAAATTCTTCATCTAATAATGGAATGTCAAACCTGTTAGAGTTAAAGCCTGCTAAATCACAATTGTCAAGAAAATCTTTTACATCTTTAGCTATTTCTTTAAATTTTGGAGAGTCAATTACATCAATGTCGTATATACCGTGAATTTCAGATATCTCAATAGGAATAAATAATTCAGGATTTATTTTTGTTTCATAAGTTTCTCTTTTTCCATCAGGGTGTAATTTGATAATAGCAATTTCTACAATCCTATCTTTAGCAATGTTAGTTCCTGTAGTTTCTAAATCTAAAAAAGCTAATGGTTTTATTAGTTGTAAATTTTTCATTATTGCTTTATTAGCGTATATGTAATTATATTTTTTTCTTTGTCAGTTGCAAAGGTAGAAACATTGAATTTTTGCAAAATATTTTTATGACCTTCAGCTCTTACTTTTATTTTATATTTTCCTGAGTGAATAATTATAGTAAATATACCAGAATTTTCATTAGGCATATAACTACCTATTACATCACCATAACTGTTCATTAGTTCAATTCTTGGATTTTCTATTTTCTTAATTGTTGAATCCGCAGAAATTACATTAATTTTATAAAGTGCTGAATGCGGTTCGAAATCTGTAAAATTTACTTTATATATGTCAAAATCTCCAATTCCTCCCTTTCTTACACTAGAAATATAGGCATTAGAATTATCTTTATTAAAACAAATTGTCCTCTCATCATATGCAGAGTTAATAGGGTAGCCTAGGTTTTTCGGACTGCTCCAGGTTGAAGAGATGCTTGAAAATTTTGAGCTAAATAAGTCGTAATTACCCATGCCGGGTAAGCCGTTTGATGAAAAATATAATTTATTATCTGAAGAATTAAAATATGGATATTCCTCATCCATGGGAGTGTTTATCTCTTTTATATTTTGTGCTTCTCCCCATTTACCATTAGGTAATTCTTTTATCATATAAATATCAAAGCCACCCATTCCACCAGCTCTATTACTCGAAAAATATATTACTTCGTTATCTTCAGCAATTGTGCCAGAAGATTCAAAATACTTTCCATTCATAGAACCTAAAATTATTTCTTTTTTCTTATAAGAACTTCCTTTTCTATTTGATATAAAAATATTTCCTCTTTCTCCTTCATTATAATTGTTTATTGATACAAATATTGATTCACCATCATCAGTTATTCCTGTGGCTTCTTCATCATAAGGAGTGTTTAATGATCGAGCGGCTTTACATCTTCCAAATTTAAAACCATTAAATCTACTAGTGTAAATGTCTGCAGGAAAATAGCCATTAAATCCAGGCATTCCCTTACTTCCTAATCTTCTTGAAGAAAAAACCAATAATTTTTCTTTTTTATCAATATAAGGATAATAGTCTGCATATTCAGTATTTACAGTTTTTCCAAGGTTTGATATTATTACATTAACAGGATCGTTAATTAATTGCTTAGAAACACTTATTTGACTACGTAGCTCAGGAATTAATTTCTTATATTTTCCAGCATGTAGTTCATATTTTGATAAAGCATTTGCTGCTTTATCAAATTCCATATTATATATATATGCATTCGCTAAATAAAACATTATTTCTTTATCATATTTTGCTTTTTCAATACATTCTTCAAAATATTTAATAGATTTTGTTTTGTCTATGTTAGACTGAAGATAACATAATCCTATTTGTCTTCTGGCATAGTCATTAGTTTTGTTTGCAACTAAATACATTCTGTATTTTACCATTGCAGTCATATAATTACCCATATTAAATAATTCATCAGCTTCTAATAATACAATTTTTTGTGCATTAATATTAAGGTTAATGCAAAGTATTATTAATATGACTTTTATTCTATTCAAAAGTAATTATCATTAATGGGCAGTTATTTTTATATACTGATATTGAGCATATTTTTTTTGATTATGAGCATCATTATTATAATCCGGTCCTTGTACAATAGCAATCTCTGAAACAAAAATGATTTTATTTGAAGGGATATTATGTTTTTTTAATTCATTTAATATAATATCTTTTGCATTAGCGCACCTTTTATCTGCTAAATCTTGATTAGATTTAAAAATATTGGTAGGTACTTTTGAGGCACTGCCTTCAAATTCAAACTTAACTTCTCCATTTATTTTAACTATTTCAATTATCTTTTTAATAAAAGATGATAAATCTTTGTTATTAGCGTCTAATTTTTCTTTATTATATCCATAATAAATTTGATAATTAATAGGCTTTGGATTTGTTTTTTGTTTTGGTTCATTTTTTTCTTTGCCAGAAGTGTCACTTATAACTCTATCATCTGTTTTGCCTTTATCATCATTCTTATTATTGTCTTTTGGTGGGATAGAAACATTTTCAATAGAAATTACCTTATGTATTTCATGATAATCAGTATTGCAAGGTAATTTAAATTCTGTTTCGTAAAAAACGTTATCTTGTTGAGTATATTCAACTAAATATTTATGGCAAGGTGTAAGGCTCAATACATATTCACCAGTTTTTCTATCAGGAATATATCTATTTGGATTGTTGTCGTTTGTTAAATCATATATCCAGATTACAATACCAGAAGGTAATTCTATTAGATCACCTTTGTTAATTTTACCTTTTAATATTGCTGATGGAGCAATGTTAGTGCTATCAAAGACAATTTTATAAATATCATGTCCACCTTTGCCTTTAGGTCTATTTGATGCAAAAAAACCTCTTTTATTGTCTTCTGTAATTGAGAAATCAATTTCATCGCTTGTACTATTTACCGGGGGCAACATGTTTTGAATTTTCCCAACAATTTCTTTGTTTTGTATTTTACTATAAAAGATGTCATATCCACCAATACTTTGTCTATTGTTTGAGCTGAAATACAAAATATCTCCTTTTTTTGAAATATAAGGTGCTATCTCATCATATTTACTATTTATTGTTTCACCTAGATTAAATGCTTCACTCCATTTACCATTTGGAAGTTTTATACACCTATATAAGTCAAATCCACCAAGACCACCTTCTCTATTGCTGGAGAAAAACATAATATTTCCATCGTTAGAAATGCTTATATGGCTTTCTTTATTTTTAGAGTTAATCTCATTAATAAATTTAAAATCCCAATAGCTTTCATCGCTTTGCTCAGAATAGAAAATATTTTCTTCATTTTCGCCGTTGTCTTCAGATAAATATATTCCTAATCCATCAAATGAAATGTTAATTACTGATTGATGGCTATTGTGTTTGCTAAAATCTGTCAATTTAGATTTTTGCCATGAGTTAGTTTTGTCTTTTTTGTTTATATAAGTATCTGCGTAGTGTTTTCCGTCATGTTTGTTATATAACTTAGAGTTTGAAGTGTAATTGCTATCAGTTCGTAATCTTTTAGAGGTAAAATAGATAGATTTTTCATTTGAAAACAATATAGGACTATAATCATCAAATTTGCTATTGATTTTATCTCCAAAATTTATTATTTGATAATTTTTTCTATCAGACAATAATATGGTTGCACTATTTATTTGATTTAAAATTAATTCTGCTTCTTGTCTTAAGTAATGTTTACTGTTAGAAGAACTTAAAAATAGTGAAATATATTTTTTAGCAGAATCCAGTTCATTGTTTATATGAAAAGATTTCCCAATGTAAAAATAAACTTCAATTGGTGCTGTTTTTATAGTATAGTCATAAGGATGGTAGGTTTTATTAACTTTAGTTAAAGCTCTTTTTAAATAAATTAAGGATTCAAATCTATTACTTGAAGAGTTTAATAAACACACTCCAGTTTTGTAATTTACATTGGCATTTGTTATCTCTGAATTAGCAAGTTCTAGCCATAAATCTATTGATAAATCGAATAAATTATCTGACATCATTAAATTTGCTTTTTCAAATTTTTCTTTGAATACACCTTGACTAATTGAACTAGTATATAGGATTGTAAATACAATAAAAATTAGTATTTGCTTTATGTATAGTTTCATATTTTTATTGACTATTGTGCTAATATAAGGATAATTTATAGATATTAGGATTAGATTTTTCTTTCAATATCAAACTGCTCTAAATAATCTGCAACTTTTCTTACAAATGAACCTCCTAAAGCTCCATCGATAATGCGATGATCATAAGAATGAGATAAAAACATTAGATGCCTTATTGCTATTGCATCTCCTTCTGGAGTTTCAATTACTGCAGGTTTCTTTCTTATTGCTCCCACTGCCAATATTGCGCTTTGAGGTTGGTTTATTATAGGAGTTCCCATTACATTTCCAAATGTTCCAACATTAGTTAATGTATATGACCCCCCTTGAATGTCTTCAGGCTTAAGTTTATTGTTTCTAGCCCTATTTGCCAAATCGTTAACTTTTTTTGCTAAGCCTGATAAGTTATAATTATCTGCATTGTGAATTACAGGGACAATTAAGTTTCCTGAAGGTAAAGCGGTTGCCATACCTAAATTTATAGATTTTTTAATAATTATTTTATTTCCATCTAACATAGAGTTGACATTAGGGAAATCTTTTAATGCTGAAATTACAGCTTCCATAAAAATTGGTGTAAAAGTTAATTTCTCACCATCTCTTTTAAAGAAAGCGTCTTTATGCTTATTTCTCCACCTTACAATGTTTGTAACATCAGCTTCTACGAAAGAAGTAACATGAGGAGATGTTTGCTTAGACATAACCATATGATCAGCAATTAAGGTTCGCATTCTATCCATTTCAATAATCTCATCATTTTGTGATATTGGAATATTAGTTTTAGTAGGATTTTTATCAATTTGCGAACTTTCTGCTTTAATGTTTTTATTTGTAGTAGAATTATCTCTGTTTTTTAAATAGCTTAGAATATCTGTTTTGGTTACTCTTGAATTTGTTCCAGATCCAGCAATGCTATCTAGCTCATCTATAGATATATTTTCTGTTTTTGCAATACTTTTTACTAGTGGAGAATAAAAATTATTTGAAGCGTTAATATCGTTTTTAGATTTATTAGAAATAGGTTCTTCTACTTTTTCAACAACATCTTCTTCTAGAGTATCTTCCTGTAAAGTTTGAACTGTTTGAGTGTTGTTCTTTGAAGAAATGCTCTTATCTTCAGAGTCTTCATTTCCAATTACTACTATTACTTTTCCTACTTCAACAACATCCCCTTCTTTAAATAGTATTTCTTTAATAACCCCTGAAGCAGGTGATGGTACTTCAGAATCAACCTTGTCAGTAGCAATTTCTACTATTGTCTCATCTTCTTCAATTGTATCTCCTACAGATTTTAACCAAGTTGTGATTGTAGCTTCCGCTACACTTTCTCCCATTTTAGGTAAGATAACTTCTATATTTGCCATTAAATATAATTAATAATTATAATCGCAAAAATAATATTATTTTCGATGATATTTAACTAATATATAAGATTATTTAAGTAATCGATCAAAAGGATAAGCATTCATTGTTGCTAAACAAATGGCAATTAATTCATTATTTTGATTGTATATTTTACCTTCAGAAATTATCAAGCTTTTACCAGTTTTAAGGACTTTTCCATTGCCAGTTAATTCATCTCCAAGAATTGCTGGTTTAAGAAAGTTTAGTTTCATTTCTACAGTAGAAACAACTTTACCCTCTTCAATTACTTTACTAAGTGCAGCAACTCCTACAACAGCATCCATAAATGCGGCAATAAAACCACCATGAGCAGTTTTAGTTGTAGCAAGAAAATCTTCAGTTATTTTTACTTTATATATTACTTCTCCAGATTTTAATACTTCATATTTCATTCCAAGCAAAACTCCAAAACGATTTGTCTTATTGTATAGTTCTAGAATTTGATTTTTCATTTCCAAGATGTAATAGCTTTAAATCTTAACCGTGTTAAATGTTTTTAAATTACTAATTGTTTTAGCTGGATTTTTAGATTTAAAAACAAAACTTCCTGCAACTAATATATCTGCACCACAATTAACTAATTTAGGAGCATTGTCTAATGTTACACCTCCATCAATTTCTATTTTTACATTGAGTTTGCGTTTAATGATTTCTTTTTTTAAAGTAGATACTTTGTTATAAGTTCCTTCAATAAACTTTTGTCCTCCAAAGCCAGGATTGACAGACATTATACAAACTAAATCTATTTCGTCTAAAATTGGATATAAGGATTCTACACTTGTGTGTGGATTTATAGCAACACCGGCTTTCATTCCTTCATCTTTTATTTGTTGAAGTGTTCTATGTAAATGTGTTGATGCTTCATAATGAACAGTTAAAATATTAGCTCCTACATCTCTAAATTGCGAAATGTATCTCTCAGGTTTAACAATCATTAAATGAACATCTAAAGGTAGTAATGTATGAGAATTTATTTGTTTTATAACGGGCATTCCAAAAGAAATATTTGGAACAAAAACACCATCCATAATATCTAGATGCATCCAGGAAGCTTCACTGTTGTTTAACATTTCACACTCTTTTTGCAAATTTGCAAAATCTGAAGCTAATAAAGAAGGGGCTATTAAATGACTCATTTGTTATTTTGTTTAATAAATTCTGAAAGTACAAATATACTTCAAAAAAACAAAAAAAATAACTAGCCTAAATATGCTTTTAACATTTTGCTTCTAGAAGCGTGTTTTAATCTTCTGATAGACTTTTCTTTAATTTGACGAACTCTTTCCCTAGTTAAATCAAATCTTTCGCCAATCTCTTCTAATGTCATAGGGTGTTCTCCACTTAATCCAAAATAAAGTCTAACTACATCAGCCTCTCGAATTGTAATTGTAGATAATGACCTTTCAATTTCTTTTCTAAGAGATTCAAGTAATAAGTCCTTGTCTGGTTTTGGAGTCGAATCAGAAGACATAACTTCATACATATTACTACTTGTTTCTTCGGATGATTTTAATGGGGCATCCATAGAAACATGTCTAGCTGCATTTTTTAGTGATTGTTTAACTTCTGTAAGTGTTAAATCTAAATGTTCGGAAATTTCTTCTGGAGTGGGAATACGACCTAAAGTTTGTTCTAAGTCGGATGATGCCCGATTAATTTTATTAATAGCCCCAATTTTATTTAAAGGCAATCTTACAATTCTTGATTGCTCAGCTAAGGCTGATAAAATACTTTGTCTAATCCACCAAACAGCATAAGAAATAAATTTAAACCCTCTAGTTTCATCAAATCTTTTAGCAGCTTTTATTAAGCCTAGGTTTCCTTCATTTATTAAATCAGGTAATGTTAATCCTTGATTTTGATATTGTTTAGAGACAGATACAACGAAACGCAAATTTGCATTAACCATTCTATCTAGGGCGTCTTGATCTCCTTCTCTAATTCTTTGAGCTAATTCTACTTCTTCTTCAGCTGTTATCAAATCAACACGTCCTATTTCTTGTAGATATTTATCTAAAGAAGCGGTTTCACGGTTAGTAACTTGTTTTGTTATTTTTAATTGTCTCATTGTTCTTTTATTATGGCAGAATATGCAACTTCTAATTAAAAGTTGCATATTAATAACTTAACAACTAACGAAAAGTTACCTAAGAAGTTGCTTTTTTTTCTAAAATTATTCTTGTGGCTTTCTTTCAGGTCTAGGAATAAGAGCTTTTCTAGAAATTTTTAACTTCCCATTTCTAGGATCTTTTCCAATAACTTTAATTTCTAGTTCATCACCAACTTTTAAGTGATCATTTACATTTTCTACTCTTTCCCATGCAATTTCAGAAACATGTAATAAACCATCAGTTCCAGGAACAATTTCTAAGAATGCTCCAAAAGCAACTATGTTTTTTACTTTTCCAAGATAAGTTTCTCCAACTTCGGCAGTAGGAGGGAAAGCAATTAAATCAATTCTTCTTAGAGCTTCTACCATCCCTTCTTTATCTTCAGCAAATACTTCAACATTTGCTTTTCCATCAACAGCATCGCCAATACCAATTGTAGTATTTGTTTCAGCTTGTATTTCTTGAATAGTCTCTCCACCTTTTCCTATTATACCCCCAATACAATCTTCTGGAACTGTAATGTTCTCAATTCTAGGAACATGAGGTTTATAATCTTCTCTTGGTGCAGCCATAGTTTTCATCATTTCAGATAAAATGTGTAATCTACCATCTCTAGCTTGGCTAAGAGCTTCTTCTAAAACATTATAATCTAAACCATCAATTTTAATATCCATCTGGCAAGCTGTAATACCTTTTTCAGTTCCTGTCACTTTAAAATCCATATCACCTAAATGATCTTCATCTCCAAGAATATCAGATAATACAGCATATTTTCCTTTATTGTCAGAGATTAATCCCATAGCAATTCCAGATACAGGCCTTTTCATTTTAATACCTCCATCAAGAAGCGCTAGAGTTCCTGCACATACTGTTGCCATTGATGAAGAACCA
>Ga0163108_10003269_pt1 | contig 11562 bp, 9 predicted proteins | sample Fk1155metaG_FD_109644 | JGI IMG/M metagenome (GOLD analysis project Ga0163108, IMG submission 109644) | Marine microbial communities from the Central Pacific Ocean - Fk160115 155m metaG | ecosystem: Environmental > Aquatic > Marine > Oceanic > Photic zone | place: The Central Pacific Ocean...
CATTTTGATATAAGAGAAATGCAATATTCTTTTTATGAAGATGATTGGGAAGCTAATGCAGGAATAAGCCAAGTTTTTTGGGGAGTGACAGAGTCAAAAAATCTTGTTGATATAATTAATCAATTTGATGTGGTTGATGATCCTCTTTTAAAAACTAAATTAGGTCAGCCATTATTTAATGTTACTTTAATTAGAGAATCTGGTTATTTTGATTTTTTTATATTACCTTATTTTAGAGAGAGAACAAATCCTGGTAAAAAAGGTCGTTTAAGGGCAGATCCTCATTTTATAAAAAGTTCAACTAAATTTGAAGGGGGAAGCCAATGGACACCAGAATTATCAATGAGGTGGTCTAATAGTTTTAATAATTACGATATTTCTCTTCATAGTTTTGTAGGTTATAGTAGAGCACCTGCGATAGATATCAAAATTATAGATGGCGTAATTAATTATGCTCCTAATTACCAGAGGATTAGGCAAATTGGAGGCACCTTGCAAAATACTTTAGAGAGCACATTATTGAAATTAGAGTGGATTGCAAAAGATGGAGAAAAAGATTCTAGCTTTAGAAGAGGAGAAAGTTTTTCTTCTGTTATTGGTTTAGAACACACCTTATTTCAAAGTTTTGGTGATAATGGAGATTTAGGTTTTTTACTTGAGTATAATTTTGATTCTAGAAGAGATAAATCTCCTGATATCTTACAAGATGATATTTTTTTAGCGGCTCGTTTTTCTTTAAATGATTCTCAAAATACTGAAATATTGTTTGGCTCTATTTTTGATTTAGATGGGGACGGTCAAATTTATCAATTAGATTTTGGGAGAAGGTTAAATGATTCTTTAAATTTAAATATTAAAGGAGCTGTATATCAAAATGGTAGGTTAGGATCAAATTTATACATTTTACGGCAGGATAGTTGGTTAGATGTGAGTTTGAAAACATATTTTTAGAAGTTTAAGTTAAGACAATCTTGAATTTTTTTTTTCAATAAATATAATCGTCTCGTAATATTTAATATATTGGTTTTAGAAAGTTTTTTTGAAATGTCCACATCAAAGTTAAAAAAAAGATCTATTCAAAGTAAAGTAGTTTCACTAGATACATATAAATTAAGTGAAAGAGATTCATTTATGTGTAAAAATCAGTTAACTTATTTTAAACTTAAATTAGAAAAATGGCGTTCAGAGGTGATGAATGATTCGGAAAAAACTAGAGAAACTTTGCAGAATAATAATACGCCAGAAGCGGATGTTGCCGATAGAGCGTCTACTGAAACAGAAAGAGCTTTGGAATTAAGAACGAGAGATAGACAAAGAAAACTTTTAGCAAAAATAAATGCTGCATTAGCTAGAATTAAAGATGGTTCATATGGGTATTGCATAGAAACAGGAGAGCCAATTAGTCTTAAGAGGCTTGATGCAAGACCTATAGCTTTGTTATCTATTCAAGCTCAGGAGCGTCATGAGAAGCATGAGCGTTCTCATAGAGATGATTCAATATAAGAAAAGAACAAAAAAAGAACAAAATAGTTGACTTGATATGTTTTTTTGTTTATCTAAAAGAACAAAACGTGATCATTTATTATTTTTTAAATAATAAAAGTTTTTATTTTATAAAATTCTTTTATTAGAATACAAAGGTTAGGATAAAGTATTATGACAGTAACAGAAAAAAAACCAGATTTGAGGATAGTTAATATGGAAGATAAAGAAAAAGGTAAAGCTTTAGAATCCGCATTAAGCCAAATAGAAAGGTCTTATGGTAAGGGTTCAATAATGAAATTAGGGGAGAATAGTGTAGTAGAAATAGAATCAATTTCTACAGGTTCCTTAGGGTTAGATATTGCATTAGGAATAGGAGGTTTGCCTAGAGGTAGGATTATAGAAATATATGGACCAGAAAGCTCAGGCAAAACAACTTTAGCACTACATGTTACCGCTGAAGCACAAAAAGATGGTGGGGTATGTGCATTTGTAGATGCAGAGCATGCGCTTGACCCCGTTTATGCTAAAAAATTGGGAGTTAAAGTAGAAGATTTATTAATTAGTCAACCTGATGCAGGAGAACAGGCACTAGAAATAACTGATACTCTAGTTAGATCAGGTGCAGTAGATGTTATTGTAATAGATTCTGTGGCTGCATTAGTTCCAAGGGCTGAGTTAGAAGGAGAAATGGGTGATCATCATGTTGGTCTGCAAGCAAGATTAATGAGTCAAGCATTAAGAAAATTAACTTCTACTATTGCAAAATCTAATACAACAGTAATTTTTATTAATCAAATAAGAATGAAAATTGGTGTTATGTTTGGAAGCCCAGAAACTACAACTGGAGGTAATGCATTAAAATTTTATTCATCAGTTCGATTAGATATAAGAAGAATAGGACAAATTAAAGAAAGGGATGAAGTTGTAGGTAATCAGACAAGAGTAAAAGTAGTAAAAAATAAAGTAGCACCACCATTTAAAGTAGTTGAATTTGATATTATGTATGGGCAAGGAATTAGTTATACTGGGGAATTAGCTGATTTAGGAGTAAAAACAGAAGTAATTGAAAAATCTGGTTCTTGGTATTCTTATAAAGAAGAAAGAATAGGTCAAGGACGAGAAAATGTTAAACAATTTCTTTTAGATAATCCAGATACAGCTGAGAATATTGGTATGGAAATTAAAAAGAATCTTGGTATAGGTGAAGATTTAGATAATTCTGAGGACAGTCCTAAGGGCAGTGCTGAGAACAATACTGAAAAATCTGTAAATTCTATGGAATAATGTAGATTAATAATATAATCCTTTTTAAAACAATCTTTTTATTATAGTTAATTAAATGTTAAGATAGTTTTAGGAGGAAGAAATTGTCAAATACAACTGAAGAAATTAGAAGGGCATTTCTAGATTATTTTTCTTCTAAAAGTCATGAAGAAGTTTCTTCATCTCCCCTAGTTCCGCAAGATGATCCTACTTTATTATTTACAAATGCAGGAATGGTGCAGTTTAAAAATGTTTTTATAGGTAAAGAAAAGTCTTTATTTAAAAGAGCTGTTACTTCTCAAAAATGTTTAAGAGCTGGAGGAAAACATAATGATTTAGAAAATGTTGGTTATACAGCAAGACATCATACATTTTTTGAAATGCTAGGTAATTTTAGTTTCGGAGATTATTTTAAGGAATTAGCTATAGAGTATGCATGGGATTTAGTAACTAAAACATATGAACTAAAAAAAGAAGATTTATTAGTGACAGTATATGAAGAGGATGAAGAAGCATATTCTATATGGAAAAAAGTTTCTGGATTACAAGATAAAAAAATAATTAAAATTAATACATCTGATAATTTTTGGTCTATGGGAGATACAGGCCCATGTGGACCTTGTTCAGAAATATTTTATGATCATGGTTCTCATATAAAAGGTGGTGTACCTGGAAGTAAAGACCAAGATGGTGATAGGTATATAGAAATATGGAATTTAGTTTTTATGCAATTTGAAATGATGACTGATGGCACTAGAGTTAATTTACCTAAACCTTCTATTGATACGGGTATGGGTTTAGAAAGGATGGCTGCTATACTTCAAGGGGTAAATAATAATTATGATATAGATTTATTTAAAACTTTGATAAACGATTCTGCAGAATTATCAGGAGTAGAGGCTACTACAGATAAATTAGTTTCACATAGGGTTATTTCAGATCATTTGAGAGCTTCAGCTTTTCTGATTGCAGATGGTGTATTGCCTTCTAATGAAGGTAGAGGTTATGTTTTAAGAAGAATTATGAGAAGAGCTATGAGACATGTTCATAAATTAGGTATTAAAGATATTCATATGTATAGATTAGTAAAAAGTTTACAAAAATCTATGGGTAATTCTTTTGTAGAATTAAATAGAGCACAATCTTTAATTGAAAATACATTAAAAGATGAAGAAGAAAAATTTAGAGAAACGTTAGAAAGAGGAATGGGGCTTTTAAATAAATCTTTAGAAGATTTAAAAAATAATCAGGTATTATCAGGTGAAATTGCATTTAAGTTATATGATACATATGGTTTTCCCTTAGATTTAACAGTGGATATATTAAGGGGGCATGGAAGAGATGTTGATTATAAAGGTTTTGAAGAAAATATGTTAAAGCAAAAGGAAGGAGCTCGTAAAGCTTGGAGTGGTTCTGGCGAAAAAGAAACTGAAGCTATATGGATGAAATTAAAAGACCAACAAAAAACGGTAAATTTTATTGGATATGAAAAATTTTCGGATCAAATTCAAATTACTAGTATTATTAAAAATAATACAGAAATAAAAAAGGCTAATGTAGGTGAAGATGTTTACGTTTTGACAGATAAAACACCATTTTATGGAGAGTCAGGTGGGCAACAAGGTGATCATGGTATTTTTGAATGGAAGAATGGTTCTGCTAAAGTAGTAAACACTATAAAGATAGATGATTTAATTATTCATGTTATTAAAATAGATAAAGGCATATTAAAAGTAAATGATAATATTACTGCACATATAGATATAAAGAGAAGAAATGCTCTTAAGATTCATCATAGTGCAACGCATTTATTACATGAATCCTTAAGAAGACATTTGGGAGATCACGTTAGTCAGAAAGGTAGTTTAGTAGCCCCAGATAAATTAAGGTTTGATATTAGTCATAATAAACCAATAAAAAGAGAAGTATTAAATTTGGTTGAAAAAGAAATAAATAATCAAATAAGAGAAAATTATAAAGTATCTACATCATTAATGGATATTAAAAAGGCACAAAACTTAGGTGCTTTAGCATTATTTGGTGAAAAATATGGAAATAATGTAAGAGTGGTGAGTATGGGAACTGAAAAAAATAAAATATATTCTATAGAATTATGTGGGGGAACACACGTAAATCTATCAGGAGATATTGGTGCATTTAAAATAATTTCTGAATCTTCATTAGGATCTGGGGTAAGAAGAATTGAAGCTGTAGCTGGCGATGCGGCTGTACAATATTCACAGTTAGAAAGTAATATTCTTGAGGAATTAAGTTTAGAATTGAAAGTTGCCAATAATAACATTCTTGATCGAATTAATACTTTAGTGATGGATAAAAGAAATTTAGAAAAAAAGCTCATTGATCTTAATAAAAATATTAATGTATCAGGTATATCAAAACAATCCGAGTATATGGATATTGACGGAGTGAAAATAATAACTAAAATATTTAATGATATACCTTCTAAGGACTTAAAAGGAATGATAGATTCTTTCAAAGTAGAAATAAAGGAAGGTATAGTAGTATTAATTAATATAACAAATGAGAAAGCCTCTTTAATAATAGGTGTTACTAATGGATTAGTTAATAATTATAGTGCTATAGACTTAACAAAAGTTGGTGTGTCAGTTTTAGGAGGAAAAGGGGGAGGAGGAAGATTAGATTTAGCACAAGGTGGAGGTCCAAATTATTTAAAAGTAGAGGATGCAATAAATAAAATTTTAGATAAAATTAAGAATAGTTAGCTGATAGATTTTTTTAAATTACTATCTAGTTCATTTATAAATTCCATAGTTTCCATCCATTCTTTATTATTTCCTACTAAAAGAGCAAGATCTTTTGTCATTTTTCCATTTTCAATAGTACTTATACAGACAGACTCTAATTTTTCGGCAAACTTTTGTAAGTTTTCTGTTTGATCAAATTTACCTCTATACCAAAGACCTCTTGTCCATGCAAATATTGAGGCTATAGGATTAGTAGAAGTTGCTTCTCCTTTTTGATAAGCTCTATAATGTCTGGTAACAGTGCCATGTGCTGCTTCTGCTTCAATAGTTTTTCCATCAGGAGTCATTAATACTGAGGTCATTAAACCTAAAGACCCAAATCCTTGTGCTACTACATCAGATTGGACATCTCCATCATAATTTTTACACGCCCAAACAAAACCACCTTCCCATTTTATAGAAGCAGCAACCATGTCATCTATAAGTCTATGTTCATAAATTAATCCTTTAGATTTAAATTTGTTTTTAAATTCTTTATTAAATATTTCTTGGAAAATATCTTTAAAACGACCATCATAAGCCTTTAATATTGTATTTTTTGTGGAAAGGTATACTGGCCATCCTAGATTAAACCCATAATTAAAACATGCTCTTGCAAAGCCTTTAATTGATTCATCTAAATTGAACATGCCCATCGCTATACCAGGACCTTCATATTCATTAACTTCGTATTCTTTTGACTCTCCACCATCATTTGGTATAAATTTCATTATTAATTTTCCAGGGCCAGATATTAAAAAATCAGTTGCTCTATATTGATCTCCATATGCATGTCTTCCTATAATAATAGGTTTGCTCCAACCAGGTACATATTTAGGAATATTATTGCAAATAATAGGTTGTCTAAATACTGTTCCACCAAGAATATTTCTTATAGTACCGTTTGGTGAACGCCACATTTTTTTTAAATTAAATTCTTCAACTCTCTGTTCGTCTGGAGTAATGGTGGCGCATTTAACCCCTACTCCATATTTTTTTATGGCATTAGCTGCATCTATTGTGATTTGATCATCAGTTTTATCTCTGCTTTCTATACTTAGGTCATAGTATAATGTTTCTAAATCTAAATAAGGTTTTATTAGTTTTTCTCTAATTAACTCCCATATTATTCGAGTCATTTCATCACCATCTATTTCTACTATGGGTGTTTTTACCTTAATTTTATTCATTACCACTCCTAATTATCTGGTACGATTAATCATAGATAATTGTTGTATAATCTATCTTTTTCATAAAGACAAATTGTTAAATAAAAGTTTTTATTTCATTTATTAATTCTTCTGGCTTATTAATCCAATGGATATTATTTAAATCTTTTTTAGATAAAAATCCTTCTTTTGATATTTTATTTATAAGATTTTTTAATGGCTTCCAATAATTTGCAATATTCATAATAATTATAGGTTTTTTGGTAATTTTAAGTTGATTGGAAGTTAAGATTTCAAATAGCTCGTCTAATGTTCCATAAGCACCTGGCAAAATTAGTAAGATATCAGACTTTTGAATTATTAAATTTTTTCTCTTACTTATTGTTTCAACTAATACTAAATTTTTTGTGTCATTTTGTCTTATATGTTTTAAATTAAGTGATTTAGGTATAATTCCAATAATTTTTCCATTAAATTTAACTACAGTTCTATATATTATGCCCATTAAACCTATTTTTCCACCTCCATAAATTATTGTAAATTGATGTTTGATAAGAATTTTTATTATAGTTCTAGTTTCTTTTTTATATATGCTATTTTTGCCAAATTTTGAACCACAAAAAATTCCAATATTCTTTTTAAAATTAAAAGTTTTCATAATAATTTTTTATTTATTTCTAATAATTAGAGAATTTAATATATTTATACATATAAATAATTTATCATAATTATGAATATAATGTATGGATATAATAAAAGTTAGGATTATTTTTGGAAAACAATACTAGACAATATTTGATAGGTATCGGTTTAGTTCTGTCAGCTGCCATAGTTTTATTTTTGATAATAAAATATGTTCCTTTAGATCCTACTAAAGAGGAAGTTGTTAAGGTTGAAGAAAGAATTCATTATGAAAATGAGGATTTAAAATCTATTAATGAACCTTCTAAAATTGAAGAAAAAATAGAACCGAAAGTAGTACAAAAAAATGATGAAAAACCTACTTTTGATATAATAAATATTGACGAACAAGGACAAGCTGTAATTGCAGGAAGAGCAAACCCTAATTCTTTGATAAAAATTTATAATGGAGATGTTTTACTGGGAGAGGTTCAGACCAATCAATATGGAGAGTTTGTATTTATTCCGGATGAAATTTTGATGCCTGGAAATTATGAGTTAAGCTTGTTATCAAATGGAGTTAAATCCATAGATACGGTTTCAATTATAGTGCCTGATAGAGTTAGTAATGTTGAACCAGTAGTGGTATTAAATGATGAGCAAGGGCAGGTTAAAAAAGTTATACAAGGTGCAATAGAAGGTTCATCTGAGGCCAAAAATTTAACTTTTGACGCTTTATCTTATTCAGATGAAGGAACTTTAAATTTATCTGGAAAAGCAAAACCTCAATCAATAGTTGAGGCGTATGTTGATGGGAAGCTTATAGGAAGCACAATAACAGGAAATGATGGGTTTTGGGTAATGAATTTAAAAAATCCGGTTAACCCTGGAGATTATATTTTAAGGTTTAATCAAATAGAAAATGATGAAATTATTTCAAGTCTAGAAACACCAATTAGGCAATCAGATTTGTCTGCAGTTGATATAAATGAACAAACTGTAGTAGTTCAGCCTGGGAACAGTTTATGGAGAATTTCAAGAAGATTTTATGGTAAAGGAATTTTATATACAATAATTTTTAAAGCTAATAATGATCAAATTTTAAATCCACATTTGATTTATCCTGGACAAATATTTAAAGTTCCAGATTCAGAGTAAAAATGGCTTATTGTTTTGATGCTTTTCTTGAATTGTGACCAATTCCAATAATATTTTTTTTAACTTTAATTTTTCTATATATAAATTCTGGTATTTCTTTTTGACCTACTTTGGATAAAGGTTCATCTAATACATTTCTATAAGGAGAAAATTCACATGTAGGATCTGCAGCATTTTTGTCCCCTGTAAGAGCAAATGCTTGACATCTACATCCTCCCCAATCTATTTCTTTTCTATCACAAGATTTACATGGTTCTGGCATCCAGGAAGTTCCTCTAAATTTGTTAAAAGCTTCTGAGTTTTCCCATATCCATGAAAGAGGCTTGTCTTTTATATTATCAAATTTTAAAAAGGATAGAGATTCTGCTGCATGACAGGGCAATACTTTGCCAGCGGGAGTAATATTTAAGAATTGTCTTCCCCAACCACCCATGCATGATTTTGGTCTTTTAGCATAATAATCTGGAACTACATAATCTATAGCTAAAATACCTTTTAGCTTTATTCTTGCTTCTTCTACTATTTCTGTTGCTCTATCTAATTGTTCTTTTGTAGGTAAGAATGCGGTTTGGTTTTTAAGAGCCCAACCATAATATTGAACTTGGGCTACTTCCAACCTTTCTGCATCAAGTTTAACAGCTAATTCAATCATTTTATCAAGGTTATGTAAATTTTGTCTATGCATAACGGCATTAATTGTTAATGGTAAACCTACTTTTCTAATTAATCCTGCTGTATGTATTTTTTTATCATGTCCTTTAAATCCGGCTATTTTATTAGAGTTTTCTGGATCTGTGTCTTGGATAGATACTTGTACATGATCTAGTCCACAATCGTATAATTTTTTAAGTCTATCTTCATTAATTAATACACCTGATGTTATAAGATTAGTATAAAGACCTATTGATGAAGCATGTTGTACAATTTCTTCTAAGTCTTTACGAGCTGTGGGTTCTCCCCCAGAAAAATGTGCTTGTAAAATACCTATCTTTACAGCTTCACTTAAGGCTCTTTTCCAGGTGTCTGTATCTATTTCTCTGGATTTCATTTCAAGTTCAACAGGATTTGAACAGTAAGGGCAAGATAAAGGACACCTATGAGTAAGTTCACAAAGTACTGCATAAGGAATTTGTAATTTTTCTTTTTCAGGTATATGAGAATCACCTATATTTGATGGCTCTTCTTTTGTTTTTAATTCAGTCATATTACTATAAAACCTTTATCTGCAAGAGATTGAAGCATTATTATAACGTCTTTTGAGATTACATCTCTAGGTGCTCCATCAAATTTTTCAGTTAATTCATTAATTATTATTTCTATAGAAGATTCACCATTTACTAATTGAATTATTTCTGAAGCGATTTCATCTAATTCAAATACTCTTTCTGGTGCATTAATTATCCATTTTTTTCTTGGTTCATCATATCTTAATTTGGCATGACGGGGCAATTTTGGAATATGTTTTTCATTTAGGGTTAATAAATTTGTCATAATTGAGCCTATTATTTATTTTTATAACCTTTTGGTACAAATGTTCCTGGAGGAATATAACCAGGTTCTACATATGAGTAATACAGGGCATCTAATTGTGCCCAAAGTACTTCAGTTTTAAATTTGACCGCACCTAAAACTGCTTCTTGATCTGCTCTAGTTTTAGCATTGTTTATTACCCATTCTCGTCCAAATTCAACATCTTTTCTCGCTTGTCCTACCCTTTTCTTAAAATACGCTAAAGCATAATCGTCTGCCCATTCATAATGCTTAGACAATCCTGCAATTCTTTCTTTATGTATTGCAGGAGCATAGATTTCTGTTAATGAGGAAGCAATAGCTTCTAATAGAGATTTTTCTTCAACAAAATCAACATAGGCATCAACTGCAAATTTAGTAGCAGGTAATAAACCCTCAAACGACTTAACATAATCAATATCTAATTTTAGTCTTTCACAGAGTTGTAGATATCTAGCTATACCTCCACTACCATCTATATCACCTTCATGGTCAATTACTCTTGACCTCCATTCTAGTCTAAGATCTACATCATTAATCCTTGCCATTAATGTTAAGTCTTTTCTAGGTATAGACCATTGATAGTAAAATCTATTTAATGCCCATGCTTGTACTTGTTGAAAAGATAATTGTCCTGAGTGCAGTAATTTGTGAAAAGGATGTAAACTATGGTATCTTTCTTTTCCTAATTGAGTTAAAGCATCTATAAATTCTTCTCGGCTCAAAGGGTTTTGTTTGTTAGTATTGCTATTATGTGTTCCAGGATAAAAAGGTGCGGGCATAATCATATCTTTATTTCCATAGTGTCGTAGGAAATTTCCCAGCCAGCTTTATTAGCAATTTTTCTTTCATTAGAATTTTCTAATAACGCAGGATTTGTAGTATTTATATGAATAAAAACCTTTCTTTTTATATTTAATTCTTTGAAGGCTTCGATTGATCCATCTTTTCCTGACATGCTCATATGTCCCATACGTTGGCCTGTTTTAATTCCAACATTATCTTTAATCATTTCATCATCAGTCCATAAAGTGCCATCAAATAAAATAAGATTAGAATTAGAAACTTTTTCTTTAAGCCAATCAGGCATACTTGCACATCCTGGTATATAAAAGAATTCTGTATTACCTTCTGGACCTTTAACTTCGAGAGCTATTGTATCTTCTTCAACAGAACCAAAATTATCTCCTTTAGATTCATCTTCTAGCCATAATGCTACTTTTCCAGGTACAGCAAAAGGGGTAACGGTTATACCACTTTCCGTATTGTCAGTATATTTTAAGTTTAATGCTTCATTTAATTTTATAGGGTTTTTTTTTACAAATTTAGGGTTTAGAACATTAAATATACTGTTTTTTTCTAAAACTCCTAATACCCTTTCAGTTCCATATAAATTAAAACTTTGTGATTCTCTTAAATTTATTAGACCAGCTGTATGATCTACATCGGCATTAGTAAGCAAAACCCCCATAATAGGACTATATCTAAGAGGATGTTCTTCTGAAGGCATTAATTCAGGATTATTCCATAATTGTTGTCTTAAATCAGGTGAAGCATTAAAAATAAACCATTTTTTTTTATCAAGACTTACA
>Ga0163108_10003271_pt1 | contig 11560 bp, 10 predicted proteins | sample Fk1155metaG_FD_109644 | JGI IMG/M metagenome (GOLD analysis project Ga0163108, IMG submission 109644) | Marine microbial communities from the Central Pacific Ocean - Fk160115 155m metaG | ecosystem: Environmental > Aquatic > Marine > Oceanic > Photic zone | place: The Central Pacific Ocean...
CTCATTGGCGTCATTGCAGTCTTCATAGCCTGCTGCGATTTGATAGACACGTTGACGCAGAAGGTCAGTACAACTGTGTTGGGTTTGTGACACGTTCCTTGAATCCTGAAGCATTCCTTCAAGGGAAGATGTGATCCCAAAACGCTCATCAATTTCCCTCAGTAACAAGATGCCGGTGTCTGAGCTGATCTTTGCTCCTTGAAAATTGAACCCTATCGAAGGGTTGAAATGGCAACGAATTCCGGTGGTTCTTTCTGCACCATTATGAATCATCAATACACCTCCATGAAAAAATTAATTTATTAAATTATATCAGTAATATAGAGATGTTTACAACCTTTATTGTTCGCAACAGAGGAATAATTCAGGATAACACTTCCTTTTTTCCAGCGTTTCATTTATATGAAAAAAAATATCATTTTTGATGGGTCTGATGACCCACTTCCATAATTTCAGGCCCCTATGACACCTTCCAATCAACTCGAGCCCACATTGCTGGTATTTTTTTGATGCTTGTGTGGGCATGAAGAATAATCGAGAGTGATTAAGACTTGTGGGTGGAAGGACTAAAAAACGTAAAGGATTCATCTGAATGAATTCCTCAACAGAAATTCCGGACTTGGGTTAAAAAAGGAATCACGTGGACTCGATGGAATCGGGATATGCAGATTTTTTAAAAGCGTATCCAGGATATGATAAAACCCGGCTTTTGGATGAATGGCGCAAGACGGAATACGGGCGCCTGGATCTCAAGCAACAAATTTACCTCGACTACACCGGAGGTGGACTGTACGGGGCTTCCCAACTGAGTCAGCACTTAGAAATGCTGAATAACAGTGTCCTGGGCAATCCCCATTCAGGCAATCTCACCTCACAGGCCATGACCGATCTGGTTGAAGAAACCCGTCGTTATATTTTGAGTTATTTCAATGCCAATCCGGATGAATACATTGCAATTTTCACTGCAAATGCAAGTGGAGCCCTGAAACTGGCTGGCGAATCCTATCCTTTTAATGCAGGCAGTCTGTTCGCACTGACTTATGATAACCATAACTCAGTCAATGGTATCCGAGAATTCGCGTCCTCCAAGGGGGCAAAGGTTCACTACATCCCTTTGACCTCACCGGATTTACGTTTGGATCAAAATACGGTGGATGAAGTTTTAGATACAGCAGATGGTTCTCAGCAGAACTTGTTTGCTTTTCCAGCACAGTCGAATTTTTCTGGAGTTCAGCATTCCCTCGAATGGATTGCCCGGGCCCAGGATAAAGGTTGGGATGTGCTCCTGGATGCTGCGGCATTTGTCCCTACGAACCACCTCAATCTTAAAATCGTCAAACCTGATTTTGTGTGCATCTCCTTCTACAAGATGTTCGGTTATCCCACTGGAATTGGGACATTGCTGATCCGAAGGTCTGTATTTCACAAGCTGGACCGACCGTGGTTTGCCGGTGGAACGGTTAACTTTGCCAGTGTTCAAGGCAAAGGCCATTACCTGGCTGAAAACGAAGCTGCATTTGAAGACGGCACAATCAATTATCTCAACATCCCAGCCATTAAAATGGGATTGCTACACCTCGAGAAGGCAGGCATGGATATCATTGGGGAACGTGTCCACTGTCTGGCCGACTGGGTCCTCCAAAATTTGTATGCGATGCAACATGACAATGGAAAACCCATGGTACGTCTTTATGGCCCGGTCGACTCCCACCAACGCGGCGGTACCATCACATTCAATTTATATTCTCCTGATGGATATTTATTGGATTACCGGCGGATTGAAGAGTTGGCAAATGAGAAACACATTTCTCTACGTACGGGCTGTTTTTGCAATCCGGGTGCAGGAGAAATCGCTGAAGGCTTAACCCCGGAAGACATGGAAGCCGCAATAAAAACTGGGAAGGACATGAGTCTGCCACGTTTTGTACAAATGATTCAACACCGGGGCAACAAGAGTGCTGGAGCGATTCGAATTTCGTTCGGATTAGCAAGTAATTTTACAGATGCCTATCGTTTTTTGGAATTTGTCTCCACTTTCCGTGATAAGAACAACCTAAACATTGGCAGGGCGACTCTTGACATCGCTTCCTGCCGGGTGATACGGGATGGGAGCTGAAGGAAAACGAAAGTTTTTAAAAAGAGTATCATTGAGCTGGACTCAACCCCTTGTTTCATCGCTTCCTTCCAGAAGGTTTTTGGATCCTTCTGGGAAGAAACGTATCAGATCGTTGCCTTTTCAGGCCCGAATGGTTTGATGGAGATGATCAACTGCGGCAGGAGAGTCAGGGCCGCAAAGAGGGCAATGAACATTGCCATTCCCGTGAGCAGTCCAAAATAGATGCTTGGAATGAAATTGGAAATGACCAAAATTGAAAACCCGATGATGACGGTAATGGAGGTGTAGTACATCGCATAACCGATGCTGCTGTGGGCCCGATGCATGGTTTCGGTGTAATTCCTGTCGTGTTCGAATTCATACTTGAATCGGTAGATGTAGTGGATGGTATTGTCCACGGCGATGCCCATACTGATCGCAGCAATGGTGATCGTCATCAAATCGAGTGGAATCCCGGCCCAGCCCATGAATCCCAAAACCGAACCGATGGAAAGCATGTTCGGAAAAAGCCCGATCAGGGAAATCGTGATCGAACGGAAAAGAATTAGAAACATCACGAAAAGCACCACCACCACGGCCCCGAGGGTCTTGATCTGGGAATTAAAAAGGCTCTGCAGCATGTTGTTGTAGAGAATCAACAGACTTGCTAAGCGAGTTCGTTCCTCAGGCAGTTCAAGCTTTTCCTTGAGTTCCCTGCGGATTTTTTTGATCAGTTCGTTTCGTCTCAGGTCAGGCTGGGAGTCTCGAATCCGAACCGATACCCGGGCCTGATTGTTCTCCACTGAAACATAGGGACTGAGGATGATTTTTCTGAATTCCTCAGGCAGTTCGTTATAAACCAACGCGAGCATGAAATTATCCAGGGGTTTACCATCATTGATGGTCTTCCCCACCTTGAGTAGTGTTGCGAGGGAAAGGACTTTTCCGGTTTCCGGAAGTCCATCCAGATAATTATGCAGAGCCTCCAACTGTTCCATACGATTGGTGGTAAACCAATATTGTGCGCCTTCTTCTTCTTCAGCAATTTCCTCTTCAAGATCACTGAAATCTTCAAGATCCTCATCCTCTTCTTCATTGAGGTCACCCTCGCTTTCATGCTCTTCAACCGGTTCGTCTTCCACTTCTTCAACTTCTTCCTCCTCGAAATTAAGCACCACATCGAGAGTGGTTGTCCCACCAAGTTTTTGGTCAATGACTTTGAGGCCCTGATAGATTTCCGTGGATTCTTTGAAGTAGTCGATGAAACTGTTTTCCACCATCAGTCGGGTTCCTCCCACCACACTGACCAGGAGCAGCAGGCCGCTGAACCAGAGGATCCCATTTCCATAGCGATCGGTAAAACGGGAGAAAACCAGTGTCAGGGAGTAACGGTTTTCAAAAGAAAGATCCGGCATCAGCTTATTCATCTGGAGCTGAAGTGCCGGAAAAAGAAGGAAGGTCATCAACAAAGATACCGATACTCCTGCACTCATCATCCAGCCGAAATTGATTACCGGCAGGATTCCGGAAAGGATCAGGGAACTGAAACCTGCAACCGTTGTCAGAACAGCATAGAGGCATGGCAATGCCATAAAAACCACAGTATCGAGAACCAACTCATGCTGGTCTTTTTCAGGATGAGTTCGAGCCAACTCACGATAGCGTACGATCAAATGAATCGTGATCGCCATGGTGATGATCAACTGTAGAGAAATGAAATTCGAAGAGATGACGGTGACTTCCCAGCCGAACATCCCGAGCAGACCGGTGGTCGCTACCACTGAAAAGGAGCAGGTCAAAACCGGCAGCACGACCCAGCGCAATTGCCTGAAAATGAAGGATAAGGTGACAATCAGGAAGATCAAAACTCCAACTCCGAAGATCTGCAGATCGTTCTTGATGAAAGTGACCAGGTCATCGGCGATCATCGTCAGACCACCGAGAAACAGTTTATCTTCTCCGCGGTAGCGATCCAGAATCGCACGAACCTCTGCAACATTTTCGCTTTCCACTGCACGCATCATGTCCCGGTGTGCCTTGTAATCGACCTGGACCTTTTGGAATTCAACCTCCTCCTCGGTTGTCAGCGTGCCATTTTTTTCTTTAGCACGGAGTGCATCCCGACGTTCTCGAAGTTCCCGGTTGCGATGGTCATCATGGAGGTTGACAAGCAAGGCTGTGGTTTTGAAATCCTCACTGACCAGATTATCCTGATAGATAGGGCTGTTCAAAAATTCCTTCTTGGCCAGTTCCTTGTCGATATTCGGAGATTCCAGCGTCGGCACATTTTCAATCAATTCGGCTATCGGCTTCGGCGGACTTTCCAGAAGCGGAACATTGAGGATCGAGGTGACGGATTCCACCCTTTTCAGTTTTAACAGATCCTGACTCATACTGCGGATGGTCCCCAAAACACGATCCGAAAGCAGATCATCACTGGGGGTATAGCTGATCACCAGAAAATCAGGAGTGAAGTAACGCTGATTGATCAAGCGGGTGTATTCCAGATCCTTGTCGTCTTCAAGGAGCAGGGTTTCCGAAGAGGCATCGATTTCCAGCTTGCGTGCCTCATAACCGAGAAAGGCCACCCCAAGCAGGATCAGTAACAGGACGGTCTTCGAATATTTGAGGATGATTTGATCGTAAAAGCTTCGAAGCAACATCAGCTTTGTTCGGTGGGATTACGAAGTTTTTCTAGCAAGACATCGAAGGAATTTTTTTTCAACACTCCTGAAAACTGGGAACGAAAAGTGGTGATCAGGCTCACACCTTCTATATCAACATCCCAAACTCGCCAAGCTTTTTTCTTATTCTTACGAAGCTTGAAAGTGACCTGAAGAGCTTCACCTCCTGAAAGGATTCCAATGTTGAGTTTCGCCCTGCCTTTCTTGACGATTTTTGCTTCACCAATGTCGATGTTTTGATTGGTATACAGATCGATTTTTTCGACAATGTAATTATTGATATACTTCTTGAAGATTTTCAGAAATTCTTTTTTTTGTTTTTTACTGATTTTCTTCCAATGCTTGCCTAGACTCAAAGCGCCTGCAGCTGTGAAGTACATGATTTCATTGAGCTCCTCTACAATTTTCAGATTCCTTTCATCTTTGTCTAGGTCCTTTTGGCCAAGCAGTTCAAAGATCACGGAGACCTTTTCCTTAACCATCAGGTTGATGTCTTCCTCATCCCCTGCATGAAGCATGGGAACCAATAAAAAAACTGCGAATATGGCAAACAAAAAAGATTTTATATGGCGCATCATCACTCCTTAATTTCCTGGTTACGAGCCTGTTCGGTACCATCTCTCATGAACAGGTAAAAATCAATGGCATCCTTGCGGAATGCTTCATATTCCTCAACACGGAAGGAATATTCATTGACGTATTCAAAAATGGTAACTCCAAGCTCCTGATACGTATCCGGACTGTAAATGGTTGTTCCCTGATTGAGAGCCTGGTTCGGATAACTTCCTCCATGAAGTGGATCCAGTTGATAATCCGGATAAAGACTGATCGTGTCTCTCAAATTTGTATGTCCTAGAAAAGGAAGAACGATCGGAACCCCTCCGCCTACCCCATAATGGCCGAAGGTCTGTCCAAAATCCTCATCGTGGGATTCGAGTCCAAACCAGCTTTTGGCAGGATCGAAAAATCCCAGCAACCCCACAGTGGTGTTGACGCTGAAACGCAGGGTCTCTTCCCCAACATTAAGAATTTTGAACTGGAAGATATTGTTGACGAAACGGACTGGAAAAAGAATGTTATGGAAAAAGCGTTTGATCGCAAGCCTCCCGCCTTCTGGGACGACCCAACGGTAACCCCTGGCCACAGGAAAACCGACATTGATGTAGAACCAGTCATTGAATCCATGCATCGTACGGTTATAACCTTCCAAAGGATCATAAACTTCGGCGGTCTCTTCATCACTGAATTCCTCTTCAAATTCTTCCTCGAATTCCTCTTCGAATCCATCATCTTCTTCCAAGTTTTCTTCAGAAACTTCATCCGTCTGGGCATAAAGGCGTCCACGAAATTTTAACCTCAGGCGTAAGTTTTTCCTTGAAAGCGGGGATTTCAAACTCAACGCATCAGCCACGTAGTCTGGTTTCAGACCCTTGGTATTTGCAAAATCAATGGATTTGAATGCATGGGGTTGAACATCCCCTAAACGGAATCCAAACGAACCTTTTCCAGCATTTCCCGGAGATGCAAAAACCCCCATAGACATCAACCCGAAAAAAAGGAGGAAGAGTAACAAAAAATTTTTCGTGATTGCTCTTCCTGAAAACTGAAAATACATGCTGGAAATCAACTTAAGACATGAATTGAAGCGACAAGACATATTTGGGTTTTCAGAAACAAAAATCAATCCTAACTCGATTCAACCAGAAACTGGTCAGAACTGTGTTTGCAATGGTTTAGGATGATGCTTGCCTGATACAAGTAATGAGAATGATTTTCAGGATTCGGACTCGTTGAAAATGGGTATGTGGTTCCTCAGAAAAGAAATGCCACTGAGACTCCTGCTTTAGGATAATTTTTCGAATGGCTACCATCTTCCGATTGTGCTTCATATTCTCTCCGGACACTTTCCACAGAAAGATAGCCTTTCAGTTTCAGGTCTTTGTCCAGGGGATAATCCAGATAAATTACATGGGTCATGGATTGGCTTGAATAGCTGAATCCCCCGGATTGATTGAGCTCGTCATTTTCCCTGCGGAATTTCAAATCACGCCATATGAAGGAGTATTTGGGAAGCAGTGAGGTGAACTGGAGCAAGTCGACATTCAAACGGTACCAGCCCAGCTGGGTGTAGAAATCCGGGATGCTTTTCAAGTGGTTGTTGTATTCTTCAATGTAGGCCTGCTCCCAGGGAGACGCAGAATCCTTGAGCGGAATCAGTTCAGGCTTCATGTCGCTGCCACCTCCCATGTAGAACTCCAACAGGGTAAACCGATCCCGGTAGAAAACCCCGTATCGCCAGGCTTGCTCGATATCATCCCTGTGAAAGAGATCCCCGTGCCGGATCGCGTAATAAATGTTCTGCATGATCGTCATGTCCAGGGCCCATGAACCGTAGTCAAATCCTCCGGAGACAGAAAAGATTTCGTTTTCTCGATCATCCTGTGTTTCCATTTCATCGGACGCCCATTTGTATTTTTCCTGCCCGATGTTGAACCTCGAGGCATCGATGATGATATCAAAATGAACGTAGCTCGATTTCATGCTGTAGGATGCCTGGAACTGCGGTTCTTCATGGATACCGTTTTTCATGAGCGCGACGCCTGTCAGGAAGACACGCTGGAATCCGAACGGGCCTTCGTTCAACTCGCTTCGGATGAATGGGATGAAACTGTTATTGCGGTTTTTTGATGCACCATAACGACTGCCGGCATTGACCCAGAATCCTAGCTCTGTGTCGTTGCTGTAAAATGTGGGAACCGGATAGAACTTTTTGTTCTCCTCAAACTGATTCAAGCGTTCGTATCCCTCCTGTAACCGGTCCAGTTCGTTCTTGATCAAAAGCCTGTCGGAAAGCAGGTATTGAGGAAAGAGCTTGGGCAATGACTTTCCCTTAGTCTGGTAGTTATCAGACTCGTGGTTGCAATCCTGAAAAGGGTAGGCATGAACCAGATCGAATTGATTTCTTGAAAGCTGCGAATCGGAAGCTTCCAATTCAGTAGGCTTGCTATCCTGAGTGGGGCATTCATCCTGGCACTGTTCCCCTTCCTGGAGATCCCAAATGTCTTCCGCATCCACAACCTGCTCGACTCCCGTCATTGACAAAAAAGAAAACCGGTCATCCGAGTGATCGATCAACCATCCTCTCACCAAATCCACCACTTCCCCGTTGTGGAGGGTTTTGATGGTGTAGAGCTTCGACTCCGTCGGCTCTTTCATTTCTGGAACCTTCATGGGTTCACCCAGGGGATAATAACTCATGTAGATGATTTCATATCTTGGGATATCCAGGATGGCTCCCTCCAAGCCCAGCATTTGAACCCGGTTTTCATCGACATGGATGATTACACCGTTTTCACGGTTACAGGATGAAAAATAGACAGAAGCAATATTGACGGCACTTACCCCCAAGGGAAGCACCAACAAGAATGGCAATAACAGTAAGGACTTCATCTGATTAGAGAAAAAATTCGATCGCGAGGGAGAATGAAAATTGATTGTCTGAGGATTCGGCCGAGTTGGTCATTGTTTCTGAACGATATTGCCTGATGAAATAATTAAGACGCGCTTTCAGGGCAACATAGTCCCCAAAAACCTGGTTCATGTTCACCGAAGTCACCAGATGCTGAAAATTAAGGCGGTAATCTTCACCCTGCATACGTTCCTGGTAACGTCCCTGAAGCAAAACTTCACTCAGCCCAAGGATCAAATCGTCCTTGAAAGCTTGTTCATAATTGATTCTCAAGAAGGATGAATCGAGATCGAAGGATTCAATTTGATCGATAAGACTCGAAGAGGCTTGGGAGAGATTGACCTGGTTCGACATTTCCTCGGCAAGGATCAGCTTGATGTTATCTTCTGAGGGATTGGTGGAATCAAGGTTGATCACGGAGAGGATGGCCTCGGTTCGGGTTTCGTCGGTCGTGTATTTGAAAACCCCGATGGGAGAAAACTTCTCGCTTAGAATTTCCCTGAAAATCTCGTTGCCCTGGACCGCCATCACGGGGTAGAAAAGTCCACCTGCAAAAGAATAGGGGCCCAGGTCGAAACCCGTCATTGTGTTCTGGTTGAAATGAGGGAAAACCAGGGACTGATCCGGGTTGTATTTGGAAAAAAAAGAAGTATAGAAACTCCTGTTGTTGATCAGAAAATCCTCACCGTATGAGAATGCGGAAATATTTCCTGCGTATTGAAGGGAAAGAAAATGATATTTGCCAGAAAACTGAACTGCGAAAACGGGTTCTATGTTTGGAAGGGTGGAGACTTCACTCAATCCCAATGTGAGTTTGCCCTGGGGACCAAAATTTCTGCCAGTGGACCATTGAAAATTGAGAGGAAGGCCCTGGGGAATTTCGGCCCGGTATCGGTCGTTCTGGATCAGCAGGGCGAGTTTGGTCTGAGTGTCATAAAGATAGGGCCTTGCATAATACCCTGTTCGGCTTTCGAAACGGTCCAATTGATCAAAACCTTTCTGATAAACCGCAAGGAATTTCGAGATGCTGATACGGTCACTGAGCATCCGGGTGGGTTGCACCTTACTGGACTCGGATTCGTCTAAATACCTGCAGCGGGGCATGTTGCTGCCGAAGCCGAAGACAAAGGAGATATGCTTGAGGGTGATCGGGTTTTCCCGGTTCAAATCCGATGCGGATTCAAAGCGTTTGACCTGTTCCACATTGACCAGGTGGGATTTGCCCTGGATGTCATAAAAAACAATCAGGTCTTCAAGGAAGCGGATCGGCCAGCCTGCGAACTCAAAATCAGGCTCTCCCTGGATGGTTACCTTGCGGGGAAGAACCACATGCTGGTGCCTTAAATCAATTCCGGAAAGGGGGTTCTCTACCGTATTGTAAACCAGGATCGTTTCAATCGCCTGCCGGGGCAACTTCCGGGATTCCCCCTTTGTGTCGAGCAACAGCAGTTCATCTTCCTCCACATCAAGGATCAGTCCGGTATGATGCTGGCATTCGGAATAAACGATGGAATAAAGTTCCAGAGCCTTTGCTTTTTCCAAAAAGATGAATCCTGAAAAAAGGAATGCTAACGGGAAAAAAAAGATGTGCTTCAATTTTGTATATTTATAAAAGGTACTTCCAAAGCAATTTTCAAAAATGTTTTTGAATACTTTAGAGGTCTTTGTGGATCTTTGAAAGGTTCAGAGCATCAGTAGGGAAGTAAGTTCACCAACTCCATTTTTTTGCACAATTTCCCGTTTCACATTTGGAAACAGGATAACAGAAGCCCCGCATCAGGATTTTGTTCGTCCAGCTGAAAAATCCGAGACTGGTGGAGAACTGGGTGGTAATCCCTTCGATCCGCCCTTTGGTACACTTAGCCTGCAGAGTATTGTAGGCTCGATCGACATAATCCGTGTCAAAGGTGAATCCAAGCACCACTCCCTGTTCACTCCGAGCCTCAACCATTTCCGGATCAGCCTTGCCCGGGCTCTGATCATAGGGATTGGAATGCACCACATGGATGCTGTGTGCACAACCCCAGAACAGGAATGAGCAAAAAGCCAGGATGATCCACCTCATCGGTTACAGTATCCTGTGGCAGTCACTCGGTTGACCGAATAAAAACAAAATACAGGGACATAACAGATATTTTCAAACTTGGTGAGAATTCCCGAAACCACTCCTCCTTCGCACTGACTTCGTAGATCAGCCGATAATTCATCTGCAAAGTCCGTATCAAAATTAAAATAAAAGATGATCCCTTTCTCACGGGTTGCGGACACGACCTTTGATCTTTCCTCTGGAATGTTGGTCAGGGAAACGGACTCCAGATAGGTGCATCCTGTTATCATTACTGTCATGAATGTGAAAACCATCAACCATTTCAATTTCATCAAGAACTCCTTTTTCTAAGACAATGCCCCGTCACTTTGACAATTTCTCCACTGATGACAGGGTACCTTCTTTGTTCACGGACCGAGGTCAACCCACTTACCCTGCCATTGGGACATTTCTGTTTGATCAAAAACAGCAGATCTTCTGCATATCGCTCATTGTAAACGGGATTCCCTGTTCTAGGTCCCATCTGGAACATTCCCAGAAGATCCCCTACTTCTTTTCCTGAATCACTCCCTAAAGCTTCTGCAATTTCTCCTGCCTCTTCAAGATTGATTCCTGTTTCACTGACCTTGATCTCAAAGGGTGAGGATTCAAAAGATTCACGGTCATCGATGTCCCCAACCTGCACCTGGTAAACATAGGCACATGAGGATAAAAACATGATCAATACCAGCGTCAGCCAAAATCTCATGGGTATTGCCAGTAAATGTATGATTTTCATCTAAGACAAGGACGAGTCAGAAAAAGCACCACATTCCTGACGGAGCATCGGATAGCGATGCATCACTACTTCAAGCCTATGCGGAAATGTCTTCCCTTGGGGGTCGGTTTCCAAAAAGAGTACTTGATAATGTGTCCTGATCACAACTTTGAAAGAATCCAGGCTTTCTGCGGGGCAACCGCGAAAGTGGGCAAAGGCTTCCAGGTATGCTCCTTCACCCCTGGCGGCATTTTCTGCAATCTGATGATAACTTTGTTGAATGAAATAGGTGTAGTGATCACAACCGGTTGTCGTTGATGTCAATGCAAACGCTGCTTCGGTGACGACACTGATTCCCGCAAACCTCCATTCAGGATTATGCCCCCTTAAACCCGTATCTGATTCGTGGCATGCCCATGCAGTGTTTGACATAGCAACCAGAATACTCAGCGAAACAATGAAAATGACCTGTTTGGTGTACATGGTATTTTTTTGATTGATGTCTTAA
>Ga0163108_10003273_pt1 | contig 11559 bp, 11 predicted proteins | sample Fk1155metaG_FD_109644 | JGI IMG/M metagenome (GOLD analysis project Ga0163108, IMG submission 109644) | Marine microbial communities from the Central Pacific Ocean - Fk160115 155m metaG | ecosystem: Environmental > Aquatic > Marine > Oceanic > Photic zone | place: The Central Pacific Ocean...
AAAGTTGAAGTTTTTGGAGAAAAAGATTTAAAAAAAATGGGAATGAATTCTCTACTCGGAGTTGGAAAAGGAAGCGCGAACGAAACCTTTTTAGTTACAATTAAATGGAATGGTAAAAAAGACAAAGGAAAACCACTTTGTTTTGTTGGAAAGGGAGTTTGTTTTGATACCGGAGGTATTTCTTTAAAACCTGCAAGATTCATGGAGGAAATGAAATATGATATGGGAGGATCTGCAGTTGTAGTAGGTTTAATGAAAACATTGGCATTAAGAAAAGCAAAAATTAACGTTGTTGGCGTTGTAGGCTTAGTTGAGAATATGCCAGGCTCAAACGCTCAAAGACCAGGAGATATTGTAAAATCCTATTCTGGTAAAACAATTGAGGTTTTAAATACAGATGCTGAAGGAAGATTGGTTCTTGCAGATGCTCTTGCATATGCTGAAAAAAAGTTTGAACCAAAATTTATAATTGATCTTGCAACTTTAACTGGTGCCATAATAGTAGCTCTAGGGGAAGAATATGCAGGACTTTTTTCAAATGATGACCAATTGTGTGAGAGGCTGTTTAAAATTGGAAACTCTATTAATGAAAAAGTTTGGAGATTACCATTACATAAAAACTATGATAAGTTAATAAATTCAAAATATGCAGATGTACAAAACATAAATTACGCTGGTGGGGCCGGATCAATAACTGCCGCTCAATTTTTACAGAGATTTATTTTAAACAAAACCCCTTGGGCACATCTAGATATTGCTGGCATGGCTTTCTCTAAAAAGGCCGCTAGTATTAATAGCGGAGGAGCAACAGGCTTTGGAGTTCGCTTGTTAAATGATTTAATCAAAAATTATTACGAATAAACTTTTTAATTTATGATTGAAAAAACTCTATCAATAATAAAACCAGATGCTGTAGAAAGAGATTTGGTCAGTAAAATTCAAAAAAAATTTTTAGATGAAAAATTTAAAATCATTAAAAGTAAAAAGATCCAGATATCCAAAGAAGAGGCTGGAGAATTTTACAAAGTTCACCAGACCAAACCTTTTTATGAAAAGTTATGTTCCTATCTTTCCTCAGGACCTATTGTTGTTATGGTTTTAGAAGGGGAAAGTGCAATTCAAGAAAACAGAAAAATAATGGGCGCAACAGATCCAAAGAATGCAGAGGAGGGAACTTTAAGAAAACTGTACGGCATTTCAATTGATAAAAATTCTGTACACGGTTCTGATTCCCAGGATAATGCAAAAAAAGAAATAAATTTTTTCTTCAAAAGTTAGCTTGCATTGTAAATTTTTCTTATAGCCATAGAGTATGCCTTATGTTCCTCGGCCTGGACTCTCTTTTTTAAAATTGTCTCGATTTCTTTACTTTTTATTTCAACTCTTTTTTTTAAAATAATTCTTCCGTTATCCAATTTTTCATCAACATAATGAACTGTACAACCGGTAAACTTATCTTTATTTTTTAAAACCCTTTTGTAGGTATCTAAACCTTTGTATTTTGGTAGAAGCGAAGGATGAATATTTATAATTTTTCCGCCGAAACTTCTTAGAAAATTTTTACTTAGTATCCTCATAAAGCCTGCCAAACAAATTAGTTTAATTTTTTTTTCGGCGAGCTCTTTCAACGCTATTTGCTCAAATTTATTAATGCCACTGCCAATAATTCTAAACGGTATAGAAAACTTTTTGGCGTAATTTATGCCGGAAGCTTTTTCGTTATTACATAAAACTAAATTTATTTTAACAGGAAAGTTTGGATCCCTCGAATTGTAAATTATCGATCTGAGATTTGAACCAGCACCAGAAATAAAAACACAAGCCTTTTCTTTTACCATTTTATTTTATTTAATAACCTAATTTTTTTTGCAGATTTAGAAACAAAACCTATTTCGTAAGGTTTAAATTTTTTATCAAAGAATTTTTTTATCTGAGCAATCTTCTTTCTTTCTGTTATTAAGCAAAAACCAACGCCACAATTAAAAGTTTTTAACATTTCTTTATCAGATAAATTTTTACCTTTAATCCATCTAAAAATTCTGGTTACTCTTATTTTTGATAAATCTATGTTTGCTGTTAGTTGATCGGGGATAGACCTTGTTATATTTCCGATTATTCCTCCACCAGTTATATTTGCTGAGGCATGTAGTAATTTTTTTTCAGAAAGTTTAAGAATAGATTTTGCATAAATTTTTGTAGGCGCCAATAGTTCTTTTTTTAAAAAATTATTTATTTTTTGATTTTTTAAAATATGTCTGACCAAAGAAAAACCATTTGAATGAAGACCATTAGAAGGTACGGCAAGTATAACATCTTTGTTTTTAACCTTGCCTTTATGAAGAAGATTTTTTTTGGACACCACTCCTACAGCAAAACCTGCCAGATCAAATTTGTTTGATCCATATGTGCCAGGCATCTCTGCCGTTTCCCCACCAACCAACATACAGTCAGATATTTTGCATCCTTTTACGATACCTTTAATAATTGATTTCATTTTTTCTAATTTAATTTTTTGCAAAGCAATATAGTCAAGAAAAAATAAAGGTTTTGCTCCTTGAACTATCAAGTCGTTTATGCACATTGCCACAAGATCAATACCAATTGTATCAAACTTATTAAGTTTATTTGCGATCTCAAGCTTAGTTCCCACTCCATCAGTTGTAGAAACCAGAAGCGGATCTTTCACCTTAAGTTTGTAAAAGTTATGAACAGATCCAAACCCCCCGATGTCTTGTGCTAGAAATTTACTTTTCTTCTTAAAAGCTTGTTTTGAATATTTGGCTATATATTTTGCAAATTTATCAGCAGTTTTAATATCTACACCGCTTTTTTTATAACTATTCTTTGTTTTTTTCATTTATAAAATGTTAATTAGATAGTTTATGAAAAAATTTGTTTTCTTATCTTTAATAATATTATTTTCTACAAAAACTCAAAATATTTTTGCAAACCAAAACATCTTTACTGTTGATAATATTGTCGTTAATGGCGAATTAACTAGCGATAACAACAACAGTAGAGAAAAGTATTTAAATATTGGATTTAAAAAAGCATTTAAAAATCTAGTTATAAATTTACTGAGAAAAGAAGATCAAAAAAAAATACTAAGCACAGATCTAAAAAGAATTAAATCGCTGATTGAAAACTACAGAGTTTTGGAAGAAAAAATTCTAGAAAAAAAAGAATATATGCTTAAGCTTTCTATTACTTTTGATAAAAACAAAACCACAAAATTTTTTTATGATAAAAACATTCCATACTCTGAATCTAGTGATTTAGAAATAATTTTATATCCAATTACCATCTTAAAGTCAGAGCCTCAGATTTTTTCTAACAATAAATTTTTTGAAGAGTGGAATGACAATGAAGATTTTGAAAGCATAAGTTTTATTTTACCCGTAGAAAATATTGAAGATATAAATTTTATAAAAAAAAACGCACAAGTGCTCGAAGAAATGGACCTGAGCAGACTTGTTGATAATTATGAAATTAAAAATAGCACTATTTTGATACTCAGATATGATGAAAGAAAACTTAATGTTTTTTTAAAAACAAATTTGAGCGGAATAAAAAAAAATAATAAAGTTGAATTTACAGTTGATGATTTGAAGGACAAAGAAGTGAGAGCAGATTTGATCAAAGGTTTAAAGTTTTATATAAACGAGTTATGGAAAGAAGAAAATTTAATTGATATATCTACACCAGCTTATTTGACAGTTATCGCTAAATTAGAAAATGCAGAAACTCTTGAGAGTATTACATCCAGGCTTAAAAGGATAAACTTTATCGAAAGCTACACTATTAATGAGTTAAGTAAAAATTTAGCAAAGATTAAAATTAGGTATCTTGGCAAAATAAGAAATCTACAGGAAAGTTTTGCTAAAAACGGTTTTGAATTTGAAATTATGCATGACCAATGGATTTTAAATCTATCGAGCTGAAATGTCCGAACAATTAATTTTTGATTTTCCTTTCAAACGAAGCTATTTAAGCCAGGATTTTTATGTTTCCGAGAACAACATAAACGCATATAAGCTTATTGAAAGCTGGCCAAATTGGCCAAGCAGATTTATAAATATTTTTGGTCCTAAAGGTTGTGGAAAAACACATTTAATAAATATTCTAAAAAGCAAAATAGAATGTATTTTATTTACAGCATGCAAAATTGATTCAAAAGTTTTGTTAGAATACAAGGTTAAAGAGTGTTTGATTATAGATGATTTTAAAAATGAAATTGATGAGAAATTGTTATACACAATAATTAATATGGGGTTTCAAGATAACAAGTATTTGATAATATCATCCCTAATTCCACTTAAAAGTTATAAGGTTAAACTAAAGGATTTGAGCTCTAGATTCACAAGTTTTGTAGAAGTTGGGATTGACTTACCCACTGATGATTTGTTGAGAGTTATATTAACTAAAAATTTTTCAGATAAACAAATTGAAATAACAAAAAAAAACATTGAATATATATTGAAAAATATCGATAGATCTTATGAGAAAGTTAATTTGTTTACGAACTCCGTCGACAATTTATCTTTAGCAAAAGCAAAACCTATTAATTTAAATTTGATAAAAAAAGTTTTAAAGGAATTAAATTTTTAAAAAATAATATGAATAAATACAGAACACATAACTGCTCAGAACTAACTGAAAAGAATATAGGAAAGAAAACCAAGTTATCAGGCTGGATTCACAGAAAAAGAGATCATGGTAATTTACTCTTCGTAGATTTGAGAGATCATTTTGGAATAACCCAGTGTGTAATTGAAAACAAAGATAAAGCTTTTAAAATTTTAGAAAAAATTAAACCTGAGTCGGTAATAATGGTTGAAGGAAATGTGGTCAAAAGATCAAAAGAAACAGAAAACAAAGAATTAAAAACTGGTTTGATCGAAGTTAAAATTATTAACGTTAAAATTCTTTCAGAGGCCAAGGAGTTGCCAATGCCTGTTTTTGGTGAGCAAGATTATCCAGAAGACATAAGATTGAAATACAGATTTATTGATTTAAGGAGAAGCGAAATGCATGAGAACATTAAACTCAGATCTAAGATTTTATCTTTTGTTAGATCTAAAATGATTGAGAATAATTTTTTAGAATTTCAAACCCCTATTTTAACAGCATCAAGCCCAGAGGGCGCAAGGGATTTTTTAGTTCCAAGTCGACTCCACCCAGGAAAGTTTTATGCTCTGCCTCAAGCGCCTCAACAATTTAAACAAATGATTATGATATCTGGTTTCGACAGATATTTTCAAATTGCCCCATGTTTTAGAGATGAGGATGGAAGAGCTGATAGAAGCCCAGGAGAACACTACCAATTGGACATGGAAATGTCATTTGTTGAACAGGAAGATATACTTAAAATTGTTGAGCCCATTTTTTACGACTTGTTTAAGGAGTTTGGAAAAGGAAAAAAAATAAATAAACCTCCTTTTCCAAGAATTAGATACAAAGAATCTTTAGAGAAGTATGGGACAGACAAACCAGATTTAAGAAATCCTATTGAGCTAGTTAACGTTACAAAAATCTTTAAATCAGAAGATGTAAAATTAAAAATTTTTAAAGATATAATAGAAAAAGGTGGAATCGTGAAAGCTATTCCGGTTCCTAACACCTTTTCAAAACCAAGAAGTTTCTTTGACGGTCTTAATAATTGGGCTATTAGCGAAGGTGCAAGCGGTTTAGCCTACATCACATTTGAGAAAGCCAAAAACAAAGTTGTTGGAAAAGGACCTATAGCTAAATTTTTTTCTGAAAGTGCTGTTTTAGAACTAATAAAAAATTGTAAAATTACTGAAAAAGATTCTGTTTTTTTTGTATGCAATAAAGAAAAGGAAGCAATAAGATTTTCAGGTGTAGCAAGGCAAAAAATAGCAGAGGAATTAAAACTAATTGATGAAAAAAGCTTTCATTTTTGCTGGGTGACTGATTACCCAATGTATGAATACGATGAAAAAGAAAAAAAAATAGATTTTAGTCACAATCCTTTTTCAATGCCTCAAGTAGAAATAAAAGAATTTGACAATACCGATCCTCTAGAAATTTTAGCTTACCAATACGATTTAGTATGTAACGGATACGAATTGTCTTCTGGCGCCATTAGAAATCATATACCGGAGTATTTGTTTAAAGTTTTTGATAAAGCGGGTTATTCAAAAAACATGGTTGAAAAAAACTTTTCAGGCATGATCAAAGCACTTTCTTACGGCGCACCCCCTCATGGAGGCATGGCTCCAGGAATTGATAGAATTGTGATGCTTTTGGCCAATCAAAAAAACATAAGAGAAGTTACCTTGTTTCCTCTAAATCAGAACGCAGAAGACCTTTTAATGGAGGCTCCTTCAGAGGTAACAGAAAAACAGCTAAAAGAATTAAACATTAAAACTATAAAAAAGGATTAGTTTTTACTCTTAAGATTGATCCTAACATCGCTTAAATCAACTAATTTTTGTTCATAGTTACTTCTTATAAACCCTTTACTTGTAATATTTTTAACAATTTTTAAAAACCTATCATCTTTTTTACTATTTTCTTCCGCACCAATAGAGCTTATCCCTGGAGTATGAGCCAAATCTTCTTTACCAAGATAAGAAACTGCAAGTTCTCTAAAAATATAATCTAATATTGATGTGGCACTGAGAATTCTGTCATTTCCATAAACTTTGCCAGAGGGTTCAAATTTTGTGTCCAAAAATGCATCAACAAATTCTTCTAAAGGAACCCCGTATTGCAGGCCAAGAGATATTGCTATTGCGAAATTATTGGTTAAAGCTTTTACTAGCTCACCTTCTTTGTTTGTATCAATAAAAATCTCTCCTATTTTTCCATCATCATACTCTCCTGTATGCAAGTATATCTTGTGATCTCCAATAGTTGCTTTTTGAATATATCCTTTTCGTCTATCCGGCATCTGAAATCTTTTTTCATTTTTTTTAATTTTACTTTTTTCAGAACTTTCTGAAGTTTTATTTAAGAGCTCAGTTTCTAATTTTTTAGAGGCATGAGCATCGTTTGAGTGAGAAATTTTTACATCTATGTCTGATTTTTTTGACTCTGTTTTTCCAACAGATCTTTTAGTTTTTCTATTGTTTACCGTAACATCAATTATTTCTACTTTTCCGTCTTTTCTATTGTCTATATCAGACAACTGTTTTTCATTTAATTCGCTAAGCTCATGTAATATTTTGAAAGTGCAAGTATAATAGGTTTCGACCAAAAATTTTGACATTATTCTTCCTTATTTTATTGAAAGTATTAGCGTTAAAGATATATACAATATTTGTATGCTGTCCATGTTATTATGATACAATTTTGGATTGTGTGGATCTTTAAGTTTTAAAAATGATAAAACAAATTTTTACTTGGTGGAATTCCCAAACTGTTGGAACTTTTCTTTATACAATTTTTTTTGGAAAATTGGTTGGGAAAGATGAGCTTGGTAACAAATATTATGAAAATACAAAGGGTAGAAGATGGGTAATTTACAAGGGGGAGATAAATGCTTCAAAAATAACATCTGATTGGTATTCCTGGGTACACAATATTTCAAACACTGCGCCTACAAAAGAGGAACAAAAAAATTTTCTTGGCAAAAACCTCATAAAGATAATAAAACCGGCACAAAAGATTCGTTTAAACCTAACGAAATATCAAAAGATAATAAAAAATTTAGAAAATATGAGAGTTGGAAACCTTAAATTATACACAATTATTTTTTTAATTTTTTTTAAAGCAGGCAGCTTGAACGGAGAGGAAAAGATAAATTTAAACATTTTACAACCCACATTTGAGGAAGAAGCAGAGACAACAGAGGCACAGATTGGAGAAAAATCTATTATAAAATCAAAAAAAAACCAGTCAAATTTTGGCAGCGAGTCTGTTGTAAAATTCAGGGCTTTGGATAAGATAACTGCAAAAACAAAAGATATAAACATTGTGGTCGGAAAGAAGAAAATATTTGGACATTTGGAAATTTTTCCAAAACAATGTAATAAATTTGAAGACCAAAACAACAAAGGTGTGGCAGCATACATTCAGGTTAGAGACTTATCAGACAAAAAGGAAGATAAAATCTTCGTGTTTAATGGGTGGACGTTTTCACAGAGTACAAACCTTAAAACATTTGATCACCCTATCTATGACCTTTGGGTTACGGGTTGTGAGAATATATAAATGAAATACTCAGATATAACAAAGCTTAAACATTTGGCTCAGGACAAGATATCAAGATCTGCAAATCCTGCTGTAGTTAGAAATTCGACAATCTTTTTTAAAAACATGCAGGAACTTTTGAACAAGGAAAAAGATATAAAAAAAGGCTCAAAAGTTAATTTTTATGAATACGGAAGGTCTGGCAGTCAAACAACAATCGCGCTTCAAAGATTTATAGCTGAACTGGAATTAGCTTACGTTACTTTTTTAACATCAACTGGCTTTAGTGCAGTTGCTTTAGCTATAATGAGCATATGTAGACCAGGTGATGAGATTGTAGTCACAGATGCTGTGTATGCCCCAACACGAATGATTACTTCTAAATTGTTAAAGCAATTTAAAATTAAAACTCATTTTTATAATCCTGAAGACATTAAAAGCTTAGAGAAAAAAATAAACAAGAAAACAAAAATGATATTCGTAGAAAATCCAGGTAGTAACACTTTTGAATTCCAGGATCTTTCTAGAATTATAAAAATTGCTAAAAAGAAGAAAATTATTACAGCAATAGATAATACTTGGGGAACACCTTTTTTTATAAAGCCTTTAAAGTTGGGATTTGACATGTCAATTTCATCTGGAACAAAATACTTTTCCGGCCACTCAGATGTTATGCTGGGTAGTTTGTCTGTAAATAAAAAAGTATATGAAAGGGTAAGATTTTGTAACAAACTTTTGGGGTATAGAGCTTCACCAGATGATGCTTATTTAGTTCTTAGAGGTTTACGAACACTTGATATAAGACTTAAAAAACATGAGGAAAATACTAAAAAAATTATTAACTTTCTTAAAAAAGAAAAAAAAATAAAAGAAATTCTTTACCCGCATAAAAAGGGAACACAAAATTATGAAAATTGGAAAAAATATTATTCAGGTGCTACAGGTTTATTTTCAGCTTTCATTTATAGTAAAAACAGAAATTCTATTTTAAAATTTATAGATTCACTTAAATTATTTGGAATAGGTCAGAGCTGGGGCGGTTTTGAAAGCTTAGTTCTTTATCAAAATTATAATCTTGAAAGGGTATACAAGAAGTATATTAAAGCAAATCACCACATTGTAAGATTTCATGTTGGTTTAGAAGATCCTAATGATCTCATCGCAGACTTAAAACAAGCATTAAGGAAAATTAAGTGATAAAAAACTTTTTTCCGAACAAAATCGCATTGATTACTCTGATTTCAGCGTGCTTCATAGTTTTTGCAACAATGGGCCTCAGACAGACTTTTGGATTATTTTCAAATGATTTTGAAGTCGATTGCGGAATTTCAACTACAGAATTTGGTCTTGCAATAGCAATACACGCAATCATCTGGGGTATTTTTACTCCAATCGCCGGAAGGTTCGCGGATAAACACGGCGGAAATATAATTACAATATTTGCTTTAATTTTATATGGAATTGGAATTTTTTTACTAGGCAATAATTTTAATACGGGTGCATGGTTTCAAATTAATCTAGGTTTACTTGTTGGATTAGGATTAGCTGGTGCGGCTGGTCCAATCATAGCATCTCAGGTAACCAAACACTTTCCAAATGAAAATAGAACCAAAGCAGCCGGATTAGTAACAGCTTGCGGAGGTTTAGGGATGTTTGTATTTCCTATTACATCAAAATTTTTAATGTTAGAAACAAGTTGGCAAAATACGTTCATAACATTTTCTATATTTTTATTATTAATGTGTATTCCTGCTTACTTGATGAAAGTACCTCAAAACATGAAAGCACCTCAAAACGAAAATTTAAATGATACTAAAAAAAGTAACGACAATGTAATGCCTATACTAAAAGAGTCTTTCGCACATAATGGTTTTAGATTATTGATATTAGGATTTTTTGTGTGCGGTTTTCAGATTACTTTAGTTGCAACTCACGTACCAAAATATGTTCAAGACAGAGGATTGGAAGATTGGGCAGGGTTTGCCATTTTATCACTTATTGGTCTTTTTAATATATTTGGAACTCTTCTAATGGGATATCTAGGAGATAAGTACAGTAAAAAAATTCTTTTAAGTGGTTTATATTTTTTAAGAGCAGTGTCAATGTTGGTGTTCATACTTTTGCCCGCATCAAACATCACAGCTATAGCTTTTGGTATCTCCTTTGGAGTTTTATGGCTAGCCACAGTTCCTGCAACAAACGGAATTGTTGCCCAGATATTTGGCACTAAGAATTTAACAATGTTATTTGGTATTGTATTTTTAAGCCATCAAATAGGATCCTTTTTAGGGGCTTATCTAGGGGGGTTATCTTATGATGTTTTTGGAAGTTTTGACTATGCTTGGTATTTAGCAATTGTATTATCTATTGTTGCAACTTTGCTTCACCTCCCAATTGACGAAAAACCCATCAGGAGGGAAGCAACAATCTAAAGTTGTGGACCATTTTTTTATTTGTTTAATTCTTTAAATTTAAATAGAATATGGACCAAGGAGAAAAATTATGTTTTCAAAAAAATTAAATAAAAAATTAGATAAGTATCATTTGCTAAATCATCCATTTTATAAATCTTGGAATGACGGAAAATTAACTAGAGAAATTATCAAGGATTATGCCGAGCAGTATTACCAACATGTAAAAGCATTTCCTCGTTATATCAGCGCAACACATTCAATTTGTGAGGATATTGAAAAAAGAAAGATTTTATTAGAGAACTTACAGGATGAAGAAAACCTAAAAGCCGATCATCCAAAGCTTTGGAAAAATTTTGCTTTAGCCATAGGTGCTGATGGTAAAAAAATAGAAAAAGCTAAGCAAGAATCTTTTACCAAAAGCTTGATTGATAATTTCTTCAAGCAAGGAAGAAAATCTTATGCCGAAGGTCTTGCTTCATTGTACACTTATGAAAGACAAATTCCTGAAATAGCTGAAACAAAAATTCAAGGACTTAAAAAACATTACGGCGTTAATTCAAAAAAAGGTCTTGAGTTTTTTACAGTACATAAAGCTGCCGATGTTTATCACAGAAGGGCTTGTGAAAAACTTTTAGATGCTTTGTCTAAGAAAGAACAAGTTAAAGCAGAGAAAGCTGCGTTGTCTACAGCGAAATATCTTTGGAATTTTTTAAGTGGTATGGTTGCTAAGCACAATTTAAAAGCAGCGGCTTAGAGTTTAATTTTTCAAATTTAAAACGGTCATGGGATCCAGTCGGGTCCCAAACCAATTCAGTCTAACATCAAGATGGGCGCCTGTTGATCTTCCAGTCGAACCGACCGTTCCGATTATATCTCCTTGTTTTACTTTTTGTCCTTTCTTTACAAAAATCTTTTGCATATGCATATAAAGGGTAGAGACTCCATGGCCATGATCAAATATTAAAGTACCTCCAGTATAAAATAAATC
>Ga0163108_10003274_pt1 | contig 11559 bp, 10 predicted proteins | sample Fk1155metaG_FD_109644 | JGI IMG/M metagenome (GOLD analysis project Ga0163108, IMG submission 109644) | Marine microbial communities from the Central Pacific Ocean - Fk160115 155m metaG | ecosystem: Environmental > Aquatic > Marine > Oceanic > Photic zone | place: The Central Pacific Ocean...
ATCCAGCACGGTTCCGTGGATGGCGTGGGGACCACAGTTGATGGGCAGTTCAATGGTCTGGTCGCGCCAGGCGAAGCGGCCGGACCGAACCCGACCGGCCCACGGCACCATGGGGTAGGCCCCCCACCCGCGCGGATCGTCGGATTCGGTGACCAAGACCTCGCGGCCATCGATCTGAAGCGAGGCCAAGCGCCCCCCGTGTTCAGGGTCGATCCGAATCCGTGCGCTGCCCGCCTGCAACTCCATGCGGCCTCCTGGTGGGACTTGTATCCCGAAGGGGTGCAGCCATGAAGCAATGCGTGTACAATCGGAAAAACGGAGACCTCCGCCATGCCCATTCCCGATTTCGGCGCCCCGCGCTACGGGCTCACCAAGACCCTCACGGACACCACCCTCGCACAAGCCAAGGAAAAGGCCGCGGCGGCTTTGGCCACAGAAGGCTTCGGCATCCTCACCGAGATCGATGTGAAGGCCACCTTTGCCGCCAAGCTCGGGGAGACCGTGCCGGGCTACACGATCCTGGGCGCGTGCAGCCCCGGGCTCGCCCACCAAGCCCTGCAAGCCGAAGCCGGCATCGGCTTGTTGATGCCCTGCAACGTGGTGCTGGCGGAGCAGAGCGACGGAAACTGGAGCGTATCCATCGCTGACCCAGTGGCCATGTTCGAACCCCTGAAGCGCGGACCTCTTGGACGGTTTCGCCCAAGAGGTCCGCGCCCAACTGCAACGCGCACTGGACCGCATGTGAACCCCCTTTTGCGAGCATCCCCATGCTGACACCAGAACAACGCCAGGCCTATTGGGAGGACGGATTCATCTTTCCGGTCGACGTCGCCTCTCCCGAGGAGGTGAACCAGTGGTACACAGAGCTCGTGGCGATGCGGGAGCAACACGAGGAAGCGTGGGTTGCCGGAGAGGTCGGCACCCTGAAGCAATGGTTGGCGCCCATCGCCGAGCGGAGATCCATCATCGAACAAATCGGGTCCTTGCTCGGCCCGAAGGTGCAGGTCCAAAACGTTGATGTCTTCGTCAAAAAACCGATGTCCGGTTGGTTTTGGCCATGGAGTCGCAGAAGCGCACAGACCATCCGCCCGCATGTGGACACCCACTTCCCACCCCCCGAACCCGAACGAAGAATCACCATCTGGATTCCCTTGGCCAAAGCCAAGCCCAGCCATGGTGGGCTCGTCTACTTTGCGCGTTCCCACAGGGAGTTGCCGGACGAACTCCCACTTCGGCCCGAAATGGTGAGCATCAGCGATGAGGTCTTCCAAACCCTGTCCAAAAAAGAAACCCCCGTGCGGTTGGTGCCGGGACAAATGTCGGTTCACCACGGACGCATGGTCCACTCCTCGGGTGGAAACTGGGGACGCAAGCCACGGATTGCATTGGCCATTCGCTATCAAGGGCTGGGAGAACCCCTTTCCCCAAACCTTCCAACACCCGCCGACATCCAGATGGCCGAACGGGATTTTCCGGTCAGTTGGCGCAACTGCTAGAAGCCTGACAGATTCCACACCGAACAAGCCTGCGACTGCCAGAAAACGCATGCCATCCTCGACGCACCAGGAGTCCACCATGCTTCGAATAGCACTTCCCACATTGCTTGCGGTCAGCATTATCGGCTGTGGCCCCAAAGACGACGACGATGACGACGACACCGGTGCTTTCGGCTCCGGTGAATGGTCGGGTGGCGGCGCTTCCGATCTGCCCCCCTGGGGTGGTGGCGGCGATGATGGCAGCGGCAGCAGCGGCACAACCGGTGGCGGCAGCACAACCGGCGGCGGCAGCACAACCGGCGGTGGCAGCACAGGCGGCGGCAGCACAGGCGGCGGTGGCAGCACAGGCGGCGGTGGCAGCACAGGCGGCGGTGGCAGCACAGGCGGCGGTGATGGCGTCGATGCCAGAGACTACGCTGGCGGCTACCCAACCAACCGATGCGCAACTACCCCCTCCGCCACCGGCACAAATGTGGGCGACATTTCTCCAGACTGGGAACTCACCGACCAATACGGAGAGCGCGTGCGCCTCTCCGACTTCTGTGGTTCGCTTGTTTTGCTCGAATCTGCCGGATTCAGTTGAAGTGGATGCACCTCTAGTGCACCTGGGCTGGAAGCTCAGTATCAACGATTCAAGGACAGAGGCCTCGTCATCATGACCCTTGTGGGGGATGGCAACAGTGGCTCGAGTGTCACAACCGCAGATTGTGACTTGTGGGCCAGTTCCTTTGGAATGACCATGCCGGTGTTGGCCGACAGTGGGTACAACCAAGCCTTCACCTACATCACGCATACATCCGATGGAACAATTTACCTTCCGAACCAACAACTGATTGGGCCCGGAATGGAAGTCCTCGCCGTGAATACGGGCGGGATTTCTGACTCAACTATTGAAGCATACCTGCCAGATTGAGCAAAACTGGGTAAAGGGCTCGACTGAACAGATTCTGGACCCAAATTCGTCAAATTTCCAACTTTGGAATTGACCTTGGGCTCGCAATTTGGTTGTGTTTACAGCGCTTCAATTGAGATGAGAGATAAGTACATGCGGCATCGTCCCACTCACACATACTGGAAAGATCACGAACACTGGTACTGCGGCCGGCATTTGCCTGCGTCACCATTGCCTTGGTCCATCGAAAAATGCTGGCTTTGCCCGAACAAACGCCCCGCGATGAAGGACCGGCCATCCCCAGAAGAAGGGGTGACACCCATCGTTCCGCAACCGCGCCGAAAGGTGAAGCCCCGGGCGCGCGTGGTGCCCAAGCCCACCGTCGCCGATCTCGTTGGGTCTGCAGCGCCCGAAAACAGTCCACCGCCCGCCCCACCCAAGGCCGCATCAAAGCCCGCCAGGCCTGCGGCCAAAGCCGCAGTATCGGGTGGCTCTGGCACAATATGCGCATGGCCCGAATGCAGCGAGCAGGCACGTCCACGGTCTAAGTACTGCTCCCGCAACTGTTCAAACAAGAACGCGCGTTCGCGCCACAAGACCCGCGGCAAAGGCTGAGACAATCAATAAAGCGGAACGCTTTGATCGACGTCGGCCGACCAGGCATTGATTCCACCATCCAGATTGAAGAGTTGGGTAAATCCGTTCTCGGCCAGCACCCGTGCTGCCTTGGCTGAACGGCCACCCTTCTTGCAATAGACAACCACGTCCCGGTCCCGGGGAATCAGATCGATGATTCCATCGATCTGGTCGTGGGGCTGCAGCAAGTCTGCGAATTCAAGCGTGGCGATATCGGCTTCGTGCGGTTTGCGGACGTCGAGCACAAACGGATTCCAACCGCCTTCGCGCCGTGAGGCCAACTCGCTGGGGGCCACATTGACGAAAGGTTCTGAAACTTCTTCCGTGGTGGCTGGAATGCCGCAGAACTGCTGATAATCCACCAATCCAGTGATGGCCTTGGCGTTGGGGTCCACCCGGAGCTTCATCTCTCGGAACTTCATGTTGAGCGCATCGTACAGAAGCAGACGACCACTCAATGTGGTGCCCTGACCCAAGATGATTTTCACGGTCTCGGTGGCTTGAATCACACCGATGATGCCCGGAAGAATGCCGAGAACGCCGCCTTCTGCGCAACTGGGAACCAACCCAGGGGGTGGAGGCTCGGGGTACAAATCGCGGTAGTTCGGCCCACCCTTGTAGTTGAAGACACTCGCTTGGCCTTCAAACTTGAAAATCGAACCGTAGACGTTGGGCTTGCCCAACAACACACAGGCATCGTTCACCAAATAGCGGGTGGGAAAGTTGTCCGTGCCGTCCACGACCACATCGTAAGGCGCCAAAATTTCCAACGCATTGGCCGATGTAAGCGGCTCTTCGTACAAGTCGAGTTTCACATTGGGGTTGATGTCCGCCAAGCGTTCAGCCGCGGACTGAACCTTGGACACGCCCACCTTGGAGGTGCCGTGAATCACTTGGCGATGCAAGTTGCTGTGGTCCACCACGTCGAAATCCACGATGCCGATGCGGCCCACACCTGCACTCGCCAAATAGAGCAACAGGGGCGAGCCCAAGCCACCGGTTCCCACACAGAGAACCGAAGCATTCTTGAGCTTGCGTTGCCCTTCCATGCCGATTTCATCGAGAATCAGGTGGCGGCTGTAGCGTGCGATTTCTTCGTGGGTGAGTTCGGGGAGGTCTTCATCGCCCGCACCACCGGCAATGCTGGGCACGATGGTCAACTCATCAGAATCGGACACGGTGGTCGCATCGCCATCCAAAAAGCGAATGTCTTCGTCGCCCAAGTAGACGTTGACGAAGCTGCGGAGCTTGCCCGAATCATCACGAAGATGGCGCGCAAGACCCGAATGGGTGGTGGTGAGTGCGTTCAATGCCGCACCGACGGTGTCGCCTTCAACCTGCACGCTGGATGCACCATCCGTGTACGGACGAAGGGGGGTGGGAATGAAAATGGTGGCCATGATTAGTCTCCAGAAGAAAGATGCGAATTCGATGCGTCGGTAAGGGTCTGAATGGGCTCGCGGTCCATCGCAGAGCGGTCGTCGCGAAGACGCCAGCTCGCGGTATCCACAGCCACACCATCCATCACCGAAACGATGACATAAGAAAGATTGGGAAGCGCATGATCCCGGTCATAATCCGAATAGGTCGACGGATGGTCCGGGTGTGAGTGGTAGTAGCCCAAGATGTCCAAGCCATCGGCCTCGAGGCCCTGTTCGGCCCGCATCAGGGTGAGACCCGAGACCTTGTACCGGTTGTGGGCGGAATCGGCCCGTTCGTTGAGGAGGGGGTGGATGTGCTGGGCGACACCAGCGGCTTTGTCGCCGGCAATGATGCCAACCACCTCATGCGGATACCCCTCTTGGGCATGGGCATGAAGCTTGTTCAGTTCGATGCTGGGCAAGGTCAGGCTCATTCGCTTTCCCCCCACAGGTGGGTGTCCGACAAATAGCGGATGCCGCTGTCCGGAAACACGGTCACGATAATGCCTTCTTCCAGATCTTGTGCGACCCGAATGGCGCCCCACAAGGCCGCGCCACCGCTCGGCCCCACCAACACGCCCTGCTGGGCCAAATGGCGGAGGAGTTCATAGGATGCTTCGGTGGGAACACCCAAGCGCACATCGGCCAACTCTGGATCCCACACGGTGGGGACGATGGCGGTTTCCATGTGTTTCAAGCCTTCCAAACCGTGAAAAGGGGAGTCTGGCTGAAGCTCAACCAAACGGACACCCGGAACAGTGGCCCGCAAATAACGCCCCACACCTGTGAAGGTACCGCCTGTGCCCACGGTCGCGACGAAGTGGGTCACTTCCCCTGGCGCCTGGGCGACGATTTCGGGACCCGTGCCATCAAAATGTGCCCGCCAATTGGCTTGGTTGTTGTATTGGTCCACATAGACCCAGTCGGGGTTCTCATCCGCCAAACGCTTGGCTTCGCGAATCGCACCATCAGAACCTTCGAGGGGGCTCGTGGGCACGATGGTCGCCCCAAAGCTGGCCAGCAATTGCCGCCGCTCGTGGTTGGCATTCTTGGGCAAGCACAGCACCAAACGGTAGCCACGGGCCGCCGCAATCATCGCGTAGGCAATGCCCGTGTTGCCACTGCTCGCATCCAAGAGGGTGCCACCGGGCGCCAATTTTCCCTGGGTCTCCAATTCGCGGATCATCCGGAAGGCCGCCCGATCCTTGACCGAACCGCCCGGGTTGAACCACTCGGCCTTGGCCAAGATCTTCACGCCGGAAGGGATTTGCTCTCGCACCAAGTCGGTCAAATCGAGCAACGGTGTGTTCCCGATCTGATCGAGCAAAGTCCCCGATGCCAAGACAGAAGACCGCAAGGGGCGCGCCAAATTCGTGGCCTTAGCCATGGGGCACCTCCGTTTGGTCAACAGATGTCTGGGATTGGAATCTCATGGAAGCTCCGTGTTGGCTTCGACTTGGGCAACACACCATGCATCCCCCAAGCCGAAGCCGGGGTGCGCAGATGGTCTCAGTACATGAGCCCCCAAACGCACCCCGGCGTCGAACAACAACAAGGGCGTGTTTGGAGGAGAGGAAACATGATTGAATTCATCGTTGGTTGGCACAAAAAAAACCCGCCAAGGCTGTGAGGCCGGGGCGGGCGGTCAGAAGAACAAACTTACAAACTACGCGCGCACCCCGGGCTCGGGACACAGACAGCAACAGTTTGCGAAGAAGTTGTTCATTTGACCGGACAGTACCCAGACAGGACAACACTGGCAACCCTTTTATTCGTCTCGCTGGTAGGTTTCAGCCCCACAGCGACGAAGCATCGCTCCTCTGTGCTACACCAATGGCACACTTGGAGCCGAAAAGCACATGTCTGATTCTCACAAAACCCAAGCCCAACGAATGGCGGAAGCCCACCAACACATGCCACAAGGCGTGGCGGAAAACTACCGGTATTGGGGCGAAGAGCAGACCGTATTTGTGAAACATGTCCAAGGATGCCGCATCACCGACTGCGATGATCGGGAGTTTGTGGACTTTCGCTTGGGCTATGGGCCGATCATTTTGGGCTACCGCGATGCGCGGGTCGACCAGGCGGTCATGAAGGCCATCACAGAGCTGGGCACCATCTCGGGTTTTTCCACGCCCATGGATGTGGAGGTGGTCAAAAAAATCAAAGCCCTGTGCCCAAACATCGACAAAATGCGCTTTGCGAACTCCGGAACCGAAGCCGTGATGGGCGCCTTGCGCACTGCACGCGGTTTCACAGGTCGAAACCGCGTGGTGATCGTAGAAGGTGGTTTCCACGGCCTCACAGACGAAATGATGTGGAAGAGCGACGTCGAAGGATGGGACCCTTCATCGAACCATGCACCCGACATCATCCCTTTCGGTGCCGGCATCCCCGCCAGCACACGGGATTTGGTGGACTTCATCCCCCTCAACAATGACGAGGCCTTGGCCGCTCTCTTCGCCGAAAAGGGGGACCAAATCGCTGCCGTCTTGCTCGAACCCATCATGGGCAATTGCGGAAGCATCGCAGCCACCCCCGAATGGCTGCAGTCCCTCCGAGACACCTGTACCCAACACGGAAGCATGCTGATCATCGACGAGGTCAAAACCGGCTTCCGTGTGGCAAAAGGCGGGGCGCAAGAACTCTATGGGATTCATGCAGACCTCACGACCTACGCCAAGGCGATGGGCAACGGCTACCCTGTGGCCTGTTTTGGTGGCCGGGCTGAGGTCATGGATGTGATTGGTGCGGGCGGCGGTGTGGTGCACGGCGGCACCTACACAGCAAACTTGGTGGCCCTCAGTGCCGCCCATGCAACCGTCGACATTCTGGCCCACACCGATGCGCTCGCGACGGTCGATCGGGTGGGCGCGGAGATTCGTTCCGTGCTCGGTCGCGTGTTCACCGCAGCGGGCATCGAGCACCGGTTTGCCGGACCGCCATCCATGTTTGGCATCCATTTCGGCGATCATGTCCCCACCAACTACCGAGATTGGCGGGTGACCAACAGCGAACTGTACGCCGCTTTTGCGTGGGAACTCATCGCACGGGGCGTCATGCTCGAGCCCGATTCACGGGAACCGTGGTTCATCTGTGAGGCGCACCAAGATGTGGACTTGGGGTGGCTCGAGGATGTGGCCCACCAATCCATGAAGAAAGCGATGGACGACGCTGGATGAGCCAAGCGGTGCCATACGACACCATCATCATCGGTGGGGGTTCCGCCGGATGCGTCTTGGCCAATCGCCTCTCCGAAGATCCCAGCCACCGCGTGCTGGTGATCGAGGCCGGTCCACCGGACCACCGGCTCGACTTTCGCATCCATATGCCCGCGGCCCTCACCTACCCTTTGGCCTCCAAGGCCTACAACTGGTGGTACGACTCTGCACCCGAAACCGCGCTGAATGGACGCCAGGTCTACCAACCACGCGGAAAAGTTCTCGGTGGGTCGAGCACCATCAACGGCATGATTTTTATCCGTGGAAACCCCATGGACTACGACAACTGGGCCAAGCGTCCCGGACTCGAGAATTGGAGCTATGCCCACTGTCTCCCCTATTTCAAGCGATTTGAGAATCGTCTGATCGGGGGGTGCGATTACCGCGGCGAGGGCGGTCCGCTCCACCTCGAGACCCCCGACTGCGACAACCCTTTGTTCGGCGCCTTCTTTCAGGCTGCACAAGATGCGGGATTTCCACTCACAGACGACGTGAATGGGTTTCAACAAGAAGGCTTCGGGAAATTCGATCGAACCACCTACCGAGGCCGGCGCTGGAACGCCGCACGCGCGTACCTTCACCCCGTTCGCGACCGACCCAATCTGACGGTTCGCTGTCGCAGCTTGGTGCACCGAGTGCTCTTCGAAGAAAAACGAGCCGTGGGCGTGGAGTTGGTCGGTTCGGGCGAAAAAATACACGCCAATGAAATCCTCTGCTGCAGTGGTGCGATCAATACACCGCAACTTCTCCAACTTTCGGGTATCGGTGACCCTGAACTGCTCGAATCGCTTGACATCCCCATCATCGAGGCCAACCCCAATGTGGGTGCGCATCTCGAAGATCACGCTGAAGTCTATGTGCAGTATGCCTGCACCCAACCCGTCAGCCTGTACCCTGCGCTGAAATGGTGGCGCGCACCCTGGATCGGAGCGCAATGGCTGTTCGGACGCAGCGGCATTGGAGCCAGCAATCACTTCGAAGCCGGCGGATTTATCCGCAGCAATGATGAGGTTGACTACCCCAACCTGCAGTACCACTTCTTGCCCGTTGCCATTCGCTACAACGGCCAGAGTGCCAGAAAGGGCCATGGCTATCAGGTCCACGTGGGCCCCGTGCGCAGCGATGCCCGGGGACACGTCCAAATCCAATCTACGGATCCATTGCACCACCCTTCCATCCAGTTCAACTACCTGTCCACCGATCAAGATCGAAGAGAGTGGGTGGAAGCCATTCGCATCACGCGGGACATCTTGAACCAGCCCGGACTGGAGACCTTTCGGGGGGAAGAGCTGGCCCCAGGACCGGAAGTCCAAACGGATGAAGATATCCTCGATTTTGTACGAAAAGAGTTGGAGAGCGCCTACCATCCAAGCTGCACCGCCAAGATGGGCACGACCCCCGATACAGTCACCGGCCCCGAACTCCGGGTCCACGGGGTCGAAGGACTGCGCGTGGTGGATGCTTCGGTCATGCCCACCATCACAAACGGCAACATCTACGCGCCCGTGCTCATGATCGCCGAGAAAGCGGCGGACATTATCCAAGGAAACACACCGCTCGAGCCACAGAATCTGCCATACTTCCGGAAACCCGAGTAGAGCGCGTGCAAGAAGAACAAAGCAAGACCATTCGCGTTTGGCGCACGAAGATTCTCGCCACCACCTGGCTCTCCTATGCAGGTTTTTACTTCTGTCGGAAAAACTTCGCGATTGCCAAGTCCTCCTTGCTGACCTCGCTGGAAATCGACAAGTCCGACCTGGCACACATTGTGAGCGCCTACCTCTTGGCCTACATGCTGGGGCAGTTCCTGACGGCCTTCCTCAGCCGCCGGGTGGCCAGCCGTATGCTGCTGCTGAGCGGCATGGGCATCAGCCTGGGCTGCAATGTAGTCTTCGGCTTCAGCTACTTGTCTGGACCCGCAGGCTACTGGCCGCTCTTGATATTCAACATCATCAATGGCTTCGCTCAAGCCACCGGATGGCCGGCAAATGTCGGCATTCTCGGAAACTGGCTGCGCCGGGAAGAGCGCGGGAGACTGATGGCCATGTGGGCCACCTGCTACCAGCTCGGGAGCAGCCTCGCCAAAGCCTTTGCAGCCTTCATGCTCGCCATCGCTGGGGCGGCATGGTCCTTCTGGGGGGCCGCCATTGTCATGTTCGGCGTATGGATCTTGTTCTACCTTTTCGAACGGGACACACCCGAAGAAGCGGGCCTTCCAGCCCTGGTAGAAGAGGTGGAAATCCAGGTGAGCACAGCCGAGGCAGAAGCCCACGCCAACGGCGAAGAACCGTGGAAGCGAGAGGTCTTCATGAGCGTGATGTGGATGGGGTCTTGCTACTTCGTCTTCAAGTTCCTGCGCTATGCACTCGATAGCTGGTCGCCGCTGGCCATCGAAGAAATCTTTGACCTGCCCCAGGCCACTGCTGGCTACATCTCAACAGCCTTTGACTGGGTGGGCTTTGTGGGCGTGCTCTTTGCGGGCTGGGCATCCGATCGGTACTTCAACGGCCGCCGAACACAGGTGATTTTGGGCATGACCGTTGGGATGTTCTTGGCCTTCATCTTTCTGGCCACCATCGGCCAGCAGAATGTCTGGATGTTTGGCGTGGGGCTTTCCTTGTGCGGCTTCATGCTCATGGGGCCCGATTCCTTGCTCTCCGGGGTGGGGGCCATCGACGTGGGCGGAAAGCAGCGCGCCGTCATCGCCGCGGGCATCATCAACGGACTGGGCTCTATTGGGCCCATTTTCCAAGAGGAAATCATCGGATACCTGCTCGACAACCATGGGTATACCGAGGTGTTCAATGTGCTGATCGGCGTGAGCGCACTTGGCATCGCAGGAACAATGTACTTGGTCCAGCGCTCCAAAAAGGGACTGTCCGCCCTCTGACTGCTTCCGTGGAAGAACCTACCCTCCCGGCCACATCAACCCACGGAAAATAGGGACTGACAACGATAGCCTCTTTGCTGAATCAGCAAGTTGAAAACCAAGGAAACCCGCATACGCCCATGAGCAATTTGGTACACTTCTCTTCTCGGGAGGGTGTATGCGTGCGATGCCAATTTTGCTTTGGGTGGTGCCACTTGTCATCAGTTGTGGGGATGCGGAAGACACCAAACCCCTACCCGGCACGGCAGCTGAGGAGTCCACAGACGCAGACGAAGCCGCCGATGCAGACGAAGCCGCGGACGCGGACGCGGACGCAGACGCAGACGAAGCCGCCGACGCAGACGCAGACGCAGACGCAGACGCAGACGGTTCACCCGACACCGGCGATAGCGGAGAAACCCCTCTCGACACCGCCACCCCCAGTACCGACACGGCCGATAGCGCTGCACCCAGCACAGACACGTCCGACAGCGGGATGACATCGGATACGGCTTCCGACACCGGCGATACAGGCGACACCGGTGACACCATCGTCCCCATCATCGACGAAGACGGGGATGGGGTCAGCCCGCTCGATGGTGACTGCGATGACATGGATCCGACTGTCTTTCCCGAGGCGGACGAACTGTGCGATGAAATCGACAACGACTGCGACGGCGAGACCGACGAAGACCCCATCGATGCATTCTGGAGCTATTCGGACATGGATGGCGATGGGTACGGCGATGACCGCTTTGCCGAGTTCGGCTGCGAGATCCCCACCGGGTACACATTGGAAGGCGGAGACTGCAACGACACCAGTGCCACCACCCACCCGGAAGCGGGTGAACGATGCGACGACGTCGACAACGACTGCGATGACGAAATCGACGAAGGTGTCCTCTACACCTGGTACGCCGATGGCGATGGCGATGGCTACGGCGATGCCGAAGCCGTCGTGGAAAGCTGCGATCCAGGGCCCGGCTATGTGGCCACAAACACCGACTGCGATGACACAGACCCC
>Ga0163108_10003277_pt1 | contig 11556 bp, 5 predicted proteins | sample Fk1155metaG_FD_109644 | JGI IMG/M metagenome (GOLD analysis project Ga0163108, IMG submission 109644) | Marine microbial communities from the Central Pacific Ocean - Fk160115 155m metaG | ecosystem: Environmental > Aquatic > Marine > Oceanic > Photic zone | place: The Central Pacific Ocean...
ATAGACATCCGGCAGACCGTTGTTGTCGAAATCCCCGATGGCCACACCCATCCCGTAAAACGCCACGTCGAGCCCCGAACCGTCCGTAACATCCTCAAACTGACCTTTCCCGCTATTTCGGTACAACGCCGCAGTGGTCGGTTTCAACTCTGGTCTTTTTTTCACATCCCAAGGCCACCAGACTCCATTAGTGAACAACAAGTCCTGATCACCGTCGCCATCAAAATCGAAGAAGGCTACCCCGCTCCCCATCGACTCCGGCAGCAGTTTATCCCCGGTGGCGCCATTGTTGTGTTCGAAACTAATCCCGGCCACAGCTGTAATATCGATGAATTTCACCTGAGGTACAAACTCCTCAGCGGGAATTTCCCGCTGCTCCGGCGCTTCAACCTTGGTTTCCACCGGATCCGACTCCTGTTCCTTCGACTTGAGGAGGATGAACGCCAAATAGCCAACAACGGCCAGTAATAAGACTACAAACGCAGACCACTTCAATGCGTGGCCAATAACGGCATCGTCCTCGTGACCCAACTCTTCCGGCGGAGGTGTTGAATGAGGTTCTTCAGGCTTCGATTCTTTCATTGGGCCAGGTTGTAAAGGGGCGCAGCATGACCCAAAACAAATCGCTTAGCCAAGCGATTTGTTTTGTAAATGAACCGGTTACAGCTATTGCTCAGATTTGAATTCACCGAATAGAGTCCTAGGGTACTACCCTGGGACTCTTCTGAATCGGAAGCTAGACTCCATCTACACTCAACTACCAGGTCTGCCCCTGATTTCTTGCACAAGAGGAAGTGATTAATGGCTCTTGCGTGTCAAATGACGGTCACCGGCGGAACAACGGATACACCGACTTGATCTGCCTGTGTTCAATCTGCTGCTCCACAATCCAAACTTGGCCAAGCGGGTAGGCTTTGTGAGAGAGCAATCCCATGGTCGCGTGAACGGATTCAATCTAGGCGCGGATTTCACCTTGGTCAAGGCGGCACCGGCCGCTACTCTGCCGCGCATGACAGCAGATTCCGACACCGGTCAAACTCAATCCTCGACGAAATTTCTGCTGTTGCTCGTTGCCATTGTGTTGGCCCCGGTGATTTTCACCTGGCTGACGAGCACACCCGGCCAAAGTGATGCCGAATTCGACCAATCGATCAACGCCGGCAAAACCTACTATGAAGCCGGCGAAGCGCAGAAAGCCATCGAAGCATTTACCCGAGCGCTGAAATCCAAACCCACGGAGATCGACCTCCTGCTGAACTTGGCCAACGCCCATCGCTTGGCCAACCACCCAGAGGAAGTAATCAAGCTCGCACAAGAGGCTTTGGCTATCGATGTTAACCTCGCTGCCGGTCATTTCCTGGTCGGCTGCGCGCATTTGCGACTTGGCCAAGACGTCGAAGCCACCAAGGCTTTGCAGCAGGCGTACGACATCGATAACACAGTGGCCGCAGTGGGCTACCTGCTCGGCAAGGCGCAACTGACCGCCGGCAACGCTGAGGATGCCGCCGTGCTGCTCGAAGAGGTGGCTGCTTTTGAGACAGACCACCTCGGAGCCGCCTACTCCCTCAGCCAAGCACTCGTGACACTCGGCCGCACCGACGAGGCGAAGGCCGCGCTCGAGCAGCACCAGCGACGGATCACCGGCAAACAAATACCCAGCAAACCGGGTGCATGGGAAACATGCACCTACACCGAAGTGCGTATCCCTTTCAAGCTTGAGCAACCGGACACCTCCGGCATCGCAGTCAAATTCGTTGACGACACCGCCCGCGCTTTCGCCGGCAACGCCGCCCAGTTCGCTGGGCCGTTCGGTGTCATCGATTTTAATCATGACGGCAACAACAGCCTGTTCGTCAGCACCCGCACCAACACCTTCCGCACACTGCTCAACACCAACGCCATCTTCACGCCAATCGGTTTCGAGTTTCTGGCCATTGAAGGCGCCCGCTACTCGCGCTGCCTTGTAGGCGACCTGAACAACGACCGCTTCGACGACGTGCTAATGCTCGGTGACCAAGGCTCGCACGCCTATCGCTTTGCAACAAACGGCCTGGCGCGCGATCTATCCAAATTCTCCAAGCTCGCCTCACTCAAGGCAGTGGATGGCGTCATCGCCGACATCGACTTCACCGGAAAACTCGACCTGCTTGCCATCCAACCCGGCGATGCCGGCCTCAAGGTGTTCCGCAACCTCGGCAGTATTTATTTCAAGGACATCAGCAAAACCTCCGGCATCCCGACGCAGATCACCGGCGCGCTCAAACTCGTCATGGACGATTGGAACAACGACGACATGCTCGACCTGTTCATCCCGCGCACCGGCGAGTCGCCAATGTTTCTGCAGAAAAACAGGGGTGCCGCTCACGCGCCGACCAACACCCTCGCCACCTTGCCAGCCGCCACTGCACTGGCCACCAGCGACCTCAACAACGACCTGCGCGTTGACCTCGTCTGCCTGGTCAACGGCCAACTCGAGATCACCTTCAACGGGCTGGAGGAAAACCAAACCATCCCCTTGGCCAAAGGCTGCACCGCTGTTCACCTGCTCGACTACGACAACGACGGCTGGCTCGACATATTCGCCATCGGCCGCGGTGTGCAGGCGTTCCGCAACCGCGGCACCGCCGGCTTCGTCAACAGCACCACCGCGCTTGGCCTCGATACGCTCACCGGCCAAGTCAGCCAACTCGCCGCCGCAGACATCGACCACGACGGCGACTCGGACCTGTTGCTCGCCCACGAGTCCGGCCTAAAATACCTCCGCAACGACGGCGGCAACGCCAACCGGCAACTCAAAATTCGCCTGTACGGCAACCGCTCCAACGCCAGCGGCATCGGCATCCAAATCGAGACCGTCACTGCCGGCCTCCGGCTCAAGCGCACCGTTCACTCGCTGCCCATCGAGATCGGTGTAGGCAAAAACAAACTGCTTAATTCACTCAACGCCCGCTGGTTCGACCTCTCGCTCATCAACCTTGATGTGCAGGTCAAGCCCGACGAAACAGTCACCCTCACCGAGCTGATACTCCCTACTGGCTCCTGCCCCTATCTTTACGCTTGGGACGGCGAAAAGCACCGTTTCGTCACCGACCTGCTCGGTGCATCGCCGCTTGGCCTGCCGGTCGCCGAGGGCGTTTACATCGACGCCGACCCCACCGAGATCGTGTGGATCGGCGACGAGACGAACTTCAAGCCAACCGATGGCAACTACCGCCTGCAACTCACCGAGGAACTGCGCGAAATCCTGTACCTCGACGAGGCCAAGCTGCTCGCCGTGGACGTGCCCAGCGGCGCGGAAGTCCACCCGACCACCAAACTGCGCCCAAGCGGCCCGTATCCACCCGCAGAACTCATCGCCTTGGCCAAGCGCAAGCCGCTCCGCCGAGCCAGGCGAAGCGACGGGATCGACGCCACCGCCGCATTGCAGATCAACGACAGCCAATGGGTATCGCCGGTCGAACTGCGCCTACCGCAGTTGCGCGGCTTGGCCAAGCGCTTCTCGATCGAACTCGACTTCGGCCCACTCGACACCAGCGCACCGCTCGCCCTGGCCATGACCGGTTGGCTGCATTTCGGCGGCGGCATGGCCAACATCGCCGCCTCGCACCACGTCGACCTGCCATTCCCCTTCCCCACCCTCGAGGCACAACTCGCCGACGGCAACTGGCAAAAAGTCGATGCAACCGTCGGCGCACCGGTGGGCAAAACCAAAACCATTGTCGTCGATCTGGACGGCAAACTGCCGAACGGCGTCAAGCAGCTTCGCCTCTCGACGGCGTTCGAGATCCACTGGAACCGGATCGCGCTGTTTGAAAAAACGGCGTTGCCATCCGTCACCGAAATGCACCCAACCACGACCGATCTGCACTGGCACGGCTACGGTGCGAAAGAGGATTTACCAAGCCACCTGCCGCTGACCCCAATCCACGACCAGACCAGCGACACGCCGAACTGGCGCATCACCCCCTCTGGCTGGGTCACCCGCTACGGCGCAATCGATGAACTCGTCGCCGCGAAGGACAACCGGCTCGCCCTCATCGCGGCTGGCGACGAACTGACGCTCGACTTCGACGCCGCCAAACTGCCCAGCCAACTGCCCGGCACTGCGCGCCACTTTTTCCTGTTCACCAGCGGCTGGGACAAGGATGCCGATTTCCACGTCGCCCAGGGCTGGACCGTCGAACCGCTGCCGTGGCACGGCATGGACGCCCAGCGTTACGGCCACGAATCCCGCCCCAGACTCGATGACGCCTGGATCAAACAATACAACACCCGCTGGATCGGTTCCCGTCCGCTCTGCAAGCAGGCCGAGCTCACCCAAGTCAAGTGAATCGACTTATTGCAACTTCTATTTTGCTCGCCATCGGCATGACATTGGCAACCGCCGACTCGCTTGAAAGAATTGCGAACGTGTTTGTTAAGGACGGTCTGAGACTCCGGCACGTTGAGTTCAGCATCACCGACACCCGCCATTTCCAGAATTTCATCCCGCGCAATGTCGGTACTGTCAAACTGGACAAAGGCGAATACCGGTATTGGTTCCGGCCAGTTAAAAAAACCGGCGGCGCTATCATGGACGTGCGCCAGATCCGCCTGATCCCCGTCAAGCAGACATGAACGAAACAAACATCATCACATCCACGAATGCAGTTGGAAATGTCGTGGACTCAATCCGGGATCTCGGCTTCGGTGGGCTATTAACCTACTTCACCAATCTCGAGTCGATTCATTACGTCACGTTTGTCATCAACCTGTTGATTTTCATTTTTGGCAAACAAATCACCAATCATTTGACCGTGCAGACCGTTAATGTGGATCCTGCTCGACTCCGTCTGCTGAGGATCATCAACACCGTCCTGTTTCTAACTTACTTTTTTGCCGTGGCGTTCCAATTCCAGCCTGGCTCCAACATCAGCCACACTGGCTTGCTGGTGTTGCTGACTTATCTCACTTGGCAGCTTGCCCATTCGTTGATCCTCAAAAAATACGGACACAAACGGGAAGTCGGCGGAACGTCCATTTATGTGGAGTCGTACACATCGAACAACCTGAAACTCATCGTGCTACTGCTGCTAGGGATTGTCGCGGGATTGATCTTTCTGAATATCTGGAAACTGGAAAACTGGCTCCAGACCACCAGCTTCCTCGGGGCGCTGGCCGTCCTGATCTTCACCACGAAGGATTATTGGCTGAAGGATTTCATCAGCGGCATCATCGTCATCAGCAACGGTAACGTCGAACGGGGAAATGTCATCCGCATCCCCGACGAAAACATCCTCGCGATCGTGCTCGAGACCCGCGCCACACTGACACTGTTGCGCGATGTCATCCGCAACCACAACATCACCATCCCCAATTCACTTCTACTGAACAAACAGGTCGAAATAATCTCCACCGACTCCCGAAAGGGAATCTACGACTACGTCGAGTTCAACATCGATTATGAAACAGGCTCGGATGTAGTCGAGACCTATCTTCTCGATGTCTGGAAAGCCGCCTGCAAAGCCACCGCCGCCATCAACCCCGAGCGGGAGGGCATCGTCAAACTGGTCAAGAACGGCGACCACGCCGTTACGTGGAGGCTGCTTTACAATCTGAAATCCGAGCACGAGGTCATCAATGCCCGCAACGCCGTCAACTTGACGGCATTCGAGCTTCAATCCGAACACGGAGTCAAGCTCGCCACCCCGCTAACCCACACTCTCCACGGAAACGAGCGCACACCAGCTCAGTAATTTCCCAGCGTCTCGAGCACGGCGCGAACGCGCGGGACTTCGTGCGTGCGAAAAAGATCCGTCCCGCCCAGCGCGGCGAGCACAGAGAAAAACGACTCGGCGCTCCGCACTTCCTCCCCAAAACACTCAACCGCGTGCGGCAGAGCGTTGCACACCGGCCAGCCCAGTTTGCGCAACCGGAAGGCATTCAGGAAAGTTTTCATCTGGTGACGTATCCGCACCGAACTGTCCTGCAGGTTGCGGTAGTAAAACCCCAGCCCCGGATCGATGAAGCCCTTGGCCACGCCGCAGTGTCCGGCGGTCTCGATCTCGCGCGCGAAGTAGTCGGCCATGCGCGGAATGGGATCGGCGTCGAGCGGGATGTCCCCGGCGTCACGGACGTTGTCGCCGACGACGTAACAGATGATCACGGCGGCATTGTGTTCGGCAGCGAGTCGGTAGATTGCCTGACTGTCGGTCGTGCCGGTGAGATTCAGCACCTTGGCGCCGGCCTCGAGGCAGGCCTTGGCCACCTCGGCGTCGTAGGTCTCAGCAGACACGATCGCGCCCTGCAAGGCGAGTTGCGAAATGACTGGCAGGAGTCGTTGCCGCTGTTCTTCGCCACCGACCCGCTGCGCTTGGCCAAGCGTGGACTCCGCACCAATGTCTACAATGTCGGCCCCCTGCTCGCGCAGTTCCTTCCCGCGCTCGACAGCCGACTCAACGCTGGTGCAAATGCTCTCGCGATACCACGAGTCGGAGGAAAGATTGATCACCCCCATGATCACCGGTTCTTTGGTGGGAAAGCTCAATTGCCCCGCGATGTTGAAGGGATTCAACTCAAAGCCGAAGTCGGCGGCATGATCCGCGGCAATGGCGGCCAAGTCCTTCAGGGAAAGCATTACGGTTTCTTGGGCGCGTCCGGCTTGACCTGAAGGGCGTCGAGCTTGGCCTGCCATAGTGGCATGTCGGGCAGCTCGTTGGCCAAGCGCGAGTACAATCTGAGTTCCTGCTCCGCGCGTCCGAGCCGCCTGGCCAAGTCCCCGGCCATCAACCCTGCCTCCTTTACCCAAAACGGATCCATCTTCTCGTCAACCGATCGGAGGTTGCCGCCGAACACGATCACCATGCATTGATCGAGAGATTGTTGCAGAAGCTTTTCGCGCTCTTCTGTCTCACCGGCAGCCTCGGCCTGTTTGTCGAGCACGCGGGCCAGACCGAGCCCGGCTTGACTACGAGTGGCCGCATCGGCAGGCGACAGCGCGGTCACCGTCCGGTACGCCTCGGTCGCTTGAGGCAGGTTTCCCAGCTGCAGATGGCAGTCACCCAAGCGGCCCCAGGCGAGCGGATTGAGCGGGCTGTTTTTCATCTCATTGGCTACTCGCTGGTAGTGCGGCAGAGCGTCGATTAGGTTGTCGGGGGTGCGGCCGGTCTGATCGGCAGCCACGTCTCCCAAATAAAACTCCGCGCGCGCCTGCTCGGCGGCCGGCGCGTTGGTGGCGTTGACGACCGAGGCCAGCAGCAGCTCGGCGGCGGCGTGGTCCTGCCGGAAGAACGCCGAGCGAGCGGCGCTGAGGCGTGCCTCCCACTGCATGCCGGGCGCGTTGGCCAGCAGATTGGTGCGTTCGAACAGCTGCCGGTAGACTTGCTCGGCCTCGGCGAATTTCCCGGACTGAAACTGTTGATCGGCGATCCATTTCTGCGCCACCGGCGCAAGCGAGTGGCTCGGGAAGCGCACAACGTAGTTGGTGAACAACTGAAATGCCTTCGCCGGGTTGCCAGCCTGGTGGTTCACCCAGGCGCGATCGAACTCCGCCTGCGGCAACGCCGGGTGCGCTGGGTAATTCGTCACCCAGCGATCATACTCGAGGATCGACGACACCCAGCTTCCGTCCATGACGTGCGTGCGTGCGACAGCCAGTTGCGCCTCGGGCAGCAGCGTGGACTCGGGGAACACCTTGGCAAACGAGGCGAGCACATTGCGCGACCCAGCCGGTTTGCCCTGCCGGTTCAGTGCCTGCCCGTAGAGCAGTAGGCTGCGATCGCTGTAAAAACTGTCCGGGAACCATTCGATGAGGTTGCTCACGGCTTGGCTCGCGCCGGGCAGGTCATGTCGCGCCACGCCGGAGCGGACGATCTGGTGGAGTGCTTGATCCACCAGCCGGTTATCGTAGCCAACGGTATTCGTGGCGATGTGAATGGCCGCCCAGTAGTTACTCGCTGCGGCATCGTGATCCAATCGGCGGAACAGGCAGTCGCCCACCTTGAATTGCGCCACAGCCTGTTCCTGCGACGTGGGCAGTTCACGGACCGCGTTCCCGAACGCCTCCCGTGCCATGTTCATCTGCAGGCCCATGCCGGAGAGGGCGCCCCACTCCCAAAGCGCCCAGCCGCGACCCAGCCATGATTTTCCTATCAGATCCGCATCCGTGCCGCCCTGGAGAACAACATCGAAATGCCCTAGCGCCTCGCTGAGCAGATTGGTGGACCGGAGGCGGCCCGCGTCCGGCAATCCGTAAAACTGCCGCAACCGCAGCTCGCCAAGCGTGAGGTGCGCCAGTCCGGTGGCTGGATCCCCGGGGTGGCGGATGAACAGGCGTTGCAGCCTCTGCACCGCGTTGCTTAGCCGGTTTTCCTCGACGTAAAGATCTACGATCTTCAGCAACGCCGATCGACGCCAGTTGGTCGGAATGTTGGTGGCCAAGTTTTGCTCGTACAATGCGACGGCGGTGTCCGGCAGCTGTTTGCGGCGCAACACGTCGCCGTGGAAGTCCACCGAGCGGGCGGTAAACACCGGGTCGGTGATGCCCTTGGCCAATTGGACGATATTGGTCGCGCCGTCCAGGGCACGATCGAGACTGGCTTCGCTAAGATACACCGAAGCCAGCAAATAATGCTTCTGCCAGAACCGCTCCGGCGCCAGTCCCGCATCAGGCAGGTTCTCAAGCAGCAGCCGCGCGGCGCCCTGCTCGCCAAGTTCAAAATAGACGTTCGCCAGGAGCAGTCGACCATCGATGATCAACGGATCATCCGGCCGTGCGCCGGCCGCGCGCTGAAACGGCCCGTCCGCCGGCTCGAGGGTGGCAATACTCTTTTTCAGGTCGCCGAGTTGGTAGAGCGACTGCGCCTGGCCAATCGCCGCCGTCAAGGCTCGATCGGAGGCGGGATGTTTCTCGATCAATCGGCCGTAACTGGCTGCCGCCTGCTCGAACTGCCCCAACGCAAACTGCGCCTCACCGGTCCAGAATAGGTAACGGTCCGTCCACGCCCCGGCGCTTTGCAAGCCAGCCGTCAATTCGGCACTCACCACCTCGAACTGGCCAAGCTGAAACCGAGCCTGGCTCTCCAACAACACCGCCTCTGCCCGGACGGGCGACTCAGGGTACGCCTTGGCAAAGGCGTCGAACAGATCGACCGCCGTGTCGAACATGCCATCTCGAAAGAACCGCTTGGCCACGTCAAACGCCAGCTCGATCTGCGAATCTTCCGCTTGGCCAATCGCAGTCGGTACGGTCAATGCGAGTGCCAGCATTGTTTGAGTTAACCGAGTCATTCTTTCTCCAACAAATGTTCCATACCAAGCGCCGCAGCGAGAAACCGCCCCGTGTTGCTGCCGGCGGATGCGGCGATTCGCTCAGGCGGGCCTTCAGCCACGACGCGACCGCCATTGTTGCCTCCCTCCGGCCCCAAATCAATCACCCAATCCGCCGACTTGATGATGTCCATGTTGTGCTCGATGACCACGAGCGTGTTGTTCGCGTCTCGGAGGCGCGCCAGCACGTCGAGCAAACGAGCGATATCGTGGAAGTGCAATCCCGTCGTCGGCTCGTCCAAAATGAACAGCGCGTGATCGCGCGACTGCTTGGTCAACTCGGTCGCCAATTTCACGCGCTGCGCCTCGCCGCCGCTCAGCGTCGTACCCTGCTGGCCCAACTTGAGATACCCCAACCCCACGTCGGAGAGAGTCGCGCACGGGTCACAGATCTTCGGGAATGCGCGAAAAAACGTCATCGCCTCATCCACAGTCATGTCGAGCACGTCGGCGATGTTTCGGCCCTTGTAGTGAATCTCGAGCGTCTCGCGATTGTAACGCCGGCCGTGGCACGACTCACATGTCACGTACACCGGCGGCAAGAAATTCATCTCGATCTTGAGCACACCGCCGCCCTGGCATTTCTCGCAGCGACCGCCCTTGACGTTGAAACTGAACCGACTGGCGCCGTAACCTCGAATTTTCGACGCCGGCAGACCGGCAAACAAGTCGCGGATCTGGTTGAAGATACCTGTGTACGTCGCCGGATTGCTGCGCGGCGTGCGGCCGATCGGCGACTGGTCCACGACGATCACCCGCCCCAGCGCTTCCTCACCGCGCAACGTCTTGAACTGACCGGGGCGATCCTTCGAGTTGTAAAACTTGCGGAACAAGGCCCGCCGCAGCACGTCATCGATCAAGGTGCTCTTACCCGAGCCGCTGACTCCGGTCACACAGGTGATCGTGCCCAGCGGCACTTTCAAGTGAACATCCTTCAGGTTGTTCTCGGACGCACCGATGACTTCGAGAAAACCGCGCGCAATATTCGGCCCAACGCGGACGGCCGGCACGTCGATTTTGTAGTCACCGCGCAGGTACTTCGCTGTCAGCGATTTTTTGTGTGTGAGCACTTCATCCAGCGACCCTGTCGCGACCACTTCGCCGCCGTGCAGCCCGGCGCCAGGCCCCATGTCGATGACGTGATCGGCACGGCGAATCGTCTCCTCGTCGTGCTCGACAACGAGCACCGTGTTGCCCAGTTCCCGCAATCCCTCAAGCGTGGCGAGCAGCTGCTCGTTGTCGCGCGCGTGCAGTCCGATGCTCGGCTCGTCGAGAATGTACAGCACGCCCACCAGTCCCGCGCCGATCTGCGTGGCCAGGCGGATGCGCTGCGCCTCGCCGCCGCTTAGCGTACCGCTCGTGCGGTTGAGCGTGAGGTAGCCCAGCCCAACATCCCGCAAAAAACCGAGACGCGACGTGATCTCGCGCACCACGTCAACGGCGATCTTTTTGTTCAACTCGTTCAACTCCAGCCCCTCGAAGAACCGTACCGCCTCGTCGATCGACAGTTGGCAGACATCCATGATCGACAAGCCGCCAAAGCGCCACTGCGCCTCCGGTTGGCTTGTGCTCCGCAGCGTCACCGCCAGCACCACGTCACGAAGCCGCTGGCCTTGGCACGCCTCGCAGATTTGCGAACTCATAAACGCCCGAAGCCGCCGCCGGGTCGTCTCGCTACTCGTCTCTTCGTACAGCCGATTGAGGTTGGCCAAGATGCCGTCGAACGGCTTGGACGTCATCGTTTGCTTGCCGCTGCGGGTGAATTGGAAATCGATCACCTCATCGCCCGAGCCTTGGAACAGCGCCTCTTTGAAGCGCTTGGTCAAGCGCCGGTACGGCTTAGCCAAGTCCACCCCATAATGCCGCGCCAGGTTTTTCAGCAGCCCGTTGTAATGGGCCACCATTCGCGCGCCACCCTTGGTCCACGGCAGAATGACGCCCTGCTCGAGCGATTTGTCCGGATCGCCGACCATCAGTCCGTCGTCAAATACCGATCGTTGGCCCAGCCCCGAGCAGGCAGGGCAGGCGCCGTACGGCGAGTTGAACGAGAAATGCCGCGGCGTCATCGGCTCGTAGCTTTTGCCGGTGGCCGGACTGGTCAGGCGGTTCGATAGCCTGCTCTCCCTCCACTGCGAGCGGTCGAGGTCGGGCGTCTGGTGCAGCGCGATGAGCTTGCCCTCACCCCACTTGAGACAGGTCTCGACCGAGTCGGCCAAGCGACCGCGCGCCTTGTCGCTGACAACTAACCGG
>Ga0163108_10003280_pt1 | contig 11551 bp, 8 predicted proteins | sample Fk1155metaG_FD_109644 | JGI IMG/M metagenome (GOLD analysis project Ga0163108, IMG submission 109644) | Marine microbial communities from the Central Pacific Ocean - Fk160115 155m metaG | ecosystem: Environmental > Aquatic > Marine > Oceanic > Photic zone | place: The Central Pacific Ocean...
TCTAATGCATTAGCTGCATCTAAAGCAGGTGTCAATGGTCTACATCTAACCATAAACGGGATGGGAGAAAGAGCTGGAAATGTTCCACTTGCCAGTGTTGTTGCTGCTATTAATGATTTTATGCCAGAATTAACTATTAATATAAAAGAAAAAAAATTATACAAAGTTAGTCAGCTTGTAGCTGCAATTACAGGATTTCGTATCCCAGTGAATAAACCTATTGTGGGAGAAAATGTTTTTACACAAACAGCAGGAATACATGCTGATGGAGATCAAAAAAATAATTTATATTATAATGATTTGTTACCTGAAAGATTTGGCAGAAAACGTAAATATGCATTAGGTAAAACTTCAGGTAAGGCAAATATTAAAAAAAATCTTCAAGAACTTGGTTTGAAATTAAATGAAATTGAATTAAAAAAGGTAACTCAAAGAATAATTGAGCTAGGTGATAAAAAAGAATATGTGACAAATTCAGATTTACCTTTCATTATATCAGATGTCTTAGGAAGTGCTGATGTCCAAAAAAAAGTAAATATAAAATCATATGTATTGACACATGCAAAAGGCCTCAAGGCATCTACTAGTATTGCCCTGGAACTTCACGGAAAAATCTTTGAAGCTAGCTCTTCTGGTGATGGACAATATGATGCTTTTTGGAAGGCTTTGAATAAAATTTATAAAAGAGAAAAAAGGAAATTACCTAAACTGATAGACTACGCAACTAGAATTCCCCCGGGAAGTGATTCAGATGCCTTATGTGAAACTACTATTACGTGGAATGATGGACGTAGAGAATTTTCTACTAGAGGATTAGATTCAGATCAAACTGTTTCAGCTATTCAAGCTACAGAAAAAATGCTCAATATAATTGAAAAAGATAAAAAATGATACTTAATATAGCTGTGCTTCCAGGAGATGGAATTGGTCCAGAGGTTATTGAACAAAGTGTAAGAGTATGTGATGCAGTTGCAAAAATATTCAATCACAAAATTGATTGGAATTACGGGTTAGTAGGGGCCTCAGCAATTGAAAAAAAAGGAGACCCTTATCCTAAAGAAACTCATAGAATTTGCGAGGATTCAGATGCTATTCTTTTCGGAGCCATTGGAGATCCAAAATTTGATAATGATCCTTCACTAAAGATACGGCCAGAACAAGGTCTTTTAGAGATGAGAAAAAAATTAGGCCTCTATGCAAACGTAAGACCTACCTTTACTTTTCCGTCACTAATTAATAAATCTCCATTAAAAAAAGAAATAATTGAAGGCACAGATCTTATCTTTCTAAGAGAGTTAACAGGAGGAATTTATTTCGGGAAAAGAGGCCGATTAGATAATGGAAATACAGCTTATGACACATGTATTTATTCTAGAGAAGAAATAGTTAGATTAGTGAAAATGGGGTTTGAGTTAGCTGAAAAAAGATCTAAAAAGTTGTGCTGCGTTGATAAAGCAAATGTGCTGGAAAGTTCTAGATTATGGAGAGAAACAGTTCAATCGATGGAAAAAGATTATCCAAAGGTTTTAGTTTCTTATGAGTTTGTTGATGCAGTAGCAATGAGACTAATCCAGTGGCCAAAAAATTATGATGTTTTAGTAACTGAAAATCTTTTTGGTGATATTTTAACTGATGAAGCTTCTGTTATAACTGGTTCAATGGGACTTATGCCATCTGCTTCTATAGGAAATAAAAATAGTCTATATGAACCTATCCATGGATCATTCCCTCAAGCAGCAAAAAAAAACATAGCTAATCCTTTAGCAACAATTCTCTCAGCTGCAATGATGTTTGAAATGAGTTTTAGTTTGAAAAACGAATCTGAAATAATAAAAATAACGGTAGATAAGTCTCTAAAAAATGAAATTGTAACTGAAGATCTTTCAGGTGAAAAAGGGAGGAAGTTTAGCACCTCTGAAGTAGGAGATTTCTTAGTTAAAGAAATCCTGTCTAGTAAAATTTAATTTTAATTCCTAAAATTCTGGAGATTCATATAATTTTTCATCAACTTATTCAAACCATCCATAAACAACTCTCGCTATATAAGCATTCTTGAAAATGATTTTAATAATGAAGAATAAAATGGCAAAAATAGAGGTGATAATACCAGCTTTTTTGAGCGATTCCCACATGGAAATATAAAAATTTTATAATATCTTCTTCATTGCAGTCATTGATTCCCGTAGCTCATATCCAATTATTTCAATTGGATGAAAACGGATTATCTCATTAACATCAATTAGCTTTTTATTATCAATGTTTGTTTCATTTAGGAATTTAGATCCATTGCCAATTACACTTTTACCTATTCCTTTCATAAATTCAGATAGAAGTGGTTTTGCTGCGTGATCAAATAGGTAGCATCCATATTCAGCAGTATCAGAGATAATTCTATTCATCTCAAATAACTTTTTTCTTGCAATTAAATTTGCTATCAGTGGTGCCTCGTGTAATGATTCATAGTAGGCTGATTCTTCTTTTATTCCAGATGCAATCATTGTTTCAAATGCAAGTTCTACACCAGCTCTAACAAATGAGATCATCAAAATGCCATTATCAAAAAATTCTTGTTCTTTAATTTCTTCAGAGGTGATTTTAGTTTTTTCAAAAGAAGTCTCAGAAGTATGTGCCCTCCATTCCAATAATTTTTGATCATCATTTTTCCAGTCCTCCATCATTGTTTTAGAAAAATTACCAAACATAATATCGTCCATATGCTTTTGAAAAAGAGGTGTTAAGATTTTCTTTAATTCCTCTGAAAGTTCAAAGGCCTTTACTTTAGCAGTATTAGACAATCTATCCATCATATTAGTTATTCCTCCATGCTTTAAAGCTTCAGTTATGGCTTCCCATCCATATTGAACAAGTTTAGAAGCATAACCTTTCTCAATACCATTCTCAATCATTTTATCAAAACATAAAATTGACCCTGTTTGCAATATTCCACAAAGAATTGTCTGTTCTCCCATCAAATCAGATTTAACCTCAGCTACAAATGAAGATTCTAAAACACCAGCTCTATGACCTCCTGTAGCAAAAGCATATGCTTTAGCTTGATCCAAACCATGCCCGTTAGGATCATTTTCGGGATGAACAGCAATAAGAGTAGGAACTCCAAAGTCTCTTAAATATTCTTGTCTAACTTCAGTTCCAGGACACTTAGGAGCTACCATAATAACAGTTATATCATTTCGTATTTCAATACCTTCTTCCACAATATTAAAACCATGAGAATAAGATAAAGTAGAGTTCTTTTTCATTAACGGCATGACATTTTCAATGACTGAAGTATGGTTTTTATCAGGTGTTAAGTTAACAACAAGATCCGCTGAAGGGATTAAATTATCAAATGTATCAGCATTAAAATTATTTTCAGTAGCATTTTTATAAGAATCACGCTTTTCTTCAATTGCACTTTTTCGAAGAGCAAAAGAGATGTCTAATCCTGAATCACGCATATTCAATCCTTGATTTAACCCCTGAGCTCCACACCCTACAATCACAATTTTTTTCCCCATAAGAACATTTATACCATCATTAAATTCTGAGGAACTCATCAATCTACATTTTCCTAATTGCTTAAGTTTACCGGTTAGTGATAATCTATTAAAATAATTACTCATTTTTATTTTTTTTATAATTACTGCCTTTAAAGGTATTTAAAATATCAGAAATACCCATTTTAGATTTTGTTACTGATATCCTTCCAGATCTCACAAACTGTAATAAACCATATGGTTCAAGATCTTTGTATAATTGTTCTGTCTCATGGCGAAACCCTGTTTTTTCAATAACAAAAAACTTTGGAGACACTGTTACTATATTAGCATTGCTTTTTTTAATTACATTTTGGATATGTCTTTGTTTAAATAAAGAACTAGATTTTACCTTGTAAAGTGCTGATTCTTGAAAAATAGTTTCTTTATCTGTATGATAGAACGCCTTTATTACATCAACTTGTTTATCAATTTGAGAAACAATCTTTTTTACTTTTTCCTCATTTGCATTAACAACGATTATAAAACGAAAAACATTCTTAATTTCCGATAAAGAAGTTGAAAAACTTTCAATGTTAATATGTCTTTTTAAAAAAATTGCTGAAATACGGTTAAGTAGGCCAATGTTATTTTCACTGTATATTGATATTGTGTATACTATCTCGTCTTTCATGTTAATTATTCAAGTCTTATATTAGACACCGATTCTCCAGATGGAATCATTGGAAAAACATTATCTTCTTTTTCAACACATACCTCTAAAAAATAAGGCTCTTTAGATAAAATCATCTCTTTAATAGAGCGATCTAGATCCTTTCGGTTTTCTACTCTATTAGCTTTAATATAATAACCCTTGGCAATAGCCACAAAATCAGGGTTCACCATTTCAGTTTCCGCATACCTTTTGTCAAAAAATAATTGTTGCCATTGCCTTACCATTCCTAAAAATTCATTATTAAGAACTAGTATCTTTACTGGTAACTTATTCTGAAAAATAGTTCCTAACTCCTGAATCGTCATTTGATATCCTCCATCTCCAATAATTGCAATTACTTCTCTTTCAGGGGCGCCCATTTTTGCTCCTATAGCAGCTGGTAAAGCGAATCCCATGGTTCCAAGGCCTCCTGAGGTAATGTTGCTTTTTGATTTTATAAATTCAGAATATCTACATGCTACCATTTGGTGCTGTCCAACATCAGTAACAATAATTGCGTCACCCTTAGTATATTTATTAACAGCAGAAATAGTTTCTCCCATGGTCAATCCATTTTTTTTTGGATTTAAATCTTCATTTATAACTTTATCTATTTCTATCTTTTCTAGATCTTTAAACTGTTTAATCCAGTCAGGATATTCTTTGTTTTTGATTAGTGGTGTTAGTTTAGATAAACTTTCTTTACAATCCCCTAAAATTTCAATATCAACCTTAACATTTTTATTAATCTCTGAAGGATCAATTTCAAAATGCAAGACTTTTGCTTGTTTAGCATAAGTTTTCAAATCTCCAGTAACTCGATCATCAAAACGCATTCCAATAGCTAACAAAACGTCGCATTGATTAGTTAAAACATTAGGAGCATAATTTCCATGCATTCCAACCATACCTACATTTAAGGGATGAGAAGTTGGTAAGGCTGAAAGGCCTAAAATTGTCCAAGCAGATGGAATACCGGACTTTTCAACAAATTTTTTTAATTCTTTTTCTGCTTCTCCAAGAATAACGCCCTGTCCAAAAACAATAAGCGGCTTTTTCGCTTTATTTATCAACTTGGAAGCTTTATTTAAAATTTCATCACTCAGCTGAGGTTTTGGGAAATAACTTCTTATGCCATCACATTTTTTATATGAAAATTTAAATTTTTCAAATTGAGCATCCTTGGTAATGTCAATTAACACTGGACCAGGACGACCAGATTTTGCTATATAAAAGGCCTTAGCAAGAATTAAGGGTATTTCAGATGCTTTTGTGATCTGGTAGTTCCATTTAGTTACTGGAGTTGAAATACCTATAATATCAGTTTCTTGGAAAGCATCTGATCCAAGTAGATGTGAGGCAACTTGCCCAGTAATGCATACTAAAGGCGTAGAATCAATCTGGGCATCAGTGATACCAGTAACCAAATTTGTTGCTCCAGGTCCTGAGGTTGCTATTACTACTCCAACTTTACCTGAGGCACGAGCATATCCTTGAGCAGCATGGGTCGCACCCTGTTCATGCCGAACCAAAATATGATTAAGTTTGTCCCTGTACTTAAATAATTCATCATATACTGGCATAATAGCTCCTCCAGGATAACCATATAATAACTCTACTTCTTCTGACAATAAAGAACGAATAACAGCCTCTGCTCCAGAAATTATTGATTCCCCAGAATTTGAATATTCTTTAGTATTACTTTTACCTTTTTTCATTCATTAATTTTATCTGTAACACATCCTTCAGACGCATTAGAAACATTATTGACATACTTTACCATTATTCCCATAGAGAATTTATTTGGTGGTTTAACCCATTTTTTATTTCTAGATTCAAGTTCATTTTTCGACAAATTCACATCAATTAAATTATTTTCTGCATCAATGGATATAATGTCTCCATCTTTAATTAAAGCTATAGGTCCACCTTCTTGAGCCTCAGGAACAACATGTCCAACAACAAATCCGTGAGTACCTCCAGAAAAACGACCATCAGTAATTAAAGCGACATCTTTTCCAAGTCCAGCTCCCATAAGAGCAGCTGTTGGTTTTAACATCTCAGGCATACCTGGTCCTCCTTTTGGCCCTTCATACCTAATTACAACAACATCTCCTTTTTTTACAATTCCTTTTTTTATTCCATCATTGGCTGCATATTCACCATCAAAAACTCTTGCAGGGCCTTTAAAATAAAAACCTTCTTTTCCTGTAATTTTTGCAACTGCACCTTCCGGTGCTAAATTTCCATAAAGAATTCTAATATGTCCAGTTGACTTTATTGGTTTATCAAGAGGTCTTATCAAATTCTGATCTTTGGTTAACGAGCTGGTTTTAGATAAATTTTCAGCTAAAGTTTTTCCTGTAACTGTTAAACATTCACCATGAAGCATATTGTTTTCTAGCATAAATTTAAGAACAGCGGGTATCCCTCCTACTTTATGTAAATCTTTCATTAAATATTTACCACTGGGTTTTAAGTCAGCTAAAAAAGGTGTTTTATCACTTATAGATTGAAAATCATTTAATTTTAAATCTATATTTGCTGCTTTTGCTATTGCTAAAAAATGCAGTACTGCATTTGTAGATCCGCCAAGAACAGATATTAAGCGCAATGCGTTTTCTAAAGACTTTTTTGTTACGATTTGAGAAGGTAAAATATTCTTTTTTATTAGAGTATCCACAGTGTCTCCTATCAAATTACACTCATCAATCTTATCGGAACTTTTTGCTGGATTTGATGAACTAAAAGGAACTGACATGCCAAGAGCTTCAATTGCAGAGGCCATGGTATTAGCAGTATACATTCCTCCACAAGCACCTGCGCCTGGACATGATTTTCTAATAACACATTTGTATTCATTTTCATCAATTTTTCCAGAAACTTTTTCACCCCATGCCTCAAATGCAGAGACTACATCTAATTCTTTGCCATTATGATTTCCTGAATCAATAGTTCCTCCATAAACTAATACACCAGGTCTATTTAATCGAAGCATAGCCATCAATGCTCCGGGTAAATTTTTATCACATCCAACAACTGTTACAATACCATCATATGACATTCCTTGCACTACTGATTCAATAGAATCTGCAATAATATCTCGTGAGGGCAATGAAAATCTCATTCCCGGAGTACCCATTGAAATACCATCACTTATTCCAATAGTATTAAAAATTAAGCCTATTAAACCTTTAGCATTTATTGACTTTTTAATATTTAATGAAAGTTGATTTAAATGCATATTACATGGATTACCTTCATATCCAGTACTTGCAATCCCTATAAATGGTTTTTTAAAATCCTCTTCATTCAAACCTATTGCATGAAGCATTGCCTGAGCAGCAGGTTGAGTAGGATCTTGAGTTACAATTCTACTGTATTTATTATAAGGCATTAAAAAAAATTTGAAGTGAAATTAAAAAGGTGGAATTGAATAATGTGTTCTGTTTAAAATAGAAGTATTATATTCAAAATAAAATTATATTATTTAAATTACTGATTTTCAATTAATTAAATAGTTTCGGAAAAGACATTCAATTAGAAAAATTAGTTGACAAAAATCACTATAATTTTATTTTATAAAATACTTCCATTAATATTGTAAATCTAACTTATTTTTGATAAATCTTTTAAAATTTAATTATGCAGATGTTAAAAAACGCTTTAGATACAGATATAGAAAATATTTATACTAATCAGAAAAGTTTTTTTTCTCAGCAAAGAACGCTCCCAATAAAATATCGGAGAGAAATATTAAAAAAACTCTTGTTTGCCATCAGGGAAAATGAAAAAAGAATTCATGATGCGCTATATAATGATCTTCGTAAATCAGGATTTGAGTCATTAACAACCGAAACTATCTTGGTTGAAAAAGAAATAAAAAAAATGATTAAAATGCTTCCTGTTTGGAGTAGACCTAAAAGAGTAAAAAGCAGTCTTTTAAATTTCCCCTCTCGTGATTTTATAGTTCCAGAGCCATATGGTAATGTATTAATAATAACTCCTTGGAATTATCCTTTTCAATTAGCAATGACCCCTTTAGTTGGAGCTGTTGCAGCAGGAAACACAGTTGTTTTAAAGCCTTCTGAATCATCAGAAAATACAAGTTTAATAGTTTCTGAAATTATTAATTCAGTTTTTGATTCCTCACATGTAAGTGTTGTTCAAGGTGATGCATCTGTTGCTTCAACACTTTTGAAAAAAAGGTGGGACTATATTTTTTACACTGGAAGTACAGCGGTTGGGAAAATTGTTGCAAAAGCTGCTGCTGAAAACTTAACTCCAACTACTTTAGAATTGGGAGGTAAAAGTCCATGTATTATCGATGAGACTGTCCCAATAAAAAAAACTGCCAAGAGAATTGTTTGGAGTAAATATATAAACTGTGGTCAAACATGTATTGCCCCTGATTATTTAGTTGTTCAAAAAAGTATAAAATCTATTTTAGTCAACAATTTGATTAATGAGATAAAATCTGCTTTTGGAAAAAATCCAATTAATTCTCCAGATTATGGGAGAATTATACACAAAAAACACTTTAATAAATTAAAGTTATCATTAAATAATCAAAAAATTCTTTATGGCGGAATTCAAGATGAGAAACAATTATATTTTGGTCCGACACTTGTAGATGAACCTCCAAATGAAAGTATTTTAATGCGAGAAGAAATATTTGGTCCAATACTACCAATTATTTCTTTTGATTCTGAAAATGAGATGCATCAGATTTTAAAAGGAAGAGAAAAGCCGCTGGCTTTTTATATATTTTCTAATAAAAAAAAATTTATAGACAATATTTTTAAAAGGTATTCATTCGGAGGTGGAGTGGCAAACGATGCAATTGTTCATTTTGCAAATGACAATCTTCCCTTTGGTGGAATTGGAAATAGTGGAATGGGAGAATATCATGGAAAATATAGCTTTAAAATTTTCTCACATTACAAACCTATAGTAAAACGTTCTTTCTTGTTTGACTTACCTCAAAGATATGCTCCATATCCAAAATCACTTTCCTTCTTAAAGTTTTTAATTAATCGCCTATGAAGTCTGAGAAAATAGTTAGTAAGGCTATAGATTTTAGAAGATCCATTAGACATTATGATCCGGATCTTGAAATTGATGAAGAAATTGTTAAAAAATGTGTCAAGCAAGCTGTTTTGGCTCCAAATAGCAGTAATCTACAACTTTGGCAATTTTATCATATAATTGACAACAAAATTATCGATGAATTGTCAAAATCTTGTTTTAATCAACCAGCAGCAAGAACTTGTAAACAACTTGTTGTATTTGTAGTAAGAAAAGATCTTTGGAAAAAAAGAGCAAATGCAAATGCAGATTTTATTAAGAGAACATTCCTTAGCGATAAGGATAATTCTAAAAGGCGAAATAAAATGGCTATTAATTATTATAAAAAACTAATACCTGCTATTTATTCTGATTTTTTTGGTGTTTTTGGATTTATAAAATATTTAATTGCCTTTTTTACAGGAATTTTTCGTCCAATATATAGACAGGTTCGTAAATCTGATTTGAGAATTGTCGCTCATAAAAGCTGTGCTTTAGCCGCAGAAAACTTCATGGTAAGTATGGCCGCATATGGATATGACACTTGTCCTATGGAAGGATTTGATTCGCTAAGAACTAAAAGGATTTTAAAGTTACCAAATAGCTCAGAAATTAATATGATTATAAGTTGCGGAAAAAGATCTGAAAAAGGAGTTTATGGGCCTAGATTTAGAATTCCATTCGATCAAATTTATTTTCGGAAATAATCTAGTTCATTTCAAAATAAATTATTTCTCCCCTCCTCTTTTGAGCTAAAATAGACATTGAAAATCCATCTAAAATTAGCACTCTTGGATACCCTCCTGTTACTTGACAATCTGCCATTGAAACCAATAAAACTCCCTTCGGTGTTAATTGAATAGTTCCTGGAAATATTGCAGAGCTATTAAGATGTATTCTATTTTTTAATTTATCATCTCCTTCCAAATGATATCCCATTCGATCATTAATACCTATGGTAAAATAATTTTTGAATAAACGTTCCTTAATATCTGAGGAGATAGTATCCCAATCTGGGCCTTTTGATACATTTAAATTATCTGTCAAGTAGTAATCCTCAGTTATATCATTCAAATCATAATTAACATTATCAGACTTACCGTCAATAAAGAACTCATCACCCTTTTCTAAAATCTTTTTTTTTGTAACAGGGTAATAATACGAACTACTTCCCAAAACTGGTGAAACTTTCAAACCGCCTCTGAAGGAAATATATGTTCTTACACCTGAATGGCAGTTTCCGAATTTAACTATATCACCTAAATTGCACTCAAAAGGCTTATTAATAGGCATTTTATCTTTATTTAGATAAACATCCATTGGCGCTCCACTATAAGCTAATTTTGTTTTACCTTCAATGATTAGTGTAGGTCCCTTTAAGGTTGTCTCAATCAAACATTTCTGATAATCATTACCCACTAACTTATGTGCAAATTTGAAGGCCATTTTATCCATTGGACCAGATAAGGGAACTCCTTTATGCCTATAACCTGTCCTTCCAATATCTTGAATAGTTGAAAAAAAACCTGGCTCTATTATTTTAATCTTTGACATTAAAAATATTGAATGATGGTAGATTTTTTTTAAAACTTTGTTTTGATGCCTTTTCATACTCATCTATTGAAATTTTCTTAAATGAAAATTTATCTCCAATAGATGCGAAACAATTAGGATCTCTCTTAGGGTGAAAGAAAACAGTTGGTGTGATTCCAATTACATGCCAGCCTCCTGGGCTACTTTGAGGATAAATACCAGCATAACCACCACCAATAGCTAATGATCCCTTTCGCACTTTAAGAGTTGGCTCTACTTTTCTCTTTAACTGCATAGATCTTGGCAGCCCTATTAAGTAACAAAAACCAGGTAAAAATCCATAGAACTGAACTGTTAATTCTAACTCACAAAATTTTTTTACATAGTTTTTTGTTTTTGATTCGTCATTGTTAAAATATTTTAGCAAATCTGATGAAAAGTTATTCTCAAAACAAACAGGTATTTCCCAATGTTTATATTTAAAATCATTCCTCTTAAATAATATAATATTATAAGCCTCTAAAAGATTTTTCTTAATTGAATTTATGTTGCTAGTTTTTTTAAAAAAAATTGTTAGAGAATCACTAGTTAGCACTAAATCTTCTAAATCTTTTTTAAAAAAACTAGCAATATAATTTCTGAAAGATAATCGAGAAAGAATTTCAATTTGAGAAATAGATGGTTTGTCAAATTTTATAATCAATGCTTTTGACCCATATGGTAAAAATAAGAGTCTACTTTCCATTTCCACTCTTTTTAA
>Ga0163108_10003283_pt1 | contig 11550 bp, 14 predicted proteins | sample Fk1155metaG_FD_109644 | JGI IMG/M metagenome (GOLD analysis project Ga0163108, IMG submission 109644) | Marine microbial communities from the Central Pacific Ocean - Fk160115 155m metaG | ecosystem: Environmental > Aquatic > Marine > Oceanic > Photic zone | place: The Central Pacific Ocean...
ATATCATTTTTATTTATTTTGTCAAGAAAGTGATAAATTAGCAAATAATTAAATAAGCATATTAAAAAACTTACAACAATAAAACCTCCGTCAACAATTTTAAAAAACCAACTAGATAATTTAATTTACAATTTTTTAAAATTTAATATACTAGATAAAATAACAAATCTTACAAAATGGATTACACAGAACCAATCATTATTAAATCACAAGATCTTCAAAGCAACTTAGAAAAAATATCTTTTGGATACCCAGATCTTAGCTTTGAAAAGCAATGCAAAGGTCAAGAATTTAGAAAAGCTGCAAACCAAATAATCCATGATGTAGCACTAAAAACTATGTCCTTAATTCAACATCCAGACAAAACTGCCATAGCACTCGCCTGGAGATCCTCGTTACCATTCGCAGAAAGCTTTAAAGAATTTGGAATAAGCAACTTCATTCATTTTGATATATCTAGGGACGAAGAAACTCTCCAACCTATTTGCACATACATATCAGAAATTCCAGAACACATTGAAACAATAGTAATTAGCGACCCAATGCTTGCTACAGCCGGAACTGCAAAATTTATGTATGAAAATATGTATAAAGAAAACCGAAATTTTATTTTTACAAGCCTTATAAGCGCACCCGAAGGAATTCAAGCCATCCAAAACATAGAAAAAAATCACAACTCACCAATCATCACAGCCCGCTTAGACTCTCATTTAGATGAAAAAGGTTACATAGTTCCTGGAATCGGAGATTTTGGAGACAAATGGTTCTACGATTTAAATATAAACGAATACCTAAACAAACTTCAACAAGCTCAAATCATAAATAACCAAGACAAAAAACTCCTAATAAAAAGATCAACAGAGACTAACTAAATTAGTTATTTCCGGGAGAAACAGTTTTAACATTCAAATCTTTGCTAAAATCATAATTCAACTGCTTCAAAATTTTTTCAGCTAAATCTCCGTCCACAAATTCCGGTTGTACAAAATTATGCATAAAATAAGGTAAAAGCTCAACCGAGCGAACTCCTAGTATATTGAAATTTAATTTAAGCATTATTCCAGCTTTTGTGTTAAAAGAAAAAGGCTGATCAAAAACAAAGTTTCCTAGTGAATAAAAAATATATTTTCCTTTATATTTTTCCATGGACTGAATAACATGTGGATGATGCCCAATTACAACTTCAGCCCCTAAATCAATCGCTTTTCTTGCAAAATCAATCTGAAACTTATTTGGTTTATTTACATACTCATTTCCAGCATGCATAGACACAAAAACTAACTCTGCACTTTCTTTTGCTAAGCTCATACTAGTCTCCAAATTCTCAAAAGACATAAAAGCAGTTCCAGCTGAATTAGCAGTTGCACCGTAACTTTTTGGAACAAAAGCAGGATGCAAAAAAGAAATAATTGCTAATTTATAACCATCAACTTCTAATACGGTTGGCTTTAAAGAATCCTGTAAATTAAGACCTAAACCACTATGCAAAATATTTTGATTATCCAAATTCTTCATAGTTTCGACTATCCCCTTTTTTCTAAAATCTGGTGTATGATTATTAGCTAAACTAACCAAATCAAAACCTACATTTTTTAAAACTTCACTTGTAGAAATATTAGATCGAAATACCATTTCATTATCCATAATTGGGCGGCCATCCATAATGGTAGTTTCTAAATTTGCAAATGCAAAATCCGCATTTAGAATTTCAGCCTTAGTTTTTACAAAAGGATAATACAAATTTTCTCTATTTTTCACAGCTCTTTCAACTGCCCTAGAGTAACTTACATCACCAACTGCCAAAAAGGATTTCTCATCATAGATAAAATCTAAAAATGGCAACTTATACTCTATTTGATTCTTTTGAAGATAACGAAAAAAAGAATTAGCCTGCAAGTAATTTAAAGACAAACCTCCAAAGATTAAGAATCCAACTAAGAAAATACAAAAACTAACTCTTTTTAACATAATATTTATTAATTAACATAAAACTAACAATTTATCTTAAAAATTACAAATCAACATATTGATCCACATCCACACCTTCACTCTTTACAAGAGCCAAATACAAAGCCCTATGTACTATATTAACAGGTACATTAGGCATTAACTCCGTATTCTTCCAAACTCTAGTAAAATTAAGATCATCTTTGTTATCAATCTCGTTTTGAACAGCCAAATCAGCATCTAGATTGGAATTGTCTCTCTTCTGATAACATTCAAAATCAAAACCAAAAATTTCTAACTGTATACTCCCGTCTACCAAAATATTAACTTTATAAGCAAAACCAGTATGATCATTATTAACATATCCATTACGCAAAACTACTTCCTCAAGTAATCTTTTTGCTTGTGTTAACAACCTATCTGCTTTAACCAATACAAAATCGCGATAAGAAAATTCAACATTAGCGTTCTTCATACCAAAAAAACTTAAAACTTTATCAAGAAAATTTGAAGATTCATATCTTTGAACCAAAGGATGTTTTAAAAACTTTCCTAAATCGGATCTAACTTGTTTAAATTCAGACTCAAATTGAGCAGGTCTTTCCAACATTTCAGACACCAACCTAGAATAATCTTCTTCCTTTGACAACAAACCTCCTTCTTTTTCATAAACAGCAAACTGATAACCATCAGGAAAAGTAACGGAAGCCAAAGGAGTTTCCCAGTTTACCTTACACATACCTTTTTCCAACACACAATGATCCTGAAAATATTGAGCAATCTTAAATTCCTCAAAAGAATTAGCACCAGGTCTATGACCACCTTTTAGAGTGTGTATATGTTTATTTGTTTTCATTTCTTTAAGAAAAAACACATTAGACCCAACGCTAATTTCATAAACACGATCTTTAAATTGCTTACGTTTTTTCCAATAAATAGGATTTAAAATCTCTTGTTTTTTTACAGGATCTTTAATATCACAATATATTTCTATCCCACTAGGTAAAGTCACATGATCACCTGAATTATTGATTAAATCCTGAGAATCAAAAATCTCTGTCATCAAAGCAAGCATCTTTACATCACGTGCAAAACGATATCTCTGAGCTATCATCACTCTTTCTGCATTAGTAATCCCTTCTTGAAAAGTTCCGTCCTGGACATATTTATCCAAAGCAGTCTGAAATTCTTGACTATCGATATCAAAAAACAACGACAAGCGTCTAATTATTTCTTCAGGAGTCTGCAATCGAGGAGCATATCGTATATCAGGCTTAATTTGCTCATCTTCTACTGCGTCCAAACTAACATAGCTTAATATCTGATTTGAAAATTTACTAATCAATTTATGAATTGAATTATCAGATGACAATTTATCTAAAAATTTCCGAGGCAAATCTTCACTAACAGCAGTATTAGTAAAACCCACCAACACAGATCTTATTTCAGAATCAGCTAATATTTTTCGACGAATAGACTCAGTGATTAACAACCATTGTTTATCTATATCACGAATATTATAACCCAGTAAGGATTCTGCATCTAATACAGGAACTCTCCTCGGAATATTTTCCAATAAATTTTTATTTTTTTTGAGGTCTTTCATATATTCACAATTACTATTATTACATTATACACAAAAAAGTAAATTTTGTAAACGATGCAATCAACAAAGGGATTAGATTAACTACAAGTGTAATAATGTAAATAGATATTGACTTTTTAGCAGGAAAAGCTAGTCTTTAAAAAATTTAAAAAATATTACTTTTCAATATTAAAACTGAAGATATCAAACATAGAAAAAAAGAAGAATTCAATTAAAGAATTAAGTTAAGTGACAAAGAAAGAAAGAAAGAATCAATCATGAATCTAATCAAGGAAGAGGTTTAGTAAACGAACCTTAAGTCAAAGAACATATCAAGTTTATTAAAACATAATTCTATAAATTGTATAAAAGCAAAAAACTAAAAAGCATTCAAATAACCAACCCAAATAAATGGAGTGAATTACATTCTAAAATTAAAGGGATCATGATTGTGGGCTCAACATGCTCGGGAAAATCAACTTATGTAAATCAAATTCGAAATTCTTTAAAAAAAGTTAAAGTTCCTAAAAGAATAATAACCAGACCTCAAAGGCTGAATGATAATTTAATAGAAAATACATTTCGAACAAAAGATGAATTCCAAAAAATGATTACAAATCATGAAATTGGACTTAATTGGACTAGAAAAATGGAAGGAAAACGTGAAGAACAATATGGATTTGAAATTGTTGCAAAGGAAAAGTTTGCAGTATATTCAGGTAATAATGCCTTGTATAACAATAAAGAAAGCGTAAGACCAAAAGAACTATTAGAAAACCATTTATATGTAGGAATATACGCACCTGATAAAATTCGCAAAGAAAGACTTTTAGAAAGATCGCCAGACATGAAAACTGAAGAAGTATCATACAGATTAAATGATAAATCTGAAAATATCTTAGAACACTGTCACATAATTGTGAATAATTTTGATTCATACCAAAAAAATAGTGGAAAAGAACTTATGGATTTAATCAATTTCCTGCAAAATAATTTTGAATAACACAAAAAGGAATTAGGCATAACTAAGTATGCAATTACCAATCAATTTCTATATTGTGTCTAACAATCAGAATTGCACACTATCTTGTCTTATAAGATACTAAGTAGATTAAAATAAATTTCAGAAAGCTATGCGTATTAGTTGTAAAAATAGATAGTTGGATTTTTCAACTTAAGATATTTCTCAATTTATATTTTCAATTTTCGCTTCTAATTAATTGAATTAATAACTTTTTATTCTAAAAATACATTTTGTCTTTACTAAAACAATTGTTTGTTGTAAGATGGACGTGTCACACTTTATATGATTCTTGCAGTTTATAGTAAACCTATATGAGTCATATAAATAAGTTGATAAAATATTTTTATAAAAAACAATATGCAAACTGGAAAAATAGCTAGATTAACTGATAAAGGTTTTGGGTTTATCGCTCAAGATGGAGAGTCAAAAAACATTTTCTTTCACTCAAATGAACTTGTAGACGTAAGATTTGATGACCTTAATGAAGGTGACCTAGTAACATTTAACGTTGCTGAAGGACCAAAAGGACTTAATGCTACAAATGTACAACTAGCTAATTAATATAGCCACAGAAAATTGATCTAATCTTTTTAGTAAGAAGATCAAAAAAAAGCTCTTTATAAAAAAAGAGCTTTTTTTAATGCTAAGAGGAAACTAATCCTTACAAGTTAAACAAGTAGCTGCTAAATACAAAGCAGACAAACCAACTAAACAATAAACAATAGTCGGAAGCATTTCTACTGAAGAAAATAGCATTTGCACTAGATCCATATCAAAGAAACCAACCATTCCCCAATTCAAACCACCAACAATGGTTAAAACTGAAGCTATTTTATAAAGCATGCTTTTATTTGAACACATAATCAAAAAGTTAAATACATTATAAATATACATCAACTGTATCTTTATAACAAAAAATTAAACTTGTCAAGATTAACGCTTAATGAATTGAAACAGACTCAATGCTAGTTCCACAGAATAAATTTGTAAATTTATTAACTTGCATTAAACTAATTTCAAAATCTTCAAATGTAAGTTCACTTTTTAGCAAACCTAAAGCAATTTCTAATTTATTTAAAAAGATCTCTTGATCAACATGTGATATAAGCATTGGCTTTGCAGATCTTTCCAAAATAATATTTCTTAGAGAATCAGGTAATTGCATTATCTGGTATTTCATTAACATAAAATCTTGAGAATCTTGAATGTTATTATTTAAATAATTAATAATTATCTGAGTCGTCAAAGGAAATAAAAAATCGTTAACTATACGTTGATAAGCAAAAGGATACTTACCAAAAATAATAGCCATTAACTTAGGCAATGTACGGATATCATATTGTAAAGTATTAACATCAATATGTTTCAATGAAGTTTTAGCGCAATCATTTAAAACTTCTATCAAATCATCCGCTGAATCAAAAACATTATAAAAACCTTCAAGATTAACAACAGAACCTTCAAGACTAGAAGCAACAAGACTTTGATTAAAATCACCAAATAAATCAGATTTTTTAGATTTAGCTTTAAATTTTGGTTTTATTTTTTTCATGATTATGAGTTAGTAAGATTAAATACTAACACATTATAAAGATAAGACAAGTTAATTGAAATTAAATATAAAAGTAAAACTAGATATCTAACTCAGCTTTATGAAATACAATATAAGCAATAAACATAATCAAAGCTAAAATCAGAGATACTACAGTAAATGAAAAACTAATTAAATAACCCAATATAAAAGTCAAAAACATTCTAAAAAATTGTTTCAACATACTAACTCCAGAAAAAAAAGTTGATCTAAAAGAACTTTCTAAATGAGCATTAATGTCTTGATTCAAAAAAGTGTTTCGCGTCATTCCAATACCCACAATTAAAACCAAACTAATTGAACCTATCCAAACATTGGAAGAAAGACCTAATAATAAGAATAACAAAGCAATCAAAAGCTGAGAATTCTTAATATAAAAACCAAGAGAGCGTTTAAAGTAAGGTACCAGAAAATTAATCAAAACTTGCATCACAACCATTCCAGCATGTAATGCACCAAAAGCATAAACCGAAGCTGAGAAAGATTGTAAATAAGGCTGATAAAGCCAAATTCCCATAAAAGCAACTGCCGGAACAAAAGCTAAATCAAAAGCAAGAATCTTTAGCTTACGATTTGTTTTCAAAACATCAACAACAGATTTAAGAACACCTTTATTTCTTTCAATCTCGGATTCATTTTCCTCTTTAATATCTTTCATCAAAATAGCTGAAATCAAACCACAAAAACATGCAATACCAGTTATTAAATAGATATTTTCTAATCCATAAAAATCAGCTAAGAAAGCTCCACTCAAAGCAGAAATAAAAATCCCAATTAAACCAAGATTAGACAAATACCCTAGATTTCTTTTATAATTAGGCATTGAATCAACTTTTTGATGACTATCATAAAACAAACTATCAAAAGCACCAGATGTTAAAGCAAAACCAAGTGCAATTAAAAACTCAGCCACCATTGCATCAAAAAAAGAATTAGCCTTAAACATCAAATAACTTGCAACAACTGCTGAAACAGATCCTAAAACAACAGACAGTTTTCGAGAAAACTTATCTGCGATTACACCAGTTGGAACTTCTAAAGCAAAAATAAAAAAACTAAATAAACCTTGCAGATAAAAAAACTCAGAAGTAGAAAGCCTTACAATATTAGAAAAATACAAAAGCATAACCGGAGAAAAAAAATGTAATCCATTAAAAAACTTGAATGCAAATGATAAATATATATTTTTCAAAATTTCATATTATTTATAGCTACTTATTCTATAGCATTGTATTCAGCAATGTCAAAGTAATAAACTTAAAATTATTAACCTTTTAAAAACTCAAAAAGATTCAGATACTTTCTAGTTACTATAAATAGTAAAAACGGAAACAAATAAATAAGTCTAAAAGTAAAAGGAATCAAAAGAAGCAAATTTAATCCAAAAAGACTAATTGCAAAGTTCCTATTGAAAACTGCTGGCTTCATTTTTTTAAAAGTCTTAAGCAAAGAATCTTTTAAATTTAAATCAAAAATCAAAATAGTAAAACCATTTAATCCAACAAGAGACATAAAAACAAAATAAAAATTTAAATAAATAATTCTCAAAACTCCATCTAAGAAAAAATATGGAGAACTCAAAACTCCAAAGACTAAGGACCAAACCGTTAAACTAAAAAGAGTATTCAATTTTAAACAATGAACATTTGTAATCTTAAACTCATAAAAAACTCTTTTAAGGACAAACAGAAGCAAAAAATATAAAGCAATTAAATTTAAAAATCCTCCCTGCAAGATAAAAATAAAAAAGTAAAAAATGTGTAAATTCCTAAAAGACAAATATCTAAAATATAATTTTTATTCAGCATATTGTTTAGTTCGTTTATACAATTATACAAGTAAACGATTTAGCTAAAAAAAGTTTACTACACAAAGTATAGCAAACTCTAAAAATTCCTAAAAGGTATTCCCACCTACATTCCGTAAGGATAATCTTCTAAATTTATTAAACCTGAATCTTGAAGTGGAGCTAATAGCTCAGCGTGTTTAATTAATAAATTCAACCCATAATCAAGCCTCTTTCTTAAGTAAGAATCATCAGCTTTCTCATTAAACATATTTGCACAATCTCTAACAATTAAATGCTCAGGTAAATACATTATCTGATTATTTTTATAAGATGACATTCTTAGTTCAGCAATTGGATAAGCTCCGCCCCGTGAAGCAGACACTCCAATTAAATAAGCGGGTTTAAACATAAAACTTCCACTCATCAACATAAAATTCTTTAAACCTGGAGCAACCATACCTCCCCACTCCGGGGACATTACCACATAAGCGTCGCAACTTGAAATATTCTCTTGTAAATCATTAAGTGTATTTTTCACCAAATCAGATTCATCATCCCAAGCATCTTCAGACCATAAAGGCAAATGGATTGTCTTTTAATGAATAATGGAAAACTTCAACACCCTTTTTTTCTAATTCCTCTTTTACAAACAAAGATATTCTATCAGTTTCACAAGCTCTATGACTTCCGGAAATCACTGCAATTTTCATGATAATTTTTTTATTAAATTTACTTTATAAAATATAACACAAAACACTACTTTATAAAAGACCCATTTCCAGCAGTAGCAATAGAACCAAAACCAAAATCAGGCTCTGATGGATCACAACAAATTAAGCGATTATTAGTAACATAATATGTATGTACAACCTAAACAGTACATAATAATTAAATTTTTAAACTTAGATCTTATATCAAAATTTATAAATGCTTAAAAGTAATTGATTTAAATTGCAAAAAAAAAAGAAAAAGAATAAAATCAAGACATATTTAACAATGAAACATGATAAAAATTGGAGAAAAACTACCATCAATGAGCTTAGACGCTTATCACAAGAACGACATATCTAAAATAAACCTTGATGAGACTAAAGGAAAATACTTAGTCTTAATCTTCTACCCTGCAGATTTCACATTTATATGCCCAACTGAGCTTGCAGAAGCAGCAGACATGTATGAAGACTTCAAAAAAGAAGGAGCTGAAGTAATGAGCGTGTCAACAGATACAGCTTTTGTTCATAAAGCATGGGCTGATAACTCAGATTCTATTAAAAAAATTACCTATCCAATGCTTGCAGATCCAACAGGAAAACTATGTAGAGCACTTGGAACCTTAATTGAAGAAGAAGGGTTATCACTCAGAGGAAGTTTTATTTTTGACCAAGAAGGGAACCTAAAATGCTACGAGCTTCACGATAACTCAATCGGAAGAAGTGCAATGGAATTACTAAGAAAACTTCAAGCAGCAAAGTTTACAGCCGAAAACCCAGGTCTGGTTTGCCCAGCAAGTTGGAAGCCAGGAAAAGGAACTTTAAAACCAGGAGTAGACATTATTGGAAAAATTTAGATTTCAAACCAGCTAAGCGCTGGTTTTTTAAATATTAAATAAATTTGACAAAGCTATATAAGTAAGTAGAATTAAATCCTTTAAAGCAAAATTATGCAACAATTAAAAAAACATCAAGGTGTAATCTTTGATTGCGACGGAACACTAGTTCTAACAGAACATATATATACAAGAGCTTATCAAATTATATTAGCAGAACATGGACTAAACTTAGAAGAAAAAGAAATCAAAGAAAGGTTCTCAGGACAATCTCTTTTTACATCTATTAAAAAAATTGAAGAAGAATTTAACATTATAGATTCTAAATTTATTGAAAAGTTTGATAAAATTTGTTCAAAAGAAAAGAAAAAAGGATTAATTGCAACTCAAGGAACCATACAAGCTACTCAACAATTAATTGATGACAATATAAAATTTGCAATTGCCTCAAACGCACCTCAAGATGTAATCAAAGAAAACTTAGTAATTCTTCCTCATATTCAACTTCCACAGGAATTAATAATTTCAGCTTGTGACTATGATAAATTCAAACCAGATCCATTTATTTTTAACTATGCAATTTCAAACCTAAATATAAATGCAAAAGATCTCTTAATAATTGAAGACAGCGCATCAGGAGTAAAAGCAGCACTTAAAACTCTTTCAACTCCAATAATTTTACTGAATAGAAACAACGATCATATGAAAGATGCATTCCCAGGAGTAAAGAAAATTGAAGATATGCAAGAGATTATAAAGCTTATAGCTTAACTGGACAAATATAAATATATAACTTATATTTAAGTGAGAATAGTAAATAAAACAAAAGAAAATGAACTTCGACAAACCATATAACGGACTACCATCAAGATTCCTAAATTTTGAAAGATTCGAAAATGAAATTACAGTAGACGTGCTTGTAAGATTTATAAGTGAAAAAATAGATCTAACAAATTTAGACCCAAGAAATAACAAAATAACTTTTCCTTCGGAAGCATTTAAAAATTTTCTTGCAGAAGATTACCTATCAGATCTAGAGAAAGCTAACAATACACCTTTTCAATTAACAGAAAAGAAAGAATTTTATCCGCTTTAATACTAGATTTTTCGGACACAATCACTCAAAACGAACCTAATCCAGAATTTACTCCAGAAATCCAAGCATTACAAATGCAAGCATCTCAAGTTTTTATAAGCCAAGGAGGAGCAATCTTCGAAGGTATTAAATATCTTGCTGATAAAAATCATATTACTATTACAAATAAAGAAGGAGCAAACATTGATTACTTAGAAAATGATTCTACTGTAGAAGTAAACCAAACACTAATAGATAGAATCTCAAACTAAGTCACATATAAAATCTAAAACTAAATTTAAAAAGGACCACAACGGTCCTTTTTTTAAAATAAAATCATATACAGACTCATAAAAACCATCAAAAGATTCTCAAAAACTGTTAACTTTGAAATATTTAGTCTAAAAAATGTTCCGGAACATGCACACTTCATCTTTTCTTTAGATCTCAAGACTATTAATACTCCCAAAGTATTTTCGAAGAATAAAAAGAAAACTAAAAGATTTAAAATAAATAAATTGTCTAAATAAAAATATAAAATACCAAGTAAAAGCTCTAAAAATGGGAAGGAAATAGCAAAATTACTAAATTTCTTAGCTAATAAATCATATTCAGTAAAACTATTTACAAATCCTTTTATATCAATCAATTTAAATAAGGAGAAAACTATTAAATAAAGCCCCATGTAAGTTTGCATAATTGCAAAATTAAAAATTCTAGCTATAAAAAAACTAGCCAAAAAAATTAATCCAAGAATTGCTAATAAAAACAAATAATCATTCGATTCTGCAGTCAATCTACTCACATGATATTTACCTTTAAATCGATCCTCTAAAAACTTTCTTAAATAAGAAAATACAATTATATTCTTACTTTTTATCTCCAAAACTCTAAAGTCATCAGAAACTTTTACTCTTAAAACATTTTCATCCTCTAAAAAAGCTCTATAAATAGACTTTTTTCCTTCTAGTGATTTTAACCCAATTAAGTGAA
>Ga0163108_10003285_pt1 | contig 11546 bp, 10 predicted proteins | sample Fk1155metaG_FD_109644 | JGI IMG/M metagenome (GOLD analysis project Ga0163108, IMG submission 109644) | Marine microbial communities from the Central Pacific Ocean - Fk160115 155m metaG | ecosystem: Environmental > Aquatic > Marine > Oceanic > Photic zone | place: The Central Pacific Ocean...
AGATAAATGGCATGCCCTCCAAAGGGCTTGAGAGTGGGTACACCTGCCGCGTCCAACTTTTCACCCACATAAGCGGTTGAACGAATTCGATAACTCAGATAATCCGGTTCGAGAATCTCTTTTAGTCCCACCGCCAACGCCGCCATGTCGCGGCCAGCAAGGCCACCGTAGGTTGGAAAACCCTCCGTCAGGATCAGCATGGAGCGGATCTGTTCAACCCACTCATTCGAGTTGAGAGAAATAAGGCCCCCGATATTTCCGAAGGCGTCTTTCTTCATGCTCATCATCGCGCCATCAGAATAGCTAAACATCTCCTGTGCGATTTCTTTGGGGCTCTTGTCGCCAAAACCCTGCTCACGCATCCGAATGAACCAAGCATTCTCGGCGAATCGTGCAGCATCGATGAGAAGTGGCACACCGTGCTGGTCGCAAAGTGTCTTGGTCGCCTTGATATTCGCCATACTCACAGGCTGCCCACCACCAGAATTATTGGTCACCGTCATGAGTACAAAGGGAATCCGGTCCGCCCCCCAACGTCTCAGTTCGACAGCAAGGCGTTCCAGATCGATATTGCCCTTAAAGGCATAGTTGGACGAAAGATCTGAAGCCTCTGGGCATGGTAGATCAATGCCAAGTCCCCCCGCATATTCAATATTTGCTCTGGTCGTGTCGAAGTGGGTGTTTCCCAAAACAACCTTGGTCTCATCGACCAATAACCCAGACATCAAGCGTTCTGAAGCACGACCCTGGTGTGTTGGGATGACGTGTTGGTGACCAAAGACTTCGCGCACAGCACTCTCAAATGCAAAGAAGCTATCTGAGCCTGCGTAGGATTCATCTCCCTCGATCAGTGCCCCCATTGTTTGGAACTCATGGCCCCCGTGCCCGAATCGGTGAGCAGGTCGACCTGCACATCGGCAGCGCGTAACTTGAACACGTTCTGACCAGCCTCAATGAGGCAGGCCCGCCGCTCCGCTTCTGTGGTTAACCGAATCGGTTCTACGCTCTTGATTCGAAATGGTTCAAAAATTGTCTTCATTCTCTCTCCTGCTTTCTCTCGGAGTGTGTGGGCTGGTAATCACCGGATTTCGGACGCATGGATCTCTAAGGCAACCAGACAGGTATAATCAGAGTTAATGTAGCGCTGTCTGCACACAGAAACTCCCGCCGGACACGCCGCAAGTGTGTTGGTTTGTTTCGAGCAGCGGATAGGAACCTTAGCGGCCAATGTCGCCAAGAAATGCATCATGTAAGCTTGGTTGTACTTGGCAAAGGTGCTTTGTACTTCCTATCATCTATCATCCTTGAACCAGTCAATCCGATCGCCGGCGGAGCAATTCGTCCAAGAGCGTCGGCATGAGGTCGGCCCGACTCACCAAACCAGCGAGTTTGCCTGCACCGTCGTGGATGAGAACCCGACGAAAGTTATTGCCCATCAGGCAATCCACCACGTCGATCAAAGGGCCGTTCACCGGGCAGCAGACCGGGGATTTTGTCATCACATCCCCCACGACACTCGCATTGGTTTCCCAAAACAGCGACAGCAGATCCACCTCGGAAACCACCCCGACAATGCGGTTCTCGTGGTCAACCACCGGAGCCCCACTGATCCTGTGGTCGATCAAGGTCCGCAAAGCATCGGTTATGGCAGTCTCCTTCCTGAAGGAGATGACATCAGTGGTCATCAAAGTGCTAATATTTGTCATCTCTGGTTCCTCCCAGAAAAAAGGACAATGTGAGTCGCCGGTTTCCAGCTCCAACGTGAATTCGAGATGCGAATACATCATCGATGACCGTCATCAGAACCAGCGCATCAAGGTTTCCAAGGGTCTCAGCCACCCGACCCCGAGTTGGTAAATTTCGAAGAGAAAGCCGTGCGAATGTAGGCCAAGACATCCTTTCGTTGTTGCGGACTGAGGAGGTCTTTCTGTGGAGGCATGACCAATTTCCCTTTGACTCCATTGGCGATGGAGCTCAGCAACAGAGAGTCAGGCTTGGCCAGGCGACTGGTGTCGTTGACGAAGTCTGCTGCCAAAGCGCCCCCCATCCCTTTCCCATCTTTTTGGTGACATGCCATGCAGTAGGTTGCGTAAATGGACGCGCCACTCTTTGCGTCACCACGTGGGCCGGCATCCGCGCTGCCCTGCGTCAGTTTGATGGCGGTCTCTTTCGCAGAGTTTGCCTTCACCTGATTGGCAGTTTTCTGCTTTACCTTCGAAGGTTGATTGACCTGTTTCTTGGCCGGAGCCTGTTTGTCGTCTGGTTCGCTCTTGCCGCAAGCGCTGGCAAGAATGAGCATAGAAACGATGAAGCTGAACGAGAAGGCGCGATACATAGATCCTCCTGTGGATACTCCCTGAGGGGCTTTGATAAACACTATTGAACCTGCGGGCTTTGAGCGGCCGATAGGACCGCTCCACGAAGGTCAGACCATGAATGGTGCTGACCATGGAATTTGGCTGAAGTCCTCTCGGCCTGCTCACGAGTGGCAAAAACCATGACTGGAGGCCCCATGATTCCCGAACGCTGGACCCCCAGGACGTATTGCGCTTCTTGTGCGTCACGCCAAGGGTGTGGCCTGGTGTCATGGACTTCGGGGTGGGCCTCTCTGGCCAGAGTCTCGACGAAAATGTGCTCTGCCGCACCGTGGGGCGATGGAGAGGAGATGTACTGGATTAGATCACCAATCGAGCAGAAATACCGGCGGGTACCATCGCGATGGACGACCTGCCCACGAGGTGCAGGCTGTTCACGCACGACCATGCCACAGGCCCCACACTCATGTGGCCCCATCGGCTCGGCTTGTACTTCTCTGTTGCTTGGACCGACCGCTGAGTCTTTGGTGCAGCCAAGCATTGCAAGCGTAATCATCGCGGCCAGCAATGGGGCGCCAAGGTAGGTCAACCGCGGACTCGGGCGCCGCACATAACGAGGCCGCCCGCCCGGAGAGCGCATCCACCTGACCAATCCATCTTGCATCATCGCGACCTCCCTGATCGGTTGAGAGCCACAACACTTAAGGCCACCGGGGCTATGGTCCATGCCCCCCAGATACACACCGAAGCCCAGGCTGACGGCAACCCGACGGTCATCCCGAGACCTTCGAGCACCTCTGGTCCGGCAAAATGGGCCATCATCTCAATGCGGAAGAGGCCGGCGGGGTTGGCGTAGACCAATTGAGCGATGACCTCCTGGGAAACGGCCCCATCCGTAGCGACGAGCAAGGCAAGCAGACCCAGGTCGTAAAAGAAGACAAACCCAAACCAAAGTGCCACCACAGTGCTGGCAGCGGTGACCTGGCGTGCGGTTATGCTCGAAATCAGAACGCCTATGGAAAGGAACGTGGCGCCGAGCAAGAGGGTTGGCCAAAAGAGACTCACCAGCACGGTGAATTGTCCGCCACCTCCAACGATCGCCGCAGCCCCCAAGCCGAAAAAAACAGCCCCTGCCAGAGCGGCCAACCGTCCAAGGTACTTCGCGAGCACCACTTCTACCCGGGTGACCGGCAGGCTCAGGAGTAAACCAAGAGTGTTTCGCTCGCGTTCTCCGACGATGGCATCGTGACCGAGGATGCCACCAACCAGTGGCACCAGCAGGCTGACCAGGGTCACCAAGCTCGGCCCCGTGAGCGCATCAGCCGCGGCGCCGGCGCTCTGCCCGTAGAGACTGGCGCCTGACGCCAGTAAAGCGAAGAGAACACTCACGACCAGCACCCAACGGTCGCGGGTACGTTCCAGCAGCTCATGAGCAATCAGGCTTAAGCCCACCCGTCCAATCACAACACCCTCCCCCCATTACCAGAAGTCGTGCCCCGGTTGAGCAGACACTCGTAAACTGCGTCTAAGCCTGGCTCCTCCACTCGCACTTGGCGGACAGTACCGTTGAATCGGCTGCGCACATCGAGGACTCCTAAGAGCCCATGAGGAGGTACCATCACGCTTATTCCTCCGTTCTGCGGATCGCGCTGTTCAACGTAACCAGCCACGGCGAGAGCATCTGCAAATGCGGTCGTATTTTCGCCAACATCGAAAGAGACTCGCACTGGCAACGCAGCTCGCTCCCGTAGCTCGCTTGGCGAGGCGTCCACCAGCAAGCGTCCATCACAGAGCAGGCAGATACGGTCGACTCGACGTTCGAGCAAGGTGAGATCGTGACTCGACAAGAGCACGAAACGCCCCTTCGCCCTCCACTCGGCGAGCACCCCCCAGAGCACAGCTAGACCTTCCTGATCGAGACCACCCGTTGGTTCATCAAGTATGAGTAGGGCTGGGTCCCCGAGAATCGCGATGGCCAGACCAAGACGCTGCCGCATGCCGTGCGAGTATCCCCGAATCGCTCGATGACCTGCAGAGGTGAGCCCGACTCGACGCAACACCGTCGTTATCTGTTCGGGAGCGACGCCACGAGCCCGCGCGAAGAAGCGTAGCACCTGCTGGCCAGTGAGTGACTCCGCGAAGGCGACAGACTCGGGCAGGTATCCCAGGTGTTTCTTGAACGAGCGATCGGGTCGGGTGTGCTCTCCGTCTACCCGCATGACACAGTCGTCGACTTCCAGCAAACCCAAGACGACCTTGAGCAGGGTTGATTTGCCGGCACCATTTGGTCCGGCGAGCATCACCACCTCGCCTGAGGAAATTGATGTGCTCACATCGGACAGCGCCTGCACCTCTCCAAATCGGACCGAGACGTGCTCCAGATCGATTCGCTTCATGGCCGCCTCCTCTCAGGGGCATTCCCGAGGCTCTCCACCAGGCTCTGGGCTCGACCAGCGGCCCGGATGAGGGGGCGCTTGTCGATGACTGTGGGTACTCGAACCAGCGCCAGGCGGCTTTCGAGATGGGTGAGCAGCTCCAGGGAAGGACTGCGCAATAGCAGTGCCGCAGCGGGAAAACGGTAAATGAGTGTCGCCTGGAAACTGTCGACCCGATAGGGCCGCTCTCCAATTCCGTCCTGGTCTGCATCCCAGCCCAGATAATCCCCCCAGCGATTACCTTCGCCCTGCTGCGCCCAGACGAGATCCTCCGTACTGATGTAGAACACCTGTCGTCGGTTTCCCACAAAGCGGTTTCGCCGGACCTCATTGCGCTTACTTCCGGCCCAGATTTTCACGCCCACCGCGTTATTCAGCACATGGTTATCGACAATGACGTTTTCGGTGGACGAGTAGAAGAAGAGCCCCTCGCCATTGTTCCGCAGGATGTTCTGACTGATCTGGCTGTACTGCACATCGCGGAAGAGCAGCCCATGGTGGGAATTCCCCTCTGCCAGGTTCCCGGTCACCTTGAGATGGTGACTCGACATGATGGCGTATCCACTGCCGTTCGCCAGGCTCCGATTTCCACGTAGGGTGTTGCGGTAGCTGAACATATAGTGGACCCCGTAGCGGGTGCGCTCAAAGAGGTTGTCGGCAATAAGGCTGTCTTCCGTGGCCGAAACATAGATTCCATCGCGACCACCGATGACGTGGTTTCCGCTCACCACCAGATGGCTGGCGTCGAAGAGGTGAATACCGTTACCACGGTTGGAGCGGTGGCCGAGCTCGGTGCCAATGACCCGATTGCTCTCGAGGCGGACGCCATCGGTCTCGTGCACCCAGATACCGAAGGTACACCGTTCCAATTCACACCGACGGACCACGCTTTGACTGGCTGTCTTCAAGACCCGTATGCATGCGTCCGGAGTCAACCCGCTCAGACTTTGACCACTCCCCTGCACCCGGAGGTTCTCCAGCACGACTCCGGGCGCTGCGACGGTGATCGTCGTTCCATGACCACCGCCGTCGATCACGCCACCTGTGCCGATGAGTGTGATGGTCTTGTGGATGGTCACAGGGCCTCTCCAGGTGCCGGCCGGCACCTCTACCCGATCACCTGCCTGAGAGATGGCCAGAGTCGCCGCCAGGTCACGCCCTTGCTCTCCAACTCGCAGAGTGACGGCGGCCGCATCCACCGGGTATGCCAGGGCCACGCTGACGATGACGCCGAAGTCGAGCAAGAGCAGAGACAAGGCGATCCCTCTGGAGAGCTTCATGTCCACTCCTTCTTCTTTTCGTGAAGGCGGATCACCTGGGAAACTCTGATGGAGTCACAATCATCTTCGGCCGCGCGCATGAGAGAGCGGAGGGCCACCAGGGGCGGGCACACGGTGTCATCGTGATAGTGGACCTCGCACTCCAGGCAAGACAAGCACTCCCGAAGGTCGATGCTCCCATCAGGGCGAAACGCCTTAAGCTCACATCCGCGCCTGCAAACCTGGCAGTTCTTACAGGCGATTCGGCGTGGAGGTACAAGAGGAGCCCAGGTGCTCGCCAGGCCCAGGCCGGCTCCCAATGGGCAGAGGTAGCGGCAGAAAGGTCGAAACCACGCGAGAGACAAGAGAATCAGGAGCAACCACCACCCCACGAATGTCCAATGACGCGTCCAGGGCGCTACCAGAAAGGTCGTCTTGAAAGGCTCCACCTCGGCCAAGCGTTCTCCCAACTCTGCTGAGTAGAGGAAGCTGCCGACCAGCCCGACCAGGACCAGATACCGTAATAATCGTGCTCGCCGATGAATCTTGGGGGGGAGCTCAAGCTTCGGTAGCCGGAGCCAGCGCCCCAGTCTGAAGAGCAACTCGGTCAATGCACCGAAAGGACAGAGCCAACCGCAGAACACCCCTCTGCCCCAAACCAGGGTTACCAGTGCTATGCCGATCCAGGAGACAAAGATTGTCGGCTCACTGAGATAGAGTTCCAAACGAAACCCATTCAGGGCTCCATCCAGCAGGGTGAGCAGCTGGGTGATCGATGGCTGCGCTTTGAACATGAAGCCGAGAACGAGAACGCTAATGACCATCACGCCGCCGTGAATCAGAGACAAGCGCTTCATATGTGCCGTCAGCCAGTTCTTGCGCAAGAAGAGGCCCATGACGGTCATCAGAAAACCAACCAGTAGCCAGGCCCGGGGGCCCCGGTTGCGCCAGGCCTGCCCATAGATGTTTTCGCCTTGTAGGAACTCATTGGTTGGGCGACGTTTGTAGAGGCTGTCTGGCAACCGATGGGTCGCGCTGAAAGAGTGAAACTCTCGTGAAAAACCACCCTTGCCGTCGTAGCGGCTCCCCATGAATACGAGGTCGAAAGGCTCTCCCGGACGCAGCTTGCCGTCGCGAGAAAAGAACACGGCTCCCTCTTTGAAGTCCGGGGCCCCCACGGCTCGCACCACGGGCACGTTTCTGTAGTCCGTGTCGCGAAAGATGAGTTGACGCAAACCCTGCTCGAGTCGAATCCGATCGAAGATGCCACCCCGGACGAAACCGGACCCCTTGAACGAACTGGAGCCTACCCCCAGGACCACTACGAGGTGCTCACCCTCTCGCTGGCGATCACGCAGCCATTTGTAATCATTGTCGCCGAAGAGTGCGCGGCCGATCTGAGGCGCGTCTGCGATGGTGAACCATAGGTTCATGAATTGCCCATGGTCGCTGCCGCCAGACGTGCGACCCATCTTTTCTTCGCTCACGTACAGCCGACCGAAGACGCCTTCGGCCTCCATCTCAGCCCAGGTCAGCGGGACAGATCGTTCAACGAAATGTCCACCCACGGCCCGGTCTCTTGCCAACACACCCACATCCATCGCCAACCGGCGGCCAACGGCAAGGACGGTCTGATTCAGTGCGAGGGCGGTCACCGTGGCCCCAGAGATAGCATCGATGGATTTCACCCCGTCGCCATCGCTCTTGCCAACCACCACCCGAGACGAAACCGACGTGCCCGAATAGTGTCCGACGAAGTTCTCCATGGCCGATTCGGGGATCCCCACCAGCAAGATCGGCTCACTGTGATAGATCACCTGAACGCCGGCAAAAACACCATCGGTGTTGACACCGACCAGAGTGACCAGGGGTTTGCCTGAGTAGGCCTTGATGTTGACCACATCCGTTGATAGGGCGACCCACCCAATGGGCTTATTGTCCTTATTGAAGCCGGTCTGGTAGGGGCTGCCTGCGAAGGGTTCGAAGCGGACCGCGCCCGGGAGCATCGCCGAGCAGTCGAGTGCCCCCGGTGCAACGCCGCAGACGAGCCGCTCCGGTGCGCCTCCAGCGCTGGGTGCGCCTGCAGAGATCACCACGAAGAAGACCGTCAGGATGGCGACCATGAACCAACGTCTCAGCATCGGTATGACCACGCTTGCTTGGGCCACCAGCACCCACCTTGAAAATGGCTTCTCCTGGCACATCGGTCGGAGTGAGGCTGCGCCTCCCTCGTAGGGCCGCGTCGACATCAGGCCTCGACGATCATCCGTCCCCGCATCTCTAAATGCAGGGCATGGCAAAACCATGGACAGTAGTACCAATACACGCCGGGGCCAGCCGCCGTGAATGTCATTGAATTCGTGTCCTGTGAGTTGACCAGAAAGTTGACGTCATGCAGTGATACGCAGAAGCCATGGCTCAAGTCCTCCACATTGTCCTGGTTGGTGAGGATGATCTGAACCCTGTCGCCAGCCTTGACCTTGAATTCTCTCATTCCGTAGTTTGGCGCCTGGCTAGTCATGTACACCCGAACCGTGCCATCCGGGCGTCGAATCACCCTATTGTCCTTGAACAGCTCGACCCCATCCTCTTTCGCCCAGGCGGAGTACATCGCAAATCGGGCGTCCGTACGTGGTTGGATCTTCTTGGGGTGAATCAAGTCCTTGGCGACGATCACAGCGTCGTGGGGCTCTGGAAATGTGGGGCCGTCGTGGACCAGTTTCATTTCGTTGCCCGAGATATCGATCAACTGGTCGTTCTCGCCGTGCAACGGCCCTACATTCAAGTAACGGTCCTTGGAAAACTTGCACAATGCGATCAGCCACTTGCCATCGGCGTCCTTGGTCTCGGACATGGAGGCGTTGGTGTGCCCCACCTGGTAGTGCACATCGAGTTTTTGGATGACCGGGTTTGGTGTCTTGCCGTCCGGACTTTTATAGGCCTGAATCGCCTTGTTGATGTCCCACTTGGTCATCACCGAATCGATGAAGATGGACGTATACGCATTGCCCCTTCCGTCGAAGGCGGTATGGAGCGGCCCGAGACCGACTTCGGGCTCGGCGACCACACAGTCGCGAGGCTTGATCTTGCCCGCAAAAGCAGATGCTAGTTTGTCTATTTGTACTACCGATACTGTTGGCGACAGCTTACCCGCACACATCGCATACTTGCCATCGGGGCTCACGTTCACGCCGTGCGGGCTTTTTGGAACCGGAACCCGCATAACATAGGGACTGTCCTTGCCCCGGGCATCGATAACTGGGTAGGGCGAATTTCCTACCTTGATGGTCTTGCCCTCTCTGACGGCCTTTTCACAGTTCTTCAAATTGAAGACATAGAGATGGTCCTGGTCGGCTCCCATCATCTGCTCGAGGGTCACTCCACCTTCACTGTTGTAGCAGGTGGCAAAGCTGTAGTTGCCTTGGTAGTCCGTAGCGCAGAGGTCCAGGTTTCCTTCCACCAGTACCTGCCACTTCACAACCATCTCTTCTCCATCTACGGCAGTGTGCATGGCACCGTACTTGGTCGGATCCGTCATATCTCGGCCGTCGTTGACATGGGGCGTACGGAATTCCGCATTGCAGAAGACGTATCCCGTCTTGTGCCGTTGGGGGAAGATCCCGTGAGTACCCTGCGAATTGGGGATGTCGATGACCTTGTCGACCTCCATGGTTTCACAGTTGATCCGCGCCAATCGGGCAGAGGCCTTGTCGTTGACAAAGACATAGCGGCCATCGTAGGTGCCGCCCGTATAGCTCAAGTGAACGTGGTGGGTGTCACCGGACATCCTTCCACCGAGCAACTCCTTGGAATGGTCTGTGGCTCCCCAGCCTGTTGCCGCGCAACGATTGAAGACCGGAATGCGCTTGAGCTCTCGCATGGAGGGCAATCCAAGAATCCGCACCTCGCCGGACTGCCCGCCGCTCCAGAAACCGTAGTAATCGTCGAGCTGTCCCGGCTTTACATGAGCCGACGGTTCACTATGGCTCTTCTTCGTGATGGGCGCTGGGGGAGGACCCGCTGGTGATTTGGATGATCCCTTGGGCTCAGGGCTGCAGCCTGCCCCGACCAAAGCACCGCCCAAGAGCGCCATTTGCGTCAGAAAAACACGACGCTCTTCTAAAGTCTCAGGCCCAGTCGCGCCGGTCGTCTTGTCCTCAGTCTCCAAGTCGATCATTTCAGATTCCACCTTCACTTTATGCTCCTCATTTGTTCCAGGTTTGTCGGCAAATCAGTGTTCGTTCGAATGTCTGGATCGAAAGAGCTTCGGCCAAAACCCCGATGGGATCACGTGCCAACAACTAGGCTACTCATCGGCCACCGGATACCCGAAACTGCCTCATCTCATCCAAGCACTCGCTCCTTTGTGCCCTGCTCAAACTTCAATGCACATCGCGTACCGGATCCGGTTGTCCAATTAAATCAGTACCTTGCGGCACACCACCGGAACAGGCGTTACTGCCACGTAACGAGAACGGAATAGCCCGGCAGATTATCCTCAAGCCTGTTACCCACAGGTAGCGGCGGCTGGCTGATGCTCAGATCCGCGAGAAGAGCTTGGGTAGAATGGCAATGGTGCCAGAGGCTGGTGAAGCCGACGTCCCTTACCGCTGCTTCGAAGACCCCTACCGGCTAGCGAACTTGGCTTTGGGCAAGGGCTTGGAAGGCTTCGACTTTCCCGACGGCGGCGATCGGTTCGCTTCCCACGCCTTCCCACGGAGCATCCATGGAATCAAACGCAACCCGAACGAGTGGCGTGCGAATGTTGAGCCGACTCCCCGGGGTTTCGGTGTGTACTCAAACACTCGGGCAATCTTCGTCAAGCGAATACCGGTCAATGGTACCTCCATTGCGAGCGTGAAATCGGTTTGGGGTACGTCTCACCAAGGACGACCCCGAAGGCACGAGTTTCGAAGGAACAGTCGCGACCGTTCATTTCGTGAACCGTCGGAGGTGGCAATGGCTTGAGTTCGGGAACCCACCGCTTGATGTATGATGCACTCTTATCGAGACGAATGGATTGTTGCCGAATTCCTCTCCGATGTTTCTCTGATTCTCTGCTTACACCAGCGGCTAGCTGCCAATTGCAATAATTGGAACATGGGTCGGCGTCGACAAGTTGGGCATCGAAGTGCTCTGCCCCCATCCGCCAATCGATTGCCAGGTCCTGGGCCAGGAAACTGCTGACATTTGTTCGAGCAGCATGAGAGATGAATCCGGTCGCGGACAACTCTCGCATGCACGCATCAACCAAGGGCCAACCAGTTTGCCCACGTTTCCATTGAACGACGCCGTTCATGTCACTTTCCCAGGCCCGTTCTGAGTTGATATCCCCTCCTAAAGTGTAGAGGCCAGATTGCAAATGCTCTGCCGTCAGTCGCAAGAAATCCCGCCAAACCAACTCTCCGATGAGTCTTCTTGTGCTTCGGTTAGTGACACGTTTTTTTTCGAATCGTGCTAACTCAGCGTAAAACTGTCTCGGTGAGACAGCACCGTGGGCGAGATAGGGCGAAAGTCTGGATGAGTAATTCGTTACC
>Ga0163108_10003286_pt1 | contig 11544 bp, 9 predicted proteins | sample Fk1155metaG_FD_109644 | JGI IMG/M metagenome (GOLD analysis project Ga0163108, IMG submission 109644) | Marine microbial communities from the Central Pacific Ocean - Fk160115 155m metaG | ecosystem: Environmental > Aquatic > Marine > Oceanic > Photic zone | place: The Central Pacific Ocean...
ATTCAGTATAACTATTTGATGTTCCTGTCACTCTTAACACTTTTCGTCTGTCCGGTTATGTTCCTGCTATGTCTATTAATTAAGCGTTTGAAAAAACTAGTCATTTATCCCTCAATGCAAATATTAGGAGGGATTTTATTTATTCTCCAAATGTTGTTTGCTCCAGATGGTTATACTGATTGGTTATGGAGCTAAAAAATCTAATATTAATCTAAGAATAATGCATTCTGTTGCGTTCCTTAACTAGAAAAATGAAAATTCATAAAAAAATGAGAACCACACTTTTGAGCATACTTACATTCACCCTGACCCTTTCCTCTTATGGATTGGACAGAGATTACGTGCCACGCGCAATACTCACTAAGGATCAGGAAAAGGAAGTAATCGCCTTGGCAAAAAAATGCGGCATGGAGAAAGTGTCCAAGATCTCTACTCACAACATGTACCCAACTCCTTTTCGAGGCATACAGTTACAAGGGCCTGAACAGATCAAGGGCCGTGAAGTTTCCTATCAAATCCTAAGCATGAGCCATAGTGGATGGCTCGATTCGGAAGCAAAGCCCGGGAAAGGCGAAATCAAGATGGGTAAGTTCTGGGCAAGCAAACCCTATACACAGAAGAAAACCATCCTCAAGGTAGGTAAGAAGGATTTCCAAGTCGGATCCATTAATGAGATGAAACCCGAAGAATGCGAAACCATCCTAGGATTGTTATTAAGTGGAAAATATGAAACCGGGCCTGCCGTTAATAAAAAAACACTAGAACAAGTGGGTTGGAATACACCTAGTAACTTTTCCAAGCGAGGTGAATTCATATCAGTTGGCTTTCTACATAAGGCCAAAGACTCTGGATTCTTCGATCTTCAAATCAAGATGGTCGACAAGAAAATCACCATTGAACAAATGTTCCAAGCAATTCCTTAAGCCAAAACATAGCCTTAAAAAAATAAACAATCATGAATCCAAAAACTAAATTCATCCACTCACTCACTGCCGCCACAACATTAACGGCCCTAACTTTTCCAGTCTTCGCTGAGGATAAAACCTTACCGGATCCAGACGGTAAGCCGGCCGACATGACAAAGAAAGTTAAGGTGTTCCTGATCATGGGCCAGTCAAACACGCTCGAAATGGGAAGAGTCAAAGGCGACAAGGAAGGTACACTTGAATACGCGGTTAAGACTGAAAATCTCTACCCTTTCATGGTCGATGAGGAGGGCAACTGGACCAAGCGCCAAGACGTGCGCAATGTCCACACACAGGGCAGCGGCGGGCCAAGCGGACGGGGTGGAGTTCGGCGAAATGACTGGCTGACTGTCTCCGGGGGAAAAATTGGTATCGAGATTGGCATCGGCCATCACTTGGGCAACGCACTAGATGAACCCGTGCTAATTCTCAAGAGCTCGATCGGTAACCGGAGCCTCGGCTGGGATCTACTGCCTCCGGGCAGTCCTCGTCACGAGGTCGAGACAACCAACAAGAAGACTGGAAAGAAGATTATCCTCGTTACCCCGGCCTATAATGACAAGGTTCGTTATCCGAGCTGGACCAAGGGCGAAGTGCCCGAACCTCCCAAGCATAACTGGCATGCCGGTTTGCAATACGAGGGCGACGTGGCTCGGGCCAAAGCAGTACTCAAGGATCTCGATAAGCACTATCCTGGGGGTAAGGGGTACGAAGTGGCCGGATTTTTATGGTGGCAGGGAGATAAGGACCGCTACAACGCCGCTCATTCGACCATGTATGGAAAAAATCTCGTGCAACTCTTCAAGGCTCTCCGCAAGGAATTCAATGCCCCCAAAGCCAAAATGGTCGTCGCCACCCTCGGCCAGACCAACAAGGACAGCGCAACAGGTAATGAAAAAATGATCATCGACGGCATGTTTGCCTTTGCCAAAGCCCACAAGGGTGACGCCACCACCGTTTACACAAACCCGTTGAGCATGGGATCTGCCTCTAATGCCCACTACGGCGGCAATGCCAAGACCTATATGAACGTCGGTGAAGCGATGGGAAAAGCCATGGCCAAGCTCCTACTACCTGAGTAAAAAGAACAGCTTTATGGATAAATAAAGTTAAGTTGAAAGGAAAAAAGTAAGCATCGCTTTTCTTCTCCGTCTTTAGTAATAGTACCAAAGATGTTCAAATTTACTGACATCTATAATTGATTCCACGTCATGGTATTACCAATTTTCCTTGTGGTCCCGACCCTATGCCTTGCTAGTCAGGGAACGATCACCTTCGATGCTCGTTCCTGTGACTCGAAAGGTAATTGGGATTTCATCAAGAGAACCTCAAAAGGACAAACTTTACATTAGAATGATGACCAACTGGAACTTTACTACAAAATCAAATCCACCGATAATTCACTGTCTCGTGAGTTTCATTTTTATGAGCTTTTCAGCAATTGCTGATCAATCTTTTGAGATCCAGGAAAACGCTGCTGAAGGAACTCAGATCGGACAACTCATCAATGCACCGGCTCATACTTTATCTATTCTGAGAAACATTGATCCTGACGGGGACGGGAATGACGCATTTCGTCTCGAAGGCTCAAACCTTCTGGTCAATGATTCCGGCGATCTGAACTACGAAGGTATCGTGGAACAAAAAATAGTGAGTCCGGACATATCGGCTGGCGTCTTTCACAGTTTGGCACTGAAAGATAATGGAACCGTTGTCGGTTGGGGAAGTAACGAGCACGGTCAGATCAACGTGCCTGGAAATTTAAAAGATGTGATCGCTATTGACGCAGGCGTGTTCCACAACTTAGCACTCAAATCAGATGGCACGGTCGTCGCGTGGGGCATCAACGATCTGGGCCAGTGTGATGTTCCTGAAAATTTAAATCAAGTCATCGCAATTGCTGCTGGCGGCGGCCACAGTGTCGCACTGAAGGAAGATGGGACCATCATTGCGTGGGGAGACAATTGGCACGGTCAGACGGACATCCCTGATGGTTTAAATAACGTGACGGCTATCGCTGCTGGTGACGATCATGTCCTCGCCTTAAAGGGTGACGGCACGGTCATTGGCTGGGGAAGTGGAGAATTTGGCCAGTCCTTTATTACCTCTAGCCTGAAAAATAAAATTGAAGGAGGCGGAGGAGCAATTCAAATTGGCGGAGGAGCAACCCATAGCTTGGCGTTAAAAGCGGACGGCACGGTAATTGGCTGGGGCATCACAATAGCCTCAGACAACCTTTATCCTCCAGAAGATCTAAGGAACTCGGGAAATGTCATTTCAATAGACATTGGTAACAGGCACAACCTGGCACTGAAGGAAGATGGTACCGTCGTCGCGTGGGGTAGAAACACTTCGGGGCAAAGCACCGTCCCAAACGGATTGAAGGATGTCATTGCTATCGCGGCTGGATTCCAACATAGCGTAGCTTTGAAGGAAGACGGAACCATTGTAACTTGGGGCAATAACGAATTTGGCCAAACAAACGCACCTCTCAGCGTAAAGGCAGAACCAAGTACCGGACATCTAGTCAAACCGGCCATAGCCGCGGGCGTCTTTCACAGTCTAGCACTGAGGGAAAACGGAGAAGTTCTGGCCTGGGGCAATAATAATTATGATCAGATCAATGTACCTAAGAACTTGCATGACGTGGTAGATGTTGCCGCAGGTGTCTGGCACAGTCTGGCCCTAAAATCGGACGGGACCATTGTCGCGTGGGGCAGAAATAATTATGACCAAACCGATACACCGGTCAACTTGAGCGGAGTAACTAAAGTTGTGGCAGGTGAAGGACACAATGTAGCACTGAAGGAAGACGGTACCGTCGTTGCTTGGGGCAGAAACAACGTTGTTTCCACTGTCGGAGGTTGGGCCGGAAGCAGTGGACAGGGTGAAGTCCCTGCGGGACTTAAGAGCGTCATCGCTATTGCAGCGGGGGACAATCACAGCTTAGCACTGAAAGCAGATGGCACTGTCGTTGCTTGGGGTTGGAACAATGCTGACCAGTGTGATGTTCCTCCTAATTTGAACAATGTGATCGCTATCGACGCAGGATTTCAACACAGTATAGTACTAAAGAAAGACGGTAGCGTCGTTGCTTGGGGATCCCGCCATTCGATAGCCGCTAAGGTACCGGAAGGTGTGAGTGGAGTCGCTGCAATCGCAGCAGGCAATTATAACAACATATTGCTGCACACTGATGGCACCTTATCTGCTTGGGGAAGCAACACTCATGGACAAAGCGATATTCCTGTAGGCTTAACCAACGTCATCGCCATCGCCGGTGGATATCAACACACGATAGCATTAAAAAAAGACGGTACCATTGTTGCCTGGGGAGACAATCTTGACGGTCAGATCAATGTTCCGGGTGGGCTAGGCACAGGAATTAAGATCCGTACGCTGGAAATCGTTACCCGCTCAACTAACGGTATATCATCCACCGATTCAACAATTCAGATAATCCTGACCGATGATCGAGGCGAAGACATGGACAATGACGGGCTAACTCAAGCCGAGGAAGAAGACATTCACAATACCAGTGACACTCTTTATGACACTGACGGGGACGGCCACAGTGACGGCGAAGAAGTCAACTCAGGAACGGACCCTACTAATCCTCAAAGTATCCCAGTAGAACAGATCAAGATCATCGATTTTACTGCGGACGGCTGGCCAGGACCATTACAATCATTCACAATTACTTTCATCTCAAAGAACAACAAAAATTACAGAATCGAACGATCAAAGGATCTAATTTCATGGGAACTTATCATAGATAATATTAAGGGATCAGATGGTACGACCCAATTCACCGACACTGATCCAGTCATTGATAGCCATCAATTCTTCTATAGAGTAAAAGCAGGAGAAAATTAATTATTTGATTTCCTAAATAATATATTATAGCAATTTTTATGCAAAAACTTGGAGCCAAACCCTTACTTATTCTCGCAGCCCTCGCCTCAGCTATTTTCGTGAGCGCTGGTAACACTAAACTAACTGAGAAGTGGCAAATTAAGACATCCAATGGTTCGAAGATTCCTGCAGGATGGCAACCATTCGGTTATGATAGTAATGATCAGTCTGATCCGTTCCTCCTACGACGTTCAACTAACAGCAACTGGGACGCCACGCAAAAATGGGAAGTAAAGACATCCAACGGTTCGAAGATTCCTGCAGGATGGCAACCATTCGGTTATGATTATAATGATAAGTTTGATCCGTTCCTCATTCGCCATCGCAGCGAATAATCTGAATGGATTGACCTATCAACTCAATCCTTAGGCACGAGACTACTCCACCAATCCTTATTAGGAACGAACGTGGCTTTCAGGTAATTCGCCGCACGCTTTTCAAGCCCCTGCAATTGGCCCTCACTAGCGTTTTCTATTTGTCGTTGCTTCAATTCAGCATTGAAACGGTCATCAGAAGCGGGAATACGTGCCCCAGTTTCCTTTAACCACTTATCGAGTTTCGCACGCAGGGCCTTAACCTTCTGCTGATTTGACTGAGCCAGATCAGCTCCCTCCCCAATATCTTTAGTAAGGTCGTACAATTCATCTCTACCGTCCTCGTGGTAATGAATGAGTTTGAAATTACCTGATCGGACAATCGATGAAGGCTCACCGCCCTGATTACCGTAGTGCGGATAATGCCAAAAAAGATCACGGTCTGCGATCCTCTCGCCCTTGAGTAATGGCATCAGGCTGACACCGTCAACGTGTTGTCGCGGCTTCAGAGACAATCCAGCCAGCTCAAGAATGGTAGGGTAAAAGTCCGTTCCAATGACTGGGGTAGAATTAGTGGATCCGGGTTCAGTCAAGTTAGGCACATGAATGTAATATGGCTGACGAATTCCACCCTCCCATTGCCGCCCCTTACCGCCTCGGAAAGGCAAGCACGCGGTAGCAAAAGCGTCTCCGGACGAGACTCCACCATTGTCGGAGGTAAAGATAACAACAGTGTTCTTATCGAGGCCCAAATCACGGAGCCTTTTAAGGACAATGCCTACAGCATTGTCGAGGGACTCCATCATGCCAGCATAGATTGGATTATCCTGCACTTGCCGGACTCCCTTAGTACGATCGAACTTGAACCGGGACCCATTCAATCCTAGTGCCGCGGCTTTCTTTTGGTACTTTTGCCAAAGCAGTTGAGTGGTCTGGATTGGCCCATGCACGGCATAAAAAGAAAGATAAGCGAAAAAATTTTGTTCCTTGTTCGCCTCAATGAAGTCGGCCGTATCTTTAGCCAACCGTATAGGCAATGATTCACCTTTGGGCCCATTCTTCATCTTGGGATTATTGTACGGCGAAAAATAACCTCCCGGAGGACCTCCTCGGTGATGACCTCCAATATTAATATCAAATCCATGATCCTCAGGGAACGATCCTTCTCCTCCCAAGTGCCATTTACCTGCAAAGAAAGTCCTGTAACCGCCTGCCCTCATCGCCTCGGCAATAGTAGTTTCCTCCTTCGGCAACGCGTGCACATACTCGACAGGTAGCACTCGATCATTGCGTCTCCAATTCTTCCCACTAGCAGCACCTATCCAGTCAGTAATCTTGTTCCGTGCAGGGTACGTGCCCAACATGATACTGGCTCGGGAAGGGCTACACACCTGACATGTAGAATATCCATTAGAAAATCGCATCCCGCTCCTAGCCAGTGCATCAATGTTCGGCGTCTCATAGAAGGTACTACCTTCGCAACTCATGTCCTGCTTGCCTAAATCATCAACCAAAATGAAAACAAAATTCAGCTTACTTGGCTCAGCTCCTAGAGTGGGTGCAATGCATGCAGCCCAGAGACATATTGAGATTAATCGGTTTTTCATTCTGTCTTTCCTATAGTTAGTTAATGTAACCTTGAACCCAACCCCTAGAGCCTTGCGGTGGAATGCTATCGGCAATGTCTTTACCATCAGCTAATTTGAATGCAACTGCTAATGGAAATCGACCCTTAGGAGCATTTCTAGTATACTTACCTTCGCCCCAATATTGGCCTTTTGCGACGGCATCAAAACCGATAATTTCGCCTCCTTCTGTTTTGATCATTCCAAGTATTTGAGTTTCGTATCCACGATCACCCTGATCATTTCTTAGAACTACTTTGGCGGAAAGCTGACCATTTTCCAGATTTCCTTTAATCGTTCTAATATCGCTAAGTCTCCACATTGTAGGTTCTCCACGCGTATTATCCACCAAGTGGAATCGGACCAATCGGCGAAGAAAAGTGTCAGGCAATTTTCCATTTATTAATTCTTTTTTCTCGCTACCAGTGGCCCAAAAATTGTCCCTACCGAGGGACCTATTTATTATTTCACGGTAAGTATTTTCCGTTTTTTCATAACCTCCTAGGATCTTGGTAGTCACTCGTATAACCAAACCTCCCTTAGGTGGATTAGGATTGTACCTAGGGTCAGATTTACCTTTTGTTATCTTTCCAGAGTCTGTGATTCGAGGTTCTTTCATGGCTTTCCTCATCATATTGATCACGCGTTCAGCGCCACGATTGTTAGTAAATCCGAGCAATTTTCCTGATGCATCAGCAATATAAAGTCCCTGAGTGGTTCCCTTGCCGACCTTTCTTGGGCCCTGGTTGGCTATTTTTTGATAGAACGAGCCCTCATTATCCTTTTGCCGGCGCTGATAGGCCTGATCTATAGCAATCGGGATAAAATTATCTTTAAGCAGTTGAACGACTTCAGGATTTTTAAATGTAGACTCACGGTCCAGCACACCATTGTTTCACGTGCAAGTCATGGGATGCCCGTCCATGGCCCAAATGAAAATTAGTTTATTCTGTTGAGCGGCATCATTTTGGCCATCAATAACTGATATTTTCCAAGGAATCGAACGCCAAGTTACATCAGGATCAGGCTGTAATTGTTGATGTAATTTTTCAAACTCTTCATGAGTTAAAGACCAAGTAATTTGGCTGATTCCCAAGAGAATAAGTAGCACATATTTCATTTTTCTATTCTTTCATAGTCAGCAAAGCTGTCAATAATTACCCCATCATTCAATTAAAGGACGGCAAGAAGTTCTAGCGTTTTTCTTTGGATAAGTGAGCAGGTTATTTCCGATAACCGACATTCATCGATGAATGAGCTAAGGTAGCTGAATCATTTTCTCTATTATCCCCCTCTATTACACTCTAGAAGGGACCAAGTAAGTAGATATGAAGAAGCTGTCATTGCCATTCATTCTGCTCTCATGGTTACTGGCAACTTTTCGAGGCGCCCCCTAAATTACACCAATGAGACACAGACCAGAAGTTCAATCTACTTTATCTTGATGCGATAGAATCCTTGGGGTGACGATAATCTTGACTTGTCGACGTCCGAATAAATGGTTGTTATTCCGGTCGCCTCCACTTCCGAAATTTCGTCCCAATCGATAAGATCTAATGAATACTCAACACCATAAACTTCGTTATTTATAGAAGCCCACGAAACTTCATTGTGTTCATCGCCAAACATAAATGACAGGATTTTAACGCACGGAGCCACAACACGAAACCCGAAATGATCGTTGCCATGAGTCTCGTCGTCCGAAAAACGAATTGAAGATTGCAATGAAGCTTCGTGGTAGTTCCATGAACCTCCGCGCCAGCACCGAGTAGTTGAGCCAACTACTTCGACTAAAGGATTTTCAGCAGAATGGGTGTCGTAGGATTTTACATAATTATCAGCAATCCATTCCCAAGCATTACCTCCCAAATTATAGAGTCCGAACGGATTAGGTTTACCGCTCATGGCATTTCGAACGTGCCCGGTAGCAACTGTCCCCATACCTAACTTGTTCCAGTTCGCATCGGTCCGGTCCTGACCATCATGAACAGCCCAGATGAAATTTTCTCCGCCCTTAGCAGCAAATTCCCACTGAGCTTCGGTAGGTAATCTTAATCCATAAAAATCGGCAAAGGCTTGAGCTCCCCACCAACCGATGAATGTTACGGGCCAATTGGATACCTCAATCTGAGTTGGAAGATTCTGAGCCACTGAAGGATTACTAAAAGTCCAACCTTTTAGTTCATTGGAGATATTTGCTCCGGCTCCAGCCCAATCATCAAAGTCATTGAGCCTGCTCCCTGTTGGCCTCCTCGGTACCGTGCCATAGTCATAATAGTTACAGATATCCAGCCAGTTACAATGCGATGAATTATGTGGGTCCTTGACGTAGAAGATCTCGTTTTTACTATCGAAATCAATATAGGAAATATTCAGTGGGTTTTCTGGTTCCACGTCACCGGTGAACGGATTATTATCTCTGTCCGCATTGTCATGGTCCTTAAGGACTCGGGTCCCATCCAAAGTATAGAGTTTCTTTCCGTTATATGTTGAGGCTGGAGTCCCTTGAATAATGCGTTTTCCATCGTCAGGCCCCCGACCGCCGGTGACAATTCGAATGAGTCCGGATTCGTATGCTGCGTTCAGGAATTCGGCATATTGCGTATTAGTGATCTCTGTTTCACTCATCCAATATGGGCTAAGAATGACCTGATGTTCTGGGGCATCTGTTCTCTGTGTGGGGGATCCTTTTAATCTGTTACTCCCCATGGTAAAGGTTCCTCCTGGGATTTTTTTCATAACGATTGTATCAGCATTAATACTTTGCCATGGAAGAAATACGATTATCAAGTATTTCATGACCGCTCTATGAAAATGTAAATCTTTACTCATTATTAGTGAATGTTTGAATATACGAAACCCTCATTACTAGAAGATTATTTCCAAAACATAATATATCACTCAGCAAAATTGTTCTTGAGGTGTCAAAAATCGACAATGTTATTAATGTTGCGCAAATCATTCCTCTAAGAGGCGTAGAATCCGTACAAGCAACTGGTAAAGATATTGTATTTTTGTAAGAATGTATAAGTTCAGAGAGTTGAATCATTTTCTCTATTACCCTCCAAAAGCGACTAAGTAAGTTGATATGAAGAAACTACTATTGCCATACATTCTTCTCGCATGGTTCCTGGTAACTTTCGAATCAACAGCAAAACCTCCGCCTAATATTGTCTTCATCTTAAGCGATGACCAGGCCTGGACGGATTATGGTTTCATGGGTCACCCTGAAATCAAGACACCGTACCTTGATGAATTAGCCCGTCAAAGCCTCGTTTTCGAGCGCGGGTACGTAGCTGCCCCACTGTGCCGCCCATCATTAGCATCAATGCTTACCGGACTCTATCCCTTTCAGCACGGCATCACAGGAAACGATGTTGACGGACCGAACCGGAGAGCCGAACTAGATGTGCCTGTACGTAAGCAATTTTATACCCATCAAAATTTCGTTAGAATTCTCACAAATAATGGCTATCTAGCTCACCAGTCCGGCAAATGGTGGGAAGGATCATGGAAAGACGGTGACTTCACGCATGGCATGACACACGGGGACCCGGCCCGGGGAGGACGACACGGAGATGAGGGCCTTACGATCGGCCGTAAATCGATGCAACCAGTCAAGGAGTTCATTGATATGGCCATTGAAAAGCAACGACCATTCCTGACATGGTATGCCCCTTTTCTACCACACACTCCCCACAATCCCCCGGCACAGCTATTGAAAAAATACATCATTCCCGGACGCTCAAAGGATGAGGCTAAATACTTTGCGATGTGCGAATGGTTTGATAGCACCTGCGGAGAACTGCTCAATTATCTGGATAAGAAAGAGATCAGAAAAAATACATTGGTTATCTATATCTGCGATAATGGATGGGCTGCCGCCAGCACCAACAAAGATGATCCGGCTCAAAAACTCTGGAAGGGATACGCTCAGCGCTCCAAGAGCTCACCTTTTGAAAAGGGTATCCGCACACCAATCATGTTATCTTGGCCTGAACAGATTAAAAAGGAACGTGTACAGGACCTGGCTCATGCCATTGACCTTTTCCCCACCATTGCCGCAGCTGCCGAGCTAAAATTGACAGTAAAGTTGCCCGGCATAAATCTACTCGATAGGCAGGCAAGAGCGAAACGCAAGCGTGTCTATGGCGTTTGTCATTCTGTTTATAACATGAGCCCAGGCAATCCCGACGGGACCCTGCAATACCTCTGGTGCGTCGAAGATGAATGGAAACTCCTTCTTCGCTACAGTGGGCTGGACACAACGCGCTACAAGCAACTACACATCTGGGACAAGGAACCCACGAGACTCTACAATTTAAAGAACGATCCTCATGAAAAAAACGAGTTATCCGAGATGCACCCTGAAATCGTCAAAAGCCTAAGAAAGAGAATTCACAAATGGCATCTTACACCATGATCCTTGACCACGGAAAATGAGGATAAAATTGCAGCTTATTAAATATCTTGTGACAATCGTAACATGAAAAGGTCGTTCATTATTATCGTATTCCTTTTTATTCTACAGGCAGCAACCACCAGTGCCAATGAACGACCCAATATCCTTTTCATCAGCGTCGATGATATGAATGACTGGGCATGACTTCGATCCGTATTCCTACACATGGATTAACAGAAAAACCGGAAACAAAATCCATGGAGATTAGAAACATTTGGTTTTTACATTGACCTTATCGTCCTTTCCTCTTGACTCGGCACCCC
>Ga0163108_10003289_pt1 | contig 11522 bp, 6 predicted proteins | sample Fk1155metaG_FD_109644 | JGI IMG/M metagenome (GOLD analysis project Ga0163108, IMG submission 109644) | Marine microbial communities from the Central Pacific Ocean - Fk160115 155m metaG | ecosystem: Environmental > Aquatic > Marine > Oceanic > Photic zone | place: The Central Pacific Ocean...
AAAGACCACCGGCAGGCTACTCTCCGTGCCGGTTGGCAAGGCGCTGCTTGGCCGCGTAGTGGACGCGCTTGGCCGGCCAATCGACGGCAAGGGCGATATCGCCGCTGATGCCAGCTATCCGGTAGAAAAAATTGCGCCCGGTATTATCAAGCGTAAATCAGTCAGCCAACCAGTGCAGACCGGCATCATGGCGGTGGACGCGATGATCCCGATCGGTCGCGGCCAACGCGAACTGGTGATTGGAGACCGGCAGACCGGCAAAACCGCGGTGTGTATCGACGCCATCATCAACAATGCCCGCATCAACCGAGAAGGCCTCGAGAGTGGTGATACGAACTTCCGCCCACTCTATTCCATTTATGTGGCTGTAGGTCAAAAGCGGGCCAACGTGGCCAAGGTTATCCAGGATCTTGAGGAAAACGACGCACTGGAGCACACCATCATCGTGGCCGCGACGGCAAGCGACTCGGCCACCAACCAGTTCCTCGCACCCTTTGCAGGAGCCGCAATGGGCGAATGGTTCATGGACAACAACATGGACGCGCTGATCGTATACGATGATCTCTCCAAGCACGCAGTGGCCTACCGGCAAGTGGCTCTCGTGCTCAAGCGCCCGTCCGGACGCGAGGCATTCCCAGGCGATGTGTTTTATCTGCACAGCCGATTGCTCGAGCGCTCGGCCCGGTTGTCCGACGACGCCGGCGGCGGTTCACTCACAGCGCTCCCGATTATCGAGACCCAGGCCGGCGACGTGTCGGCATACATACCGACCAACGTGATTTCGATTACCGATGGCCAGCTCTTTCTGGAAACCGACCTGTTTTACCAGGGCGTGCGTCCGGCCATCTCGGTGGGCCTGTCTGTCAGCCGCGTCGGATCGGCCGCGCAGATCAAGGCGATGAAACAAGTGTCCGGCACCATCAAGCTGGATCTCGCGCAGTTCCGTGAGTTGGCCGCGTTCGCGCAGTTCGGCAGTGATCTCGACGACGCAACGCGCGCGAAACTGGAACGTGGCAAGCGTATTGTGGAAGTTTTCAAGCAGGCACAGTTTCAACCGGTGTCGATACCGATACAGGTGGCCGTCCTTTGGGCGGTACAAAATGGATACTTCGACGATGTGGATGTTGAGGAAGTCAAAAAATTGCAGGCCTCAATCGCCACCTTTCTGCAGGATCGCAAGGCCGATTTACTCAATAAAATCACCGCCGAGGGACAAATCAACGACGAAGTGAAAGCGGACCTCAAGTCGGCCCTCGACGAATACAAGTCGACAAACAAGTAAGTAGTTTAAATGCCCAGCACACGCGACATCCGGCGGCGAATCGTTTCCGTCAAGAAAACCGCGCAGATCACCAGTGCCATGGAGAAAGTGGCGCAGGCGAAAATGGCCCGTGCCCAGCAGGCAGCGCTGGCTGGCCGGCCGTATGCGGAACTGATGAACCGCGTGCTGGGCGAGGTGGTGAGTCATGCAGGCGACTTCGACCACCCTTTCATGAAGGAGCGCAGTGGTGAAAAGCGCGCACTCATTCTCGTGACCACTGACAAGGGAATGTGCGGGCCGATTAATTCCAATCTACTGCGCAAAGTTAGCGACGAGTTTGTCACTAACAATACCAGCGTGATCGCCGCCGGAAAAAAGGGTGCGCAGCACACTGCTCGCGTTGGGTGGAATTTAGCAGCGGAGTTTTCGTACAGCGACACTCCGGTCTTCGCCGAGGCCAGAGCTATTTCAAAAATGGCGGTTGGACTTTTTGAGACCGCCGAAGTGGATCACGTGGATATCGCATTTACCAACTTCGTTAACACCCTCACCCAGAAGCCGGAAGTGCAGACACTGCTGCCAATCAACGAGATCAAGGGCGTACAAGCCGGCGTGGCAGGCGAGGAGATGGCATCCGAGTTGCCCGGCGGCACGGCGGAGTTCCTGTTTGAACCCTCGGCGAGCCAAGTCCTAGGGGAATTGCTCCCGCACTACATCAATTTTCAGGTGCACCAAATTCTGCTCGAGGCACGGGCCAGCGAATTCAGTTCCAAGATGGTAGCGATGAAGAACGCAACCGACAACGCGAACGACCTAATCAAGGATTTGACACTCGAATTCAACAAGATGCGACAGGCGGCGATCACCAGTGAGTTGCTGGAAATCACCACCGCCCAGATGGCACTTGGCAACTGATTTAATACGACCAACAACAAATGAATAAAGGCAAGATTGTACAAATCATAGGACCGGTGGTGGACGCGGAGTTCACCGACAACCTGCCCGCCATTTACAACGCATTAACCGTGGAGTTTGAAGTACCCGGTGAGGGCTTAACCAAGCTGACACTCGAGGTGCAGCAGCATCTGGGCGACAACTGGGTGCGCGCTGTGGCCATGAGCTCCACTGAGGGTCTCAAGCGCGGCATGGAACTCGCCGATCAGGGCAAACCGATCAGCATGCCGGTGGGTCAGGGCGTGATGGGACGCGTGTTCAACGTGACAGGCGACGCCGTGGACGAGCAGGGCCCTGTACAACCGGACAAGGACAAGGATGGCAACGACATTTACAACCCCATCCACCGCGCTGCCCCGGCATTGACCGAGCAGTCCACCAGTCCGCAGGTGCTCACGACCGGCATCAAGGTCATCGACCTAATCTGCCCGTTTCTCAAAGGCGGCAAGGTTGGCGCGTTTGGAGGTGCTGGCGTGGGCAAGACGGTGGTCATCATGGAGTTGATCAACAACATCGCGAAACTGCACGGTGGCATTTCGATGTTTGCCGGTGTGGGCGAGCGTACACGAGAGGGCAACGACCTTTACAACGAGATGATCGAGGCCGACGTCATCAAGACTGAGAAGGATGAAAACGGCCATACCAAACTCAACGAGCGCGGCCTGCCTGTGCTGGCTGACGGCTCGCGTATCGGCCTTGTTTACGGACAGATGAACGAGCCTCCCGGTGCCCGCCTGCGCGTGGCCCTCTCCGCACTGGCCGTCACTGAATATTTCCGAGATGAAAAGGGGCAAGATGTGCTGCTGTTCGTGGACAATGTCTTCCGCTTCTCGCAAGCCGGCTCCGAGGTCAGCGCGCTGCTCGGCCGCACGCCGTCAGCCGTGGGCTACCAACCGACGCTGGCTGCCGAGATGGGCGACCTGCAGGAGCGAATCACCTCAACCAAGAAAGGATCCATTACCTCCTTCCAAGCCGTCTATGTCCCGGCGGATGACTTGACTGACCCCGCGCCAGCCACGACCTTCGCGCACCTAGACGCCACCATCGTCCTGGAGCGCTCGATCGCCGAGCTTGGTATTTATCCCGCAGTTGATCCGCTCGCGTCCACCTCACTGGCGCTCACGGCGGATATCGTGGGTGAGGAGCATTACCGCGTAGCCCGAGGTGTGCAGGCTGTACTGCAGCGCTATAAGGAGTTGCAGGACATCATCGCCATTCTCGGTATGGACGAACTTTCACCTGACGACAAGCAGACTGTCTTTCGTGCGCGTAAAATCCAACGCTTCCTCTCACAGCCGTTCAGCGTGGCCGAGGTGTTCACCGGCACCGCCGGTAAACAGGTGGGCGTGGAGGACACTGTCAAAGGCTTCGCTGAGATTCTCGACGGCAAACACGACGAAGTGCCCGAGAGCAACTTCTACATGAAGGGAAGCATCTCCGAAATTCAGGACTAACCAATGGCCGACACCCTCAAACTCGAAATCGTCACGCCGGAGTCGAAAATCTACTCCGAGGATGTCGAAATGGTCACCCTGCCCGGCAACGAGGGGGAAGCCGGCATCTATCCAAACCACGTGCCGTTGATGACTCAGGTACACGCAGGCGAGTTGATTGCCAAAAAAGGCGGCACCGAGGAGGTACTGGCCATCGGCACAGGCTTTGCAGAGATCACTGCCGACCATGTGGCTATCCTGACCGACAGCGCTGCCAACAGCGATGATATCGATGAAGCCGCTGCCGAAGAGGCCAAGACGAAAGCTGAGAATCATCTGCGAGAGGGTGGTGACATTTCAGAAGATGAAGCGCGAATCCTGAACCAATCCATCCTCTACTCCCAGGCACAGATCAGGGCCAAACGCCGCAAGCGTAACTAACCCGCTTGCCTAGCGCTTGCACGGGAGCCAACTCACAACATTTTTTTCGTGATGAGCCGCACGGTATGGCCTTTTTGTGCGGAATACTTGCGATTCGACACCCAACCCGATAAACTGTCAAAACGGCTTGCAGCATAGCAATTAGCCCGGGACATCCCACCACGCCGTTTGGCCAAGCGGCAGCACATCACAAGACGCTTTTATGGCATACAAAAACATCACCCCGCCCGAAGGCGGAAAAATCACCATCACAAACGGCAGCCTGCAGGTGCCGGACAACCCAGTCGTCCCGTTCATCCGCGGAGACGGCATCGGCCCGGATATCTGGACAGCCAGTCAACTCGTCTTTGATGCCGCCATCGAGAAAGCATACAACGGCTCAAAAAAAATCGCATGGTTTGAAGTGTTTGCAGGCCAATCGTCCAAGGATCAGTTCGACGAATGGCTGCCAGAAGATACACTCGCTGCATTCCGCGAATTTCTCGTCGGCATCAAAGGGCCGTTGACCACACCGGTCGGTGGCGGCATCCGCTCCATCAATGTGGCTCTGCGACAGATTCTTGACCTATACACCTGCCTCCGTCCGGTGCGCTGGTTCGAGGGCGTGCCCAGCCCCGTGAAGCAACCGGAGTTGACAGACATGGTCATCTTCCGCGAAAACACTGAAGATATTTACGCCGGCATCGAGTTCCAGCACGGCACCGAAGATTGCGACAATTTCAAGAAGATCTTTGATCAAAACTTCCCGGAGCATACAAAAAAAATCCGTTTCGCAGATACGTCTGGATTCGGCATTAAACCCGTGTCAGAGGAAGGCACCGAGCGAATTGTGCGTGCTGCCATCGAGTATGCCGTTGCAAACAATCGTGCCAGCGTCACCCTAGTGCATAAAGGCAACATTATGAAATTCACTGAAGGTGCCTTCCGTGATTGGGGCTATGCTTTGGCAAAAAAAGAATACGGTGCGAAAGACCTCGATGGCGGTCCATGGCAGGTCATCGAAAAGGATGGCCAAAAAATCATAGTGAAAGACGTCATCGCTGATGCCTTCCTTCAACAGATTCTAACGCGCCCCGCCGAATATGAGGTTATTGCCACGCTCAACCTCAACGGCGACTACATCTCGGATGCACTCGCAGCCTGCGTTGGTGGTATCGGCATCGCGCCGGGTGGCAACATCAACTATGACACCGGCCATGCCATCTTCGAGGCTACCCACGGCACCGCGCCAAAGTACGCCGACCAGGACAAGGTTAACCCCGGTTCCGTCATCCTCAGCGGCGAAATGATGCTGCGGCATCTTGGCTGGCTTGAGGCCGCCGATCTCATCATCAAAGGCATGAACGGTGCCATTGCCTCAAAAAACGTCACCTACGATTTTGCCCGTCTCATGGATGGGGCGACCGAAATCAAGTGCTCTGCCTTCGGCCAAAACATCGTCGACCACTTGAACTGAGTCATCCCGCCTGGCGGCTGCCCTGGAGATTCATATTGGGTGATGGGAGCAGGTGGCGCGCAACATTGCACCATATGCCCGCGTACAGAGCAGGCGTCCCAACCAAAAAGAACCGTTTCGCGGGAGAGTCTCCGTGGCATCGAGATTGCTTGAATTACGTTTATCTATGACCAGACGTCTTCTCATAACTGCGGCCTTATCCTGTTCGGCCGACTTGGCCATGGGCGCGGTGGTGATCAATGAAATCCACCACGATCCTGACGTCAAAACCGAGCTGGCCGAGTTTATTGAACTGCACAATTCTGGTGATAAACCGGCGGATCTCAGCGGGTGGACAATCGAAGGCGCCGTCGTCTATACGATCCCGGAAGACACCGAGATCGACAGTGGCTCCTACGCTGTCATCGCGCACAACCCCACGCAGTTCCGGGACAAGTTCGGCGGATCGCCGCTTGGCCCGTGGCTGGGCAAGCTGGACAACAACGGCGAGCGGATCGAGTTGCGCGATGCCACCGGTCAACTCGTTGATCGTGTGCGCTACCGACTGGGGTTCCCGTGGCCCATCGTTGGTGCACCCCCCGGTTACTCTATTGAGCTGATTCATCCCGACCTCGACAACAACGACGGCCACAACTGGAAGTCGTCCGTCCACGGCGACTCCTCGACCAAGGCCAACACCCTCATCTCCAAGAGCAGTTCGTGGAAATACTTCAAGGGCAAACAAGAGGCCTCGAGCCCGCGCACTGCTTGGCGCGAGGCGGACTTCAGCGAAAGTAGCTGGCTGACCGGACGCACACCAATCGGCTACGGAGAGAACTTCATAAAGACGACGCTGGACGACATGCGCAATGGCTACACTTCGGTTTACTTCCGCAAAAAATTCACGATCAAGAACGCGAAGCAGATCGGTACCCTGAAGCTGGCGGTGCAGTTCGACGACGCCTTCAACATGTGGATCAACGGCAAGCATGTCGCAGGTAGCAATATCTCGACCAAGGAGCCGCGCTTCGGTTCCAACGCCAACTCGGCGATCGAGGAGCACGACTATCTAGAGTTCGACCTACCGTCGCCGGGCGGCTATCTCGTTGAGGGCGAAAATATCCTGGCCATGCAGGCTCACAACGCCTCGAAAGGCGGAAGCAGTGACTTCTTCATCGACGTGGAATTGAAAGCGTCCGTCGGCCCGGCCAATCGCGGCCCCACCCCCGGCGCACGCAACTCCGTTTTCGCCACTGCGCCGCCACTGCGCTTGGCCAAGGTCGAACACATGCCCAGGCAGCCGAAAAGCGGAGAGACCGTCGTGATCACAACGGCCCCCAACTTAGCAACTGAAGATTCTGAAGTTTATGTGGAATATCAGGTCGTGAAGCCTGGCAGCTACGTGCATATCGACGACGCGACGTATGAACGAAACTGGATCAAGCTGCCGATGAACGACCTTGCCCAAGCGGGAGATGCCCGCGCCCGGGACGGTATATTCTCGGTGGCTGTTCCCAAGGCGATACAGCAGCATCGGCACCTAATCCGGTATCGAGTATCTGTGAAGAACGCGCTTGGCCAAGTGGCGACCGCCCCTTACCCCGGCGATCCTTCACCCAACTTCGCTTACTTTTGCTACAACGGCGTGCCGAGTTGGAGCGCCAAGACTAAACCCGGGGCAAAGGTGATCGAGTACAACAGCCAAGTACTCACCCGCGTCCCAGTGTACCATTTGATCTCGAAAAAGATCGATGTTGAAAACTCGACATGGAATGAAAAATACGGCGGCGACAATTACAAGTGGAAGGGCACGCTCGTTTACGATGGAGAAGTGTACGACCATATCCGCTACCGCGCTCGAGGCGGCGTGTGGCGTTATGCGATGGGCAAAAACATGTGGAAGTTTGACTTCAACCGGGGCCACTCGTTCCAAGCTCGCGACCACTACGGCCGCGAGTACGATACGCGTTGGGACAAACTCAACTTTTCTGCCTGCATCCAGCAGGGCAACTATCAGCACCGTGGCGAGCAGGGCATGTTCGAGGCGGTCGGCTTCAAGCTATTCGAACTGGCTGACGTCGAGGCGCCCAAGACACACTGGGTGCATTACCGAATCATTGACGAAATGGCGGAGACCGGTGCCTCGCAGCACGACGGCGACTTCTGGGGACTCTACCTTGCCATCGAGCAGATGGACGGGCGGTTCCTCGACGAACACGGCCTGCCGGACGGCAACCTTTACAAGATGGAAGGTGGCACCGGTGAGTTGAATAATCAGGGCTCGACCGCCGCGACGAACAAGTCCGATCTCAACGCATACATGAGCCGCTACAAGGGCAACCCGCCGGAGAACTGGTGGCGGCAAAACATGGATCTACCTCGCTACTACAGCTACCGCACCGTGGTCGAAAGCATTCACCACTACGATATCGGATACGGCAAGAATTACTTCTACTACCTCAACCCAGAGACTCAACAGTGGTCCACGTTACCTTGGGATCTCGACCTCACCTGGGCCAGCAACATGTACGGCAACGGCAATGATCCATTCAAGGACAAGGTGCTAGACAAATCAATTTTCAAGATCGAATACGGCAACCGCGCCCGGGAGATCCTCGACCTGCTGTTCAACAACGACGAGGGCTATGAACTGATCGACGAGTTCGCAGCGATCATCGACGAACCGACTGGACGGTTGCCGTCGATCGTCGATGCTGACCGCGCGATGTGGGATTACCACCCGATCATGTCGTCCGGGAGAGTCAACTCCAGCAAGGCAAGCAAGGGACGGTTTTACCAAAAGGCGAAGACGAAGGATTTCCCCGGCATGGTGAAAATCATGAAGAACTACATCCGTACCCGGAGCAATTTCATCCTCAAGTCAGCCGTCCGTGACACGAAGCATCCGGATCAGCCGACGATACAGTACAGTGGCAGCGCTGGCCATCCGGTCAACAGGCTGCAGTTTCGGAGCTCGGAGTTTTCCGACTCGAACGGGAAGTTTGTCGGGATGAGGTGGCGTCTGGCAGAAGTCACGGCACCGGACGCACCGGCATACATCCCAACCAGCCCGCGCCTATATGAGATCAATGCTATCTGGGAGTCGGACGTACTCAGCGAGTTCAACGAAGTGATCACCCTACCCCCCGGCTTAGCCAAGGTCGGTCACTGGTATCGCGCACGGGTACGGATGCTCAATGACACCAACCGCTGGAGCCACTGGTCCGACCCGATCGAATTCCGGGCTGGTGAACCGGACACGCTCGAAAGTCTCAAGGCCCACCTCGTCTTGACCGAGTTGATGTACAACGCCCCTGAGGGACCAGAATTCGATTATCTTGAATTGCACAACAACAGCACCGGGACAACTCTTGATCTGGGAGGCATGATGCTCTCCGGCGGTGTCAGGTTCACCTCACCGGCCGGCCTCACTCTAGCACCGGGGCAGCACGCCCTCCTCATCGGCCACGATGACCAGATCGCATTCCGAAAACATTACAAGCTGGAGAATGAAGCGAAGATTCTGGGTACATACGTGGGTAAACTGGCCAACAACGGCGAAACGGTTCGAGTGAGGAGCGCGAACGGCGGCGACATTCTCGTCACCTTCAACTACAACGACGACGACAACTGGCCTCAGGCAGCCGATGGTGATGGTCACTCGCTGACCCCCACTGAACTCGATCCGGTGAAGCAGGCGATCGGTGCTCTCGACAATCCAAGCAGTTGGCAATCCAGCGTCAGTAAGGGCGGCTCACCTTGCGCTGACGAAACCAACCCGCCCAAGGACACCGACCGGGATGGGCTGCCAGACGAGTGGGAACTGGCCAATGGCCTGAATCCCATAAGCGACGATTCATCGGCCGACCTCGACAACGACGGTGCCGACAACATCAACGAATATTTCGCTAACACAGATCCCGCAAATCCGGCCAGCCGTCTGGAACTGGCGCTTGTACTTGGCCAAGCGAATCAAATTGAGGCCATGCTAACTCTTCGGACCGGATGCTACTACTTGCTTGAATCAGCCGAGACCATCACCGGCCCGTGGGGTGCTATACCAGGACAAGTGTTTTTTCCCGCGAAAGGAATCGAGATGGAAACTAGACGCGTGCCTCTCGGCTACGCGGGCATCGGTGAAAAACGATTCTACCGAATCCAAGTTAAGCGTTTGGCAGAGTGAGGTTTTGTCGTTATTTTCCCAGCCGTTCGCAGCGGGAAACCTAACAAGGCGAGCGACTCTGACCTCAAATGGCATACTGATTTATGAACATACAAGTAGCAGTTCTGTGCGATGCAGCCACGGATTACAAAGGCAAGCTGAACCTGCTGGGCACGTTTAACTCGGTGTACACCCGGGAACTGCCGGCCGACTACCCGCAATGTTCAATCGTGCTGCGCGTAGTGTTCAACCGCGTGGAGGAAGGCTCGCACAAGCTGCGGATCAACTTTGTCGATGAGGACGGCAAGTTTGTGATGCCGAGCATCGAGCTCCCGTTCGAGGTTAGTGTGCCGAAGAATGACAGTTTTGCTTTTCGAAATTTCATTCTCAACATCCAGCGACTGAAGTTTGAAAAACTCGGCCAGCACGCCGTCGACATCGCAATCGACGGGCGGCAGGAGGCCAGCATCCCGCTGGAGGTCAAACAAGCCCCCGCCCAGGAGGAAAAGGATGACACCGATTGAGCTTCAGCTGTACACCAACCTAGGCAAGCAGTGACTAGCATAAACTCAATTACCAGATGAACAAACGACTACTCAACTTGGCATTGTTATTGGCAGCGTTGACTGCTCCGCGATTAGCCAATGGCATCGATCTCATCAAGGAAGGCAGCATCTTTCAATACCATAAGGGCATCGGTGAGGCCTCCTCCCCGCGCACGGCATGGACGGAGCTTGATTTTAACTCCTCCTCCTGGTTGCAGGGGAAGATTCCATTCTTCATCAACGAGAAAGTCACCGGTGGCACCGAGTTGAGTGACATGAAAAACAATTACTCAACCGTATATCTACGACGCAAATTCCGAGTGGCCGATCCTGTCGGACTTGGAATCGGCACGCTCCAAGTCAAGGCGGATGACGGCTATGTGGCGTGGATCAACGGGGCGGAGGTCGCCAGCCTTCACAAACCAAGTTCGACACTCCGATACAGTTCCAATGCAGCTAAGTCCAACCGCGAGCCCATCAAGTGGCACACGACCGCGCTGTATAATATGGGCGGCACGGTGGAGAAAGGATGGAACGTGCTGTCAGTCATTCTCCTCAATTTTCGCAAATCCAACAGCGACGCATATCTCGATGTACGATTGACGGCCACAGAAAGGGAGTTTGTGCCGCCTGAGGTAATTTCGATCAGCCCTGAACCGGGTGAAGTAACTGAGTTGAACACTATCACTGTCAACTTCAGCGAGCCAATGTCCGGCATGGATGTGGACGACTTGATGATTAACGACTACCCCGCAACGGAACTGACCGAAAAAGGCAACGCTTTCACCTTTAAATTCGCTCAACCTGCCAACGGGATGGTAAACGTCTGGTGGGCACCGAGGCACGGCATCGGCGACCAGGCCTCACCCCCCAACGCGTTTGCACCGGAAGAAAATACCGGCACTCAAAAAACCGCTTGGAGCTACGAACTGCTCGACCTCGTGCCACCGCATCTCGCCAGTCGACTGCCTCTTGCTGGAACAGTGCAGCAATTCAGCCAAGTGGAAGTCTGGTTCGACGAACCGGTGCAGGGCATCGACTCGACCGATCTCATGGCTAACGGCCTGACGGCCAAGGCGGTGAGTGGCATTGGCGCCGGGCCATATTTGTTTGAGTTCGACGGCACGGCACTTGGCCAAGTGGAACTCACTTGGCCCAACAACCACGGCATCTCCGACTTTAACAAGACACCTAACCCGTTCCTTGGCCAAGCCTGGTCAGTCGAGGTTGATCCGGCACACACGCCCGGTGACGTGGTTATCAGTGAGTTCAGTGCCGCATCCACCCGGAC
>Ga0163108_10003291_pt1 | contig 11518 bp, 6 predicted proteins | sample Fk1155metaG_FD_109644 | JGI IMG/M metagenome (GOLD analysis project Ga0163108, IMG submission 109644) | Marine microbial communities from the Central Pacific Ocean - Fk160115 155m metaG | ecosystem: Environmental > Aquatic > Marine > Oceanic > Photic zone | place: The Central Pacific Ocean...
AGGCCATTTTTTTTTGGTCAGCCTCAACATATACCCAGCCAGAAAAAAAAGCAGCCTCAGTTTGTTCAGGAAAAAGAAGTGATGTGTTATTTAGGTCTTTTAAAATTGCGGTTAGGATTTTTTCAGACCCCCCCTCTAATGCTTTTCGATACCATTTTTTTGCCGCCACGTAGTCGTCATTCAGCCAGGCATACAAACCAAGGTTCATGGAGGCAAGTTTGCTTAGCTGTGGTGCACGGGGTCCTAACTTTAGACCACGTTTAGTCCAGGCCGTCGCCATTTGAAAATTTCCTTGTCGGTAATAAACCCAGCCTATCTGTATATAGGCGGGGAGATACTTTGAATTTTGTTCCAAAATATATCGATACTCTGCAATAGAATCGTTAAATTTTTCTTCTTTATAAAATATTTCGGCCAAGGTCTCGCGTGCTTGAATATTATTAGAGTTTCGCAAAATAATAGGATTAATGGTTTTTATTGCCAATTTTGTATTGCCAAGACGGTTGTAAATTTTTGCTATAGAAATATGGGCGTTAATATCATTAGCGTTTATATTTGTTAATTGTTTAAGGTGTAAAAGCGCACTAATAAGCTTTTCTTTTTTGAGATAAATTTTGACCAACTGTCTGCGCGCTTGAATGAAGGAAGGTTGAATCTGTATCACTTGCAGAAGAGATTTAATTGCACTTTCAGTATTAGAAAGCTCAATATAGGTTTGGGCAAGATTAAATAAAGTTGGGGCGCTATTAGGGTTAGCTTGTAATGCTTTTTTATATTGAGAAATAGATAGTTCATTTTGTTTAATTTCGCTATAGATATTGGCTAGATTATTGTGTGCTTCAATCGAAAGGGGGTTGATTTCTGTAGATGGTTTTAAATAAAAAATAGATTTTTGAGGACGGGCATTTTTATAGTAAACCATACCGACATTTGAAAGGTAAGCTCCTAAAGATTTTTTTTTATTTAAACTCTTAGTGAAAAAAGGCGTTTTCGCATCAAATTTTATACCAAACCTGTTTTCATAAAAAGAGTCGGGGTAGGATGCACCCATTTCAGTTGATTCAATATTTATTTGATCTTTTCCCGAATCGTAACGAACAAAAAAATGATTTGGCAGGGCAACGCCATAGATAGGAAGGTTTAACTCATCACCAATGATAAGGTACAGTAGTGAAAGGTTCATGCAATAACCAAGTTTCGATTCTAGCATTCCATGCAAAAATAGTTCGTCCTTATTTACAGGTATTCCAAGTTCGTCAACTTGGTCAGTATAACGATACCCTTTCTCTTGATGGATGGCCTGTTTTAAAATATCGACTGTATCCTGCGCATTACTTTCCTTTGTTAGTTTACTTCTAACTAATGTTACCAGCTGTTCTATTTCTTGTTTTAATGATTTTTCGTCTAAGGACGAATCCCAATCTTTTGAAATTAAAATTAATGCCTCAGTTAGGTCGACCTTTTTTGCTTTTTTTTCAAATATAGAAGTTAATCGATTTTCAGCCGATTTAATGGAGTTGGTTGATTCCGCAAAGACAATGCTCGTTGATGTAACTACGTATAGGAGCGTGAAAAAAAATAACCAATATAATATTTTCGAAAGATTCTTCATCATAAATAGGGGGTTTATGGTTTTTTCAATTAATTCGGATAAGAATATTATATCAAATGGTTTGGGTGGATTAGTGAAATTTAATAATATAAAAGAGACTTATTTATGGGGAATATCATTCATTCCTAACTAACCATCCCTCTAAAAGAAGCATTGCCCCCAATAACATCATGAAATATGTGAATAAAGGTGTTCTCTCGATTGTTTCAGTAACGTTGAACTTTTGGTTACTACTAGAAAAGGTAAGATTTGTTTTGGGCAACAAACTGCGTATCTCCTTGTTAGAAATCTTTATGGAAGATGATTCGATTGGATTAATATTAACAGTAAATGCTCCAACTGATTGTGCTCCAAAAGGTAGACGCGAAGGTACTGAGGTGTTTTGTTCTGAGCTAGAAGTTCGAGAACTTTTATAAAGTTGGTATATACCTGGAGTAAAGGTGTCTTTGAATGAGATCTTACCTTCCACATATGGTGCTAACATAAACTCTCCTTCTGGCGTGACAATAAAAGCTCTATTACCCTTCGGAGGATTTTCCCAGTTGAAGGGGTCACCTACCAATAAATTCTTCTGTATCAAACTGTCCAGTCCGTTTGCTGAGTACTTAATCCAACGCTGAATCCATGGTACAAAAGTTGGTTGAATTGGAAAATTATTCCAATCGCGATCGATGCTGGATAAAAATAGAATGACTTTTCCCCTGCCGATGTTTGACTCAATTAAAGCAGGGAATTCGTTGGTAAAAACTATAGGGGTGGTAAATTTAGATTTTTCTCTAGGTTCGACTGAATAAAACGATTGAAATTCGATGCTTTTCATTTCTTCAAGAGTTTGTTCTTTAAATATTTTTAAAACCGGATGTTTACTTGGTTTAATAAGAAATCGAAATGGCTCATGCTCCTTTTGAGTCTGATGTAAAGATTTTAGAAATACAGGGAGAATATTCCCCAGCCTTTCATTATAAAACTTAGCATTAACTTGATTCCCAAGAGTAATAAATAAGGCACCACCGCGTAATACGAACTTCTCTAGTTCTTGTTCGTATCCGAATGGCAGATTATGTGCATTACAAATTATGACTACAGAATAATCCAATAGATTTCGCTTTGGTAACTCTGATAGCGTAGAGATCGTTAATTGGATGTCTGAGAGCGACGAAGTAAATGGATTTAAAGCTCGCTCAAGATAAAATGTTTCGCTTTGGTGTTCTACTATATTTGGATCTCCGTCTACTACCAATGTTTTTATAGTTCGGTCTGGTTGGTAGCTGAAGAATCTAAAGTTATCCTTAAGAAGAGCGTCATCTTCGATGCGGACTTCACCATTTATTAAATTATGGGTTTGCATAGGGAAGGAAAACTCTTTATCTATTGACGAATTGACAGGTATGTCCAAAGTTTCTTTAGTTTGTTCTTTATCATTGACCCAGAGAGAAACTTTAAGCTTACTTATAGATTTTGATTGTGAAAGGTTGGCCGTTTTTACTTTCACCTTAATGACACGGTTGTTGCTTAAAAATTCCTGCTGTACCTCGGCATGCTCTACCGCAGCTTTATTAATCCCGTCGCGCATTTCAGAAAAGTCAACTATAAAGAACTTATGTGACTTGGTTGCTACTATTGAAGAAAACTCTTCTTCATTCCAACCGTTTTTATCTCGATCAGTTAAGATATATATAATTTTATTTTTTTGTGGTACTTCTTCTAGAAGCAATAATGATTTTTTTATTGCAACGCCAATCTCTGTAGTACGGGAGGTAGGTTGACTTGACCTTAAAATATTCTTTGCCTTTTCAGAAACTGTAGTCCAGTTTAGTAGCACTCTACTAGGGCTAGATCCTAGCACCACACTATAAATACTTTTTGTTGGCAAAGAGTTGTTTATGTCCAATAAAGCTTTCACTGCTTGATTGTAATACGACTTTTGGTTGGTTTGAGTTCCCATACTATAGGAATCATCTAGGATAAAAACTGTCGCTGAGGGGCCATTAGTTCCTAGGTTATTACTGCCACCCATTGAAAATATTGGATTCGCCATAGCTAAGCTTAGAAGTGCTATGCCAAGGCATCTAATTAAAAGTAAAAACTTTCTATTTGGTCTTGATTGTCTAATGGATCGATTTTTAGATTGCAATAATAAATGTATTGCTGAGAAATGCTGGTGTTTTTTCTGACGGCGCGTCATCAGATGAATCAAAACGGGAATCATTATTCCTATAACCCCAAATAAGAAGAGTGGAGATATAAAGTTGAAATTCATAGCGTTCAATGTTTCCCTAGATTTTTTCGTTGAAGCAGATAATAGGTTAGCCCTTGTTCTAACGGTGTTGAAGTTTCAAGAAATATATAATCTATGCCTAACTTGGCACAATGAGAGCGATAGTGTGTAATCTGATCCTGAATCGCACGTTGGTATGTTTCTCTAATATCGACTGGGTCAAGTTCAATAGGGGGGTCGTCCTCTAGAGATTCAAAAATAATATCACCGTTAAATGGAAAAGACACTTCATCAGAGTCCAAGATATGAAAAATGATTACTTCTAGCCCTCGAGATACAAGAAGTTTGAGTTTTTTTTCAATAGAAGATTCTTTAGTAAGAAAATCGGAAACTATAATCACTATTCCCCGGCCGTGCAAGCGTTCCACTATACTTTGAATGACATCCTCAATCTTTGTAACGCCGCTAGGTGATAATGCTGCTAACTCATGGAGAATATGCTTAAAGTGAGATGGCTTGGAACGTGGAGGAACGTAGTTTATTAAACTTTCATTAAATAAAGAGAGACCAACAGCATCATATTGCTTTAAAAAAAGGTATGAAAGTGAAGCAACTAAAGTTCGTGCGTAATCCATTTTATTCATAGTTTTTGGATTGGGAGATAAATATCCCATTGATCCACTTGTGTCTAGTAATATAGTGGCTTTTAGGTTAGTGGATTGCTCGAATTGTTTAATTTGGTGCTTATCTGTTTTAGCTACCATTTTCCAGTCGATATGTTTTATCTCATCGCCGGGTGTATAGTCTTTATAGTCGGCAAATTCAACACTAGAACCTGTATGTCTACTTCGATGATGACCCGAGAGCAAGCCTTCAACTAATTTTGTGGCATGTATGTTCAAAGATGCAATCCGTGAAAGAACTTCTGGGTCTGTTTCTAGACCCTTATTTTTGCTCATGGCGCAGGTTTTTTTATGTTGAGAGTGAATAATTTACTACTTTGAATACCATTCATTAATATTATGTGGCTATATTATTTTTCGCAAATTTAAAATTTTTTTTTTCTAGATCTGGTTCAAGTTGACATCTTGGAATGGCCTTATACAATGGACTTTGTATCCCTGATTAAATAATTAAACTGGTTGAATACATGAGTTATACTCGTTACTGCAAATGCCATTTTTATGAGGGCGAATCAGAGCATTGGGGCCTTCTTGATCGCAAGGCCTTTGCTCATAAAGGCGCCATACCTCATTATACTCCGGATATTCAGGTTTCGCCTGAACACCTAACTCTGGAAGTTAATTTTGATTGGACCAAAGAACAAGTCTGGGGGACAACAAAGTATGATTTGCTTTTTAAGGGTCATGATATTGATAAAATAACCTTTGATGCTATAAATTTAGACATATCCCGTGTTTTAATTGGGAGAACTTCAGTAGACTTTGACAACACAGGAAAAAAAATTATTATCCCGTTGAAGAAAAAATTTCAACTAGGTGATCGAATGAGTATCAAGTTAGATCACTCGGTGACCCGCCCTGTTGCTGGAATCTATTTCACTAAACCAGATAATCACCATACGGATCGATTCAAAACAGTTTGGACCCAGGGGCAAGATGAGGACTCCCGCTACTACTTTCCTTGCTTTGATAAGCCAAACTTTAAGCAAACCACAGAAGTTATTATCAACCTCCCTCCAAAAATGTTTGGCTTGTCAAATGGACGCCTAATCAAAAAAAGTACTTCTCGGCTGGGTTCTTCTTTTCACTACAAGATGGAATTACCGTATTCGACCTATTTGTTGTCAATTGTTGCTGGAGAATTTGCAGAACATAAAGAGACTGTAAAGGGTGTCGATATTAAATGGTATGTGCAAAAGGGTCTTGAGAAGGAAGGACAAAATGCTTTTAGAGACACAGGTAAAATCATTCGTTTTTTTTCTGACTACACAGGATTTAAATACCCTTATAAACATTACACACAAATAGCTGTCCCTGAATTCGTTTTTGGAGGAATGGAAAACTTTACCGTAACTACCCAGACGGATCTTGCATTATTTGATAATCGTGCTGCTTTGGATGGCGATTCTAACGGGCTAGTTGCACATGAAGCTGCCCATACTTGGTTTGGGAATATAGTGACGGCACAAAACTGGTCTCATGCTTGGCTGCATGAATCTTTTGCTACCTATTTTGATGCGCTCTATACTCGAGAGTCAAAAGGAGAAAATGAATTTAGGTATCAACTACTAGAGAATGCTGAAACTTACTTTAGTGAGGATTATGCCTACAGGCGCCCCATTGTTACTAACGTATATAAGGAGCCCATTGACTTATTCGACGCTCATTTATATCCAGGTGGAGCTGTTCGTTTGCATCACCTTAAGTCTATTATTGGAGAAAAACTTTTTAGAAAAGGTTTAAAAGTATTTCTAGACCGCCATAGTTATAATCTTGTTGAAACAACCGACTTTATTCGATGTCTTGAAGAAGTAACGGGGTGTAACTTTGATGAATGGTTACACCAATGGATACATCGCGGAGGTTATCCAAAATTGGAACTGACATTTGATTGGAACGCAAACGATAAGGTAGCTACTGTTGGCATCAAACAAACTCAGAAATCTGATAAAAAAAACGAAGAACTACTGTTTAAAATTCCATTTATTTTAGAGTTTTATTATAAAAATAGTGAAGAGAGGTTTTCTGTAGAAATAAAATCAGATAAAGAACAATTCTACTTTTGCCTTAAAAACAAGCCACTATTTTTTAGGATTGATCCCGATTATACATGCCCCTGTAAGGTTGTTTTTTCTGATGTGCCTCGTCCAATGCTCTATGAGCAATTAAAGCGTGACTCTGACCCTATTGGCCGTCTAGAAGCTGCTTCGGCACTCACTAAAAATTCATCAACTGAGGATGTGAATATTCTAGGAGAAAGATTAAAGAAAGAAAAAGAGTGGGGAGTTGCTATTCGGATTGCAAAAGCACTAGGTAAAATAGGGGGGGATGAAGCAAGAAACTTTCTAATCAAAGGGCTGAAGAGTAGTGACCCTAAAATTCGCAAAGGAATTATTCGCGCTTTAGGAAGTTTTTGTCATGATGAAAAAGCTATTTTATCTATTCGCCAATGTGCTAAGAATGACTCTTCTTATCGAGTTGAAGCTATTGCTCTTCAAATGCTGGGAAAAGTAAAAGATAGGGATTCATTTGCTTTTCTCGAGAGTTCAATCAGTCGTAAATCACATAATGCTATGGCCCAAACTGCTATTTATAATGCTCTCGCTGAATTAGAAGACGAGAAATCTTGGGATTATCTTATAAGAGGAGCTGAATATGGCGCCCATAGAAATAGCCGACAGGCTGCCATGCGTGCATTAGCAAAGCTTGCTCATAGATACCCTTATCGCAAGGTGGAGGTTGTTGAACATTTGACAAGGTTTGCTCACGAAAAGCGAGGTACTCCAGCGGCGACATTTCGTGGTAAGTTAGGAGCTATTATGGCTATGAAACAACTGGACGATCTTTCTGTCGTTCCAGCTCTTAGGCAAATAGTTGACAATGAAACAGATGGGAGATTGCAAAGACGTGCCGAAGATACAATTTCTTATCTTAGAGAATCTGCGAAAAAGCCAAAAGAAATGAAAGAAATTCGTTCGGAGCTGGACAGTGTTATTACAGAAAATAAATTGCTACGTGAGCGCATGAATATCATAGAAAAAAAACATGCAGCTAAAACTCGAAAGAAAAAAGGATGATAAAATGAATCGACCCTTCAATGACCAACCTGTTGAAACCTTAATTGATGAAAACCTCCTTCAAGGAGGAACGGTTCTTGATCTTCGTCTAAAATATATAGGTGATAAGGGTGTGGAGTACTTATCGCAGTGCGCTAAGCTTGTTAATGTTCGCGAATTAAAGCTAGAGCGGAATGAAATTACTGACGAGGGTATCCGTATGCTTGCTGAGTCGACAATACTGACTGGAGTTAAATCACTCAATCTTGAAAGAAACTCTATAGGTGATGAAGGCGTGAGATCACTTTCATTATCCCCACTTTTTTCTCATTTAACGGTACTTAATTTATGGAAGAACCTAGTTGGCTCTGAGGGGGCTAAAGCGATTTCGGACTCTTTTATTTTAAGTAATTTGCAAAGACTGGATCTTGCACATAATAGGATTGGTGATGATGGCGGTAAAGCTCTTGCCGAAAGCCAGACATTAACATCTCTTAAATATGTTGATCTTTTTGGAAATGGGATTGGTGAGGAAACTCAAGCAACACTTAAAGAATCTCTCAACTTTAAAAACCTTCAGCACTTAGTTTTAGAGTAAATGCAGCTACAGGATTGCTAGTTATTTATTTCCATTGAGTGCCTTGAAGCCTTATAGGTTTTCCTTCCTGTTTGTCTAGATAAGATTTGATCTGGCTGAGGCCACCTAAATAATTTTTTTTCGTAAAGTCAATTTCTCCAGGCCCATGGTAACGCCGTGAAAAGACTGAAAGTCTTTGGGCTGTGCGGATACGAAAACTCTTTTTCCATTGCCTTTTCCTAGACGATATTATTCCTCTTACTTCAGGGTAAGATCCAACTCGATGCTTTAGATAATTTAAGAAAGTCTCGTCGACTTCCCTCTTCAATGGGGGCAGGAAGGTTACTGGAGAGAATTCTAGAAGAGGATTGTCGTCAGTAATAAGTTCAGCATCCTGAACAAAAGAGCTTAATTTATTAGCATCTGTTAGAAAAAAATCTGTAAAATCTAGAAATGAATTTATGCCTATTTGTTGTGCTGAGTTTTTAATGTCAGGTAAACGCATTAATTCATCAAACCTTATTTTATCAATAGCGATTTCTTCTTTTGACCCAACCAATAGTACTATTCGTGTTAAAAAACTATTCCAGATATAGGTATGTGGAAAAACTTCCTGAAATGTTTTTAGAATGGACTTTGCATCATCTGGTCCAACAAGATGAAGCGGTAGCCACTGCATCATGAGGCCATCCTTGTTTAGACGCTTTGCAGCTAATTCATAAAATTCTCGAGAGTAGAGATTGACTGTGCCTGCTTGGACAGGTGACATAGGTTCAAGTGTTATGACATCATAGTTTTTCTTGCTCCAACGTGTGAAAGTGCGACCGTCCTGAATGTGTATGTGAATGTTCTTTTTTCTTTGTGCATTGTGGTTCCATTTTAAAAAATGATGAGCGAGTGAAAGTACATTTTTATCAATTTCTACGCTGTCTACTTGCACCTCAGGAAATAGTGATACTGTTCCAGTTGTGTTGCCGGTTCCAAAGCAAATCACCATTGTTTTTTTTGGATTGGGATGCAAAACCATTGGGATGAAACCCATTGCTTGCATGTAAGCGCTTCCTCCAATGGAGTTAGACACGGTTGCTGTGCTAAACCCATTCATATACAAAGTTCGTGCCTTTGATTCCTTATTCTCGATAACGCTTAGGGTTGAAAAATCTCCTTCAATATACTCAAGTAGTTTTAGTTGAGATTTTGGGGTGTTAATTTCTATTCTTGCTAAATTTCGACTTCCAAGTTCTTCTGTGGAAATTATAGGATTAGACCAAATGTAACCAATAATAATGAGTGCCGTCGCAATAAATCCAGATTTATGAAAATTTTTATCATTCCATCCAAAGTGCATTGATATTGCAATAAAGCATAAAATGATAAGAATAGAGTAGATGACGAATAGAGACATTCTAATTCCCATGAAAGGAATAAAAACAAAGGGAGTAATAATTGTACCTAATGTTGCTCCTACTGTATTAAGAGCGTAACTATTGCCAAGAGTTTTACTGTTTGTTTTAAATAAATTAAGATTTATTCGATTTGCTAGGGGGAAAATTAGTCCGAACCCAAGTGTTGGTAGAAACATAAGTCCGAATGCGAATAGCGATCGAATGCCAAGAGTTTTTAATGCTATGTTATCTAGATCGTAGAAGATCTGATCTACCTTCAAGGTCCATTCATGTAAATTTTCAAACAAAGGCAAAATAGCAATGCATAAAATTGCGATGGATAGTTGAATTAAAAGAAATTTTATAACGTGATTTGAATTTCCAAGAAGCTTTTCAGCCATAATACTTCCCAGAGCAATTCCAAAAAGAAATATTGACAGAATAAGCGTAAATGAACTTAGAGTTGTTCCCATAGGGAAAATTAGAACTCGTGTCCATAATATTTCACTTGAGAGTGAAGCCATCCCTGAATATGCAAATATGAAAATAAGAAGCAGCGATAATTGATGGTCAGGAGTTGAACTATTTTCTTGATTAATTCTGGGTTTTATAACAGGAACTTTAGGCGGTGGTTTTTTAATAAAGTAACTATTAAAGACTATGCAGAGAAGAAAAACTAAAAAATTTATTCCAACAGCTGTCAAATTAGTTGTGCTGACACCAAAGTATTTTAATGCGATTGTTTGAGTGTAGAGACATCCAGCTACAGCCCCGAACGTGTTTAGGCTATAGAGAATAGAAACATCAGATACAATGCGTTTGCTATTTTTCCCAATTGACCAACTACCAATAATTGGCAAAGTCGCTCCCATACATATGGTTGCAGGGAGCATGAGTGCGGTGCTAAAAAAAAACTCAATCCAGTGAAGCAGGGAACCTAGCTCAATTGTTCCGTTGACTATTGGGGCGTACAAGCCGGAAATTAATTCGAGCCCGTAGGGAAAAAACAATCCGTAAAGTCCGATTAAACCTTCAATTAGTCCATAAAGTATTATCAAATTAACATGCTTTTTCTGTCTGTTTCTATGACTAAGATACAGACCTATTCCCCATGCTCCCAGTGCTAAACCTGTCATAAAAGCGCATAAAACTGCACTTATTGCATACAGATTTCCCCCAAATACTAGCGCTAATTGTCGAATCCAAATAAGTTCATATACTAGGCTGGCTGCACCTGAAATAAAAATGCAGAAAAAGGGGATAAACTTAGAAGGGGTGGTAAGAAAAGCAGTCATGTTAACTTTAAAAGAATAAACTAAGAGCCTGTATTGCGCATTTGAAAAGTTTGGTGCATAGATTTGCATCTCCTATAAAGGAGTGATAATCTTAAAGAATTATCCATTAATTTAAATTTAGGACATACACTTTTAACAGATTTTTGGAGTGATTTCATGTTTGTGATAAAGAAATCGAACTTGTTTCATGCTGTAGTAATTTTTTTTACTTATTGTTTTGGGTTAGCTTATGCTGATACTAAACCTTTAGGTATTCACCAAATCCCCCCCATTCCTGATATCGTTGCACGTGTGAACGGTAGTGATATTTCTGCAAAACACATCAAATTTCAATTTACGCAAGTTCTAAAAAAATCACAGGCTCCATTTACAGCTGCCCAAAAAGAAAAAATTGTCCGTAAAGTTATTGATAAAGAGGTAGTTAGAGAGTTGATGTATCAAGAAGGACAAAAGCTTAATTTGGTAGCAGATCCAAAGTTTGTAGAATCGGAACTTCAGGAACTAAAAGCGGCATATAAAAATGAAAATGACTTTAAGAAAGCTCTTTTGGAAAGGGATATTACTGAGGATGACTTAAAAAAATCAATTCAAGTAGACTCGCAAGCACAAACAATTTTAAAGCAGCAGGTCAAAGGGATGATAGGAATTGATGATAATTTAGTTGAAAAATATTATAAGGATAATAGAGAAAA
>Ga0163108_10003292_pt1 | contig 11516 bp, 11 predicted proteins | sample Fk1155metaG_FD_109644 | JGI IMG/M metagenome (GOLD analysis project Ga0163108, IMG submission 109644) | Marine microbial communities from the Central Pacific Ocean - Fk160115 155m metaG | ecosystem: Environmental > Aquatic > Marine > Oceanic > Photic zone | place: The Central Pacific Ocean...
ATAATTTGTTAATTCAGTCAACAAACAGCCACCATGGTCTAGCTGTAAATAATAGAAAATTTTACTGGAATCCTTTAGAAAATTACTTTGAGCCCATTAATTACGATTCTAATCCTGGTATTGATCAAAAAGGTCCCTCAACTACTACCGCAACATATCGTTTACCGATTTCAAAACAGTTTTTCAAAGCTTTTGACGAACTAGAAAATCAATTGATAGCTTTAGATCTACACGAAGTTAAAAAAAATATAAATCTTTCTGGGGCGAACATGTCTGAGGAAGATTTAACTTCAAAAATTAATAAAATACTTAAAAATTCAAGGATTATTAAAAATAATTATCTGAATATTGATAACCAAGAATTGGTTGAGCACAACAAATTTAAACCAATCAATAATATTTTGGATAAATTTAACAAAACATTAAACGAAGTTGATCCAAACGTTTATCTAGTAAAACACAGAGAAGACAACGGGAAACTTCAGAGATGTAAAATTTTTTTAGAAATGTGTCAGGATTATAATTTTTCAAAAGAAAATTTAACAGATCTTTTGGAGGGAGAGCTAATTTTAAATGAGCAAACATATCAGTATCTTGGTAAGAATTTAAATTTTGAGAATATAGTTAAACACAGAAATTTTAATAAATTGAACTTTAAAAATTCTACAATTTTTTATGATGATGGAATTGAAATTAATCAAACTTCAAGTGAAAACGTGCTAGATATTTACCAGAAATCTTCTGGGTCAAGACTGTATATAATTGATGGCGAACTTGAAAATTTAAAAATCAAATTTAACAGTTATAAATCCACATCAAACGGCATGTTTCCAAAAAATTATCCCACAGATATAAACGGCCTAACAGGCTGTTTGTCTTTAATTAATATGAGAGTTAAAAATATTTCAATAGAATCCGATGGCTCAAGTTGTGAAGATGCAGTTAACTTTATAAACGTTAAAGGCTCCGTTAATGAAATCAACATAAAAAACTCTTTTAGTGATGGCTTAGATGTTGATTATTCAGAACTAGAAATTAAAAGCATAAGAGTTGAAAAATCACAAAATGATTGCGTAGATTTTTCTTCAGGAAAATACGAACTAAATAATTTAAATTTAGAAAATTGTGGAGACAAAGCCTTATCAGTAGGAGAAAAATCTGTTTTAAATTTAAATAATATTGTTGCTAAAAATGCAAGTGTAGGAATTGCATCTAAAGACAGTTCGATAGTTAATGTAAATAATATTGTTTTTAAGAACCTCAAGACATGCATTGCGGCCTACAATAAAAAACAAGAATTTAATGGTGGCTTTATAAAAATTAGTAATAGTATGGATTGTACGAATTACGATAAAGAAGTCGACATAGATGTTCACTCAAAAATGGTAAAACCAAAAATTTAAATAATTATGAGTTTTAGAATTGAAGAAAAACTTTATATAAGGCCCGAACATATTTTAGATTTTAAAGAATTCTTAACCAAACATTCAGCAAAACAACTGTACAAACCAAGAGAAATTAAAAGTCTTTATTTTGATAATTTAAATTTTGATATGTACAATGATTCTATAGAAGGAGTGGCACCAAGAAAAAAAATAAGGATACGAGAATATCCAAATGCTGATGATAAAAATTATTATTTAGAGACCAAGCATTCTTCTGTCGAAGGCAGATTTAAAACCAGAAAAATTTTAAATAACAAAGATGTTAATTTTTACAAAAAATCGGGATGTTTTGACAGTCAATATGGCACATGTTTGCCAAATTTTTATGTGACCTATGAAAGAGAATACTCAGCTATAGAGGACATAAGAATTTCCATAGACAGAAATCTTGTTTATAAAAGTTTTAAATCTAGCAATGTTTATAATGATAAAAACTGCATTGTTGAAATAAAAACTTCTATAAAGAAAAATCTTGATGATTTAATAAAATTATTTCCTTTTCAAAGAATTAGATTTTCTAAGTACTGTTTCGCCGTAGACACCCTCAAACAAAGCGGGTAATCTAAGTATTGATAATTAATGAACACAATCTTTAAAAAATATTTCTATAAATTTTTTGATAGAGGAAATTATTTAAATATAAAGTCTTCTCAAAAAATAGAGGATACGAAAAGGATATTTAAAGAAAGCTATGAGGGGCACATATACAAGATACAAAAATCCATTAGGGAAAAAAAGACACTAAATTTTTTACATTCGGGAAATTTAGGCGATCTTATTTATGCGCTACCTGTAATTAAAGAATTATCCAAAGATCATGAGTGTCATTTTTATATACAGACAAACAAAAAGATAGATATCGAGTACTACAAGCATCCAGCAGGCGGAGTTTATATTGACGATAGAATGTTGGATCTTTTTTTACCTTTAATGAAGGAACAAAAATTTATACACAAAGTTCAAAAATATAATAACGAGAATATAGACATTGATTTTGATATATTTAGAACTTTGCCAGTTAATATATGCTTTAATTCTCCAAGATGGTATTTCCAAATTACAGGGATTCAGGTTGATCTATCACTGCCTTATATGGAAGTAAGTGAACATGACGAGACAAAAAACAAAATTGTTATTCATAGAACTTTTAGGCACAGAAATCAGTTTGTTAATTATAAATTTTTAAGAAATTATAAAGATTTAATTTTTGTAGGCACAAAAGAAGAATACGAAGACTTAAAAAAAGATGTTCCAAATTTGGAAATTTATAATTGCAGAAATTTTCTTGAAATGGCCAGATTAATAAAATCTTCTAAATTCTTTATCGGCAATCAATCCATAGCCTACCCAATGGCAGAAGCTTTAAAAGTTCCCAGACTTTTAGAAGCAGAACCTCTTTTTCCAGTTGTTCAACCAGTAGGAAAAAATGCTTACGATTTTTATTATCAGCCTCATTTTGAGAGGTTTGTAAAAATTTTAAATGAAACCAAAGTATAATTTACTTAATGGTGTCAATTTTAAGCAAAGTATTTATTAACTTATCTAAGGGTTTCCTGTCTAAAGTTTTAATATGGAGTCCTATAAAAAATCCTAAGTTTTCTACATCTTGAGCCTGGATAAAATTTTTTTTAACCTTCTGCAGTTTAAATAGTTTTATAGCCGGCTGATTTAAAAAATTTCCACTTATAATTGGCCTAGTTTCTACACCCAACTTGTCTAAAAGATTAAGATATTTTTTTCTTTTTCCCAGATACCTTTTATTTAATAGAATTGGAAATCCAAAAAAACTTGGTTTAACACGTGGATTAATTTTCAAAAAAGAAAATTGATTACTCCAATTCTTAGATTTCTTAAGCTCATATATTATTTTTCTAGAATTAAGATTTCTTATTCTCATAAAACTTTTGAGTCTTTTAAACTGATTTAAACCTATTGCTGCAGAAATATCTGTTGGTCTTAAGTTAAAACCCGAATTAACAAATATGAATCTTGGGTCTAGTTTATGATTTTTTTTTTCAATTTTTTTTTGATTTTTCAAGCCTCTAGACCATCCATGAGATCGCATTGTTTTTAATAGTTCATAGTCCTCGTTATTATTGCACACTATCATTCCTCCTTCTCCCGAAGTTATCTGGTGTGAATAGAAAAAAGAATATGTGCCGAAGTCGCCAAACGTACCTAAACTTTTGTTTCTATATGTTGATCCTAGAGATTCACACGTGTCTTCAATTACAATAATTTTTTTTCGTTTAGCAACTTTTACAATTCTATCTACATCAGTAGAATTACCCAAAACATGCACAAGCATTATTACTTTAGTTTTTTTTGTGATTTTTTTGATCAACTCTTCAGACTCTACATTTAATGTTTTTTTATCAACATCAACAAAAACTGGTTTTAAACCAGCTTGAACAAGTGGCCATAACGATGTTGGCCAGCAAACCGAAGGAATTAAAACTTCGTCATCAACATTAAATCTATTTTTTCTAGCTGGATTACCAGCTGCAAAAACCGATAACAAATTTGCCGATGATCCAGAATTCACCATTAATGCAAATTTTGAACCCATCCTTTTGGCAAATTTTTTTTCAAACTCTTCCGTTTTTTTTGACATGGTTAATTGCCCGGAAGCAATAACTTTAATACCTGAAATAAGGTCGTCAGTAGAAAAAGCGTTTTCTAATAACGGGTAAAAATATTTTGACCTACTTCTGCTTTTTCTTTCAATAATTTTTTTAATGATATTTGTTTTTGTTGAATTCATTTAAATAATTATACTATCATTCTAATGATTAATGTATTATTTATTTTTTTTAGAATTAAAATAAAATTTTAATTATAAAGGCGGGGTAGCTCAGTTGGTTAGAGCACAGGACTCATAAGCCTGGGGTCGGTGGTTCGAATCCACTCCCCGCTACCAATGAGGTTAAATTAAATTTTGAATAACATTAAAAAGAGATTACAAGGTTTTTTTAAAGCTTTTACTTACAAGATATATTCTTTATTTCATGGAGATATCAAGGGCAAGATTTTAGCCAACCAAGATTCTAGAATTAAAATCGACAAAGTAGTTAAAGAAAAAAAAATAAATTATAAAATATTTAAGGTTAACAATGGGAGACTGTATACAGACACAATACATGATGCTGCTATAATACTGGATAATTTAATAGTTGACGGTCCATCTTATCAGCTAAGACCAATAAATAATGCTAAAGTTGAAGAAAATATAGTTTTCAAAAAGGGAACTCCTAGAAAAAAAATAAAATTGAAAGGAACAATTTTATCCTTGCTTACAGGCGGGGCAGGAAACAATAACTATTTTCACTGGATGTACGATGTGCTCCCTAGAATCGGAATTTGTGAAGAAGCTTTTGATATTTCTAAAATAGATTACTTTTTATTGCCAAGTTTGGAAAAAAGGTTTCAAAAAGAAACTTTAGATATGCTAAATGTACCAAAAGAAAAACGTCTATCTAGCAAAACTTACAGGCACATAGTTGGATCAGAAATAATCACAACGCAGCACCCATACTGTTTGAAAAATGCAACTTACGATATAACAAATATCCCTGTTTGGATTTCTCAGTGGTTAAAAGAAAAATATCTTAAAACAAAAGATGATAAAAACGATACACCAAAAAAAGTTTATATTGATAGATCGGATAGCGAATCAAATATAAAAAAACTTCGATCAATTATTAATGAGAAAGAGGTAAAAGATTTTTTAAAAAATAGAGGATTTGAATTTATATCATTAGGACATTTTTCTTTTAAAGAACAAATCAAAATTATGAACAATGCAGAGATAGTCGTTGGTTTACATGGGGCAGGATTTGCTAATTTTTGTTTTTGCAAACCAAAAACAAAAATATTAGAATTTAAAAGCAACACAGCAGGAAAGATGTATGAAAATTTAGCTAAAAATAATAATTTAGTTTACAAAGTTATAAGTTGTAGGCCAGAGAAATCTGACTATCAAAATCAGTATGGGCATATAAAGATACCCCTAGAGGAACTAGAAAAAAGTATTGAGAGCTTTAGCTAAGATGAATAATTTAAAAATGTTTTGTATAACCTTAGAGCCATCACATTTGGATTTTATAAAAAAACTTAATTATATACCCGTAGGTTTAGGAGAGAAAAATTTTTCAAATGAGTGGTTGACTGACAAAACAGGAAAAAACATTTCTGAAAAAAATAAAAATTATGGTGAATATACTTTTCACTATTGGTTATGGAAAAATTACATTAATCAAATAGATAGTAAATGGATTGGTTTTGGACAATATAGAAAATTTTGGACAATCGATAATTTTAGAAATAATAATCTGAACATTGATAAAGTAAATTTAATTGCTTTAAAGGAAGTACCCTCAAGTTTTGACGATTGCGAAGCTATTTTGGGAAAACCTTTTTATGTTAATCAAAGGAGAGTCTCAAAATTTTTAAAGAATGGTTTAAAAATAGTCTTAAAAAAACCTGGTGTTTTATTTAATAAAAAATACAGAAATCTTAAGTTTCACTTTGATTTAATGCATGGCGAAAACAATTTAAAGAAAGCTATAGAGTTGTTAGATAGTGAAAACAAAAGAAATTTCGAAGACTACATGAATAAAAATTTTTACTTTCATCCGCACAATATGTTTATATGCAGATCAAAAGAAGTCTTAACAAAGTATTATGAGACAATTTTTCCTTGGCTTGAAAAATGTGAGAGTGTATTTGGCTTTAAAGATTTGAAAGGTTATGGGTTAACTAGAATTTATGGATTTTTAGCTGAGAGATTTTTATCGTATTGGTTCACAAAGAATACTAAATACAAAACTATGGATGTTGCATTTTACGATATTAATAATGATTTTAAATAATTATAATTTTCTATAAATATTTTTTTAATTTAGCAAGATCCATCGATGAATTAATTGGCATAAGGCTTTTTTTACTATTTTTTAAAAATATTCTCTTTATTTTTGGATTATCTGCTTTTACAAAGTCATAAACAGATTTTGTTAACCCTCCTACATTTATAACACCTTTTTTGTGAATTAATTTTTTTAAAATTTTTATAAAATCTTCGTGGTAAATGAAATTAGTGAATACGTTTGCAAATGCTTTTTTATGAACAAAAGGTTTTTCGGTCATGCTTGCTCTTATTATAAGGCTGTTTTTGTACATTTGTACCGCAGACTCACCACCTAACTTTGACCATGCGTAATTATTTGAGGGAAGCAACGAATCTGTTTCTTTGTAATTACCTTTTTTTCCTGGATACACATAACTTGTCGAAAAATATATTAATTTTGTATTAAACATTGCACATGCCCTTACAATATTTGCAGTTCCTATAATATTAAGCTCAATACTTTTTGAAATTTTTTTTTCGTGAATCTTCATGGGTCTAGAAAGGCCGGCCAGATGTATAAGGCAAAACGGTTTTGTTTTAGCCAAATATTTTTTTATTGATTCAAATTTTGTAATATTTAATCTATTTTTTTTTGGAAAAAGCATTTGATAATTAAATTCACTTTTTTGAAGAATGGAACCAAATCGTCCACTTCCTCCCGTTACTACAATTTTTCTTTTTCTTATCATAATAAAGATTTAATTTTTAATATGAATTTTTAAAAATTCTTTAAAAGTTAAATTATTTCTATCCTTTCTTGATACCAATGGTTTTTTAGTAGGCCATTTTATTTTTAAATTTTTATCATTCCATATGATTCCAACTTCATTTTTTTTTGATCTATAGTTAGAGTTTGCATAAACAACATAATTCTCTTTGTCCATACCCATAAAACCATGGGCAAAACCTTTGGGTATATAAAGTGATTTAGAATTTTTATCACTTAGAATGATTGCAAAACATTTGCCAAAAGTTTTAGACTTCTTCCTAAGGTCTAAAACAACATCAAAAATCTTACCTTTTATAACAGAAACATATTTAGCTTGGTTGATTTTTTTTTGAATGTGTAACCCTCTCACAACATTTTTTTTTGATTTAGACATACACCAAAAAATACCCTGAAAACCTTTAGTTTTATTTTTTAAAAATATTTCTCTAAAAGCTCCTCTATTATCCAGATGAGTCTTTCCTTGAAAAATTTTCAAACCTTTAAATTTTGTAGAATTTATTTTCATAATTTTAAGCCAAGTCTTGTTGTAATATTTTTTTTAGATATTTTTTTGAAATAACCAAGGTTATTTTTGTACCAGCTGAACGTGTCTTCCAAACCTTTGGTAGGTGAGATTTTATGTTTCCACTTTATATTTTTTCTGATTTTGTTAGAATTTAATGCATACCTAAGATCATGACCCGGCCTATCTTTTACAAAAATAATTTTAGTTTTCTTTCCTATATTTATTTTATTTTTTTTAGCTATTTTCAAAATCTTTTTAATTATATCTATATTTTTTAATTTAATACCGGTTCCAATGTTATAATTTTCACCGTATTTTCCTTTCAGAAAAATTTTGAGTATAGCCTCACAATTGTCTTTGACATAGATCCATTCTCTCGTATTTTTACCTTTGCCATAGACCGGCAAAGGTTTGTTATTTAAAACATTAAAAATCATTTTGGGTATGAATTTTTCGGGAAACTGATTTGGTCCATAGTTGTTACAAGGATTTACAATCAATGTTTTTATTCCGTAAGTCTTTCCATATGCCTTAACTAATTGATCTGCACTTGCTTTAGAGGCCGAATAAGGAGAGCTAGGATTATAATTATATTTTTCACTAGCTAGTTTGCTTCCAGGAATGTCACCATAAACTTCATCCGTTGAAATCTGCAAAAATTTCATTTTATTGTTTGTAACTTTTTTTAATTTTCTTAAGATTTCTAGCAAATTATACACACCACCAATATTAGTTCTGATGAATTTTTCCGCGTTGTCGATTGATCTATCAACATGTGTTTCTGCGGCTAAATTTATTATTCCTATAGGTTTATGTTTTTTAATAATCTTAGCAACTTTTTCTCTTTGATTTATATCCAGTCTAAAAAATAAGTAATTTTTACTTTTTTTGAATTCCTTAACGTTATATGGATTTGCAGAATAGGCAGATTTATCAATATTGATTATAAAGTATTTCTTTTTTAATAATAGGTGTATTAAATTACTTCCTATAAAACCCGAACCTCCAGTAATTATAATTTTTTTCATATTAATTTTACAAACAAGGTATGATCCATTAAATTAAACTATTAAAATAATTAGAGTATAAAATCAATTATGTTTAAATAATGTCAATTAAAGATATAACTATAATAATAACCTCATTTAAAAGTGAAAAAAAAATCAGAAATTGCTTAAATTCAATAGATGATCAATGTAGCGTTATAAATGTTGAAAATTCCAACAATGAGAAGCACAAGGCAAATATAGAAAAAGATTTTAAGAATGTTAAATGTATTTTGTCAGGAGAAAATCTTGGATATGGAAAAGGGAACAATATTGGACTTAGAGAAGTAAAAACTAAATACGCCTTAATACTTAATCCGGATGTAGAACTATTTCCTGAAACTCTTAAAGAATTTTTAAAAACTGCTAAAGAAAAACCAGATTTTGCTATTATAGGACCAGGTATTGTCGAAGATAAAAAAAAATCATTAGGAAATGGAGATGTGCAGGCAGTTAAAGCGGTAAAAGGATTTGCAATGTTTTTGAATCTATCAGAATTTAATGAGGTTGGTTTTTTTGATGAAAATTTTTTTTTCTTCCTAGAAGAGATAGATTTATGCAAGAGGTTATTAAAACAGAACAAAAAGATTTACTACTGCCCTAGAGTACCTGTTTATCATGAAGGAGGTCATTCTCATGATAACTCTTTTAACTATGAAATGGAATTATCCAGAAATTGGCATTGGATGTGGTCAACTTTTTACTACAATAAAAAACACAAGGGTTTTCTAACTTCGTTTACAATTGCTATACCAAAGTTACTCTCTTCGATTTTTAAAATTTTACTTTTTTCGATGCTCAGAAATAAGGAAAAAAAAGAAATTTATTACCATAGATTTTCCGGGCTTATGAACTCAATCACAGGCAAAAGCTCTTGGTATAGACCTAAAGTTTGATTATTTATTGATTTGAACTATTTTTAAATATAAACATTGATGCCAATGAAAAAAAATAAAGTTCTTGTTACTGGCGCAGCAGGGTTCTTAGGTTCTCATTTAGCAGAAAAATTAGCGAACATGGGAGATACTGTTGTGGGTGTTGACAATATGCTAGGTGGTTACGCTGATAATGTTCCTAAAAATATAAAATTTCACAAAATAGATTGTTGTGATTTGAAAAAAATGAAAGAACTTATGAAAGGAATTGAAATAGTATATCATTGTGCTGCGACAGCTCACGAAGGTCTTTCAGTTTTTTCTCCTTACGAAATTGGAAAAAATAATTATTTAGCATCAGTTTCAGTTTTCTCTGCAGCGATTTCCAATAAGGTAAAAAGAATAATTTTTTGCTCTTCCATGGCAAGATATGGATCTCAGAAATATCCTTTTACAGAAGATATGAAACCTAGTCCTGCAGATCCTTATGCGATTTCTAAGGTGGCGGCCGAACAAACGCTTATAAACTTATGTGATCTAAATAAGATAGAATGGGTTATTGCGGTCCCCCACAATATTATAGGGCCAAAACAGAAATACGATGATCCTTTTAGAAATGTTGTTTCGATAATGCTAAATAGAATGTTGCAAAATAAAGCACCGATTATTTATGGAGACGGCAAACAAAAGCGATGCTTTTCTTACATTGATGATTGTTTGTCCTGTCTAATACCAATGAAAGATCAAAAGAATTTAAACAAACAAGTTATAAACATTGGTCCTGACGAAGAATTTGTTACTATAAATAAAGTTGCTGAAATTTGCTCAAATGTCACCGGAAGTAATTTGAAACCAATTTACAAACCGGACAGACCACAAGAAGTAAAACACGCAAGTTGTTCTGCAGACAAAGCCAGAAAATTATTTAATTACAAAACTACGATAGATCTCAAAACAGGAATATCACGAACCTTTAACTATATTAAAGGGAGAGGCGCAAAACCATTTGACTATTATATTAATGTAGAAATTTTAAACGAACTCACACCATCTACTTGGACAAAAAAAGAGATATAATTTAGTGGCCAGGAAATTCGACCAGACTTTCTGTAAAGTAAGATTTATCTTTTAATTTCTTATTTCCACCAAGATCGAACAGGTTGATTATAAAAATAAAACCCGCAACTTTTCCTCCGGAGATTTTTACTAGTTTTGCACCAGCCTCTGCAGTACCACCAGTAGCTATTAGGTCATCGATAATTAAAACACTCTCACCCTTACCTATAGAATCCTTGTGAACCTCTATTGTTGCTTTGCCATACTCAAGTTCAAAGTCTACTGAATGCCTTTCGGCGGGCAGTTTATTTTTTTTTCTCATCATAATAAGAGGTTTTTTCAACTTATAAGAGACAGCTGAAGCAAAAACAAATCCTCTAGATTCTATCGCTGAAACTTTATCGAATTTTATTTTTTTTGATATTTCAACGATTTTATCAATGCTGAAATTAAATGCGTCAGGATTTTTTATTAATGTAGTTATATCTCTAAATAAAATGCCTTTTTTGGGATAATCAGGGACTGATCTTATATATTTTTTTAAATCCATATTTTACTTCATTATCTAACAAAAAAAGATTAATAATTAAATCATGAAAAATAGAAAGCTTGGGATAATTGGTGGAAGCGGACTCTACAAAATGGAGGGTTTTGAAAATACCAAGTGGAAAAAAGTTAAAACCCCTTGGGGACAACCTTCAGACGATGTTATGACAGCAAAATTTAATGGTGTTGATATATGCTTTATACCAAGACATTCTAGAGGACATAAAATTAGTCCAACCAATATAAACTTTAGAGCCAACATTGACGCAATGAAACAACAAGGGGTTACAGACATTATATCTGTTTCTGCAGTTGGTTCTTTAAAAGAAAACTTAAGTCCAGGCACTTTTGTAATAGTTGATCAATTTATTGATAGAACCTTTTCTAGAGTAAAAACATTTTTTAAT
>Ga0163108_10003295_pt1 | contig 11500 bp, 11 predicted proteins | sample Fk1155metaG_FD_109644 | JGI IMG/M metagenome (GOLD analysis project Ga0163108, IMG submission 109644) | Marine microbial communities from the Central Pacific Ocean - Fk160115 155m metaG | ecosystem: Environmental > Aquatic > Marine > Oceanic > Photic zone | place: The Central Pacific Ocean...
AAAAAAAAAATAAAAATTAGAAAGAACTAATTTTTTTCATTTATAGGTCTAATGCCAAATTTTGAATTAATCAGCTTAATAAATAATAAAATTTTGAACAAAGATTTAAGATTCAACCTATTAATTGTTTTATTAATGATCATTACAGCATCGATTCTTGAAGTAGTCTCCATAGGTGCCTTTTTGCCATTTATTGAAATTCTTTTAAGCGGTAAAGAGGGTCTACTATCCTATAAAATTATAAATGAAAACACTTACTTAAGTAATATACTAAATTTAACCTCGGAAAAAAATATTGCAATTTATGGAATAGTTTTTTTTGCAGGAATTATTGTCTTTAAAAACATTGTTGTTTTTTATTTTCACTATTATCGAGAACATATACATTATAAATTACAAACTTTTCTAATAAATAAACTATTTAAAAATATTATAATAAAAAATTTTGATGAATTTTATAAAAAAAATTCTTCGATATATTATAACTTGCTTGTAAGAGAGTCTGGCCACACCTCGCATGTAATTAATGTTTCTCTTCAATTGTTTAACGAATTAATTGTTTTATTTTTTGTTGTTGTTCTTCTTTTTTTTTATTGAGCCATATATTACATTACTTGTGCTTTCAATTTTTTTTCTTTTATCTTGGCCAGTATATTTTTTTACAAAGGAAAAAATTAAAATAATGTCTACAGAAAGAATTAGCAGAGATCAAAATATGATTAAAAATGTCAATGAAGCAATTATGTTATTTAAGTATTTAAAGGTAAATTTTTTAGAAAAATTTTTTTTCAAATTATTTGATGAAAATAATGTTAGGTCATATAATTTGCAAAAAAAAATGAGTGTTCTACAGTTTTTTCCAAGATACTATTTGGAGGCAATTACAATAATTATTTTTTCCGGAGTTTTAATTTTTGCGAGCATCAACAGAAGTTCACTAGTAGATATTTTACCCATAATAGCAGTATTTAGTTTCGCAGGATTAAGACTTTTGCCTTTAATAAAATCCTTAGTCATGGGTTTTCAAGAAATCAAAAGAGGTTCACCGTCAATTAGGTCAGTTTGTAATGAATTGTTCGAAACAAATTACTCTCAACCTGAGCTGAATAATAAAGAATTTAATAAATTAAGTATAAAAAATCTCAATTTTAATTATTCAAAAAGTTTCGATCTTATAAAAGATTTTAACTTAGAAATAAAATCAGGAGATAAAATATTACTTAATGGACCTTCTGGGTCAGGAAAAACATCTTTAGTAGATGTTTTAGTTGGTATAAAAAAACAAAAAAGTGGTTTCATTTATATAGATGAAAAAAAAGTTGCTAAAAGCTTATTCAAAGAATTAAAAATTTCTTATATTCCTCAAGACAGCTATTTAATTGACGATACAATTAAGAACAATATTATTTTTCCGGTAGAAAGGTTTGATTTGAATAAATATAATAAAATAATTGATGTTGTTGGATTAAAAGATTTAATTTCAAATTACCCAAACAAAGATGAAACATTCATTGGAGAAAAAGGTTTTAAAATTTCTGGAGGTCAAAAACAAAGAATAATCATTGCCAGATCGCTAATAATTCAGCCCAAAATGCTAATTTTAGATGAAGCAACTAATGCCTTAGATATTGAGTCAGAAAACTTAATTATTAAAAATATTTTAAATTTTTATAAAGATATGACAGTAGTCATCATTTCTCATCGAAAACTTGATCAAACTTTATTTAATAAAACAATAAATTTAGGAGGTAATAATTAATGTTTAACAACAAAACTATTTTAGTAACTGGCGGAACAGGATCGTTTGGCGAAGCTTTTATCCGAGGAGTGTATACAAAATATAAGCCAAAAAAGTTGATTGTTTATTCTAGAGATGAATACAAACAACATATGCTATCAAAAAAATTTAAAAAACCAAAATACAAAGGCATTAGATTTTTTATTGGTGACATAAGAGACAAGAACAGACTATCTTCAGCTTTAAAAAATGTTGATTTAGTAATACATGCCGCAGCTTTAAAACATGTACCTATTGCAGAATACAATCCACAAGAGTGCATTAAAACAAATATACTGGGTGCCCAGAATTTAATTGATTGCTGTATTGAGAACAATGTAAAAAAGGTTATCGCTCTTTCAACAGATAAAGCTGCTAGCCCAATTAATTTATATGGAGCAACAAAATTAGTTGCGGATAAATTATTTGTTTCCTCAAATACCTTATCTGCTCATGCAGATACAATTTTTTCAGTTGTTAGATATGGAAATGTTTTAAACTCAAGGGGTTCAGTTATTCCTTTTTTTAAAGATCTTGCTAAAAAAAAACAACCTCTTCCATTAACAGATATTGATATGACTAGATTTTTTATTTCAATTGAAGATGCTGTAAATTTTATAATTAATTGTTTTTCTAAAATGCAAGGTGGTGAAATATTTATACCTAAACTACCAACAATCAAAATAGAGGATTTAGCAAATAGTATTAAAAGTATTAAAAAAAATAAAATTGTGGGTTTGAGACCGGGTGAAAAACTTCATGAAGAATTATGTACAAGTGATGACTCTAGCTTTACTTATGAAAATAAAAATTCGTATTTAATTGTACCGGCAATAGAACTTCCAGATAAAAATATTAAACCACGAAAACTTAAGGGATATAAAAAAGTAAAAAAGGGTTTTGCCTATAGTTCTCTTACGAATCCTAATTATCTTAGCCTAGCTCAGATAAAAAAAATTACTTAAGGGTTCGAAGTAAAAATAAGTTTTTTTAATTATGATTAGCAAACAAGAAAAAAAATTAGTGATATCTGAAAATAATCTTTCAAAAAATCCTGAGAAAAACTTGTATTTGAATTATTTATTTTACCTAAATTTTGCAAACTTAGAAGATAACTTTAATGAAAAAGAAAATATCGCAAACCACTACTCAAATACTGCGGAGGAAATAGTTTTTCATGAAGAAATATGTGAGAGCATCTTTCAAGCTATACTTTCAGAACTTACAGACAAGTTTAATGAATATCACAAAAAAAATTTTAATAAAAAATCTATTTCTATTATTTTAGGCCACTGGTTAAAAAGATTTATAAAAATATGTTATGACAGATATAATTTATTAGTTTTTGCTTTTGAGCAACATAAATTAGATAAAACTGAAATTTTACAAACAAAAAATTTTAATTTCAGCACCAAAGAAAGTGGAGGCATTTATTATGTTTCAATTAATGAAAATTGGAATTACGCACTTGCATCTAAAATAATAGAGTTTTTTTCACTAGGTGATTACAAAACAATTCCTAGCATTAAAAACTATGATTTTTTAAATTTTGAGTTTGAAAAATCTCAAAGTAAAAATAATTTGAAAGTTAATTTTACGAAAAAAATTTTAAATTCTTTAAATTTTTTTAGAAGTAAAAAAGATTCTGTTATTCATTCATCTTATTTTCCGTTTTTAAAAGAAAAATCTCTTGAATTTAAATTGGGCCAATTACCTTCATTCTGGAATTTTATTTATAAAGTAAAATCAAATTTTGACTTAAGCGAAAGAAATAAGATTAAATTTAATGCACAAAAAGGTAAAAAAAACATAGAAATGCTCATTAAAGATATTTTGCCTTACGCTTTACCAGTTTCATTTATTGAAGATTTTAACAATTTACAAAATTTAGAAAGAAATTTTCCAAGCAACCCTAAATTGATATTTTCATGCAATGCTTTTGATCAGAACGATTTATTTAAGGTTTATGCCGCTATAAAACAAATGAAGGGGGCGCAGATAATATCTGGGCAACATGGAAGTGGTTCATTTTTACTACCTGACTCTAATTTTATACCTGAACTAAACTTTTCAGATTATTACTTAACATGGGGAAAAAATGATAAAAAAAAGTACTTTCCTTTGTTTAATTTCAAAACTCTATCAAAAAAAAATATAAAAGGAGGACATAATTTTATCATTTATACAAGGTCACTAGGTTATTCCTTAACTTTATTTGATAGGCAAAAAGAGAATTTAAAAACAATAGAAACAATTAAAAAACTTTCTAAACACTTATCTCCAGAAATATTAAATAAAACGAAAATTAAATTGCATAATTTTTCGCATAAAAAATTACACAAAAACTTAAATAAAATTTATAAAGAAATTCAATTACAAAAAATACAAGACAAAGATTTAATACAAACTTCAAAAGAAGCCAAAGTTTCTTTATTTTTATATAATTCAACTGGAATATTAGAATGTTTAGCTCTTAATATACCGTTTTTTTGCTTTTGGCCTGATACAAAAAAACAGATCAATCCTTTGTTGTTAGAAAAATTTGAAATTTTAAAAAAAGCTAAAATTTATTTTGATAGGGAAGACGATCTCGTTAGCCATATAAATAACACTTGGGACAAAATAGATAGTTGGTGGAATGATTCATTTACTCAACAAAATATTGAATTATTTAATAAGGACTTGAATCTAAAACCAAAAAACGACTCTTTCAAAAAGTTTTCATCATTTTTAGCTAATGTAAAAAATTTTGATGCTACAACACAAACAGATGATATTTATCCATTATGGTAGAAACAATTTATAAAGATAAAAAAATATTGGACCTAGGAAGTGGGATAGAAAAAATCTCAGGCGCTATTAGACTTGATAATAATAAAGAAGTAAAACCTGATATATTGCATAATTTAAATAATTATCCTTATCCTTTTGAAAACGACCAGTTTGACGAAATACATTTAAATAATATTTTATTTCAGTTAGATGATGTTTTTTCTACAATGAAAGAGATACACAGAATAATTAAAGCTGATGGTAAAGTAATAGTTAAATGTGCATATTTTAGATCTAATTATGCTTATCATTTTCCCGGTAACAAGAATTACTTTACGGTGAATACATTTAATTTTTTTGATCCAGAGCATGTATATTTTAAAAAATTTAAATATACAAAAACAAAGTTTGATGTAGAAAAAATTATATTCAACGAAAATTTTAATTCTGGATTACTTAAAAAACTTTTGACTTTATTTGCTAATAAATTTCCACAAATTTATGAAAGCAAGTTAAGCCATCTGTTTCCATTAGATGAAATTAAGTATCAACTTAAAAAAATTGTTTAAATGAAAAAATACAAGACAACTATAATTTTAATTTTTTTGTTATCGTATATTTTTATACCAATAAGCATATTTTTTTTATTGGAAGAAAAAATATTTACTAGTTTAGTGTATTCAGTTCTTACGTTTTTAATATTAATTTTTATTTCAGAATTTATTTTTAATATTTTAAATCGCAATTTTTTTCATGAGAAATTAAAGTTTGATAAAGACTTTAAAAACGATAACATTTATTTTCATTCTCATCCCTATTTACCATTTGAAATGAAAAAAAACATGCCTTTTATAAACAAGATTAAAGCAGAATATAATAAACAAAAATTTGATTATTTTTATCCAAGCTTATCATCTAATAATTTTGGTTTTGCTAATGGTCCCGATGGATCTAGAGAGGTTAAAATTCCTAAAGAGAAAGACATTTATAGAATTAATTGTTTAGGAGGTTCAACTACTGGAAACTATTTAGAGCATGAAAACAATGTATATTCTTACCCGCTAATACTTGAGAAGTTAATTAAAGAAAAAACCACTATGAAGAAAATTGAAGTTAATAACTTTGGTCAAGGGGGATATAACAGTTCTGAAGTTTTAATTAATTTTTTATTCAAAGCGTTACACACAAATCCTGATATGGTTATATTATATTTAGGTTATAATGATATCAGGTCATATTTAACAAAAAATTTTGAGTACGATTATTCACATTCAAGAAAAAATATAGATCTTTCAAATTTAGGATTTTTTTTAAATGATTATTTACCAAATATTAATCTTAATTTTTATAGATATCTGCTTCAGAAAGTAAGTATTAGAAATTCTCTTCTTAATGTTGTTTCTAAAGGAGAATTGGACATAAATCAGAGTCCTAACAGAGGTCTTCAAGTTTTCAAAAATAATATAGAAAACATTATAGCTATCTGTAAAGCGAAAAATATTACTTTAATTTTAAGTTCATTTTGCAAAAATGAAAATAAAATAAGCAGTGAAAATTTCGTAGGTCAAAAGTTTCTAGAAATTGTAAATTTAGAAAATAAAGCAATAAAAGAATTATCGATTAAATATAATTGTGAATTTGTAGATAATGAAAGTTTAGTAGAAAAAAATGATAAAAATTTTGTAGACAGTATTCACTTTACCCATTTTGGCATGGAAGAATTGTCCAAAAATTTTTTTAATAAAATAAAAACATATTTAACAAATTAAACTATGGAAACTTTATCAATTTGTATACCAACCAATAGAAATAAAAAAAATTTAGAAAAATGTCTTTTATCGATAAAAAAAGCAGATAAACCAAAAGACTTTAAGTTTAATGTTTGCATTTCTGACAATAGTTTAGATTTTTCAAAGATTAAATTAATTAAAAAATTTAAAAAAAACTTTCAAATAAATTACAAGTTTTCTAAAAAAGAAACAAATAGAGTAACTAACATGATAGAGTCTGTAAATCTTTCAAATTTTGATTTTATATGGCTGCTAGGAGATGATGAAGTTTTATTAAAAAAAAGTCTTATTAACTTAAATGAAATATTTTCAACAAAAAAAAAAGAAATTGATTTTATTTTTTTAAATTCCTCGTTTATAAAAAATAACAAAAATTTTTTATTAAACAGAAAAATTTATAAATTTTATGAATTAATTAACCCGAAAATTAGTTATGATTTTATGGGAGCTATGTTTTTAGGTATATTTAGAAGAAAAAAATGGGAAAAAAATAAACACTTCTTAAATAATTTTAAAAATGGAAAAATAGAATTCTCAAAATTAGAGAATACTTTTCCTCATTTAATAATTTTTACAAAAGCGTTTTTGTTTTCAAATATTATTGCTTCAAGTAAAGTCTATACTAATAATTTTATTAAGAACAGAGAATGGTCAAATCTTTGGCCGTTAGTTCAAAGCATAAGAATTCCGGAAGTTTTAAAAAATTATAGAAATCACGGTCTACCTTTTTATAAATATTACATGTGTAGAAATTATTCTTTAAGATTTTTTCTACCTAATGTGTTAAAAATTTTACTTTATAAAAAACTTTATCCTATTTCCTATTTTAATCTTCTAAAACATACTTTGTCTAATTTAATTTATCCAAATTTTTACTTTTCTCCTTTTATCTTTTTACTAAATAAACTTAAAAAAAATTATAGATGATAAAAAAAATAAAATTCTGTGAAGTTTGTGATAAAAAATTAAAAGACTTTTTAAGTCTTGGAAACCATCCAATGTGCGATGATTTAAAAAAAATAAAATCTAAAAAAAAAAGTAAGCTTTTTCCAATATCTCTATCTTTGTGCAATCACTGTCTGACTGTTACACAAAAAATACATATTCCAAAAAATATTCTCTTTCCAAAAGGGTATCATTATAGAGCCAAATTAACTAAAGATGTTTTACTCGGACAAAAAAATTTGGTTTCAAGAACAGAAAAATACTATGGGAGCCTAAAAAATAAAGTTGTTTTAGATATCGGTGCTAATGATTGTTCTTTATTAAATGAATTTAAAAAAAAGGGAGCTAAAACTATAGCAGTAGAGCCCACAAATGCGATTATAGATGGAAATAATTCTCATAAAAAATATCAGACTTACTTTAATAAAAAAATATCACAAAAAATTTTAAAAATTTATGGTAAAATTGACTTCATAACTTTTACCAATGTATTTGCTCATATAAATAATTTAAAAGAATTAATTAAAAATTTAAAAACTTTAATTTCAAAAAACACTGTAATTATAATTGAAAATCACTATCTAGGATCTGTTCTCAAAAAAAAACAATTTGATACATTTTATTCAGAGCATCTAAGAACTTACAGCTTAAACTCATTTATATTTGTTGCTAAAAATTTAAATATGACAGTGCAACACGTGGAGTTTCCAGCTCGTTACGGTGGTAATATAAGAGTTTTTTTAGATAGAAGAGATGATCTGTTAAAAAAGGATAGCCACGCAAATTATCTGAATAAAGAGAAATCTTTTAAAAAAGAATTTAAAAAAATAAAAATTTATATCAATAGATGGAAATCAAGAAAAAGAAATAAAATCTTAAAACTCAATAAATTATACGGTCCTTTGCCTGCTAAAGCTTTTCCAGGTAGAGCAGCAATTATTTTGAAATTATTAAAATTGAGCAATAAAAACATTTTAGCAATTTATGAAAAACCAAACTCAAAAAAAATTGGATTTTACGCGCCCGGTACTAATATTAAAATTGTTAATGAGGATAAACTTAGTTTCGTAGATAAAAAAATTCCAATTATTAATTTAGCTTGGCACATAAACAAAGAAATAAAGCATTATCTGATTGGAAAAAAAATTAGAAATAAGATAATTAATATAATTGAAAATCGGGATTTTTTATAATGATAAACTTTTACAATATTGGAAAACAAAATCAAAAATTTGAAAAACAGTTTATTAAAGAATTTAAGAAAGTTAATAAAGAAGGAAGATATATCTTAGGAAGAAACTCCGAAGTTTTTGAAAAAAGCTTCGCTAGACTTACTGGATCCAAGCATTGTATTGCGGTTGGAAATTGTCTTGACGCTATGAGATTAACTTTTGAGGCTTACAAAAAAATGAATTTGCTAAAAGATGGAGATGAAGTAATAGTTCCAGCAAATACTTATATTGCAACTATATTAAGTATTTCTCAATCAAATCTTAAACCGATACTTATTGATCCGGATCCCACCACTTATAACATTAGTTTAAATCAAGTTGTTAAAGCATATAATAAAAAAATTAAGGCGATACTCACAGTTGATTTATATGGTCATCCTTCAGATTTAATTAATTTAAAAAATTTTGCTAAGAAAAAAAAGATTTTACTATTAGAAGACGCTGCTCAAGCACATGGAGCAAAAATTGGGAAAAAAAATATTGGTTCAATAAGCGATGCAACTTTTTTCAGTTTTTTCCCTGGAAAAATTCTTGGTGCCTTTGGTGATGCAGGAGCAGTTACAACTTCAAATCCAAAATTAAAAAATATTTTAATTTCTTTACGAAATTATGGGGAAGAATTCTATTTTAAATCTTCAGACCGAAAATATAGAAATAAATATATTGGATTTAATTCTAGACTAGATGAATTGCAAGCAATTGCATTAAATTTAAAATTAAAAATTTTTAAACAAGAACATGTAAAAAGAAATTATATAGCTAATTACTATTTAAAAAATATAAAAAATAAAAAAATAAAATTACCTGTTGTAGTAAAAAATTTTTCTCATGCTTGGCACTTATTTATTATTAGATGTAAAAAAAGAGATCAACTAAAGAGGTATTTGTTTAAAAATCGTATTAAGACGATGATTCACTATCCGATTCCACCTCACAAACAAAAAGCTTATGAAAATTATAAAAATTTAAAGCTTCCAATAACAGAGAGATTATCTAAGCATGTTTTAAGTTTACCTTTAAGCACCACGTTAAGAGAAAGTGAACTCAAATACATTATCAATAAAATAAATAAATTTTAATTATGAAAGTAGTAATTTTATGCGGTGGAAAAGGAACTAGGCTTGGTTTTGAGACAAAAATTATTCCTAAACCAATGGCTAAAATTGACAATGATCCAATTATTTTACATATAATTAATTATTACAAAAAATTTGGCTATAAAGATTTTATCCTAGCATTGGGCTATAAAGGCTCTGTCATAGAAAACTACTTCAAAAGGAAAAAAAAGAAACTGTCGATCAATATTAAGTGCGTCAATACTGGAAAGAACACACTTACTGGAGGAAGATTGCTTAAATTAAAGAGTCATTTATTAGGCGAAGAAAACTTTATGCTTACATACGGCGATGGCCTAACAAATCAAAATCTAGAAAAGTTGGAAAAATTTCACCTTAAAAATAAAAAAATAGCTACAATGACTATTGTAAGACCTCCAGTAAGATTTGGAGAAGTTAAAATGAATGGAATGTTGATTCAAAATTTTAAAGAAAAACCTCAAATTAAAAATAGCTGGATAAACGGAGGTTTTTTCATTTTTAACAAAAAAATATTTAACTACCTAGGGAGAGGAGATGAAATGCTAGAGAGAACCCCAATAGAAAAAATAGCGAAAAAGAAACAACTTATAGGATTTAAACATTTAGGATTCTGGCAATGCATGGATACTCCTAGAGAAAAAGAGTACTTAAAAAAACTTTTAAAAGAAAAGAAGGCACCATGGAAAAATTAGAATCTTTTTATAAAAATAGAAAAGTTTTTGTTACTGGACATACTGGCTTCAAAGGTTCTTGGCTTGTAAGTGCATTACTATCTTTTGGAGCAAAAGTTTATGGTTATTCTATTATAGATCATCATAAAAAAAATTATCAAAAATTTTGTGATTTTAAAAAAGTAAAAAATTTTTATGGAAATATTCTTGATGATAAAAAATTATTTTCAGTTATAAGCAAAGTAAAACCTGATATGATTTTTCATTTAGCTGCTCAACCACTTGTATCCGAATCTTATGTTGAACCTAAACTTACAATAAATACAAATGTAAATGGAACTCTAAATATTTTAGAAAGTGTGAGAAAAATAAAAACAATTAAGTCTGCTGTTATAATTACTTCTGACAAATGCTATCAAAATAACGAAGTACATAGGGGGTATAGGGAAGCTGATAGATTGGGTGGTGATGACCCATACAGCGCTTCTAAGGCAGCAGTAGAAATAATATTCAATGCGTATTTAAAATCAAATCTATTCAATATTAAAAATTTGGGTATAGCTACTGCCAGAGCCGGAAATGTAATTGGAGGCGGAGATTGGTCAAAAAATAGAATTATTCCTGATTGTGCTAAAAGTATTTTGAAAAATAAAAAACTTATAATGAGAAATCCAAATTCTACTAGACCGTGGCAACATGTTTTAGAACCAATTTCTGGCTATCTAATATTAGGCAAAAAATTGAGACAACATCCAAAACTCTACTCTTCCTCTTATAATTTTGGCCCTTCAGATACACAAACTTTATCAGTAAAAAAAGTTGTAGATATATTTTTTAAAGAACTAGGTGTTAAAAAGAAAATATTTAGGAACAAAAGTACATTTAAAGAGTCAAAATTACTTAAACTTAATTCATATAAATCTCGTAAAAAGTTATATTGGAAGAATACGTGGGGCATGAAAAAATCTATTGAGGAAACTGCGAAATGGTACAAGCAATATATATTTAATAAAATAAAACTTAGAGATTTTACACTAAGTCAAATAAAACAGTATTTTTATGATTGATGGAGTTGAGATAACACCGCTTAAAAAAATAGATGACAAAAGAGGAAGTGTATTACACATGATGCGTAATGATGTAGAGATTTTTAAGTCTTTTGGTGAAATTTATTTTTCTATAGCTTATCCAAAGGCTATAAAAGCCTGGCATCTTC
>Ga0163108_10003296_pt1 | contig 11499 bp, 12 predicted proteins | sample Fk1155metaG_FD_109644 | JGI IMG/M metagenome (GOLD analysis project Ga0163108, IMG submission 109644) | Marine microbial communities from the Central Pacific Ocean - Fk160115 155m metaG | ecosystem: Environmental > Aquatic > Marine > Oceanic > Photic zone | place: The Central Pacific Ocean...
GCCTAAAACTTCAACGCTGTCCCTGTCAGAAAGACCATGGTTTCTAATAAGACTAAGATTCTCTGCTAATTCATCATCGTTGGTAATAATTAAACCCCCATCAGACCAAACATTTAGATTTTTTAAGGGATGAAGAGAAAATGCACCTGCATCACCCCATGTTCCAGCTTTTCTTCCATCAATTGAGCCCAATATAGACTGGCAAGCATCTTCGATTACAGCTAAATTATATTTTTCTGCAATTGGCATGAGTTTTCTCATATCTGTCATATATCCTGTAAAATGAACTGGGACGATAGCTTTTGTTTTTTTTGTGATCTTTGATTCTAGTTGATCTACATTCATACAAAAAGTATCGTCGCAATCAACAAATACTGGTTTAGCTCCAATTTCAGTTATTGCACCTACTGTGGCAACAAAAGTGTTTGCTGCTGTAATAACTTCATCTCCATATCCAACATTTAAAACTTTCAAGGATAATTTTATTGCATCTGTTCCAGAATTTACTCCAACAGCAAACTTTGTTCCAATAAGTTTTGCAAAATTTTTTTCAAATATCTCCAGTTCCTTACCCAGAGTAAAATCACCCGATGATACAAATTTTTTTAAGCTACTCCAAAGATCATCACAATTTGAGAATTGTTGTTTTAAATATGAATATCTTACTTTCATTTTATGAATTTGAAATTTTTAACTTTTCTATTTTTATTTTTTTTTACGTTTAAAATAGTTATAGGTTTCTTTATATAAAATTTATCTGATAAAATTTTTAGAGTACTACTTTTTACTATTTCTCCATAAGAAATTACTTTTTTACCTTTGCTATCTAGAATATTTCCTTTTAAAATTGCCGTTGTACTTAACATGTCATTTTTGGATAGGTTTTTTAGATTTTTTCTTGTTAGTATTTCTATATCTAAATTATTAAATTTATATAAATTTTTTTTATTTAATTTTGGTTTTTTAAATTTAATATCTTTAGAAGATAAATTTTTTATAAATTTTTTACCTTCATATTTTTTTGATTGCCTGCCATAGTTATCAGATAATCTAACCAAATCTTTTTTTTTATAGGGTGTCTCAAATTCTAATGCATAAACACCACTTTTTGAGTTTGCTTTTATGGAGTGGAATAATCCTGGTCTGAAAACTAGTCTTGAAAGTGAATTAAAATTTTTAGTATTTTCTTTATAAATACCGATTTGAACTTGAGCCTTTCCCTCTAAAATAATAAAACCTGTTTTTTTTTCTGGATGGCAATGTAAAGAGGTTTTATGCCCATAATTTATTTTTACAAGTGTTATAGCTAATAAATTTGCATCGTTATATATAACATATTCATATCCCCAGGGCTTATAAACAATTTTATTAGAATAATAATCACCCATTATCAAATTAATTAATCTAGATTTATTGATTTCATTCTTTTTATATTAAAATACTTTTCATCAATAAATGTATTTGTTAATAAGCCTTCATCAAAAGCGTTTTTTAAATCTTGAACAGCATTTTTAACTGTAAATTTTGGTTCGAAACCTAATATTTTAAATATTTTTTCAGAACTAACGTGGTAAGACCTGTTATCATCTGATTTAGTTTTTGTTATTTTGATATCTTCACCAATTATGCTTTTCACATCATTGGCTAACTCATCAACAGACTGGTTTTTAAATCCAACATTGAATATTTGTCCATTTATTTTATCTTTATCTGCTCTAATTACATCCAAATATGAACAAACCATATCGCTTATGTGAATATTTGGTCTTAATTGATTTCCACCAAATACCTTTATTTCTCTTTTGTGGTAAGCGTGATTAGTTAAAATATTTACAACTAAATCCAATCTTTGTCTTCTTGCGTAGCCACAAACTGTCGAAGGTCTAATAGTTGTAGTTATAAAATTATCAGATTTATATTTATTTAGTATAACTTCACATTGTGCCTTAAATTTTGAATAATCAGTTAATGGCTCTAAAAGCATGTCTTCTGTAACATTTTTTTCATTCTTAATTCCATAAACAGATGATGATGATGCATAAATAAACCTTGAGACATTATTATCCCTACTTAGTTTTACAATTGGCTCAAATGCATCAAAATTTATTGATTTTCCCAAAGATGGATTTAATTCAAAACTTGGATCATTTGAAATACAAGCAAGGTGTATGAGTATATCGTGACCTGGAATAATTTTACTTAATAAATTAATTTGCCTAATATCCCCTTTAATTTTTTTTAACTGAGGGTGATCCTGTAGAACATCTTCTCCATACATCATCAAATCTAAGACTGTTATTTCATGTCCTAATTCTAGTAATTTTGGAACTAAAGCAGAGCCAACATATCCAGCTCCTCCAGTAATAAAAATTTTCATTATTTATTTTATACTTTAATTAATTTTATTTATGAGAGATAAATAGCATTGTTCACGACCAAATAAAGAAGAAAAATGTTTCATTTTAGATACATCTTTAATTTTAATGTTATTCTTTTTTAATAAATTATTTGCTTCAATTAATGATTGTAAAACATTTTTTGGTAAATCCTGCTTTATATTGTCTATTATTTTTAAAAGAAAAGGTTCAATATTCTTAACATATTTTTCTACTCCATATTTTTCATTTTTTTTTGTAATCAAAGCAAAATTAAAACATAGTTTTTCTAATTCAATATTTTTTTTCTCAGATCTATTAATTCCCTTTATTCTATAATCAATCATTGAGTGACTAATTTTATTGTATTCAGAAATAAAATTCTTATTAAATAATTTTGACTGTCCATGTAGCGATTTATACCACCTCCAATCATTGTTAAATTTTGGTGCTGAATTATAAATTTCAAATTTATTTTTTAAAATTTTTAAGCAAAGATTTGGTGTATTATGTGCAACACATATATATGGATTTAATATACTATCTTGTATCCAATGTTCATTCGATCTACTCATGCTTTTTAAATTACCCAGATGAGATGCAAAAGCTTTACTTAATACGTCAGTTTTATTTTTAAAGTTATCATTAAAAGAAATGATTCTATTTCCAATTAATCTTCTTAAATAAGTGGCCATTCCACCAATGGGAGGAAAAAATGAAATTAACATCAGCCCCTTTGGTTTAACAAATGAAGATAGCTTTCTAAGCATCTTTTTATCAAAATCTAAATATCCTCCAGGCCAACCTTCAGTTATTACAATGTCATAGAGCTTTTTCGTCTGAAAGCTTCCTAGAGTTAATTGTTTTAATTTTGGTTTAGTATGGTCAAGTGTAAAACGTTTGAATATACTATCAATATCTTTACACCCAACAGGATTTGGCTCAACTAGATCGTAAGTTTCCGGTAATAATGCTGCAGTATAGATACTATTATGTCCAGAACCAGGTGCAACTTCTAATACATCTTTTCCACGCACTAGATTAGGAGGCAATCCTAACAGTTGATATAGGCTAGAACGTATTTCAAAATGTTTTTTTATGTCACCTAACTTATAATGCACAGGAGAAATACCCTCTTTCTTATAAAACTCTAATTCAATTGATTGATTTTTATTTTTCATTTTTATCTATTTTTTTATCATCTCAAACAGTTCACTCCAGGATGATTTTGTACTATCAATTTTCTTGGCTTGCTTAAATAGTCTTGATTCTTTTATTGACTCTAATAAAAAAATTTTTCCTTTGCCACTTATTCCTTCTAAGGCAAAATGAAATTCTACATTCTTCATTGATTTAATTAATTCTTGTATCTTATTTTCATCATTTGGTAGTTGATGAATTGAACACATAATTACTTTTGTTAAATTATTTTCTCTATGAATCCATTGAACCGTTTCTAAAGCAGTAGACATCATAGGCTCCGGAATAACTAATTCTACAAGCAATTTGTTTCTTGATGCATAATTATTCATTATCATATTTTGTCCATTGCTAGGAATTTTAAATGGACCTATATTTATGTCGGTAGTTATTGACGCAACAGTCATTTTTTTAGGCTAATTTATAATATTTTAAATAATCCGTATTTTTTTGTAATAATGGTTTTCTAAAACTTTGAAATCTAACATTACAAGCAACTCTTGCATATTCTGAGTTAAATGTAGTATTGCCATGAAGTACAAATGGATTAAAAATTATTGCTTGTCCAAATTGTAATTTAGTAGGTTTTTGATTTTCCATCAGATTTAATACTTTTTTTCCGTTAACAACTCCTGTTTGTTCTTCTTCTTTCATAATTTTTAGTGATTTGATTAAATCTATATAATATACGCCTCCATCATCATCCAAATCATGTAGTGGTGCCCATATTACATATGTAAAAGGAGATATTCCAGACATTAGCTCATAGTGAGTCCATTGCTTAGCCTGACCTTCTCCAGGTACATTTATTATTGTATGCGCCCTTCTCTGAATAAAAAGTTCCTTTCCACATAATTCTTCTACTATATCCGAACAAGCAGAGATCATCATTTCTGATAAAGTTGTAAAAGATAATAAGCTAATCATTGATTTATTGATTTCAGCCTTTGACATTTTAGCAAGCAATTTTCTTGTGTCAAAAATGTTTTTACTTGGTTTATCAGAATTATAAATTCTTTTAATAAAGTTATTTCTCAAATTTTCTAAAATATGAATATTTTTAACTGAGAATACTGAATATCCTCTTCCGTTTATTAATTCTTTTTTTAAGTCCAAAATTTTTAAATTTTTTCTTGTATTGCTGCTTGAGATTCTTTTGCTTTTTTTACAGTCACTAATCTTTCTTGATATGATTTCGTTGGAGGATCATATTTGTCAAAAACATTCATTATATTTTGAACAAAATCTCTTCCAATTTCACTAATAATTATACCTTCCTTTGTAATTTTTAATAATCCATCTTTAATTAATTCATCAAGGTAATTTATCTCTTCAGAAAAATATTTTAAAAAGTCAATATTAAATTGCTCATTAAAATTTTTAAAATCAATCTTAAAATAACTTCTTATCTGTTGAGTAGTATACTGCCTGATCTTATCATCTTCTGATAATTTTAATCCTCTAAAGCTTGGAAGCAAATTCTTATCTAATGCCTTTTGATAAGAGCTTATATCGTAAAAATTTTGTGCATAATAATCATCACCTAAATTGCTAGTAGATGAACTTCCTACTGCAATAAAATTTACCTTCCCGCCAGTTTGATGTCCTGAAGCTCCATAATGAGCAGTTCCCTCTTTAAAAGCTTTTGTCATTGGACTGCCTGGCAAAGAATAACATTCAAAACCCGTTCTTAAATAACCGCCCTCTTTTAATTTATTATGAATGACTTGTAATAACTCTTTTCTCTCTAAAAAATCTGGAAGCGGACCTTCTTCAACCATCTTTATTTGATATTTCGAAACCCAGGGCTTATATGCCATTAGAGAAAGCTGTACTAAGGTCGGTTGTAATTCTATAATTTGATCGCAAGTTTTCGACATTGTTTCGACTGTTTGACCAGGTTGGCCAATTAAAAGATCAAAAGCTATTTCTTTGTATAATTTTCTGACTTTAGGTGTCAAAATTTTCTTAAAAAGTTCTGGCGATTGAGGTCTATTTACTCTTCTTTGTACATTTTCATCGAAATCTTGCATACCAAATGAAATTCTATTAGCGCTACATTCGGTAGCATTATAAATTAATCTGTCTTCATCAACTCTTCTGGGATCGGACTCAACAGTAAAATTTTCTACATTCGACCAATCAAATAATCCTTTGAGTTTGTTAACCAATTTTTTTAAATCTTCTCTATTTAAAATTGTAGGGGATCCACCTCCGAAAAAAACAGTTCCTACATTTAATTTAATTTTATTTGTATTTAGAAAATTAAATAACAAATCTATTTCTTTATTTAAATAATTCAAATATTCACTGACCTTATTATAGTCGTTAGTAATCATTTTACTGCAGGTACAAAACCAGCAAAGTTGTTCACAAAAAGGGATATGGACGTAGAAGAAAATTTTTTTATCTTTATTTTTTGGAAACCATTCTAATATTGCTTTTTTATAATTATCACTATTAAAACTAAACGACCAATGATCCTTAGTAGGATATTCAGCATAATTAAATACAATGTCTTGATGATATTTTTTAATGAGATTTGCGTCTAATTTTTGTTTCATAAAAGTATTTTATAATATAGATGCTTTTTTAATATTAATAAATTCTGTAAATTAAATCTGATATGCTTTACTTTCTCCAGCATCAATTGGGACTAAACAACCTCCCATCATAGATGCGTGTTTAGTGCAAAGAAATAGTAACATTGGTAAAATTTCATCAACCTCTCCCATTTTTTCTCTAGGAAGTCGTGTTTTTATGAAATGCTTATAATCTTTTAAATTTCTTTTCTTGAACCTTTCCATTGAGTTACCAGGTGCAATAAATCCCCCAGGTAAAATTCCGGTTACTAATACCTTTTTTTTGTATAACTCTCTTCCTAAACTTTTCACATAAGCTGCTAAAGCCGATTTGGCAACATTGTATCCCACTGATCCGACTGCTTCGGTGGAAGTGATAGATCCTACATGCACTAATTTAAGCTGCTCATTTTTCTTTTTTTTATTAACTGCTAATCTATTTATCTCGGCAACAGCACCAAGATTGACTTGTAATAAAGTTCTCAAGTCATCATGCTTAATTAAAATATCTTTTAATCCAAATCCTCCACCAGCTATATGAATTACAATATCAATTCTTTTTAGAAATTTTATAGCTTTCTTAAATGCATTATCTAGAGATTTATTATTTAAAAAATCTACTTTAATAGAAATATGTTTTGATGAATTTTTCAGACCTTGCTTTAATTTTTCCATTTCTTTTTTTGACCGAGATAACATTGCTATCTCCGCACCCCTTTGTGCAAAAGCCTCACAAGCTGCTGCTCCCAAACCTCTGGATGCACCAGTTATAAGAATTCTTTTCCCAAAAAATTCTTTTTCTAGATTCAAATTAAAATTTTGCACAACTATTTGCTAATAATTATTTTTTACACTTCCGGTTAAGTCTTTAGCCGTAATTCTATTTCGAACATGGTCGCTATCGTTCACAAACATTCCTATAAACCACCTGCCTGCATTACTATCCCAAACTAGCTTTTCTTGTGGGTCAACTTTTTCAACACCATGTGCTATTGAACCGTAAAATATTACCGCGTCTCCTTCTCGTAATCTTTTTTCAATATTAATTTTTTTTGTGCTAGACGACTTGAAATAAAAACCGCCTTTTTTAAAATCTTTACCAATTTTACTCATTATAATACCAGAAACTATTCTCTGGTTTTTTCTTGGATCAACATGATCTCTTAATTGGCCTCCACCAGCCGGATATCTTACTATTTGCAATCGATCTACTTGACCATCGCTTGGTATATTTTTTTCAAATTTATTTTTTCCATTACCCGCTAAACTTTTTACATACCTCCAATGTTTATAAACACCATCTTTTAATTTTTTCTCCAATTTGCTTTTAATATTCCAATTATAGAAATAAAAAGAATGCTTAATCGCAAATAAGCTGTATTTTTTTGTAATATTTTTATCAATAACTCTATGAAAATTGGGAGTGCCATTTAACATTTTGTGGAAAGATGTCTTTTTTGTCCTTTTATAATGATTTGCCAAATCAATGATTGTTTCTTTTAAATTTTTACTAACAGAATTTTTTAATATATATGCCTCTTTGTTAACGTACATATTTTTAATAATTTTCTTAATAAATTTTTGATTTTTATTATCTATTGCCTTTTTTAAATCTTTAAATTCTAAATTTTTTACTTTTTTAACATATGTAGGGCTTGGATATTTATTTTCTAATTGATCCCAGTATTTATTTATAGTTTTTGTAAGCGACATTTTTATTTTAAAAAATTTTCTAAAGTTTTTAAAATTTTAATTTTACCAATTGTATATTTGTTACCTATAGTTTCAACTGATTGTGCTGCAGCCAAAGAACTTATTAATAGAGTAATATCGCTATCAACATTAGATTTTAAGCATGGTCCTATTAGCGACAACATAGTGTCACCTGCCCCAATTTTATCGACTATTTTATGCGCATAAGCATCTGCATAATAAAATTTATTATTTCTTTTATTATATAGAATTGATCCGCTGCTTCCCGTTGTAACAATTAAATTCATAATATTTTTTTCTTTAGCTAGATTTCTCATTAGTATTTCCAATTTGCTTGCTTTATCTCTTATCTCATGTCTTATCTCTTTCTCATTTATAATTAACGTATTAAAGTTTTTATAATTCCTAATTGTATGATACCCAATGTTAGAGGCGTTTACTTGTACATTCAGTGCTAAAAATTTAGAGTTTTTACATATTAATTTTGCACTATTTTTAGAAATTAAACCATGACCATAATCAGAAACGATTACTAAATCGTGTTTTTTTATTTCTTTTTTTAATAATTTATTGAAGGTTGCTTCATCTTTTCGATTTAAAATTTCATCATTGATATTATATATACCGATTACTTTACTTTGGCTTAAACTATCTACATATCTTTTTTTTACAATAGTGGGAGAATTTTCTTTGTATATAAATTTAGCTTTAATATTTTTTGGTAAATTTTTATTAATATCTTTTAAGTAATCTTTTTTTTCTCCTATCATAGATAAGACCGTGATTTTATTTGAAAACTGAGTTAGATTTCTCGCGATATTCAATACACCACCAAGATATTGATCCCTCTTGACTTCTTTAAGAACTAACATTGGTTCTTTTCCTGATTTTCCAACGGCTTCACAAAAATTATATTGGTCTATTATTGTTTCTCCAATTACTAAAATTTTTAATTTATTAAAATTTTCAATTATTTGTTTAATTTTTTTAAAATTTGATTTTTTGCTTATTCTGTTAATATTTTTTTTTTGTTCTGGAGAGAAAAAGTCTGTAGACCGATTTATTAATCGACTTGAACTAAAGGTCATTTCCTCTGTAAAAACAATTTTTCCCTTAATTTTTTTTATCTCTTTTGTCTCATTTTTAATTTCTCCGGTAATGTCATCGCTAGAATTTTTGTAATCTTTACCTTTGCAATATATATTTGGCCTTATTATCTTTATGGGACTAACAGCAGTTGGCGTATCATTTATCACAACGTAATCAACTGAATCGATTGCTGCGATTGACTCGCTTCTGAGTGTTTGGTTAAAAACGGGTCTGCCTGGCCCCTTGTTTACATGCTTGTCTGAGGTTAATGTAACGATTAATTTATCTCCAAGTTCTTTTGCTTTTTTCAGGTGTTTTATGTGCCCAACATGCAATAAGTCAAAAACTCCATGACAAAGAACTATCTTTTTTTTTCTTTTCTTTAAAATTTTAATTTTTTCTTGAAGATCTTTAAAATTTAAAATTTTTCCACTCATAAAGATTTACTTTTTTTTTAATAATTTAAACCAGGTTTTCGTAGCTTTCATTATTAAATTAGGAGTCCAAACTGGAGCGTCAGACCAATTATCAATATTTTGCAACAATTCATTGATGCCGGATTTTATAGAAACAGTTGGTTTCCAGTTTAATTCTTTTTTAATCTTACTGATATCGGCTTTTGAACGGTCTGGTTCTCCTGGTCGTTTAGGAACATTTATTTTTTTTCCGCCTATAATTTTTGCTATTTCATTCACTGATGTTTCTTTTCCGCTGCCCAGATTAAAAATTTGGCCTGTTAAATTTTTCTTTACCGAAGCCTTATAAATGGCATTTACTAAGTCGCTTACGTGTATGAAATCTCTGGTTTGTTTGCCATTTCCAACGATTGTTAGAGGTTTGTTTGAAAGTTTTTGCGCCAGAAAAACTCCAAAAACAGCTCCGTACGCTCCGGTAGTTCTAGATCTTAGTCCATAAGCATTAAAGAAACGAAAAGATATATTTGGCATATTATAAACTTGGGCCCAATGCATAACCATTTGCTCTCCTAAAAACTTAGTTAGTGCGTAAGGATATTTTGGATCAATTTTTGAGTTTTCTTTGGTTGGATATTTTTTAGGTATTCCATAGCAGCTAGCAGAAGCAGCATAAATAAATTTCTTAATTCTTAAATTTCTACAGGCATTTAAAATATTTAATGTCCCTGTAACATTTGCTGAAAAATAAGTTTGAGGATTTTCAATACTTGGCACAATATCTGCTAAACCAGCAAGATGAAATATATAAGAATTACCTTTTATGATCTTAGAGAGTTTTTTTGTTTTAGAAATATCTAAATTTAAAAATTTGACTGTTTTTTTACTATGATGAGAGATGTTGCTTAATCTTCCAGTGCTAAGATTGTCGATAACTGTTACGTAATGCCCCTCAGCAACAAGCTTATCTACCAAATTGCTTCCAATAAAACCTGCACCACCAGTGACAACTGATTTAATTTTTTTCATTTAGACAACGCTCCGCACTTTGCAAACTCTAGGTTTTACAAATTTAAATTTCATTTTTTTCAAATTTAAATTGGCTTAAATAAAAAGCTATTTTTGTTTATAGTTGTTTTTATATTTCCCAATAAAATTTTTATTCTATCTTTTTGCATATTTACAATTTTAAAAATTTTTTCAGCAAAAGGGCCAGATGTAAATTTGTAGTCTGTATTTTCGAAAACATCAAAAAAATTTTGAGTTAGGTAACCCTTGTCATTTTCCGACTCTTTGCATTTTTTAATAAAAGAAGCTATTTCGTTTTGTGATTGGCTAAATCCATTTAAAAAATATTTTAGACCTCTTGTATATTTTAACATGTTCATTGTAGACGGATTTTGGAAATTTTTATGAAAACAAAAAAGATAATCTCCTAGCAGATCAAATTCTTTTCCTATAAGTTTGTTTTTTTTATATTTTTGTACAAATAATTTGGGAGAGTAGACTACTGGATCAGAACCAAGTTTTTTTTTAAAATCTAGTTTTAATAACTCTAGATTTTTTTTATCAAATTTGATTATTGTCCACATTTTATTTTTTTTCCTCAAGCTCTTTTTTTAATTCATCATATTCACTCATTTTCCTTTTCATGAAATTAATGGTGAGCTTGGTTCTTTCGGTTATGCCTTTGGGAGTTATTATGTACTGAATGTAACTAATTTTATCCGGTTTGTTTTGGAAGTTTTTAATTTTTACTAGACCTTTTTTTTGAAGTGCTTTTAAACAATAGTTTAATTTACCCAAACTAAAACCCAGGTCTTCGGCCATTTTTCTTTGGGATGTTTTTGAATCTTTATCAATCTTTCTTAAAACCTCAAAATGATCTTGATCTTTAAAAGTTTTCATACCGTTCAATTGTTGAACAATATCGTTCAAAAATTGAACAGTAAAGCTTTTTATACCAATACTTTATTTTGTGATCTGTATAATGTTATTTTTTTATTTGATACAACTATATATAGAAATTTTTTTCAGTGCATAAATCAAGCCAATCGAGCTATTAGTACTGGTCAGCTACACGCGTTACCGCGCTTCCACACCCAGCCTATCAACGTAGTGGTCTAC
>Ga0163108_10003297_pt1 | contig 11497 bp, 8 predicted proteins | sample Fk1155metaG_FD_109644 | JGI IMG/M metagenome (GOLD analysis project Ga0163108, IMG submission 109644) | Marine microbial communities from the Central Pacific Ocean - Fk160115 155m metaG | ecosystem: Environmental > Aquatic > Marine > Oceanic > Photic zone | place: The Central Pacific Ocean...
CGATCGGGTCGGCGCTCGGCGGGGGTCATCCCCAGTCCGGCCGGGTTACCCCAGGCCAGCCACAGGGTCTCGGAATGCTCCAGCACGACAGGCTGGCCGCTGATCGACACCTCGATCAGTTCGCCTGCACCCGTTCCCCCGGTCGCGTCGTCGGCAGCCACGAATTGGCCCGAGAGTGCCCAGCCGGTCGCAACGCCGTGAAATCTGATCGGTGATTTCGGGGCAGCAATAACCTCGAAGGCCACGATCTCTGCCCGCGGCTCACCGGGGCGTGCCGGGGCCACGAGTTGACCCAGGCGGCCAGAGCCGCCACCGGCCTGTTCCAGTACCGCCGCGGCCGCCCCCGTCAGCAGCGACGCGTTGCCAGCCGACGATCGATCGGGACCATCCGCAATCACCAGACCGTGGGCCGACCTGTCCTCGTTGTAGAACACGACCCGCTGTCCTGCACGAACGGGAATCGAAATCCGGTCGGTTCCGGCAGCAACGGCGGCCCCGCCGATCGTCGCTCGCCAGTTCACAGGCCGCTGCGGCGCACTCCCCAGAACAACGCTGCTTCGTTGAACAACCTTATCGTTGACTGCGACAGCGACGTCGAGTTTTCCACCCAGCCGACCCGACTGGAACCATCCCACCAAGAGGACCTCGCCGGCGGTGGCCACGTCAACGGCACTGGACTCGAAAGTGGCCGCCCGACCGACAGGATCGGTCGTCGTCAGGAACAGCGTCACCGAACCGGTCACTCCGCAATCAACCGTCACCTGCACCCGCGTCCACTTGCCGACCTTGGTCCAGCCACCGATCCCAACCGCGACCGATCGAATCACCACGGCATCGTCAACCGGTGTTGCGACGGCAACTGACGTTGCCGCGCAAAGCCAGACACCCAGCAGCAGCCCCAGTCGGGCGGCCCGGCGGGAACGGCTGCAACCAAGGGGCAGTCGATTCACGGGTTCTCGGAAGAACAAGGATAAAAACCACAGGAAAGCAACACACCGGGGCTTGATCATAGGCAAAATCTTCCAGACGCGTGAAGCCCTCGACGATCGGTTTTTCCGGGCCTTGACGAAGGCAGCCGGGACCGGGTACCCCATAGCCAGGTTCGTCTCGTTCGTCTCGCCCGAGAGTATGTGTTTCCATGGTTGTCTCCGTCGAAGAAACGGCACGCTGGTGCCAGGCGCTGATTGGCCCCTCCGATGCAATCCCGTCGCTGGAGGATTGCCTGGCCGCCATTCCCGACCTCGACAGCCTCGACAGTCTCCCCGCCGGAACGAGAGTGCTGGTTCGCGGCGACACCGACGTGGTGGTAGCCGGAGACGGGACGATCAGCAACGACGTGAGGCTCCGGTCGCTCGTCGAGACATTGACCTATGGGGGCCGACGGGGCTGGGTACAACTGGTCTACGGGCACCGGGGCCGCGATCCGGAAATGTCGCTGGAACCGGTAGCACGACACCTGGAATCGCTGATCCCCGCCGACGTCCGTGGCAACCAACCGGTAGCATTCGTGGGCGAATGGTTGAATGACGAAACCGGCGAGGTCCTCGACGAGGCTGCCAGGCAGGTCGACGCGCTGTCGCCGGGCACGATCGCAGTTCTCGAGAACACGCGTCGCTACCAGATCGAACGCTCGCTCTGGAAGGCGACCGCCGATGAGATCGAAGGGCTGAAGGATCGCCTGGCGTCCTACGTCAACAGCGTGGCCGATCGCCTCGGCCGCGTGCACATCAACGAGGGATTTGCCGCCTCCAACCGTGATCTCTCCAGCACCCTGGTACCACTCGGTTCCGAACAGGTCGCGCTGGGACGATACGTCGATGACCAACTTCGACGGTACGTCACGAGGGCCCGCCAGGCCGACCTGGTGGTTTTCAGCGGAATCAAGATCAACAAGCTCGACGATCTCGAACAGATCCTTCGCCGGGGAACGGTGAAGCTGGTGATCGCCGCCGGCGGACTCGCCCTGGCTCTGAAGAAGGCCGCTGCGATCGAGGCCGGTGACGACTTCGGCCTGGGGCTTGCGAGTGATCCCACGCAAGAGAAGATCTTCATCCCGCCAGAACGCATCGAGCAGGCAACACGAATGTACCGGCGGGGTGTCGAGGCCGGCATCGAGTTCGTGCTGCCGATCGACTTTCTGCTCGGAAATGGTTTGGCCAGCGAGACCATCCCCGCCGCAGAGGCACAGTTCGACATTGGCCCGGCCACGATCATCAACCAGGCGGACGCGATCGACGGGTTTCTCGAATTCCATCGCCAAAAAACCGCCTCCGGGGAAGGTCCGGCCATCGTCTTCCACAACGGAGTCTTCGGTCTTTTTGAAGAGGAGGCCTTTGAGTGCGGAACCCGTGAATTCATCGGTCAGCTTCGCCGGTTGACCGAGGGAGGCGTGGAAGTCTACGTCGGCGGCGGCGAGGGTGGCACGGCGTTGGGCCGCTACGGCCAACCCGACTGGGTCACGCACTGCTTCACCGCCGGCGGCACGATCCTCAAGGCTCTCGGCAGCGAACCGATCCCCTTTCTCAAGGCCCTCTATCTGAAGATGCAGGGCCACTGACCGCTGACCCAGCCGTCCGGCAATCGATTCGTGCTGACGCGGCTATTTCTTCTTCTTGCCGGGCAAGCTGATGCCCATGTCGGCAAAGAGCATTTTCATGTCATCCCAGACATCCTTCTTGGCAGCAGGGTTCCTCAGCAGGTAGGACGGGTGGTAAGTGCAAAGCACCCGCGCCCCGTTGTGTTCAAGGAAACGGCGCCGCAGCCGGCCGATCGTCTCCTTGGAACCAAGCAGATTCTGTGCCGCCACGGTGCCCCAGCAGACAATGTACTCGGGATCCACCGCGGCAATTTGCCCATCAAGGTACTCGCGGCAGTTTTCGGCCTCGCCAGGGCTGGGATTGCGATTCCCCGGAGGACGGCACTTGAGGATGTTGCAGATGTAGATTTCCTCGCGGGTCAATCCGCAGGCGGCGATGATATCGTTGAGCAGTTTTCCGGCGCGACCGACAAAAGGCTCACCCTGCCGATCCTCGTCGGCCCCGGGGGCCTCGCCGACGAAGAGGATTTTCGCGGCAGGATCACCGACACCAAACACCGTGCTGTTTCGCGCATCGGCCAATTCCTGACATCGTCGACAGGCGGCGACACGATCCGAGAGTTCGGCGAGGCGGGCAACCGAATCGTCGTTGGCAGGTTCTCCAGATGTTGAAGGCTCGGTCACGCGACTCTCCTCGGGGACGACCTCCGTCGACGGCACGTCACCGGCGACCGGGTCAGCGGGCTGCTGGCTTGATCCGGCGACGACCGGCGACGACCCGCGGGGCACAGCGGACACGCCAGCCCGGTCAAGGCTCTCCAGCAGCTGCCTTGCGGCTCGAAGTGGCGGTTGGGGGTTCACGTCGCCCCCTGGGTAAACGCCAACCACCAGACCCGCCAGGAACGTTTGTTGAATCCTAGTTCTTCTTTCGTCAGCCGTTTCAGCGCCGCCAACACATCGGCGTTGCGGTGGTCGACGATGATCGTGATGACGTGTGTTTCCTTTTCGGCAAACTGCGGCGGCAGAATAACGACTCCGAAGGGAAATTGCCCCATCTGCATCCCACGGATCACCTGGGGTGGGACTCCGAATCCCTGCGCGAGCGCCGGGTGCACCGGGGTGCCGTCGCGGGCGACCGCAAAACTGGGATGCTTACTCCCGGGAACACGAACACGGTGGAGATGGCGGGTGACGAGAGCCTCGATCAACGGGGGCACGGCCTTGATATCACCGAAGGCACCCAGCAGACCGGCGCAGCGGCGGACCACGGCATTGGACGGGTCGTTGAGTCCTCGAACGGCGACCGGCAAGGCAATCCTCGCACGGTCTTCATGAACCACCGCTCGCCGTGCCACCGTCCGGACCTCGTAGCTACTGTCCCTGACTGCCAGGTCAACCAGCGGTTCAACGGGACCCGCACCGGGAATTCGACCAAGGACCTCGGCCAGCAACAGGCGAACCCGCGGGTTCCGGTCGGGCTGAAGGATCTTCATCAGCGGGACAAGGGCCGCCGGATCCTTGATCTCAGCCAACGCCCGCTGACCACGGACCTGCTGCCCAGTGTCGGTTGACTGCAGCCAGCCATGCCAGACACGGATCCGCGAGAACCACTTCCGGTAGGCCTGCTGCTGGACAGATTTCATCAGCAAGTCCTGCTGCTGTTGCGGGGTCACGTAGCGACCACGAAAACGGACCAGTCCCCTCGATCGCATGTACTCGTCCCGGCTCATCCAGCGGCCGTCCCGCAAGGTGTGACCCAGGCCGTAGTGTGCCTGCCGGTGCTGGGGATCCAGTGTCACGACACGCTCGAGATGCGCCCGCCGCTGTTGGGTCAATCGCTGCCCGCGGCACCATTCGGCCAGCGCCCAGTGGCCGGCAACGGTGTCGTCATCGGAGAACACCCGGGCCGCACGTGATTCGTACTCCTCGACCTTGATCGGGCGACGGGCAACCAGCACAACCAGGTCGCCGGCCACCTCGATCCGACTGCCGGCCAGTGTCCGGATCTCGATCGTCTCTCCCGGCGTCCGCGTGACCGGAGACAGCAGCAGGCCTCGAATTTCCCCACCGTTCTTCAGCCGAATAACATCGGCAGCCAGCGAGGGGACATCAAGACAGAACAGACCCACCAGGAAAAACCAGCCTGGCAGACACGGCACAATCGACGCGAATCGCTCTGTCGGCACAACCGAACCCCGTTTGTCTCCCTCGTAACGGCGACAGCAGTCGGCCGAATTGTATCGGTTCAAACAGGGGGAAGGCAACAACTCGCCCGACCGCCGGCAACCACGGCGGTTCGACTCGTCCACGGTCCTCTGCAGGCCGAATTGAACAAAAGACGAAGCGCAAAACAGCCGCTGGCTCCCCCCCCTGCGCCGGTCTACAATCCGAGAGTGGCCGGGTTCTGCCCGACGACAGCAACGAATTCCTACGCAGCAGGCCATCATGACACACCCCCGCTTCCGGACCTTCCTGGCCCTGGCCCTGGCGCTGACCTTGGCCGTCCTGGGACCCGCCGACGTCACGGCTCAGCAGAGCATCCGTGGCAACCTGCTGCCCTCGCACCGCATGCTCCGTCACCACGGTCTGATACGGGCCTGGTGGGGACAAGCCACGATGGATCCGAGCCGCGAACGTGTGGCGCACATGACCATCGATGAAAACGTCGTCATCGTCCAGTCCAGCGGTGGAACGGCAACCGCCTTCGACAACGAGTCGGGACGACGGCTCTGGGCCGCCCAACTCGGTCCCCAGGACGCTCCCAGCCAACCCGCGGTCACCAACAGCAACTTCGCCTTTGTCCCCACTGCCAAGAATCTCTACTGCCTCGACAAGTTCACCGGAAGGTTGCTCTGGCAACTGCGGCTGCCCCGCATACCATCGACCAGCCCGGCCGTCGATGAAAGCCAGATCTTTTATGGCTCCCATGACGGCAGCATCTACGCGTTTGACCTGAATCGGATCCGGGATCTGTACGAGAAGAACGAGCTGAGCGAGTGGGGATTCCTGGCCCGACAATGGCGATTCAAAACCGGCAGGGAGATCACGACGCCACCGGTCGCCAGCGGTCGGGTCGTCACTTTTGCCAGCCGCGACAATTCCGTCTACAGCATCACGACCGGCTCACCACGATTGCAGTGGCAATCAGAAACCGAATCGCCGGTCTCGGCACCGATCAGCCACCAGGGGGGATTCCTCTACATTGCCTGCGAGGACTTCAACCTCTACTGCCTCAATGCCCAAAACGGCAATACCCGCTGGCAACCGTTCCCCTCGGGTTTCCCGATTCGTCGAATGCCACGAGTGATCGGACAGCACATCTTCATTTTCCCCGACGAAGGCGGCATCTTCTGTCTCTCGACAGCCACCGGCAAACGAATTTGGTGGCGGAAGGGACTGAAACAATATGTCGGATCGACAGGCACACGGATCTTTGCCGCCGACCAGGTCGGAAACCTCGTGGCGCTTCGTCGTACCGACGGCAGTATTCTCGGCACGATGCCACTGAGACAATTCGGGATCAAGTACGGGAATGACCGCACCGATCGGATCTACCTGGCCACCAACAGTGGGTTGATCGTCTGCCTGCGGGAATCGGGAGCCGATCACGAGTTTCCGGTATTCCACCGCAACCCCGACCTGTTACCGATCGTTCCGGAGTTCTCGCCCGAGGAGGCCCCGGCTCCGGCTCCGGCTCCAGCTCCAGCCAGCAATCCGGACAGCGGTAACTGAAACCGCTACGGGTTTGAATTGACTCTCGCGTCGCAGTAACATCGCGCCCCGTAACGGACGGACCCGTATCGGGAGAGTCATTCATGAGTGACGCTTTGCCGCGTCGGGCACTGGTCAGCGTCAGTGACAAGACCGGGCTTGCCCCCTTTGTCTCGGAACTCGTTGAGCTTGGTTTCGAGATCATCTCGACCGGCGGAACCCGCCGCCATCTCGAGGAGTCTGGTGTCCCGGTGATCGGGATCTCCGAGTACACCGGCTTTCCCGAGATCATGGACGGACGGGTCAAGACGTTGCATCCCAAGGTCCACGGGGCAATTCTCGGCCGACCCGACCTGCCCGGCGATGCTGCCGCGATTTCCGATCACGACATCGTTCCGTTCACGCTGGTCGTGTGCAATTTGTACCCCTTCGAAGAAACGATCTCCAGGGCAGGGGTGACGGTGCCCGAGGCCATCGAACAGATCGACATCGGCGGGCCCAGCATGGTTCGTTCCGCGGCAAAAAATCATGCCTACGTGGGCATTGTCACACGCCCCGAGCAATATCCCCGTGTCCTCGAGGCTCTCGGGCGCGACACCCTCGACGAAAACCACCGCCGTGAACTTGCCGCGGCCGCCTTCGAAATGACGGCGGCCTACGACCGCGCGATTGCCGATTACATGTCCGCTCTCGACGCTGGAGAAGCTCCCGCGACAGATGGAACGTCGTTGACGATCACCGTCGCATCGCGGGCGACCTTGCGCTACGGCGAAAATCCCCATCAGCAGGGCAGTTGGTTCGTCGAACCCGATGCCGACCCGGCCACGCTGGCAGCCGCCGAGATTCTCGGTGGCAAGGAACTCTCGTACAACAACCTCCTGGATATCGATGCCGCCTTGAGTATCGTGCGTGAGTTCACCGAACCGGCGGCCGTGGTCATCAAACACAACAACCCCTGCGGCTGCGCGGTAGGAACGACACAGGCAGAAGCCTTCACCGCGGCCTACGCCGGTGATACCGTCAGCGCCTTCGGTTCGATTCTCGGCTTCAACCAGCCACTGGCACTCGAAACCGCAGAGATGCTCTGCGAGCCGGGCCGTTTCATCGAAGCGATCATCGCCCCCGACTACGAGGAGGCGGCCTTCGAAGCTCTGACGACCAGACCGAAGTGGAAAAACAACGTCCGGCTGCTGAAACTCGACGCGCTCAACTCACCCCGCGACGCCGGACCCGAGTACCGGCGGGTCAGTGGAGGGCTGCTCGTGCAGGATCGAGACGAGGGCCCCGAGCCACTCGATCAATGGCAGGCGGTCAGCGAACGGCCGCCGACCGAGTCGGAACTGGCTGACCTGCACTTCGCCTGGGCGGTGTCCAAACACGTCAAATCCAACGCGATCGTCTTTGCCAAGAATCTCGCCCTGGTGGGTGTCGGTGCCGGACAGATGAGTCGGCTTGACTCGGTCCACATTGCTCATCGTAAAGCCGCTGACCGATCGCAGGGCGCCTCGATGGCCTCGGATGCCTTCTTCCCTTTCCGGGACGGGCTCGACCAGGCCGCCGCCGCCGGCATCACCGCCGTCGCACAACCGGGAGGCTCGCGTGGTGACGACGCGGTCATCCAGGCCTGCAATGAACACAACCTGGCGATGGTCTTCACTGGTCGCCGCCACTTCAAACACTAGTCGCCCGAGTTTCACGGCCCGAGTATCCCGGCCGGGAAGAAACTGACTCAAAGGCGGAGATCTCATGCAATCCGTGCTCTTCCTGTCGCTCATGCTGCCAACCCAACAGGCCGCAGCCGTCACGCTGGACAACGTAGCGCCGGTTGTCGTGTCCACGCGACCGGTGGCCGGTTCGGCCGCGGTCAGTCCCAAGACCACGCAAATCGAGGTCACCTTCAGCAAGACCATGGGCAACAACTCCTGGTCCTGGGTCCGGGTTTCCAAGGACTCGTTTCCGGAACTGACCGGCAAACCACGGTATCTCAAGGATGTGCGAACCTGTGTCCTGCCGGTCACACTCAAGGCCAATCACACCTATGCGGTCTGGTTGAACACGCAGAAGTTCAACGGCTTTCGCGACCACAAGGGCCGCAAAGCGATTCCTTACCTGCTGGTCTTTCACACCGCCGCCAGATAATCGGCAGACGCTCCAAACCGCTCCTTGCCGAAGACGTTGCCGGCGCGTCGAAAGCGATCCGCTCCTAACGGGAAACGACGACGCGTGGTGGGTCGACAAAATCTCGCGAGAGTCTTGTGGCCTCGCTGGCGACCATCTCACCCCGCTGGAGCCAAACCCGGTAGATGATCTCGAGCGGCTTACCACCCTCGACCAGCTTCTGTTTACCGAACCAGCCACCAAACCGGCCGTAGGCCCGCTCGGACGCAAAACTCGATCCGGGGTTGCGAGGACTGTCGAGGTAAACGGCCGAATAACGCTGTGTCCCGAGGACGAACGACATCACCTTCCATGACTGATCGACGACGCCCTTGTTCGCAGGATCATCAGCGGCTTTTCCCTTGACCGGATTCCTTGTGCCTCCGGGAACGCCCTTTCCGTCGATCCTGAGAAAATACACCAGCTTTTCCTGCTGACGTTCCGCAACTTCATTGTCTGCCCGGAACTGAAACCCGGCATGCTGGGAATCACCGTCCAACGTGACCGTCCCACGCACGCTCCACAATCGGGATGACCACTCGATCAAAGTCCCACCCGGGGAGACCGCAAAAACGGCCAACTCACGGTGCTCGCGACAAAACGCCTTGCCCTGCCGATCATTCCAGTCGATCAACGTTCGATGGCGAGCCATCACGGGCCCCTTCACCTGATCGAGGGTCTGGCGATGCAACTCGTGCTCGCCCTCGTGGCAATACCAGGTGTTGCACTGGCCACCAGGAAACTGGCAGCGTGTGAAGCCGTAATACAGTCCCTGGTGATGGGTGTAGAGGCCACCGGTGCCCTTGGTGACGATCCGCGAACCGGTCGGATCGAAGACATGGTGAAACGGCTTGTTGTTGAGATCCCGTTTGGCCGGATCGTTTTCGTAGGCCTGATACATGTATCTGACGACAGGTCGCTTTCCCTGCAGCAGATCGATGTGGCGGCCGGGTGAGTCTTTCCAGCGGTATCCCTCAGCCACCGCCAACGTCCCGGCAGGTCGAGGACCAACGGTCGCGGTGTAACGAACGGTGGCCCCGGCCTTCTGCGACGCGAGGATCCAGTGCAATTCGGCCCCGGCATTCACGTTGGTTCCTCGCTTCCGGCCTTCCTGATCCATCGACCTGGCCAACAGTCCGGAAACGGTGAGTTGGGCCGGAACAACCTGGCCCCGCGAGTCCTTGAGAACGACCCTTGAGTTGACCACAGCCGATGAAGGAATCGGCAATGCGGCGACTACCGGGGTATTGACCCGATCGTACTGCCCCGACAAAACATCGAGTCGAATGGTCAACGGTTGCGCAACGGCCTCGCTGGCAACCGGCAGTACCAACACCACTCCGACCCATATCCGAACGACGATCCGTGAGAACAAGATTGGTCGCATTTACTCTTCTCCGTCCTAACCACACTGACAATATCCGCCAACCGGGCTCGACGCCCCAGGAAGCCAACGACCAGAGGCTCACACTAACTCGCTGCCGAACGTCTCGCAACGACATCCCCAAGGTTGCTCATCACACCCCTGTTGCGACAGGATGAGGCAGTTCTGTTTCACCTCACACGGAGTATTTCCTCCCATGACTCACCCCGTCCCTAAGAATTTCGGCTCTCTCGTCCTGCTGATGACCCTCTTGCTCGCCAAGCAACCGGTTGCCGCAGAACCTCCCGTACCGGTACCAGGGTTTCTGAAGATTCCGGCGGCGGTAACGCTGGGTGCGGCCTCGGGTGTTGATGTCGACAGCAAGGGAAGAGTTTACCTCTTCCACCGAGGCAAACAGCCGATCCTGTGCTTCGATGACCAGGGGCGTTTTCTGAGATCGTGGGGCGACGACCTGATCGGGAAAGCTCACGGCCTGAGAATCGATCGCCAGGACAATGTCTGGGTGACGGATATCGGACACCACCTGGTCCTGAAATACAGTCCCGCCGGAAAACTGTTGTTGGCACTCGGCCAGACCGACAAGCCCGGAACCGGGTCGGGACAATTCAACCAGCCCACCGACGTGGCCTTCGCTGCCAACGGCGATCTCTATGTCTCGGACGGTTACGGCAACAACCGGATCATGAAGTTCAACGCGCGGGGCAAGTTTCTGGCCCGGTGGGGCAAGGCGGGAACTGGTCGCGGTGAGTTCAACCTGCCGCATACGATCGTCGTCGACCGCAAGGGACGGGTGATCGTTGGGGACCGCGAAAATAACCGGGTGCAGGTCTTTGATGCCAACGGCCAATGGCTGGCGACGTGGCCGGGTGTCGCCCCGTTTGGACTGGCCCTGGATACGCAGGGCTCACTGTTCGTTGCTGATGGTCGGGCCAACCAGGTCGTACGGTTGGACCCGTCAACCGGCAAGATCCTGGCACGATGGGGCGGCCCGGGCACGAAACCCGGGCAATTTCAATTACCCCACATGTTGGCCGTCGACCGACAACGCAGCCTCTACGTCGTCGAGATCGTGGGAGAGCGACTGCAAAAGCTAACCCGCTCCCGCTAGACACACCCTCGACCAGCCACGAAACCACACCTGGTCATCACCGGCGAAGGATCCTACTGACGACGGCGCCTGCTCGACGACGTCTTGGTCCTGGCCTTGGTCCTGGTTTTGGCCTTGGTCTTGGTCTTCGACTTCAACTTCGACACGGCAAGACTGTAGACCTCGTAGCTACGGCCCTTGCGGAGGGTGATCCGAATCGTCTGTCCCTGACTGTTGATCAAGGTGACGATTCGGTCTCTGCGAACAGCCCGAGCCGCTCCTTGCCGCTGCGCTCCCTGTAAAGCCTGCTTCCAATAGTTCTTGTCCATCTTGCCAGCCCGCAAGTTCTTCAATACGGGAGCCCTGGCAGAAGAAGAGACCATTCCGGACGCGGTTTTCACGTCTCCGGCCACCAGCTTGGCCACAAACTGATCGGCCACGTAATCGGGCGTACCAGGTTTAGCCTCGGACAACTTCTTCTTGCCACGTCCGGATGCTCCGGGGAATCCACCCCGACCACCACCCGCTCCACCGGGAAATCCAGGCGCTCCCGCTCCACCACCTTGACCAGGAAATCCGCCCCGGCCGCCTTGACCACCAGGGGCTCCGCCCGCTCCACCAG
>Ga0163108_10003299_pt1 | contig 11494 bp, 9 predicted proteins | sample Fk1155metaG_FD_109644 | JGI IMG/M metagenome (GOLD analysis project Ga0163108, IMG submission 109644) | Marine microbial communities from the Central Pacific Ocean - Fk160115 155m metaG | ecosystem: Environmental > Aquatic > Marine > Oceanic > Photic zone | place: The Central Pacific Ocean...
CGAGGCGACGTTGCCCTTGAATTCTGGGGCCTTGGCCGCGGCACGCTGGGCCAGGGACACGGCGTTCTTGCCGACGCCTTCTGCGGTCCGGTTGGTTCCCAGGACACCGATCACGAAGGGCATTTTCGGAGTCTTGTATTCCTTGCGCACGTCCTTGACGAAGTGGATCATGTTGTCCTTGTAGTTGTCGCGGAAGGCCGGCGAAAACTGGTCGTTGAAGCCCTGGAACCAGACAAACCCGGCCATCTCGAATCCGGCCTTGGCGTCGTATTCGGGATGATGCTTGCCCAGGTCACGCAGCACCGCGTGCACCGCCTCGTTCATCATCCGGTAGTTCAGGCCGACGTTTTTCTTGATCTCCTCGACCTTGTCTCCCGCCTTTTCCTTCTCGCTCAACTCGTAAGCGCCGGCAGACGGCGGGCGGAAGTTGTAGTGCAGCGACTTGCCGCCCCAGGAGGTCTTGATCAGCAGGATCGGGGCGTCGAGCTTCTTCTCGAGCGAAAGTCCGAAGCCCAGTTCAGGTCCGATCTTGTCGGGACTGCCGCCGTAACCGACACCGAGCGGTCCCGACCGTCGATTCCTGTCGGCGATCGAGGTGATGTAGACCCGCTTGGAAACCGCAAAGGCCTGCTTGATCTTCGCGGACTTCGCGGCAAACTGGGCCGCTAACTCCTTGATCTTGTTCCGGGCCTCCGCGATTTCTTCGGCACCGGTGATTTCCTTCTTGCGGATTTTCTGGTTCAGGTCGTTGCGGGCGATCATCGTGGCGATCTGGTCGTCGATCATCGCCCGGGTCACCTTGGCGCCGTCCTTGAAGACCAGCTTCGCCAGTGACCTGACCTCGGGTTCCCTGGCCGTGAACAGGGTCGGGATGGTGATGAAATTGGCGTGACCGACCATGTTGGACTGGCCGGCGAGGATGAAGACCTGGAGAGCCTTGGTCTTGGCGGCCTGCACCGCGTTGCCGGCCAACGAGCAGACGGCAACCAGCAGCACGGCGACGACGAGTGAGGCGTGTTTCTTCATGGTCTTGAGTCATCCTGGGTCCAGGGTCGGTGATCTTCTTGGGAAGGACTGTTCGGCCGTTCAATTCACCTTGCGGTTGGTTCCTTCGAGTTCGTTTAACGCCCGATTCATCACGCGGACGCGGTACTTGCCATTGGAGTTGAAGCCCTGCTGGTATTCCAGCCCGACGCGCATCTGTTCGAGCACCGGGCGGGCCTGTTCATCGATTTCGTCGAGCACGATGGCCGCCTGCAATCGTTCCCACTGGTTTGCCGTCTTCAACTCGTTGATCAGCACCGGCAACGCCGGTCCGGGTTGCCCGAGATGGCACAATGCCCGGGCCGAGGCGATTCGCACCGCGGCCGACCTGTCGTCGAGGCCTCGCGTGGCAACCTGTCGAGACTTGTTCTTCAACGTGGCGGAGACAGCCGCGGACTTGGCGAAGGCGACATTGCCGATGCCGGTGGCCGCCCAGTAACGGACGGCCGCGTCGGTGGCAGAGAACCCCTCGATCAGGTCCGACAGTGCCTTGTGCCCTGACGAGGCCTTGGCCGCCATGTCGCTGAGCAGGAGGTTGATCTGCTTGCCACCTTCCTGTCGCAGGATCGCGTAGCTGTTGCCCAGTGTCCTGGTTCTCTCGGTGATGATCCCCTCGGGAACCAGGCCCAGGTCCCCGGTTTCCCGGACCCACTTCCGATGCACGGCTCGCATGCTGACCAGGCGGCTGTGGTAGTTCTTGTCGGCTGCCAGGTTGTTGAGCTCGTGCGGATCGGCCTGGCAGTCATAGAGTTCCTCGACCGGTTTCCGACCGGCGAAAAACTGTTCGGCCTCCGGCGACAATTTTCGCTTCTCGTGCAGTCGTCGCAACTCACGCATCGTCGCCCCCTTCTCGGGGGTGTTCATGTACTGGTAGAAGGTCTTCAGCGGTTCGTAGTTGCGGATGTACTTGAACCGCTTGCCGCGGACCATGCGAATGATGTCGTAGCGTTCGTCCATCCGGTCGCGGGCTCCGTAGACGAATTTCCGGGGCCGACCAAGGTCGCGGCCCAGGAACGGCTGGCCCTGGACGTGCTCGGGAATGTCCAGCCCTGCCAGCCTCAGCACCGTGGGGCCGAGGTCGATCGAACTGACCAATTGATCGGTAACGCTGCCGGGTCGACCCTGGTTGGGCGCCGGTCCCTTGGCCGCACGGTACTGTTGGGGAATCCGCACGATCAGCGGGATGTGCGTGCCCGAGTCATAGAGCCAACGCTTGGCACGCGGCAGGCCGATGCCGTGATCGGACCAGAAGAAGATGATCGTGTTCTCGTAGAGCCCGTCGTCCTTGAGTTGCCCGATCAGGTCGCCGACCCAGGCGTCCATCGCCGTGATCAATTCGTAGTTCCGCTTCCAGTCCTCGCGGGTGACGGGCGTGTCGGGGTAATACGGCGGAAAGGTCGTCAGCTTGGCTGCGTCCTGGCGTTGGCCTGGTGTGAGGATGCTGGTCACGGAACGGTACTTCGACAGGTTGGCGATCCCGCTTTCGTGGCAGCCGGTGAAGTTGAACACGGCGAAGAACGGCTGGTCCTTGTTGGGGCGTTTTCGCCAGTGGGCCTTTTTGCCTTTCGCCGCGTCCCAGGTCTCGCGTGGATGTTTGAACTGGTAGTCGGTCTTTGACTTGTTCGTGCAGTAGTAACCGGCTCGCCGCAGGTAGACAGGAAAGGGCTTGATGAAATCCGGCAGCGTGGCCGTGCACCGCATGTGATGGGTGCCAAGCGTCGTCTGGTACAGGCCGGTGATGATGCCACTGCGGCACGGGGCGCAGACCCCGGCGGTCGTGAAGGCGTGCGTGTAGCGAACGCCCTCGCGGGCCAGCTGGTCCACGTGTGGCGTGATCGCGTGCGGGTCGCCGTAACATCCCAGGTGCGGGCTGATATCCTCGCAGGAGAGCCAGAGAATGTTTGGCCGTGGCGGGGCCTCGCCTCGCGCCGCGGGAGCCGTGATGCACAGCATCGCAAGTGCCCAGGCGGTGACGATCGATTCGATGGCGGGCCGGCAGGTTGGACGTTGCATGAAGTGATTTCTCGTTCTGGTTCCACCGGATAGCTTCAACGGACGGATTCGCATGCCGATTTTCCGCGGTGAACACACGACATGGTAGGCGGTTCGGTGACGACGTGATACCACGCCGGATCCGGTCTCCGATCGACCCGTTTCCCGATGTTGGCTGAAGGTTGCGGTTGCTTTCCCCATCCGGCAGAATTTTCAGAGCCTGTTGATTTTTCCCTGGGAGCCACCATCATGACTCGCCCGTGTTGTCTGCTGACGTCTCTTGTCGCGGGGACCCTGCTGTCGGCCTGCCTGTCGTTGACTGCCGATGCTGCCGATCAACCAGCTGTTCGCGGGCTGGAATACATGCCCGCTGACGCGGTGGCGGCGGCGGTGGTGCGGGTTCCGAAGCTGGTGAAGTCGCCGAGCCTGGAGATGGTGCCCTGGGAGATCCTCTCGACCCTGGGAATGACAGAACTGGGCATCGATCCACTGAAGGCCACCGAGGTGGTCGCCTTTGCCTCGCTGACCAACGGGCCGGGGGGACCGGAAATGGGTGTGGTCATCTCGATGCCGCAGCCGATCACGCTCAACGAAACACTGCGAACCCAGGCCAGGTCGGTCGTGATCGCCGGCCGGCAGGTCCTGCAAAGCAGGCAGCCCGGCGGACTCAGTTTCTGCGTGGTTGGTGGCAAGACGCTGCTGGTGGGCGTCGGGTCCTTCATGGAGCGGATGCTGACGACGGCCGCTGCGGGAAACCAGGCCACGGCGAAGTCGTCCCTGCGGCGGTTACTCGAGAGTTCCTCGGCGAGCGATGATGTATCGGTCTTTGTCGCCGTCGAACCAATCAGGCCGTTCCTGGCGCAGTTCATCGCGAACACACCACCACTGCCGCCGCCGCTGGAGTTTGTCAGGAAGCTGCCCGATCAACTGCAGTCAGTGCAACTGAACATCAATGCCAGTTCCGATCGACCGACCGGCATCGTACTGACGACCACCGATGGCGCGGCGGCCACGGCTGTGGACCAGGGAATCCGAGGCGGCCTGGTGATGGCCAAGACACTGTTCCTGGCCAGTTCCATTCCGGCCGTCCAGGGAAAGAGTCCGGTCGAGGATGCCACGCGACGCTATTTCGCCCGATTGGCCAACACGTTTGAGCGGCGGTTCCGACCGAAACGCAACGGAACGACCCTGACGATCGACCTGGGCGTGGAATACGCCAGCGCGTCAATCATGGTTGCCCTGCTGCTGCCGGCAGTGCAGCAGGCTCGCGAGGCGGCTCGCCGGGCGCAATCGACAAATAACCTGAAACAATTGATGCTCGCCGCTCACAACTACCACGAGGCCCACGGACGGTTTCCACCACAGGCCTCAGTCGACGCGAACGGCAAGACCCTGTTGAGTTGGCGAGTGCATCTGCTGCCCTACCTCAGCCAGGAAAATCTCTACCGGCAGTTCCACCTCGATGAACCCTGGGACAGTGCTCACAACAAGTCGCTGGTCGGCCGGATCCCCAGGGTTTACCAGAACCCGAATCTCCCCGCCGGGACGACGACCAATTATCTGGCATTCGTGGGAAAGGACACCGTCCTTGCGCCCGGCAGGTCGAGTCGTTTCAGCGAGATTACCGACGGCAGTTCTCTTACCCTGGTGTTTGTCGAGGCCGACGCCAATCGGGCGGTGACCTGGACCAAGCCGGCCGACCACGCCTTCTCGGCACGGACTCCTTTCGCCGGACTGGGAAAACTCAGGCCCGGCGGGTTCCTGACGGCATTCGCTGACGGCAGCGTTCGTTTCATCAACAACGTGGTGGATCCCCGTATCTTCAAGGCCATGGTGACCAAGTCGATGCGAGACAAGGTGAGATGACAAACCGGTCACGGGTTTACGCGGTGGAGGTTGCCGTTGTAAATTGCAGATCGTTGCCGGGATCCGAGTCGATGTTCGAGGTGGCCTGTGGTGCGGCGAACGGGATGTGATCCCAGCGATCATCCGCTGCTGGGCCGGCGAGACCTGTTGCAGGTCGGCGGCGTGGGCCTGCTGGGATTGGGCCTCCCGGACCTGTTGCGGCTGGAGGCCCAGGCCGTCGATGCCCCGCCACGACGGCTGGGGACGGCAAAATCGGTGATCTTCATCTTCCAGTCAGGCGGCCCGTCGCAGCACGAAACATGGGACCCAAAGCCGGAAGCGCCCGACACGATTCGAGGCGAGTACGGGGTCACGCGGACGCGCGTGCCCGGTGAGTTGTTTTGCGAGTACCTGCCGAGACTGGCCTCGCGGTCGGACAAGTTCTCGATCGTCCGCACGATGCATCACGTTGCCGGTCGTCAGTTCCGCAACGAGCACAGCAGTTGCCATTACCTGCTTCACACCGGCACCACCACGCTGCCGGTCGGTGACACGAATGCGTCGATTTCCAGGACCCGGCCCGGACGAATTGCCTGGCCAAGCATGGGCTCGATGATCGCCTATGCGGCACCACCCGATCCCGGCGTGGGCCTGCCGGCGGTGATCGAGTTGCCGCGGGGTGACCGGATGAAGTATCCCGGCCGTGGACCCGGGCTGCTTGGCCCACAGTACGATCGGCTGGGCGTGGACCTGGCTGCGAAATGCAACGCCAAGGATGCGGGTGGGTCGTGTCCGAACTGCTACAGCCACGACGATCCGAATCTCGATCCCGAACGGGTTCCCGGACCGGGCTCAAAGGCCTGGTGGGACAACAGCAGTTGTCGCGACCCTGTCTTTCATTTGCCCAGGCTGGGCCAGGCCAACGGCGTCCCATTGCCCCAACTGGAAAACCGGGCCGCGCTGCTGGGACAACTCGAGTCGCTTCGCCGCGGTCTCGACACGCCAGGACGCGGCGACCGTGCCGCCGCGTGGGACGTTTATCGGCGGCAGGCAATGCGTTTCGTCCTCGCGTCACGACCGGGCAAGCAGAATCCGTTTGACCTGGACCAGGAACCTGATTCGGTTCGCGACCTGTACGGCCGTGAAGAATGGGGACAGGGATTCCTGGTTGCCCGGCGGTTGGTGGAAGCCGGAGTCCGCATGGTCCAGATCAACCTGCGGGGCTGGGATACTCACCAGAACGCGTTTCGCGACCTGAAGGGAAAGCTGCTGCCGTCGATCGATCATTGCCTGGCCGGTCTGCTCGATGACCTCTCCGATCGCGGCCTGCTCGATGAAACCCTGGTGGTCATGTGTGGGGAGATGGGGCGGACGCCGCGAATCTCGCCGATCAGTGCCAAGGGCAAGAATGCCTCGGGCGAGCCGTTCACGCCGGGACGGCATCACTGGGGCGATGTGTTTCCCTGCTTCTTCGCCGGTGGTGGAATCCAGCCGGGCCGGATCGTCGGCCGCACCGATGCCCACGCGGGCGTGCCGGCATCGGACGCGTACACCCCCGAGGATCTCGCCGCGACCCTCTTTCACTGCTTCGGCGTCGGCCCGGACCGCACCTTCCACGACGCGGCCAGTCGTCCCTACCGGGTCTATCGCGGCAAGGTCATCGACGCCCTGCTGTAAGCGGACTGTAAGCCACCGGTCACCGGTGGGTGGTCGTCAGCGGCAACGACCGGCAAGAAAACGGTCGATCGCCACGTCCGCTCTGGCCGTGAGCAATGGACCATCGCCAGCAGGTGGTAAGCGGCGCCGCCCGTATTTCCTCAGAATCGGTTCTCGAGTTCCACCCGAACCGGGTGTCCAGGGAGTCCCCGTGAATCGGGAGGATTGCAGACAACGGTTTGTTGCCGGTCGACGGAGTGTCGCGCAAAGCTGATGGGGAGATTGATCTGAGGGTGATCCACGGGACAGGTCACACCCCGCCCTAACGTCGGCCAGGTCTCGGGTTTATGGCATTTTCCGGGCCGGGATACCGGGCAACCGGTCCCGTCGACCATCTCCTGGCGACGGCAGGAAATCGGCCACGTCCCTGCAGCAGCACCCCAAGACAATATATAGAGTTGTAGATCCAGAAATTTGAAGATAAACTTATCTGGAGATGAGGTTTCGACGTCGCAGTCCTGCCGGGCGGGACGATGACAATCCTGCCAAAGACATTTCCTCATTCCTTCCTGCCTGCCGAATCCCACCTGCGCTGCAACATTCACTCGACCATTGTGATTCCTTCTTGATCTTTTCGGGAGGTCGCACCGGTGCTTGCCATCGTGCTTCTGGTGTTGTTTGTCTCGTTGTCGGTAGTGGCTGCCGTCTTCGTGCTGATGTTCGTGAGTGTCGCGTCGGAGAAACCCGACCTGGTCGTAACCAGGCCAGGGGAGGCTTCGGCCGGCGAGTCCGAGTGTCGGGCGCAGGAGGTGCTTGCCCGGATTTCGCAGAAGAAGACCGATCCTGGTGACGACGCTTCACCGACATTCGGTGAGTTGATCGACCAGGGGTATTTCGGAGAGGTCCTGGGGAGTCCCCGTTGATTGTCCTGGATTCTTGTGCCGGGTGGCTTTGCGAGCTGGCGGCCGATGATGTCCTGTGGCTCGTGCTCAGAGCAGGGAACGAATGAACTGGAAGCAGCTTTTCCTGCGTGACGGGCGGCACTTGCGGATCCTGGCGTGTGCGCTGATCGCGCTTGGCGTCGTCACGTACCTGGTCCAGGGACAGATGATCCCGGAGACATTCGGTGATCTTGGCCCCTATCGCGCGGCAGCCCTCGAGGAGCTCAAGTCCCGTCCCAGCGTCCTGCAGTCGGACGCAACCTGCCTGAAGTGCCACGACCACGTGGGGGAAGAGCGCGCCGAGTCGCCTCACAAGTCGGTTGGTTGCCTGCACTGTCACGGCATTGGTCGCAAGCACGTCGAGATTGCCAGGCGGGCCGAGAAGTCCGAGGAGATCGAGATTCCCGCCGTCGAGGAATGGGACGGAAATCCCCTGACGAAGGTCGACCTGTACGTCGCACACAACAAGCAGGCGTGCCTGTCATGCCACGGGGCGGTTGTGGGAATGCCCGAGGCGTTCCGCAAGATCGTGGTGGCCGACCATCTCGAGGAAGTCGGAGCGTTGGACGACCTCGACGAAGAGACGATCAAGAGCAAGGGCGTTTGCCTGGAATGCCACGGAAATCACGATCCAGCGCCGTAGTTGATCACGGGAGTGGACATGAGAGATCAGGCCGGCGAGTCGACCGATTGCGGTTGCAGCGGGGACTGCGCTGATTCCGGCGAAAGTCTTGCCCGCCGCGAGTTCCTTCGCGGGGCGACGACCGTTGTGCTGGGCGGGTTGAGCCTGAGCTATCTCAGCGTCGCGGCCGCCGATATCAACAGCGACGGCCAGTCGCAGGATGGTACAGACGGCTCCGCTGCCCAAGAGACGGGATCGCCGGTCACCGAGTCACCGGCCGGAAATCCTCCGGAAGGAGATATCCTGTTCGGGTTCCTGGTCGACACCGGCACGTGCATCGGGACCGGCAAGTGCCTCTCGGCCTGCCGGACCGAAAATGATGTTCCGGAGGGCAACTCGCGAACATGGGTCGAGCGGTACGTCCACTTCAAGGACGGGCGATTGCAGGTGGACCTGGTTCCCGAGACCGGGTATGCCGGATCCGGGCTGCCGCTGATCGATCCCGACGAGGTCGATCGTTCCTACTTCGTTCCGAAGCTGTGCAATCACTGCGAAGATGCCCCCTGCACCCAGGTCTGCCCGGTGCACGCGTCTTTCACGTCTCCGGAAGGCGTGGAGCTGGTCGATCCGAATCGATGCATCGGTTGTGCCTACTGCGTGCAGGCCTGTCCCTACGGGGCCCGCTTCATCAATCCTGAAACCAGTAGCGCCGACAAGTGCACCTGGTGTTACCACCGCATCATGCGGGGCGAGAAACCGGCGTGCGTCGAGGCCTGCCCTGTCGATGCGAGGGTTTTCGGACGGCTTGACGATCCCCGCAGTGAAATCAACAAGCGGTTGGCCAAGGTGCCGGCGAGCGTACTCAAGGAGCATCTCGGCACGCATCCGAAACTCCATTACCTGGGGCTCTCGGGAGACGTGACCTGATGGAGTTCGTGTTCCCCAACGACTCGCATATTCCGTGGAGCATCATGATCGTGCTCTACCCCTACATCACCGGCCTGGTGGCCGGAGCCTTCGTGGTTTCGGCTCTCTACCACGTGTTCAACCAGCAGGTGTTCAGGCCGGTCGCGAAACTGGCACTCGTCACGGCCCTGTGTTTCTGTTCCTGCGCCACGCTGCCGTTGTTGTTGCACCTGCACCATCCGCTGCGGGCATTCAACATCATGTTCACGCCGAACGTCAGGTCGGCGATGGCCGGGTTCGGTTTCATCTACAGCCTGTACATGTTGCTGCTGATCGTGGAGGTCTGGTTGGTCTTCCGGCCGGATATTGTCGAGCGAGCAAAGTCTCACACCGGCGCCACCGGTTTCCTGTACCGGGTCCTGGCGTTGGGAGACCGGGAAATCACACCCGGGGCTCGTACCCTCGACGAGTGGTTCATCCGCGCCCTGGCAATCGCCGGGATCCCGGCGGCGTGTGTCCTGCACGGCTACGTGGGATTTCTGTTCGGTGCGATCAAGGCCAACCCGTGGTGGTCGACCGCGCTGATGCCGGTGATCTTCTTGGTCTCCGCGGTTGTTTCGGGGATCGCCGCACTGCTGGTGCTGTACCTTGTCCTGTCGCGGTGGCGACGGGTTGTTCCCGATGCCGAGTGCGTGCGGGCACTGACCCGCTGTCTCTGGATTTCCCTGGTCCTGGCCGTCTCGCTGGAATTGCTGGAAATGATCCACATGGCCTACGAATCAGGCGCCGAGTGGCATGTCATCTCGAGCCTGCTCAGCGAGAAGCTGTCGGTTTCCTACGGTGTCATCCAATTGCTGCTGGGATCGATCTGTCCGTTTGTGCTGCTGCTGATCGCCATGCAACGTCGCATCAGGCCGGCAGTCGCGAACATCCTGGGAGGAACGGCCGCGGTGTTGACGCTCGTGCAGGTCTTTGCAATGCGGTGGAACGTCGTCGTGGGCGGGCAACTCTTCTCGAAGAGTTTCCGGGGGTTCGTCGAGTACTCGGTTCCAGTGGGCGGTCGTGAAGGCCTGGTCGCGGTCGTGATCGTGCTGGCCCTGCCGCTGGGAGTCCTCTGGGTCGCTGCCAAGCTGCTGCCGCTTTGGCAACACGAGGAAAGCTCGGACACGGAGATGGTCTCCAGCTAGACCGGACCCGGAGCCAACCGGCCGCGCTACTGCATTTCCGGCGAGAGGCACGGGAAGCGGCAGAGTGGCTTGCGACGGTTGGGAACGTCGAGCATCGTGGAGATGGTCGTTTCGCTGAATGATTCCTCGATGTTCTTCCCCACGTCGTCAAGCCGACGGTGCAGTGGACACAGATCGGGGCCATGGTGCGGAATCTCCAGCGGGCATTCGCTGAAGCGCTGGATCGGTTCCACGGCGTTGATGACCTCCAGGACCGTCAATTCTTCGACGTTATGCAGCAACGTGAAACCGCCGTGCAATCCTCGCTGGGAACTCACGATCTGGGTGCGACCCAGTAGCTGCATGATCTTGGCGAGGTATCCGGCCGGAATCTGGGTGCCCTCCGAGATTCGAGCCGTTGTGCAGGCACGACCGTCCTGGTCAGCGAGATAGACGACGGCCCGCAGGGCATACTCGGTCGTTTGCGAAATCATCTGATACCCCACAAGTGGATCGCAGATCGCAGTTTGAGGTGCGCAAAACGGAAAGGCCACTCGATATCCCGACCCAAGGCACTATGTCGCCGAAGGCGATTGGAGTCAAGACGCCCTGCAATTCGTAGCCGTCAATTGCTCACCCGGTGGGTGAAATCGGTCCGCCTGGTGTCAGCGCAGGACCGAAAAAAAAGGCCGCCCGGCAAAGGGATGCCGGGCGGCCTTCTCGGACCGAACCACGTGGTCGCGGGTACCGCTAGCGTCGATCCGAAACCGGCGTGGGTTGCGGGAAGAGGCTCTCGATGGCATCGATCGCCCTCTTCTCGACTCCGTCCACATGGTCAGCCGCACGTGCGGCCAGGTCCAGCAGACCCTCGACAAGATTACGGAGCACATCCGGCGGCACCTTGCCCTCGAACTTCATCAACGCGTCGACGCCCCTGGATGCGGCTTCGCGGATCGCGGATCGCGTTTTTGCGCTGAACCGCTCGATAGTATCAATCGCCTTCGCGGCCACCTCGCGGGCACGCTCGTGTTGCCCGTTTTCCTGCAGATGGCGAATCCGGGGAATGGCCTCGGCGGCCACTTCCTTGACGGCCTTGGTTCCCCGCATCGTCACCTGGACGATCTTGCGAGCGAACTTCGCGTACACGTCGAATGGATTGTCGCGATCCTCGGCCCGCACCTGCGTCGGCAGCGCCAGACCTGTCGACACCACGGCCAGACAAAGCAGCAACCTGGTGACTTTTCTCATCGTGTCTCTCCTTGAAGAAAGGAACATGGGGTTGCACCCCGAGGAACGGGGCAGCAGATGGGAAGGACTCATCA